>Ga0070695_100000580_pt1 | contig 19290 bp, 10 predicted proteins | sample KBSK1252metaG_FD_65471 | JGI IMG/M metagenome (GOLD analysis project Ga0070695, IMG submission 65471) | Corn, switchgrass and miscanthus rhizosphere microbial communities from Kellogg Biological Station, Michigan, USA - KBS K1-25-2 metaG | ecosystem: Host-associated > Plants > Roots >...
CGCCGCCGGACTGGCCGGTCCAAGCGGACGGCTCGCAGCAGCCACACTCGTTTTCGCTCCAGGGGTGCGTTCAGTCAGGCTGGCGCCGATAACGACAGCATCCCGGGAGCCGGGACACTTCTGCCTAGGGCGACATTCCATCTGCTGCCTGCCAGGATAGGTTGTGGCCGGGGAAACGCCACTTAGCCCCCAACGGGGGATGCGCCGTCGGTTCCAACGAATGTGCTGCGCGAAATGGATCTGCCGGGGCGCGCTCTCCGCTGGTCCCTCCGCTCATTCAACACCGGGATGCAGATCGGACAGCTGCTCATCGTGACGGTCGTGGCTACCATTCTTGCGGCGGCCGGCTCGCAGCGCTCAGCCGCCAGTCGACGCCTGACAACTCTCGGGTCGGTCGCCATCACTGTTGCAAGCGTTGTCTGGTTCGTTCAACGCCTCTTGTTGATCACGCAATAGAAGGCACCGTGTCTTGCGTACGCTAAGAAAACGTAGCGCCGCGGAGCACGCGGGCGTCCAGCCAACTCAAGGGTTAGGGGGCTTCCCCGAACGCCTATATCTTCACTATCACGTCATGCGAAGGCTAAGTTGCTTGCCCATCTCCGTTTCGGATCCATAGCGGGTTTCTTGCGCCAACTTCTGCCTCACAGGTGGAGGGCCGCCGTGGGCCAACGACACGCTGGCGACTGCGAAGGAGTATCGCGTCCGGCCTGAGACAGTCTGCGATCGACGCAACCAAAGCGCCGGGAAAAAGAGGCCGAGCGGGAAGTACTCGAAATCCCGCGCCGCCTTGACCTAGTTACGAATCAGTTGCTCGGCCGCTCTCGACCGCCTGACCTTCGTCCATAGATCGCGCCGCTTCCGGCGCGTCCCCCGGACCGCCTAGCGCCAGTCCCAGCACCCGGTTCCAAAGCGCCTGGGCACTCGATTCTGAGCCCAGCGGGCCAAGGGGCAGTAAGGGACCTGGGAGCTTCGGTCAGGCCGACCATCGCGCTTGTCCGTGTCTCCTTAGCTGGCGCACGTGCGCGAGGTGCTCCTTCAGCCGCTTGAGGATGCGCGCATCGTCGTCTCGCGGACCGCCGGCACCGCGGCCTTCCCGGCCCGCTTCCGACGGCGCCGCCGCCAACCTTTGCCGCTCTGACCTCTGGGCCCTATGCACAGTTTGGTCGGCCTCTCGGTCGACGCGGTGCGACAGGTCCTGCTTGGCTCTTTGGTTCTGGTTCCATCCCGGTTCCAACGCTAGCAAGCGGAGGGCGACAGTCCCGCTGCCTACGGGGAGGGCGCGCCTGTAGCTCATTTCGAATCAGATGCTCTGCCACTAAGCGGCGGCTCAAGTTTACCACTACTTCCTCGGCACTTGCTGCACGCGGGCGCGCCCCCCGCGGAGCCGCACTCCTCTCACCCGACGTCGTCGTGGCTCGGCGAATGGATCTCGTGGAGCCGGGTCGCAAGTGTCACGAGATCCGGCGCGCCGCTCACCGACGCGAAGCAACGGGTCGCTATCTCCCGGCCGAGGAGGCGATAGCTCTCGAACTGGTCCTCCTGATAGAACTGGTTCGCGGTCGACTCGTGGGGGAAGTCCGGATGACTCGCCTTGTACTGGAGCACCGACGTATCCTCGTGCCCGGTCATCGAGGCCTTGAGGTAGATGAGAATCCCGTCCGGGATCCCAGGACCGTATGCGATACGCCCCACGGCGGAGCAGTCGCTGCTCCACGTGGGGCCGGGGGCCCGCCGGATGGACCCGACATCGAGCGTGATCCGGGCATCGAAGTCGACCTCACACATCCGGATCAGCGCGCCCAGTCCTGCGAAGGTCAGCTGTGGGTCGGCTTCGGCGTCGCTGATGATGATGACCCGGCACCGTCTCCGCACGAGCTCGTAGGCGGCCAGGTTCTCAAAGTGTCCGCCGTCCGAGATCATGAGAAATTTCGCCTTGTCGTCCGCCCCGCCGAAAAGCTCGGCCAGCAGGTAGTTCAGGTTGAACAAGGGTGAGGGCCACTTGATCGCGCGTCGCAGTGGATTCGGGAACCACCATCCGAGGCGCACGTTGAACAAGGTCAGAAGAAAGGCCACCACCGGGGAGGTGTGATACCCCATGTTGGGACTGACCGCGGCCCCGGAGACGGACATAGCCTGACCCAGGGTGGGGGCGCCGTCCCGGCCTCCATAGTCCGGAGTGGGGATGTATCCCAGCTCCTCCCGCGCGCCGAACCGGTCCTTCGACTCGTAGCTGCTGCCGCACTGCAGCGGATTCAGCGTGAACGCGGCGCTGTGCCGGGTATGCAGCGCCAGATCGCTGGATCCACCCAGGTTCAGCGCGCAGTTGACGATATGGAACGGCCCCGCTGGTGGACCGCTACCCTCTCCGAGATCGGCCAGCTTCATGTCGTCGTGGTCGTCGAATCCGGTGAAGTTCTGGGGCTTGCGCTCTCCGGGCACGTAGCGGGTCGCGCCCAGGTAGCACCGGACGAGTCGGTTCCGGTAGAACGCGTTGAGGCCAAATTCGTTGATGTCGACCCGAACCGCCATCAGCGCCAGAGCCGCGACGCAAGCCGCCAGCAGCAGCAACGAGAGGGCCATCGAGCAGGGGGGATTCGGATAGACGCTGCCGATGGCGGGCCAGCCCTGGCCGAGAGTGGTGTTGACGATGAACTCGATCACCCCCGCGACCGCGATCAGCAGCCCGGCGATGAAGACGAAGGGCGCGACGGCGGCGATCACCTCAAGCACCTTGGCGCTCGTCGGTTTCTCCCTCTTCGAGTCGCCCCCGGTGGATCCGGAGTGCCCGGCGAGAAGACCCGCCAGCGTGGTACCCAGCCAGCCCCCACCCGCCGTCCACGGGTGAGCATGGATCAGCGCGTCCGCCGCTCGAGGGCCATAGACGGCCACCACCGTCACGAGCATCCAGGCGAACCCGTAGATGCCCAGCCACGCTCCCAGGCGGCTCCACCACTCCCGGACCCCGTCCGTCGATTGGCGTCCCATCATGCCGATCAACATGACGATGGCGAGGGAAAAGGCATAGAGCACCATGGCCGGAGCCCAGACGAACGCAAGCCAGGGCCCGCCGTTGACGTCCTCCTTCCACTGGTGCAGCACGAGCATGATCGCGCACAGAAGCGCGTGAAGGACCAGCAAGGTCGGGATCGGTGCGAAAAGCGCGGCGAGACACCCCTTCCAATCCCCTCGGCTTCGGATGGAGCAAAAGGACAGCAACCATAGCGAGGCGAACATTACCGACAACGGAAAGGGCCAGTACGAGACGGCGGCCTCGAAGAACGCGCCAAAGCTGTTCACCTCAGACAGCCCACCCGTCTTGCTCTGCCCCCAGAGGATGGCCGCGACCAGGTAGCCGGTCGCCATCATCGGCAGGACGATCGTCCATTGCGCCCACGCCTGGGTGTAATTGATATCGCGCGGTGGCTTCCTGCCCGGCCACGCGAGGCTCACGAGCCTCACCGCGGCGGGCTGGAACCAGAACCCTCCGGCGACCAGCAGAGCGGCGATGGGAATCGCCGGCCGGTAGTCGATCTTGTCGTCGGTGAAGGGCTCGAAGGCATAGTAGGACGCGATCCACTGCGCGGTCAAGAAAGCTGCGAGAACGCCTACCGCGCTGATCCGCCAGTTCTTGCCCTGCAACAGCGACACCTCTCCGGCTGTGTTGAGGCGGAGCTGATTCCCGGCAATTCCGACCACCCCGAGAAGGAACAGCACCACCGTCGTCCACCGCCAATGTCCCACCTCCGGCCAGTGCTGGAAACCCTCGAAGAGCAACCGTGGGACCAGCAGCACCGCCGCGATCGCGAGAATGACCGTGAACTGCACGAGGAGGCAATTTCGAATCCAGATCATGAACATCGACCAGGTGTCCGCGCTGAAGAATCCCACCTTCGGCGACAGGTAGTTCGAGTACCGTCGCAGATGCGCGATCGATGCCGTCCAGTCGGCGGCCGGTTCCAACCACTCCGGCACCGTCGAACCGGCCGCCCTTCGCTCGGCGGCGCGCTTGCAGTTCGCGCTCAGCCACGAGCCGATATAGCCGCCGCCGGAGACCGTCGACAGGTAGTGGATGTGTTTCAAGAGGCCGAACGGCTTGAGTCCTTCCAGCACCCCAAGGCCGAACGTGGCGCTTCGGATGCCCCCGCCCGAGAACGCGATACCGACCAGGTTCTCCTTCAGCGGCTTCTGGCCGATGCTCCGCTTCTCGACTTCCGCCAGCTCTTCCCCGAACACGTCGGCCCAGTGACGGCGATTGGTGGCATCACTCATGCGGGCTCCTTTTAACGCACCTTGCGCCCATCCACGCGCGTGGCCGTCGCCGGATCGTTGCGATCGGTGCGCCAGGTAGGGTGATTGAAGTGAATGACGAAGTCGCCGTTGTACGAGATCACCGCGTTGTCGAAGACCAGCCGGCCGATGCGCCTCCACGTACCGAAGGTGACCCGCCGCGAGAAGCCGGGCCCCCGGGGGGTACCGTCGTCGGTCACTTCGATGCTGAAGACAAGCGTGCGCTTCGGCGTCCCGTCGCCCCGGTCAAAGATCTGCGCCATAATTTCGTCACGGAAGTCCAGGGCCGCTCCCGGGATCCTCGGCTGCTCCGGCGCGACCAGCAGGCGCATGTAGTTCGGGCTCCGGGTGGCCTCGCCCGCCGGTTTTCCGAGCTCCGCGATCTGATAGAGCTGACGCTGGGCCGGTTCCTTGTCGACATGCTGGAACACGGCGCCGGTGACGAGGAGGATCGGCACTCCACCGCCGCGCCGCCATGCATGAACGTCTGGCGCGTTGCGCAACTCGGCGTCGTTGATGCAGTCGGTGCGTTGGCCCGCGATGTCCTCCTGCGTGATGAAGCTCGCCGTGGGCAGGCGCTCCGTGTGATCGGCGTCGGCGGTAGGAAAGAGCTTCCCGACCAGGGCCAGCGAGCGCGTCTGGCCACGCCGCGTCTCGGTGCAGCAGGTCGAGTAGCGCCCCACCACGAGCGCTTCACTCCCCTTCCGAAAATAGCCGGAGTACCCCGTCTCGGCAGTGATCTCCCAGCGGCCGGTGAGGCAGACACCGTTGGGGTGCAGCAACCGGCGAAAGCCTTTTCGGTCCGGACCCCAGCGCAGATCGGCGTGAGAGTCGACCGCGCGGGCGGTAGCGTGCTGGAACACGTAGCGTCGACCGAACGAGAGAATCCCACGCAGCACGCTGGCCAGCGTGACCTCGTACACCGGCAGGGGGGCGCCGTCCTCGCGGCCCCACACCGGCTGGTATGGGTTGGCGAAGAGGGCGTCGCGCACCTCGGCGAAGCGCGAGCCGCGGTACGCGCGGTCGGCGTCGGTCAGCGCTTCAGCTCCGATGTCGCCGGGAGTCATCTCGAGGACGGTCTCGTCTCCTCCCGCGGCCTTCCGCCGTGGGCGTCCGCGAGGATGGCGTCCGCCGCCTTCTCCGCAATCATGTAGATCGGCGCCACCACGAAAAATCCCGGGATCTTGGGAAATACCGACGCGTCGACGACGCGCAGACCCTTCACGCCGCGCACCCGAAAGCCGGAGTCGAGCACGGCATCGCGGTCCGTGCCGATCTTGCACGTGCACGAAGCGTGGTGACCCCAGGCACGATCCTGGACGAACGCGTTCACGCCTTTTTCAGTGTCGAGGTCGACGTCCTTCATGGCCGCGGGATCGAGCGTCAGCAGATGGGACCCGTTCAGGAGTCTCCGGACGAGGGCGACGCCTTCGCGCATCGCGCGAAGATCCTTCTCCGAATCGGCGGTGAGGACCCCATTCGGGTCTCGCTCGAAGTAGTTGAAGCTGACTACGGGCGGGTCGAGCGGATCGCGAGACCGAAGCGTGACCCGGCCACGGAACCGAGCGTGCGCCTTGAGCAGGAGCCACGTCCACTTGTCGTGAGGAGGTGCGACCGCGTCCTTGGACCAGGACGTGTAGTACCCTGTGAAGGATCCGGGCACCCCGAAGATGAACAGGTCGGGCTCGTTGTTCTCCGCCACGGTAGACCGGGCCACGAATCCGATGACCGCGCCGTTGGTCGCGTAGAGGCCTTTCCCGTGATTCCGCCACTCCTCGAAGAAGGGGTCGCCGGCCGTCGCGCCGGGCGCGGGCCCCTGAAAGGCGGCCTGTTGGAGCAAGGGGAACGGGTTTGCCGCCTTCGCGACGATGCCGACCTCGTACCGGTCCTGCAGGTTCCTGCCGACACCGGGCAGATCGACGCGCACCGGTATCTTGATCTCCGGCCGCTCTAGCTCGTCGCGCGGCCCGATCCCGGCAAGCATCAGCAGCTGCGGGGTGATGTACGCGCCGGCCGAGATAATGACCTCACGCTTCGCCCGCACCTCCCGGACCTCGCCGGGAGTCCCGAAGCGGCTCGGGTCGCGATTCGCCCGATACAGTCGCTCACCCGGCAGGTATCGGACCCCGACGACCCGCACCGGATCCCGGTCGTCGAAGATCAGCTCGGTGGCGTGGCAGCGTGTACGCACCTCGAGTCGACCGGTGGCGGCGCCGGCCCGGACCCGCTCGCGCGCCCCGGCTCGACGGCCGTGCTCGTCGATGGCCATCGGCACCGCGATCACTCCGACGCCGTGCCGTTCGAGCACCCGGAGGTCGTTCGGGTCGACCTTCGACCGCAGGCGATCCTCGAGCGGGAAGAAGGGACGATCCCACAGGTGGAGCGGCAGTAGCTCGGGGTTGGCGAGCCAAGCTTCGAGGGCGATCTTCCCGATCGAGGGGTCCCGGTGAGAGATCGCCGCTCGACCAAGCTGGACGACGTCGGCAAAGCGGGTGGGCAGCCACCCGTCCCGGCCGTGGCCCGCGGCGGGAGCGGCCCCATGCTGCCAGCGCTCGACCCGGGCGAAGTACTTGTCCATCTCGCGCGGCGCCCAGCTCGGATCGCCAGTGGCGTCCCGGATCGCCTGCCAGTCGCTGTCGTGAGGCCGGATGATGATCATCGCGTAGTGCGCCGTGCAGCCCCCGAGCGTGCGGGCGCGGGGATAGTAGACCCCGTGCCGACCGGCTTCGCGTTCTATCCGGTACTTTGGATCCCGCTCCTGGCGCCCCTCGTCATCGTAGTGGCGCACATAGTGGTCGAGGCGAAGCTCCTCGTCCTCGGTGGCGCTGCCGTGTAAGACCGGCACCTGGTAGTTCCAGGGCTCCTCCTCATCACCGGCTTCCAGCAGCAGCACCCGATAGCCGCCGCTTCCATCCGGGAGTCGTGCTTCCGCCAACCGGGCCGCGAGTGGCCCGCCACCCGCGCCGGAGCCGACTACGATGTAGTCGAAGTCTGCATCGCCCATGGTGTCCTCCGGTGGGTCACGGGGAAGGCCGATCGCGTCGCCGCCACCGAGATCAGAAGGTCTTGAGGAACTCGATCAGGGCTCTCTTGTCCGCGTCGCCGAGCGCCGGCTCATTGTTGTATCCGGTGCCGAAGTAGTGCCCGCGGTTGACGACGTAGTCCGGGCACTTGCTCACCCGCATGAGCTTCGACGCGAGCGGCCGCAATACATCCTGCGCGCGCTTGCCGTACGCCTCCCGCTCGCCGGGATCCTGCGGCGCCGGTCCTAGCACGGCGAGCCGGTGCTTCAGGTCGAAGACCACGTGGACAACATCCCGCTTGTGGCACCAGCGCCCGAGGAACCCCATCTCCTCGGGGCGCACGAGCAAGTTCGCGATCAGGCTCACCGGGGTGCCACGGGGAATGGGACCGAGCTCGAAGCCGACGTCGTCCTTGAAGAAGCGGGGAAACAACCAGGGCCCCCAGTTCTGGAGATGGCCCGGGAGATACCCGGACGCGATGCGGATGTACGACTCGGTGGTGGTCCGATCGATCAGCCCCGGCACCTTGTCTCCCAGCACCGGATCCCGCTCACGCTTCTCGGGCCAGAGCATCTTCTCCATCCCGTCCTGGAAGGCGGCCATGCGGCGCTCGACCGACGGCGCCGGATTGTAGTCGTCGTTGGGCGCGCCCGGGTTGAGGCGTCCGACCGAGTTGTTGAGCAGGTACGGGGCGGTCGACCACACGCTGATGAGTGACGCCGGTCGCGTGTAGCCCCGGCCCCCCGCGGGCATCACGTAGTCCTGCGGCTCACCGGTCACCGGGTCGTAGACCTTGATGGTGCCCACCGACGGGAGCGTCTTGTAGGTCTCCGACGAGAAGTTGTCCCAGATGTTGTCCCGGATCGCGTTGGTGGCGAGTGGGCTACACGCGTTGGTCTGGAGCAGCGTCACCGGCACTCGGAACTCGGCGGACAGGTAGTTTCCATCCAGGAAGTCGGGAGCCTTGACTATCGCACGCATCTTCGCCTTGAACTCTTCGCTCTTGGTCCAGCCCCAGTATTCGCGCCAGCAGCGAATGTAGTCTGGGCCCGCGCAGCCGACCGACTCGAAGATCCGCTTGGGCTGGTCCGGTCTCGGCAGCTTGCTGGAGTGGCAGCGCGCGCAGTTCTCTGCGAACACCTCCTTGCCGCGCTCGAGCTGGGTGGCGTCCTTCGTGAGATACGCGCCGCCTCCCGGGGCGTCCCTCAGCCGGTGCGGAGCGGTGGTCCTCAGGAAGAAGCGGGCCATGTTGGGCGTCTGCGCTTCCGTCGCCTCCCAGAAGCCCGAGTTCTTGCGGGCCACCGCGATCTCGATCGGGGAGACGGTCTTGCCGCCGATCAGCGGCTTGAAGTGTAGTAGCCATTCCTCGCTGAACAACCCGATGTTCAGATAGACCCGGTTGAGCGCGCCGAGGGCGCCGACCGAGTCCGACGCGTCCTTGAGCACCCGAGGCGACAGGACGGTCGCCGGCGGGGTGAAGAACTGGGCCAGAGGTGAATCGGGCGGAACGTAGTCGTTGAATTGCCGGTTGTTGGCGCTGCCGCCCGCCAGCGTTTCCCGGCCGAAGACCTTGGCCTGCGCGAGCCGCGGAGCCAGGCCGTAGATCGCGTTCATCGTGCGCGGATTGTTGATGTTGTCGGTCGACACGAGCGAGGTGTCGAGTGTGCCGGGGCGCGAGGAGTGGAACATCTGGAAGATGTAGTTGCTTTGGTTTCCGTCCCAATCGAAGATTCGGTCGATCCAGAAGTATTGCGCCCCGACGTTCGACGAGAGGTTCTCCCACCTGGGGTGCTCGGGATCAACAGGTGGATTGATCGGGTTCGGCCCCACGTGGCAGAAGGCGCACGACATCCCGACGCGATACGGACGCACGAGGGCCTTCTGCTTGTAGTAGCGCTCATCGGTGTAGTACTTCTCCGCGTCCCAGAGCTTCTCGGCCTCGGCGTCGAACTCCGGATTCGGGAAGAGGCGGAGGCCCACGAGGCCGGTGGCGTAGCCGTAAAAGGATCCGACCGGGAATGTCTTGCCACCCGCGTGGGGGGTACCCCGCGCGCCGACCTTCACTCCGGGATACTTGCCTTCGTCCTCAAAGGGATCGGGCTGGCAGTCGGCCCGGCGCTTGTCGAGCCACAGCCCGAACCGGTCGGGGTCGGGGCCGGTCGGCTTGTCGAAGCACGGCTCGTTGACGAGGCCCAGGTACGCCCATCGATTGTCGCGCGAAGCAATCAAACCCCGATGCGAGGAGATCGTCTTGAGCAGATCGAGCGCGCCGAAGCTCGCCACGCTCAGCTTGTCCCAGAGACGGTCGTTTCCCCCGGTCCATACGAGCCAGGTATTGCGGCCCTTGATCTCCTCTGAAGTCAACGGGACGACACCGCCCCGGTCCCGGTCCATCGCGGCGAAGTAGTCCTCGTCGGCGGCGGGAAAAGAAGTAACGGAGCGGTTGGCCTGTCTGGCCTCGTCCAGGACGGTGCCCGGGCTCGGCTCCATCGGCCACCATTGGTGGACCATGAACACCACAACGACCCCCAGCACGAGAGCGACCAGGATCAGGGCTCGTTGCCTCGGATTGGTCATGGACGGTTCTCCGTCTCGCCTTCACCGGCGCGAGCCCACGAGAACTCGGAGGCTAGGTGCCTCGAGGATCTCGGGCTCATCGATGCACATGGAAGACGTCGTGCTGCGGGTTGATGTTGGCGGCCGCTTCCAGGTATCGCGCGCTCTTGTCAGGCACGCCCGCGGCCCGGTAGATCACCCCGGCCTGGGAGAACAGGTGTGCATCCGCCGCGCCGGAGGCCAAGGCCCGCTCCATCGCGTCGATCGCCTCGGGGAGTTCCCCCGCCCGATACAAGGCCCATCCGAGCGCGGCGAGGGTCGAGAAGTTCGAGCGCAGCGCCAGGTCCATCCGCGCCCACCTCACCGCCTCGGCCCCATCCTCGCGGACATCGGAGTAGAAGTCGACCAGATGATGGTAGTAGTGGACGCCGCCGCGCCGGGCCGAGTCGAGATAGGCGGCCAGCGCCCTTTCGCTCGATTCCGCGGCCTGGTCGACGCGGCCGAGCAGCGCATAAAGCTCTCCAAGGGCCTGATGAAACTCCGGTCGCGGCACCCGCGCGACAACCCGCTCGTAGAGCTGGACCGCTTCCTCGAGCTGTCCGTGAGCACCCAGCAACTCCGCCCTGTGCTCGTCGACAAGCCAATAGCCGGAGTAGGCGCGATCGGCGCGGTCGTAGTGAGTCCAGGCCGTCTCGTGTCGCCCCTGCCTCAGACGCAGCACACCCCGCTGCAGCTCCACCCACGCGTAGTGGCGCATCTCCTTGGCGGTGAGCTCGTCCTCGGCTCGGAGATACAGTCGATCGGCCGCCTCCGTATCGCCCAGCTTCCACGTGAGATGGGCCAGCCGTGCCAGGCTGTCCCAGGTGGGACCGTCCCGGATGAGGGATTCGTACCCTCTCCGCGCCTCGTCGTATCGGCCCTCCTGGAAGTCGAGGTCAGCCTGCAACGCCCGGCCCTGTGGCGTGTGGAGCAGCCCCCGGCCGGTGTGGAGATCTCTCTCAACGTCGGCCAATCGGTGGAACTTAAAGTCCATGTTGGCCTTCAAGAGGTAGACATCCGGCGCCGGGCCGAGCTCGGCGATCGCCCGTTCGATGGCCACCTCCGCCCGCGCGAGCCCCTCGAGGTCGCCGACGAGGGACGCGTGCTGGTAGAGGAGGTAGCAGTACTGGGTCGCCTTCTCGCCGTCCACGGGACGCGGAAAAGCTCGCGGCTCGACTTCCGCGATTGCTCGTTCGATCCGATCTCTCTCGGCGTCGAAATCGGTCCGCGGCGTGGTGACCCTCTCCGAGAGTCCGCCTCTCGAACCCGTGACCCTGACGCCGCGTGCGCCTACCACGGCTCTGCCAAGTACGGGAAGTCGCCGAGGAAGTCCTTGTCGTTCCTCAGCGGGTTCGGCGGGGTCTTGGGCTCGATCGGCGCGGCGGCCCACAGGGACGCGTCGTTCAGCATCTCGATGTGGTACTTCCCCCCCTTGAACTCTGCCTCCATGTCGAGGAACATCGACAGGAACCGCGTGGCGACCTGGTCTTCAGGGCGACGCCCGAATGGCCACGTCCCCGTGGTGTCCATGTCGATCGCGCATACGTTCGGAACAAAGATCTCCACCGGTCGCCGCAGCGCGATGTTCAACCCCTTCGGATTCCAGGACTCGTCCGGCATGTTCAGCTTCTGAAACAAGGTCTTCTTGACCCTCGGAAACGCGTGGGCAACGAGGGAGTAGGTCTTGTGGACGGACACCGGGGAGTTGTCGTGATCGAACGAGGTGCGCAAACCCAGCGCGCTGATCGATGGCCCGAAGCCCCAGCCGAGGTGGGCGAGGCGCTTGATGAAGTGGGGCGCGAGCCAGAAATTGTTGGCGCCCAGCTGCCGATTGTCTTCGCGCTCGCTGAGCGCCGCGTCCGCGAACGGTTGCCCGTCGGTATCCACCAACTTGTACTTCCGCAGTTCCTCGTCGAGTGCGACGGAGTCGATCAGGGATCGCGGATGCTCCAGCCAGAACGGATCATCCGGAATCGTCTCGACCTTGTTGGCGGCCTTCACCACCCAGCTCTCGCCCCACGTGTTGACCACCCGGTTCGTGCCCGGCGAGTCGGTGATGAAACCGAGCGGGATCTCGAGGATGATAGCGTTGACATTCTTGCCCGCCTGACAGTCGATGCCGCTGTACACGAAGCGATAGTTGCCCTTCGCGTCCTTCTTGAAGCGGTCACCACTCCAGGTCAGCGGCCCTAAGGGCAGATTCTTCTTGACCCCGTGGTAGCCCCACTCTGGAAAAGCGGGATCGTAGTTGAAGAGATCGTTGCCTTCGAGCTCCAAAAGCGTTTTCGGGATCGGGAGCTCGCGCGCGTCCGTCATGGTGTGCGGGACATGGTAGAACTGTGGCGCGTAGTTGATCGAGCGAAAGAACCCGGTCAAGTCGTTGAAAAAGGCGTCGTCGCGGCCGCCGATGAACACCTTGATCGCGTGTCCGGCGGACGTGTCGAGGGTGTGCACCTTGTCGATATCGAGAGTGCGCGACAGGGCGCCGCCGGGAAAGTTGATGAACCGGATGGTGGCCCGATTCGACCCGTCTATCGTCACGCGAATCTCCGAAGCGTGGAGGGGCCCGAGATACTTGCCCTTGAGGGCCTCGAAGTATCGAAGCAGCGTGTCCAGGCCGTGGTCGTGCCCATCCGGCATCACCACTCTCGGCGCGGCCGCGATCTGGATTCGATAGAGCATGTCCGGATCCAGGACCCCGGGCTCCGGAACGGAGGCAAAGGTCAGCGCGATGACGACGCGCTCGCCACCCTCGCGGTGAGCGCTCGGGAAGCCGAAGATGTCGTAGAGGTCGGCCGCGCTGACGTCGATGTCGGAAAAGATCGAGTTGACCGCATTGGGATCGTTGTGATCGGCCATGGGGCCACCTCCGTCGCGCGCCGCGCTGCCGCGGGCGCATCCTCACGTCCACACGCCCCGAGCGTTGGTGGGAGTCCCGCGAGGTCGGCGAACGCGCGAGGCCGCCCGGGCCGAGAATGTAGCAGAAAGCGCCGACGGCGACCGCGCAAAGTGACCGTGTAAGGGCAGGAATCACGCCGACAGTACGGCGAGAACTCACGTCCGCCGGTTGAGAAGACGCAGTAAGGACACATTTCACTTGAGTCGCATCCTCTCGATCTATACAGTCGGCGCACTCATTCGCCGGTACATCGAGTGGGGTCGGGCCTCTAGTCCCAGGCCGATTCACGATTCCCGCCGTTAACACCGGCGCGGGTCGATGAGGGATTGGGGAACCTGGTGAGCACCGTGGACGAGGGGCTGGCCCGGCTGGAGGGCCTCATCGAAGTGGGCAGCCCGCGCCTCGAGGTGCATCTGATCAAGCCCGAGACCGCCCCGGGCCCAAGGGCCACGAGATCGTGGCTCGAGATCCTCCAGGCCCTCTCTCCCATCCTGACCCCGGTTCTCGTCGCTCTCATCGGCTGGGCGCTCGTGGAGTCCGTGAACCAGACGCTGCGGGAACGACAGCACGAGCTGGCCACCGGGCAGGCGATCGACCGACCGGCCCCACCAAGCGGTGCGCCCGCCGGTACCCGATGAGACTCGCCAACGGGCTGGTAGTTGTGGTCCTCGCGAGCACCCTCACCCTGGTGGAACCTGCGGGCGCGGACATCAGGGGGTGCACCGGCCTCGACACGACGGATCCCTTCAAGATGCTCGTGGATCAGCTCGCGCGCACCCAGGTCGTGACCGGTGATCAGGCCGGCCAGGACCTGATGGGACGTCTGAGGGATGTCCTGCAGGGCCGCATGACCGTGCTGATGACCGGCAGCGCCGCCTTCCAGGTGCTTCAATGTCCAGACCGGACGCCAATAAACGACGGCGAGTTCACCAATGCGATCTTGGGCAGCCTGAACGTCCGGAACGTCATTCTCGAGGTGTGGGGGACGCTCGACGCCCAGAACGTAGCCGGAGAGATTCGGGCTCGACAGGCTCGAATCAAGTACCTGGTCGTCCCCATCCGCGCGGCATCGCAGGCTTCCCCCTCCCTGCCGCGAACGTTCGAGGCGACGTATCCTAAGACCGGATCCCCGCAGAGCGACGACTACTTGAAGCTGTTCGAGCAGGCGAAGGAGATCGAGGCCTACGTCTCGCTCGGCGTCGGCACTAAGTCGCTCCGCGCCCGGAACTATGCCTTGCCCGCCAGTACCGCTGCCGCGCCGGGCACGTCTTGTTGGATGCCTGGGGTGGGAACCCACCCGGCAACGACGAGAGGGCATTACTCGACTATGTTCGAGCGTCGGCGACGGAGGCCCTCAAGGGTGCGCTGGGCGGGAGGATCCTATCGAAAGACACTCCTTGTGAGACCGGAACACCCTGACATGAGTCGTCGCGTGCTCGCGCTCCTTCGATCGTCCTCGCCGCTGGTTGGTATCGCGGCCTGGGCGACGCTCGCCTTGTGGTCGGGCGCCGTGCATGCATGTGCGCAGAAGTTCGAACCCACTGTCCCTGGCGATGTAATGAAGCACCATGTCGCGCGCTTCCTCAAGGTGCAGTGACATCATGCGCGGCGACCTCGCGTGTTCAACCCCTCGTGTCATGGCAGGCAAGGACAGGATGACCAAGATGGGAGGCACGCCGTGCTGAGAGTAAAGATTGCCGTGGCCTTGAGCCTCTTCCTGACCCTATCTTCAAGCGCTGGTCACGCGCAGCAGAAAGAGCCTATGCGCATCGGATGGGTCGGCGGCCGCACCGGCGGCCTAGCTGAGACTTGCAACCCTGTGCGTGAGGGCATCTCGAACTACTTCGACCGCGTCAATAGTCAAGGCGGAATCGGAGGCAAGAAGATCGAGTTTATCTCGCGAGACGACGAAGGAAAGCCGGACCTCGCTATCAATCAGGCGCAACAGCTCGTTCTAAATGAGAAAGTCTTTGCATTCGTGGGCACGTGCGGTACACCCACGAGTACAGCGCTCCGGGACTATCTCCGTGAGATGAAGATTCTCCAGTTCGGGCCCATCAGCCAGAACGACAGCCTTGGAAACCCCGAGACGGCTGGCCGAACGAGCTTTCGTGTCTTGCCGTCAGACAGAAATCTGGCTAGAAACGCTGTGACCTACCTCGAGAAGGAACTTGGGATTCCGAGTAATGACATAGCCGTTCTGACTCCGGCCCACGACACTCCTCCGGCGCGCGCCCTCCAAGGGATGCTTCTGTCCCGCGGATCCACGTTCCACGGCTTGCTCGAGATCGGATGGGACGGATCAAAATTACCCACCGCCCTAGAAGCCATACGACAACAGCGTCCACGCGCCGTGATCGCGACAAGCGTCCCACCCACACTCGCCAAAGCAATCGACAGCGCCGGCTCGTCCGGCAATTCAGTATGGATCTTCCCGGGTTTGCCGGTCGGCCCGCTCACACGCATTCACAGCATTACCGTCACGCCTGTACCGTCGACAGCCGCATCGCTGCCTGGCGTGCAAGAGTTCCGCGGACTGACGAAATCGGACACCTCCGCTGCCTTAATGGGCTGGATAACGGCGAAAGTATTCGTCGAAGGACTGCGTCGGGCAATGCCCGACGTGACCGTGGAGCGAACGGTCAAAGGACTCGAGAGCCTTAAGGAGTTTGACACAGGGGTCATCGGGAAGCTTACGTATTCGGAAAACGACCATCAGGGGCGCACCGGCGGATATGCGACAGAGAGCAGGGACGGTAAGATCGTAGTCCGCGATAAGCAATTGGCTGACGCGTGTTGCCGCGACTGCAAGCCAAAATGCGAAGACAAGTGCTGTGATGACAAGTGCCGAGAGTGATTGCACCTTGGCGCCTCAGCTAACGTGAGACGGGTGCCGCTGCACCGGCTCCCGCTTACGCCGCGGACCGCGGGATACTCTACTCGGCGCTTACCGAAGAAGAGTGAGCCGACACCGTCGTCTACTGGGTGGGGGAAGATCGCGGCGACCGTGGGGATCCCGGTAGCGGTCGTTGGCATGGTGTTGCTGGGTCTCGTGTGGACCTCCGGATCGATCGTAATCAACGATTTCCTGGTGCCCGAGAGACTATCGGAGGGCCTTGCCGGACCACAGATTGCAGGAGTCCTCCGCGAGCAGATCGAGGCTGTCGTCCGCCTTCATCGACAGGCGTCGACAGATGCGAATCCATTCGATCTTCTCTCGTCGATTCCTGGTTCCCCAGTTCCAAAGGTACTCTTGGCCGAGGACGCTGCTTCCCGCCGGGTGCCCGTCGGGCTAGCACTTGCGCCGCGTGCAACGCGTAGTCTCAACTTGAAGAACTTGGGTGATGTGAAGACCGGCGGACTCACGGTGCCAATAGGCGTGATTTGGGAGCTCGTCCGCGCAGTCACTGGGTGGGGGCCGATTACCGTATCCGGGCACCTGGCTGCCGAGGACACACGGCTTGTGATGGTTGTTGACATCTCGGTTGGTCGTGCTCACATCGTAGAGCGTATCGAGGGAGTCAAGGAGAATGGGATCAACCCATTGCTCGAAACCGCGGCGGTCACGGTTGTCTATGAAGCCTCCCGGGCTCAAATCGAGCTAGACCGTACGGCGTTCACTGAGTTGACGCGTGGGCTCCGGCGGTTGAGGGAATACGAAGCAACGTTGGCACAACGTAGCATCCAGGCGGCCAGCTCCCACTTCGAGAGGGCCTTCGGGCTTACCCAACAAAGCGCGCTCGCATACTACAACCGTGGAGTCGTGGCGGAGATCACCGGAAACGACGCGTTGGCGCGATACCTCTACAAGGCCGCACTGAGCAGAGATCCTGGTTTGCTCGCGGCTGTGTTGCGGCGGGCCGTGTTGTTAGCAAGGAGCGACGATCTCGAGACAGCGCGGCAACTACTCACTTCGCTCGCCAGAACTGAGCAGCCGATCCGGCAGGTTGCTCGGGTATATCTCGCGGAGATCGCAGAACTTCAAGGGGAGCCCCACAGGGCTCTTATTGAGTGGAGACGTGTGAGTTCCATGCTCGAGACTGGCCCCCCTGAAGCGAAGGCTACTCTGGGAGTGGTTAAAGAGCGGGTGGAACGATTTGCGGTGAGAGTGACAGAGCTCGACGCCCTCGTTCAGTCGTTGCTCGTCGTTGGGCGTGAATCGTGGGGTTCGGTCATGCTTCAAGTTGGTGAGGAGTACGAGGAACTTGGGATGCACCCGCGCGCTTTAGCCGCATACGATGCTGTTGTGTTTGCTCCGCACTATGTGACTCGCGACGAACTGGTCGTGGCGAACGCGAGAAGGGGCCGGTCGCTATTCCTGAACCGGCGGTATCGGGAGTCCCTTGATGTGTATCGGCAGTTGGCAAAGTCCGCCGGGGGAAGATTAGAAGAGCTCGCCGGTGCCCAGCGGGCCCAGTGGAAGGAAGATCCATCGCTATTTGTCGAATACTGGATCGGTCAGAATTATCTCGAACTTGGACAGACTGAAGCTGCGAAGAACCACCTGAAGAGGCAGCTCAGAAGCCGACCGGATCTGCTGGAAATCTACTTTGCACTCGGAACCGTGGCCTTGGAGGTGGATCGCTCACCTCTCACGGCGATCGGTCAATTCCAACGGGTAGCGCGCAAAACCAGTCCATGGCGCATGTATGCTCTCGCCGAGGAGAACATAGCGGCTATATTCGCACAGATGGGGAGGTATTGCGAAGCCGCGCGGGCCTTGTACGAGATCATGCCCCCGCCCGACGGTAAGCTTAATGAGGCGGCGGGCCGACGGTTGGCGCGTTTGGCATTCTTTGAGCTGATGGGTTCGGATCGGCGGCGAGAAGTGGAAGACCACGCGGCCACCGCGCTGCTGGGAGACCCAAGGTCTGCCACTGCAATGAACGTCCTTGCTATCGTGGGTTTTCGGCAAGGTGACCTTGAGGGTGCCGGCAAGTGGGCGGTGAAGGCATGGTTGCATGGCGATGCCGAAGAGCGCGGTCTCGCTTTGTGGGTAACCGGGCGGGCGCTTCTGTGGCAGGGGAACCTCACGGGTGCGATCGAGCAATTCGAGTGGAGTAGCTCGCTCCGAAGAAACGACGTGATGCCGCGATTCTGGCATGCGATAGCTCTGCTTAGATTGGGCCAAAAGGCGCAGGCGGCGGCAGTTCTACGGGACACATTGAAGATTGCGTCGGGAGACGCCCAGCGTCGACAGATCATCCGAATTCTCCGCGACCTCAAGGAGCCAAGCGATGGCGAGATTCCTGGTGAGGAGCGTTCCCGGTCGTGTTCGGAGTCTCCAAATTCAAGGGTGGTGAATGCGACGATCGAAAGATAGTAAGGGGTAAAAAGCGTTCCTCCGGACACAAGCTGCAACAGCTTCGAGGCATAGGAGCGCCGTTGTAGACGAATGGAACGGGCGGCCGTTGCGGACTTCTCTATGGGGGAGGGAGCATGGGAACACCATCGGCCACTCTTCGGGGCCCTTCGGGCGGTTTCCCCGGCATCCCTCCCGTCCCGGAGTTCCAAGTCCTGTGGAGGCGCGACATTGTATCTGCGCGCGGGACCGTGGGCGCCGAACGCGATGTTGGGAATACGAGGGGCCACACCCAGCTATAGGGCATTTACTCTGCGGCACGCGTTAGCTTGCAGCTGCCGTCTCGCCAGGCGGTGTGCTTGTGCGCTTGTCCGCCACGTGCTTCGCAACGGCATGCGCGGGGTTGCGGTCCTCGCAGTCCGGATCGTCGCCAGTTCTTCATCGATATTGTCGTGGACTTGCCCCGGTTTCGTGGACGGGACACGGCTTTCGCGCTATGCTCCCCGCCCTTTGTCTCGCAGAGAGCTAAAGCAACACTAGCTCCCTCTTCGACACACCCGCCCCGCTCATTTCCACCCGGAGCCCTGCTCAGCTCCCACCCGGAACCCCGAAGAAGCTCGCCGGCACGGCTCGCCTCGGCCCCAGCGCCACTGGCATGGCGCAGATGAGCGGCTCCGGCGCGCATCGATTGCACGCGTCCGGTACGGCACTGCCTTCCGTCCTAAGACGAGCGACCGGGTCGAATCCACCTTGTCAGCAGCTCCACAAACTCGCCCCGCCGCATTCGCTCTGGGTGTCCGACCACAAGGAGACGGCGCCTGTCAGTCCATGCTGTTGCGCATATTCGCTCCCACCATCCAAGACGCTTCTCGCCACATTGAACGCTGTACCCGTGCTGCGGGGTTATCTCGCGGATGCTCCCTCTTATCGCTTGCGGGATGCCTTGAAGCAGTTCGCGGTATAAGCCATACGTATAGAAAACAATCGTCCTCGCCTCGAGGCGCTGGATCTCGCGCCAGATCACGCCAAGCCTGCTAACGCAAGACTCGGCCATCAGGTAAGTCGTCTTGTCCTCGGTGGACACCTGAAAACCGGCCAGTCGTGGACGGGTCAAAACCGGCCAGTAGGGCGAGCGCCCCAAGCACGAGTGTTTTACTCCGGTCCCGCTTGAGAGTGCAAGGGCC
>Ga0070695_100000583_pt1 | contig 19245 bp, 20 predicted proteins | sample KBSK1252metaG_FD_65471 | JGI IMG/M metagenome (GOLD analysis project Ga0070695, IMG submission 65471) | Corn, switchgrass and miscanthus rhizosphere microbial communities from Kellogg Biological Station, Michigan, USA - KBS K1-25-2 metaG | ecosystem: Host-associated > Plants > Roots >...
GCACGGCGCGCCAGCATCGTGCGTTGAGGTTACCGCCGCTCTAAAGACGACAAGCTGCGACGCCGATAAATCGCGTCGTGCTGTAACGAGGTGTCCGCCGTGACCGGCACCAGCTGGACGAGCGCGAACTCTGCCGCAACGGCCAAGCGAACCATCCTCGTCGCGACCTGCACCTAACCCGTAGTGCCTCCCACTCTCACGAGTAGCGAATGGCTGCCGGGAGATATACGACTTGTGGAGCCCGGGAACGAGGTCGCCGGCCGGTACCGGCTCGAAGAGCTCCAGGGTCACGGCCCGATGTCGGAGGTCTGGCGGGCCCACGACGAAACCCCCGCCACGACCACTGCACCGACGACCGTTCAGGGACAACGAGGACTCAGAGCACGACGACCGGTTCGACCACGGCGCCGACCACCACCGCGCCGACAACCTCGACGACCGCTCCCGCAGCGACCACGACCTCAGGCACGACGCGGACGCAGGCGACCACGACGTCGGGCGCGGCCGCAAAAACGCGGCAGCCGCGCCTTTCGGCGCGGCTGCTCGAGCTCCGCAGGGAAAGAATCCGCTCCTAGGCGCTATTCGCCTTCGACTGTTGCGCGACGCACTTGCCGAACGCGTTCTTGCCCGTTCCGTAGGTGGTCTGGAACGTCGCCAGGTCGCCCGACTTCAACGCCTTGCAGGTCTTGGCCGCGGCGACGCTGTCCGACACATCGCTCTTTGCCTTCTGCTTCGCGATCGTCGAGACGCACTTGCCGAACGCGTTCGCGCCCGCACCGTTTGTGTTCCCGGCGTTCGTCCCATACTTGGCCTTGAACGCGACCGGGTCAGCCGACCTCTCGGCTTTGCACGTCTTGGCCGCGTTGGTGATGTCCTGGTGCGAATTGGGCGTCTGCTGTTTGAGGCAGCCCGCGAAGGAGTGGTACGCCTGCCTGAACGTCGCCCGGCCGTCCTGGGCGCGGATCTGGCGGCACGTCTGCGTCGCCAGATGCGCCGGCGTCGGCGTGGCGGCGACGGAGATGGCCGGTACGCACAGAACGGCGGTACCGACCAGGAGGAAAATCAGTTTGCGCATTCGATGCTCACCTCTCGAGGGATTAGCAACTATCGGGACACTCGCCCTACCCAGTGAATTTTGGGACTCGTGACGTAAAAGGCAAGACCAGCGTCAGCTGCTTTACGCCGCGTTTACGAGGTCGGAAACGCGTTACGGGTGCCGGCCGCGAGTGCGCCACGCCGCGACGATGGCCGTAAGCAAGGCGCTCGCGAGCACGGCGACAAGCGTCTGCCCGTCGATCTTGCCGAGTTGGCCGACGGCGGCGAGAAGCGCCGCGAGCACGAGCACGAACATGCCCACGCCCGTCACCAGCGCGCGCATCAGGTCCGGCCGGGATCGAGATAGCGGCCAAACCACTCGAGGACCGCCTCGAAGCGCAGCACGCGGTGCACCGGCGAGCCCGACCGCGAGAGCTCGTGGCCTTCGCTCGGGAAGCGGAGCATCTCGACATCTTTGCCGAGCAGCCGAAGCAGCGTGAACAGGTGCTCGCCCTGCTCGACGTTGCAGCGGAGGTCGTTCTCGGAGTGGACGATGAGGACGGGCGTCTCGATCTCGCGCGCATATGTCGCCGGCGACATCCGCAGCCACTCGTCGACGTTCTCCCACATCGGTCCGCCGAATTGACGCTCGAAGACCCAGAACACGTCGCTCGAGCCGAAGGCACTGACGAGGTGGTTGACCGCTCGTTCCGACAGCGCCGCCTTGAAGCGCTTCGTGTGACCGATGATCCACGACGTCATGTAGCCGCCGTACGAGCCGCCGAGCACGCCGAGCCGCTCGGCGTCGAGGAACGGGAATCGCTCGAGCGCGGTGTCGACGACGCCCATCAGGTCTTCGTAGTCGACGGTGCCCCAGCCGGGGCCTGCGTCGTCGCCCGACCCGCGGATCGCGCGGCCCCAGGCCTCGGAGTAGCCGGAACCGCCGCGCGGGTTCGAGAAAAGGACGCAGTAGCCGGCTCCCGCAAAGACCTGTACCTCGTCGAAGAAGCCCGTGCCGTACTGCGTGAACGGGCCGCCGTGGATCGTGAGGAGCACCGGATACCGCTTGCCCTCCTCGAAGCCCGGCGGTCGCACCAGCCACGCGTCGACCTCCGTCCCGTCGGACGAGGTGGCGGTGAACCGCTCCACTGCCGCAAGCTCGCGTTCGGCGACGAAGGCGTCGCAGACCGAGGTCAGTTGCGTGCCGTCTTTGTCGAACAGCTCGTTCGGACGCATGTGCGTGGTGGCGGTGTACAGGAGCTTGCCGTCGTGAAGGTCATAGAGCCCAATCGTCTGCTCGCCGCCGACGAGGAGCTCCGGTGCGCCCGAGCCGTCGGCGGCAACGGCGTAGAGGTGGACGTTGCCGCGGTCCTCGACCCGGAACGTGACTCGGTCGCCGTCCCAGACGGGCTCCCGCACGACCGGGTACGGGCCGCACTGGCGGTCGAGGGATGCCGTCAGGACGCGGCGGTCGCTCCCGTCCGGTCGAATCACAGCGATCTGGCTGTGGTGCGGAACCGTTCCGTCCTCCGGCGTGTGCACGTAGGCGATGAGCGCGCCGTCAGGCGAGAACGACGCGAGGTTTGCCGACTCGTCCGGCTGAGTCAGCCGTCTCGGCTCGGAGCCCTCGGCGTCGACGTCGAGCTCGTACAGCGCCTCGATAAGCTCGACGTCCCACCGGTCGCCACGCGACGAGGTGAAGACGAGGCGGCGTCCGTCGGGAGACCATGCAGGCTCGCCGTTCTCGCAGTCGCCGTCCGTGAGCTGCCGTTCGCTGCCTTCGAGGTCGACGACGAAGATGTGCTTGCGGCGGTCGCCGGTCCAGCCGACGCCGTCGAGCTTGTAGAAGACGCGCGTGAACCTCCGCGGCGCGCGCCGTCGCTCGTCCTCCTCCTCGTACGCCTCGTCGCGGACGCGGCGCGCGAACGCGATCCGGCGCGAGTCGGGCGACCAGGCGATCGACTCGACCCCCTCCTTGCCGTCGGTCAGCCGCCGCGGCTCGCCGCCGTTCGCGGGCAGCACATAGAGCTCTTCGTGCGCCGTCTCGGTCTCGCCGTCGCGATTCGAGACGAAGGCGAGCCAGCGTCCGTCCGGAGACCAGCGGGGCGAGCTGTCGCTCCGCGTGCCGGCGGTGAGCTGTGTCGGCTCCTCCGAGCCGTCGAGCGGTGCGACCCAGATCGCAGAGCGGTAGCCGTTCTCCTCGCGGTCGATCCCGTTGACGACATAGGCGACGCGCAGGCCGTCGGGGGAGAGGCGCAGATCGCCGACGCTCGTGAGCGCGCAGACGTCCTCGGGCCGCATTCCCCCCACCGCAGCGCGACTCTAGACTGTTCGCGCCATTCGCGCGGGCGTGGCGGAACTGGCAGACGCGGCGGGTTTAGGTCCCGTTGGGCCGCGAGGCCCTTGGAGGTTCGAGTCCTCTCGCCCGCATCATGGACACCCTTCCAGGGCGAGGGGGCGAAAAGACAATGAGCCAAGAGCGCGCCTTCAAGACTTCCGCGCTGACCGACGTAAATCGGAACATCCTCGAGGCGGCCCGGGAATCGATCAGCACCGAGCACCAGGTCAGGCGCGCGAAGAAGATCCGACCGGCCTCTTAGCCGCGGCGCCTCAGGCGCGGACGCGAACGGCGTACACCATCGCCGACAGCATCGCGATCCAGATCGCTCCGGCGAGGGACAGCATGCTCAGGATCCACGCGCTCACGCGCCGGGAACGTTCGACCTCGCCCGGCTGCTCCCTGCTTGAATGGCCCTGTGGAAACACAGGTCGAGGAGATCGCGGAGAACCGCGTCCGGCTGACGGTGCAGGTGCCGTCGCATGACGTCCATCACGCTGTCGACCACGCCGCCGAAGACCTCGCGCAGAGCGTCAAGGTGCCGGGCTTCCGCAAGGGGAAGGTGCCGCGCCAGGTGCTGCTGCAGCGCGTCGGCCGCGAGCGCCTCATGACCGAGGCGGTCGAGAGTCACATCGGCGGCTGGTTCTGGAACGCCGCCGCGCGCACCCGGCTCCGGCCGATCGAGCAGCCGGAGTACGACTTCGAGCTACCCGCTTCCGACGACCAGGACTGGGAGTTCACCGCGACGGTCTCGGTGCAGGCAAAGCCCGAGCTGCCCGACTGGAAAGAGCTCGAGGTCGGCGTCGCGGAGGTCGAGGTGCCAGAGGAGCTCGTCCAGGCCGAGCTCGATGCGCTCCGCTCGACGATCGCCGAGCTCGTTCCCGTCGAAGGACGGCCCGTGGCTCCCGACGACACGGTCATCCTCGATCTCGTCTCCGTGGAGGAGACGCGGCGCGACTATGTCGTCGAGCTCGGCCGCAATGCCGTCGTCGAGGAGATCGAGCGGGGTCTCGTCGGCATGAGCGCAGGTGAGACGAAGGAGCTGTCGTTCGAGCTCGCCGACGGATCGACCCAGTCGCTCGCCGCCACGGTGAAGGAGATCAAGGAGAAGGTGCTGCCGCCGCTCGACGACGATCTCGCGCGCGCCGCAAGCGAGTTCGAGACCTTCGCCGAGCTGCGGGACGACATCTCCTCGCGGCTGCGCGAGCAGATCGAGGACGAGGTCGAGACGCGCTTCCGCGCCGACGCGGCCGACGCCCTCGTCGCGGCGTCGAAGGTGGACGCCGCCGGGCCGCTCGTCGAGTCGCGGACGCGGGAGCTCCTGCGCGGCGTCGCCCGCCAGGTCGAAGCCCGCGGCGTCCCGCTCGAGACGTTCCTCGCGATGACGGGCCAGCAGCCGGAGGAGCTCGTGGCGCGGCTGCAGGAGGAGGCACAACAGTCGGTCGCGCGCGAGCTCGTGCTCGAAGCGACGGCCGAGCAGCTCGGGCTCGAAGTGCCGGACGCCGAGGTCGAGGAGCTCGTGCGCGAGCAGGCAGAGGCGGTCGGCGACGACGCCGACGAGATGGTCGTGGCTCTGCGCGAAAGCGGCCGCTTCGAGTCGCTTCGCGACGACCTCAGACTGCGCAAGGCGCTCGACCGCGTCGCCGCCGAGGTGAAACGCATTCCGCTTGCGCGGGCCGAGGCCCGCGACGCAATCTGGACGCCCGACAAGGAGAAACCCCCGACCGAGACGAAACTCTGGACCCCCGACCAGCCGCAGCGGCCTGAAGGAGCACGATCATGAACCCCTCGAATCTCGTCATCCCGTCCGTCATCGAGCAGACCTCCCGCGGGGAGCGCTTCTTCGACATCTACTCGCGGCTGCTCAACGAGCGGATCATCTTCCTCGGCACCCCGATCGACGACCAGGTCGCGAACCTCGTCGTCGCGCAGATGATCCACCTCGAGTCCGAGGATCCGGACAAGGACATCAACATCTACGTCAACTCGCCCGGCGGCTCCGTCTACGCGGGGCTGGCGATCTACGACACGATGCAGTTCATCAAGCCCGACATCGCGACGACGTGCGTCGGGATCGCGATGTCGATGGGCGCACTGCTTCTCGCGTCGGGCACGGAGGGAAAGCGCACCGCCCTGCCGAATGCCAAGATCCTGATCCACCAGGTCTCGGGCGGCTTCCAGGGCCAGGGCACCGATATCGAGATCCAGGCGCGCGAGACGATCAGTCTCAAGCGGCGCCTGGAGGAGATCATCGCCCAGCACACGAACCAGCCCTACGACAAGGTCTCGAAGGACATGGAGCGCGACTACTACATGACTGCGGAAGAAGCCAATGCCTACGGAATCGTCGACCAGGTGATCGCCCACCGCTAGGGCGTAGACGAAACGGCGATTTCGAGGTAGAAGAGACACATGGCGCGCGCAACCGACGGCAACGAGCAGCTTCTCTGCAGCTTCTGCGGCAAGAGCCAGCGGCAGGTGAAGAAGCTCATCGCCGGCCCCGGGGTCTACATCTGCGACGAGTGCATCGATCTCTGCAACGAGATCATCGACGAGGAGCTGACGAGCCCGACCCAGCTCGACCTCGACAACCTGCCGCGCCCGCGTGACATCTACGACGTCCTCAACGACTACGTCGTCTCGCAGGAGGAGGCGAAGCGCACCCTCGCTGTCGCCGTCTACAACCACTACAAGCGCGTGCAGATGGGGCAGGAGGAGGACGACGTCGAGCTCCAGAAGTCGAACATCCTTCTCCTAGGCCCGACCGGCTGCGGCAAGACGCTCCTCGCGCAGACGCTCGCGCGGATCCTCAATGTCCCGTTCGCGATCGCCGACGCGACGGCGCTGACCGAGGCCGGCTACGTCGGCGAGGACGTCGAGAACATCCTCCTCAAGCTGATCCAGGCCGCGGACTTCGACATCAAGAAGGCCGAGACCGGGATCATCTACATCGACGAGGTGGACAAGATCGCGCGGAAGGCCGACAACCCGTCGATCACGCGCGACGTCTCGGGCGAGGGCGTGCAGCAGGCGCTCCTCAAGATCCTCGAGGGGACGATTGCGTCGGTGCCGCCGCAGGGCGGGCGCAAGCACCCGCACCAGGAGTTCCTCTCGATCGACACGACGAACGTCCTCTTCATCTGCGGCGGCGCGTTCGCGGGGCTCGACAAGATCATCGCGCGCCGCATCGGCAAGAACGCCGTCGGCTTCGGCGCCGACATCCGCTCGAAGCACGACGTCGAAGGAGCCGAGCTGCTCGTCGACGTGATGCCGGAGGACCTCCTCAACTTCGGGCTGATTCCGGAGTTCATCGGCCGGCTCCCGGTCGTGTCCGCCGTGCACCAGCTGCGGCGCGAGGATCTCGTCCAGATCCTCGACGAGCCGAAGAACGCCCTCATCAAGCAGTACCAGCGCTTCTTCGGCTACGACGGGATCGAGCTCGTCTTCACCGAGGACGCGATGTGGGAGATCGCCGACCGCGCGCTCGAGCGTGAGACCGGCGCGCGTGGTTTGCGGTCGATCATCGAAGGCGCGCTGCTCGACGTGATGTTCGAGCTGCCCTCGCGCCGCGACGTGACGAAGTGCGTGATCACGAAGGAGTGCATCTCGCAGGGCATCCGGCCGACGCTCGTGACGAGCGCCGAGGCCGCCGGCGACGAGCCGGACGAGCCCGTCGAGCAGACCGCCTAGTCCAGTTCCGGAGCCACCGCGCCGTTCAGACGCGCGAGCGCGGCGGTGCGGCTGGGCACTCCGAGCTTCTCGTAGACATGTTCGAGGTGTTTGCGGACCGTGGCCTCCGTGACATAGAGCGCGATCGCGATCTGTCGATTCGTCTTGCCGCGGGCGACCCAGCGCATCACCTCGAGCTCCCGCGGCGAGAGCAGGTCGGCCGCGGCATCGGGGAACGCCGGCTCGACGCGGACGTGCGGGGCGGGCGCCGGGAGCCGGGGAGAGACTCCCACCGCCTTGGCGATCTCCGCCACGACCGCACTGCTGTCGCCGGTGAACGGCAGGTGGTCTTCTCCCGGCAGCTCGACGTACTCCGCACCCGGTATGTGGCCCGCGACGTACCGCCCGTGGCCGGCCACGATGACTCGGTCGCCGGCGCGAACGATCACCGTCGTCGGCGCCTCGATGCGGGGCAGCAAGTGCCGGACGTCGATCCTCGAGTTCATCCGTGCCAAGTCTGCGGCGGCGCCGGGACTCGCGCCCAGCCGCCGGTACTGGGCCCACCAGCGGACGAAGTCGTCGTTTTCCTCCTCGCTCGGAGCCCGCCAGGCGACGTCCGCGCGCATGTACTCCGGGTTGCCCCAGACATGCTCGTAGCGCGCGATGGTCTCCTCCCACCAGGCGGCCGGCTCGCCCCACGGGTAGTCGGCCTTCCGCGTCGCGCACACCAGCGGCCCGTAGAGGATCAGGTGGGAGACTCGCTCGGGGTGCGCGACGGCGTAGGCGACGGCCAGCGGCGCCCCCTCCGAGAGCCCGACGACCGCCGCTTGTTCCGCCCCGACGGCGTCCATGACCGCGCCGAGGTCGCGCATCCGCTCCACGGTGTCCGGGATGTGCTTGACGCGGTCCGAGAGACCCGTGCCGCGCTTGTCGAACAGGATGAGGCGCGAGAACGCAGCGAGCGCCTTGTAGAACGCCTCGAGCGGCGGCCACTCCCAGGCGAGCTCGAGATTCGAGACGAAGCTCGGGATGAAGACGATGTCGGGTGGACCGTCGCCGAGCACCTGGTAGGCGATGCTCAGACCGTCGCTCCGCACGTAACTGGTCTCGGTTGCGGTCGCGAACACGTTCATATCGTGACGCGAAATTCGCGGAATTACGAATGGCAGCGGCGCCGGCCCTGTGGCGGAATGGTCAGGGAAGGGTTGACTCGAAGGAGGAAGACATGCTGAAGAAGATCGCCATCGTCGCCGCTGCGGTTGGGACGAGCCTCGCTCTCGGCGTGAGCGCGTCGACAGCTGCGCCGGTGACGCCGAACGGACTGTGCGGCGCTGCGAACATGACCAACGCGCACGCACTCCCCGGGATGCTGAACGCGATGTCCCTGGACAACGCCAACGGCGTCGCCGGAATGTTCATCGCCGTCGCCAACTCCGACTGCAGTTCGTAGGGCACCAGCGCGCGGGGCGGGGGAGAGCGGGGCGTGCGGCCGCCCCGCTCGAGCCCTAATCCACTTCCTCGTACAGCTGCTCGCCGCGGTGGAGGCGGCGGGCGATCTCGAAGGTCTGTCTTTGCGAGCGGTTGGTGGTCGCGTGCGCGGCGAGGTAGCCCGCCGCGGCGACGAGGGGGAGGGAGGCGTCATCCGTGCCGGCGAGCAGCTCGTGCTGGCGGGCGGCCGCCTCGACGCACTGGATCGTGTGGAAGTTGCGGTCCTCGCGCACGAGCGCAGCGCCGAGTGCCGCCACGAACCGCCTCGGGTCTCCGCCCGAGCCGAGGTACGAGGCGGCGAGCTGTCTTGCCTCGTCCACCTGCTGCTGTCGGTCGAGCAGGACGGGCAGCTCGGCGAGCAGCGCCTCGGGATCGGCGCCGGACGCTGGTGCCGGCAGGCGGCGGGCGGGCACGTTGAGGAAGCGGTCGAGGTGGACGCTCATCGCCGCGTCGAAGACGCCGCGGACGAGCTCCGGCGAGGGCGAGCGGCGCAGGCCCTGCTCGACGGCGTTCGCGAAGGTGAACGTGTGCAACGCCGCGTCCCAGTCGCCGAACTCGTTCGAGGTCGGGAAGCGCGCAATGCGGGTCGCGGCGGCGAACGCGACCGCCGAGGCGAGCTCGACCTCGCTCGCGCCTTCCCGGAGCGCGGCGAGGAGCCCGTCGGCGATCGCCTCCGGCTCATCGCCGAGGACTGTCCGGACGAGCTCGTCGCGCCCGTCCCAGCGACCGGTCCGTCCGCTCTCGAGCGCAGCGGGCAGTTCCGCGAACGCCCGCTCGAGCAGGCGGACGAGGTCGACGGGATGGCGCCACGCGTTCGACTCCTCCATGCGCTCGGCGCCGGCGAGCTGCGCCGGTAGCGAGCCCAGCACGGCCTCCGCCCGTTTGGTGTCCGCTCCGGCGCCGGCCCAGCCGGCGCCTCCGCTCCTTGGCGGCTCCGTCAAGCCTACGCCGTTGCCCGCGGCGTCGAGCGCCTCGAGTGCCTTGTTCACAAAGTCGAGCGTGTGGCCGCCGTCGAGGTAGCGATGGTCGGTGGCGGCTGCGAAGAGCATGTCGGCAAGCTGTTCCGGCGAGGCCCCCGCGCGGACGGCGGAGACGAGCGCCCGCTCGGCGCCCTCGGCGTCGCGCACCTCGATGAAGCTCCGGAACCAGGTCGCGAGCCGGTCCGGCCCGGGCACCTGGCCCGGCAGGGGCTCAAGAGGGAAGCGGGGCAGGTCGCCGGCGGAGTCGGACGCCACGTCGGCGACGCCGTGGTAGAGGGCGGCCGCGCGTTCGGGACCGTCGAGGCGCGGCGCGAGGTTCGCAAAGCACGTGAGCGTCGTCAGGCCGCGGAACCAGCCGCCTCCGCGGCGGGCGACCCCGAAGTCGAGGCCCGCGCGGAGGACGTCGATCCCGCTTGAATCGGCCTCGAGCAGCGCGATCGCCGCCTTCGCCAGCACGAGCGGGATGTCCCGCTCCAGCCCGTCCCGCAGCCGCTTGCGCTGGTGCGCCGCCGGATCGTGTGGCGGAGTGAGGTCGACGAGCACGTCGTCGCCGTCGAGCCTGACCGGGAAGCGGCGCAGCTCGTCCGCGAACTGGTCGAAGGTCCCGCCGGTCGCGAGGTCGAAGCGGGCGTGGTGCCAGTGGCAGGTGAGGATCCCGTCGCACACGGTGCCCCGGTGGAGCGGGAACCCCATGTGCGGGCAGCGGTTGTCGACTGCGTACACCTCGCGGCCCTCGGCGAACAGGCACACCACGTGCCCGTCCAGGTGCACGACCTGCCGGCCGGCGGACCGCAGCTCGGCGAGCGACGCGGCGCGGATGCGGCGCTCGGATGCAACAGCAGTCATTGGTTCCTCCTTTGCCACCAGAAGCGCGGATCGGCAGGCTCGGCCGCGGCGAGCTCCTCCAAGGCGATGTCGCGGTACTGCTCGAGCGTGAACGACGTCTGGGCCGCGAAGCCGACCGCCGAGAGCGAGAACGTGAGCGGATGCACGGAAAGCCGCCAGTCGGCGAGCGGCCCGGGATCGTCGAGCAGGGCCCGTTCCTCGTCCGATCGGACGTCGAGGACGACAGCGCCGCCGTGCACGCCGACGAAGTGGTCGTGCCAGACGGCGAGGCCGCGCCGCCGGTCGGCGACGTACTCGTTGAGGCTGTCGTTCGCCTGCCGCGCGGTCGTTCCGTCGGGCGCGAGGGCATGGACGAGAACACAGCGGCCGCTCATCCCCGGAGCGTAGAACCTCAAGTAAGGTTTAAGTCAAATGGCCGACGACCTGACCATCGGCGAGCTCTCCGCGCGTAGCGGCGTCGCTCCGTCGGCATTGCGCTTCTACGAGGAGCAGGGCTTGATCCGCGCAGACCGGACGAGCGGCAACCAGCGCCGGTACCCTCGCGCGACGTTGCGCAGGATCGCCCTCCTCCGCGGCGGCCGCTCCGCCGGCATCCCGCTCGGGCGGATCCGGGAAGCGCTCGACTCGCTTCCCTCCGAGCGTCAGCCGACCCGCCGCGACTGGGAGCGCCTCTCCCGTTCCTGGCGCGCCGACATCGACAACCGCATCGCCACCCTCGAGGCGCTGCGCGACCGGCTGACGACGTGCATCGGCTGCGGTTGCCTCTCGATCGACCGCTGCAGCCTCCTCAACCCCGAGGACGAGGCGGCGGCGTTCGGCGCCGGCGCGCACTACCTCCGGCAAGACAGCCGGCGCGCTATCGCATAGCGTTCCCGGCGTGAAGGCGATCGCTGCGGTCGTCGGAGTTGTCTCGCTGGCCGCGGGCGCCTACGCGGCGCAGGCCGGAGCGCGCTCCGGTGGAGGCGGCTGCGCCACGTACGAGCCGCAGATCCCGTCCGTCTCTCACTTTGCAAAAGTGATCGACAACCCGTACTTCCCGCTGCCCCTCGGCAGGACGCTCGTGTACCGAGGTGTCGAGGGACGGAAGCAGGAGGTCGACCGGGTGCACGTCACCAGGCGGACCAGGAACATCGAAGGGATCAGCGCGACCGTCGTGAGCGACAACGTCTACGAGCCCCCGCCGAAGCTCCTGGAGAAGACCTTCGACTACTACGCGCAGGACGACCGCGGGAACGTCTGGTACCTGGGCGAGGACACGAAGGAGCTCCTCGCGGGCGGGAAGATCGACCGGTCGGGCTCGTGGCTCACGGGCAAGAACGGCGCGAAGCCAGGTCTGATCATGGAGGCCGATCCGCGCGTCCCCGACTCCTATCGGCAGGAGTGCCTCTCGGGAGAGGCCGAGGACCTGGCGTGGGTGGTTGGTCGGGGCGGCTCCAAGCACCTGCTCCGGACGCTCGAGTTCTCACCCCTCGAACCGTCGATCGTCGAGCGGAAGGTCTACCGCCCGAGGGTGGGCGTCATTTCCGAGCAGCAGCTCTCCGGCGGCCACGAGACGCTCGAGCTCGTCCGCGTGAAGTACCGTTTCGCGCCGTGAGCGCGATCGAGGTCGGAGCGGAGTTCGGGCCGTCGTCCTGGATCGACGTTCCCCAGGAGCGGATCCAGGCGTTCGCCGACACGACCGGCGACCACAACTTCATCCACGTCGATCCCGAGATGGCTGCGCAGACGCCCTTCGGCGGCACGGTTGCGCACGGCTACCTGACGCTCGCGCTCCTCCCGGCGATGTCGTACGAGGTGATACCGCACGACGACCCGGGCGCCGGCATGGCGCTCAACTACGGCCTCAACCGCGTGCGGTTCCCGGCTCCGGTGCCGTCAGGCTCGCGCGTCCGCGGGACGTTCCGCGTCGAGTCGCTGAGGGAAGAGGACTGGGGTCGCGAGGCGACGATGACGGCGACGATCGAGCGCGAGAGTGGCGAGAAGCCGGTCTGCGTCGCCGAGGTCGTCTACCGCTACTACAAGCTCTAGCTTGGATCCCAAATAGCGGTTCTCAGCACCTCGGAGAGGTGTAATCTCCGCGTCCCGTGGTACGTTCTGGATCCGAAATCCCGACTGCGGAGGAGACGAGATGATCGAAGAGGCAGGCCGGCAGCTCGAGGACAGGTGGAGCGGCGACAGTCGTTGGAGCGGGATCGAGCGGACGTACACGGGAGAGGACGTCGTCCGCCTGCGCGGCTCGGTCGTCGAGGAGCACACGCTCGCGAAGCTCGGCGCGGAGCGCCTCTGGCAGCTGATTCAGGCCGACCAGCCCGTCCGCGCGCTCGGCGCGCTCACCGGCGGCCAGGCCGTCCAGATGGTTCGGGCCGGGCTCGAGGCCATCTACCTCTCCGGCTGGCAGGTTGCCGCCGACGCCAACCTCGCCGGCGCGACGTATCCCGACCAGAGCCTCTATCCCGTCAGCAGCGCGCCGGCGCTCGTCCGCCGCCTCAACAACGCGCTCCTTCGCGCCGACCAGATCGACTGGGCGGAGGGCCGGAACGGGACGCACTGGCTTGCGCCGATCCTCGCCGACGCGGAGGCCGGCTTCGGCGGCCCGCTGAACGCCTACGAGCTGATGCGCACGATGATCGAGGCGGGCGCGGCCGGCGTCCACTACGAGGACCAGCTCGCCTCGGAGAAGAAGTGCGGCCACCTCGGCGGCAAGGTGCTCGTGCCGACGCAGCAGTTCGTCCGGACGCTGAACGCTGCTCGGCTCGCCGCCGACGTCTGCGGCGTCCCGACGGTCCTGGTTGCACGTACCGACGCGCTCTCGGCCGCGCTGCTCACGAGCGACGTCGACTCCTACGACCGCGACTTCGTCACCGGCGAGCGCACCGCGGAAGGCTTCTATCGCGTCCGCGACGGCATCGACGCCGCGATCTCGCGCGGTCTGGCCTACGCGCCGTACGCCGACCTCGTCTGGTTCGAGACCTCCACACCGGACCTCGGTGAGGCGCGGGAGTTCGCGGAAGCGATCCACGAGCGCTTCCCGGGCAAGCCGCTCGCCTACAACTGCTCGCCCTCCTTCAACTGGCGCAAGCACCTCGACGACGACCAGATCGCGTCGTTCCAGGACACGCTCGGCGAGTGGGGCTACCGGTTCCTCTTCATCACGCTCGCCGGCTTCCATTCGATCAACGCGTCGATGTTCGAGCTCGCCCGCGACTACGCCGAGGAACAGATGCCGGCGTACGTCCGGCTGCAGGAGCGCGAGTTCGAGCTCGAGGAGTTCGGCTACACGGCGACGCGGCACCAGCGCGAGGTCGGCGCCGGCTACTTCGACCTCGTCACCCAGGCCGTCGCGCCCGACAGCGAGACGCTCGCGCTCAGGGGCTCGACCGAGGAAGCGCAGTTCACCAAGGAGCCTGCGTGAGTGCGGTGGCGGACGTCGAGATCCTCGCCCCGGCCGACGAGTCCGTTCTCACGCGCGAGGCTCTCGAGCTCGTTGCGCACCTGCACCGCGAGCTGAACCCGCGCCGCCGCGAGCTGCTCGAGGCGCGGCAGGAGCGGCAGGCCGAGCTCGACGGGGGCACGAACCCTCGCTTCCTGCCCGAGACCAAGGACGTCCGTGACGCCGACTGGCGCGTCGCCGCCGCGCCGGCCGACCTCCGCGACCGCCGCTGCGAGATCACAGGCCCGGTCGACCGGAAGATGATGATCAACGCGCTCAACTCGGGGGCCCGCGTCTTCATGGCCGACTACGAGGACGCGTGCTCGCCGAAGTGGGAGAACGTCGTCGAGGGGCAGCGAAACGTCACCGACGCCGTGCGCCGCGAGATCTCCCTCGAAACTCCCGACAAGGCCTATCGGCTGAACGAGGAGATCGCGACGCTCCTGATCCGGCCCCGCGGCTGGCACCTGCCCGAGCGCCACGCGCTCATCGATGGGGAACCGGTCTCGGCCTCGCTCTTCGATTTCGGGCTGCACATGGCGCGCAACGCGCGGGAGCAGCTCGAGCGCGGCAGCGGGCCGTACTTCTACCTCCCGAAGCTCGAATCGCATCTCGAGGCGCGCCTCTGGGCCGACGCGTTCGCGCTCGCGGAGGAGGAGCTCGCCATCCCGTCCGGGACGATTCGCTGCACCGTCCTGATCGAGACGATCCTCGCCGCCTTCGAGATGGAGGAGATCCTCTACGAGCTGCGCGACTGGGGCTGTGCGCTCAATGCCGGGCGCTGGGACTACATCTTCAGCGCGATCAAGAAGTTTCGGACGCGCGACTGGGTGTTGCCCGACCGCGTGCAGGTGACGATGGCGGTGCCGTTCATGCGCGCTTACACGGAGCTGCTCGTCCGCTCCTGCCACCGGCGCGGGGCGCACGCGATCGGCGGCATGGCGGCCTTCATCCCGTCCCGCAAGGACGCCGAGGCGAACGAGATCGCCCTTGCGAAGGTGCGCGAAGACAAGGAGCGCGAGTCGGGCGACGGCTTCGACGGCTCGTGGGTCGCCCATCCGGACCTCGTCCCCGTCTGCACCGAGGTCTTCGACGCCGCGCTCGGCGAGCGGCCGAACCAGGTCGAGCGGCTGCGGGAGGAAGTCGTCCCAAACGAGGCTGCGCTGCTGTCGATCCCGGACACTCCCGGCGAGATCACCGACGGCGGCGTGCGGACGAACGTCTCGGTCGGCGTCCGCTACCTCGACGCCTGGCTGCACGGCGTCGGCGCGGCGGCGATCGACAACCTGATGGAGGACGCGGCGACCGCCGAGATCTCCCGCTCGCAGATCTGGCAGTGGGTGCGCCGCGGCCGCGTCGACGAGAAGCTCGTCAGGCGCGAGATCGAGCTCGTCGACGCCGGCGACGAGGCGAAGAAGCTCTTCGCCGCCGTCGCGCTGTCCGAGGAGCTCGAGGACTTCCTGACCCTGCCCGCGTACGAACGACTCGACTGAGGAGGGAGAGATGAGCGAAACGCTGATCGTTACCGCGGAAGAGCGAACGGAGCTGCCGGATGCCGACGCGCCCTGCACCGCCGAGCTTGCCGAGTGCACGTGTCCCGAGTTTTGCGAGCGCGATCACGACAACGAGTAGCGCGGCTTTGTCCATGCGGCAAACGCGGCGTAAGCTTTCACCATGGCCGCGAAGCGCACAGGCCGCTCGGCCCACAGGACGGAGGTCAACAAGAACATCCGGATGGCCGTCAAGCGGTTCGAGGCGCCCACGCTCGACGGCGAAGAGTCCTGGGATTTCCTCTGCGAGTGCGACGCCGACGACTGCGGGCAGTGGGTGACCCTGACGCTGAAGCGCTACGAGGCGCTGCTGCGGGCCGACGAGCCGATCCTCGCCGCCGGTCACGAGTTGTCGCGCGGCCAGCTGGCGCGAGGGAGGTCGCGCAAGCTCGCCGACGACGCGCACGCTCTGCAGGCTCAGGCTGAGGTCCAGCAGATGCGCGCCGGCCGGAACCTCGGCCGCGACGAGTGAGCCTCGACAGCACCAAGGCCGACGACATCGCACTCGTGATCGAGGAGGCGATCGTCGCCGGTGAGCTCGAGCCGGGAACCGTGCTGCGCCAGGAGCAGCTCTCGGAGCAGTTCAACGTCTCGCGCACGCCGATCCGGGAGGCGCTTCGCAGGCTCGCTGCGCTCGGGCTCGTCTCCTTCGTCCCGAATCGCGGCGTCCGCGTCCGCACGATCTCGCGCGAGGAGCTGCACGAGGCGTTCATGGTGCGCGCCGAGCTCGAGGCGCTCGCGACCGAGGTCGCAGCGCGGCAGATCACGGCCGAGGATCTCGTGGAGCTCGAGGAAGCCGAGCAGCACTTCGCCAAGATCTCGAAGGAACTCCGCGCGCGCGAGCCCGGAGAGGCGCGGCGCTCGGTCATGGGGGAATGGGTACGCGCGAACCACGCCTTCCACGACGTCATCTACCGCGTCGCCGGCCTGCCGCTCGTCGAGCAGCTCGCGAAGAGCGCGCGCCGCTCCTTCTCGGGCCCGGCGGTCTGGGCGCCCGGCGACCACTCGATCGACGGCCTCTACGCCAAGAACGCGGAGCAACACCGCGCGATCCGGCAGGCGCTCGCGGCCGGCAGCCCCGAGGGCGCGCGGGCCCTCGCGCGCGACCACGTCCTCGGCTCGTTCGCCCTCCTCGAGGCGATCCTCGAGCAGGTCGGCGGCACCTGGCCGCACCCGAAACGCTCTCCGGCTAAGCTCTCGTCATAGTCGCTGCCTGACGACATCCGCCCGATGGACACGCTTTACAAGCCGCAGGGCGTCGAGGAACGCTGGCAGAAGACCTGGGAGGAGGAAGGTCTCTACGCGGCCGACCCCGATCCGGCACGCGAGAGCTGGGTCTATGCCTTCCCGCCTCCGAACGTCACGGGAAACCTGCACCTGGGCCACGCGCTCCAGCTCTCGCTCGGCGACGCACTGGCGCGCTGGAAGCGAATGCAGGGCCTGAACGTCCTCGTCCAGGCGGGCTACGACCACGCCGGAATCGCGACCCAGACCACGGTCGAGAAGTTCCTCGAGAGCCAGGGCACGAGCCGCCGCGAGCTCGGCCGCGACGCGTTCGTCGAGCGCACCTGGGAGTGGCTGCACGAGTACGGCGGCAACATCGTCCACCAGTTCCGGCGGATGGGCGCCTCGATGGACTACCGGCGAATCCGCTTCACGATGGACGACGCCTACGTCCGCGCCGTGATGCGCTGGTTCGTCCACCTCTACGAGCGCGGCTGGATCTACCGCGCGAACCGGATCATCAATTGGTGCCCGCACCACGAGACGTCGCTCTCCGACCTCGAGCTCGAGGACGTCGACGTGGACGACACGCTGACGACGATTCGCTACCCGCTCGCCGACGGCTCGGGTCACATCGCGATTGCGACGGTGCGACCGGCGACGATCCTCGCCGACGTCGCGGTAGCGGTCAATCCCGACGACGAGCGCTACCGCGACCTCGTTGGCAAGGAGGTTGTCGTGCCGTTCGTCGAGAGGCGCGTGCCGGTGATCGCCGACGAGCGCGTCGACCTCGACTTCGGGACGGGGGCGCTCAAGGTAACCCCCGGGCACGATCCGCTCGACTTCGCCATTGGACGAGACCATGGCTTGCCCGAGCTAACCGTGATCGGGCCCGACGGGTTGATGAACGACGCCGCCGGCGAGCTCGCCGGACTGACGCAGGACGAGGCAGCGCAGCGGATTCTCGACTGGACGCGCGAACGCGATCTGCTCGAGAAGCGCGAGCACTACCGGCACGCGGTTCCCACGTGCGAACGCTGCCACAGCCGGATCGAGCCGATGATCTCGCTCCAGTGGTGGTGCAGCATGGAGGAGATAAAGCAGCCGGCGCTGGCGGCACTGCGCGAGCGGCGCGTGGTCTTCCATCCGGAATCGCAGCACCGCTTCGCCATCTCGTCACTCGAGGGTGCGCCCGACTGGAACATCTCCCGCCAACTCTGGTGGGGGCACCAGCTTCCGCTCTGGTATTGCCCCGACGGCCACGTGACCGCGGCGGAGACCGAGCCCGAGGCGTGCGCCGAGTGCGGCTCGAACGACCTGCGGCGCGATCCCGACGTGCTCGACACCTGGTTCTCGTCGGCGCTCTGGCCGTTCGCGACGCTGGGCTGGCCCGACGAGACGCCGGACCTCGCCGCGTTCTATCCGGGCGATCTGCAGACCACCGCCCGCGAGATCATCCGCCTCTGGGAGAACCGGATGATCTTCTCCGGCCTGGAGCTGCTCGGTGAGATCCCGTTCCGGGACGTGATCATCCACTCGACGCTGCTCGCCCCGGACGGAAGGCGCATGTCGAAGTCGCTGGGCACGGGCATCGACCCGCTCGATCTCATCGCCGACCACGGCGCCGACGCGACGCGCTACGGGCTGCTGAAGATGTCCTCGACCCAGGATGTGCGCTTCAACTCCCAGCAGATCGAGGAGGGGCGGAAGCTCGCGAACAAGCTCTGGAACGCGAGCCGTCTCCTGCTTCTGGCGGGGCCGGTCGAGCCGGAGGCGCGTCCCTCGTCGGTCGAGGAGAGCTGGATCCTCGCGCGCATCGACGCCACGCGGGCCGAGCTCGAGACCGACTTCGCCGCGTACGACTTCTCCCACGCCGTCGATCGTCTCTACCACCTCACCTTCGACGACTTCTGCGACTGGTACCTCGAGTCGATCAAGCCGCGGCTTGCCGAGGAGGCCGTCCGCGCCACCGCGCTCGCGGCCCTCGAGCGGCTTCTCGAGCTGCTCCATCCGGTGATGCCGCACGTGACCGAGGAGATCTGGACGAGCTTGCCGGCGCGGGCGACTCGGCTGATCGTCGCGCCGTGGCCCGAGCCCGAGACGTGGGAGGGCGAGTTCGGGACGATCGAAGGCGCCCAGACCGCGGCTCGCATCTACCGGCGCAGCGGAGTTCGCATCAACCTCGACGGCGAATCGGCCCGCATCTTCGAAGCGGTCGTGCGCCCATCCGCCGACGGCGGCGGAGATCTCGAGGCCGAGCGCGCCCGTGTCCGGAAGGAGATCGAGCGGGCCGAGCGGATGCTCGCGAACGAGAAGTTCGTCGCGAACGCTGCGCCCGAGGCGGTCGCGGCCGAGCGCGAGAAGCTTGCCCAATACGTTGCCGAACGCGACGCGCTGGGTTGAGTCCCTCTCGCCGTGGCCGGCGGACGGCTTCGGCACGGAGCGGATGCGGGCGCTGCTGCGCGAGCTCGGCGACCCGCAGGAGCGGTTCCCGGCCATTCACGTCGTCGGCACGAACGGCAAGTCGACGACCACGCGGCTGGCCGAGACGCTCCTCGGCGACGCGGGCCTGAAGGTCGGCTCCTATCTCTCGCCCCACGTGCGCGGCTGGAGCGAGCGGATCCGGGTCGATGGGGAGGAGGCGGACTTCGACGCCGCCGTGGAGTCGGTTCGCGCGGCAGCCGA
>Ga0070695_100000588_pt1 | contig 19203 bp, 9 predicted proteins | sample KBSK1252metaG_FD_65471 | JGI IMG/M metagenome (GOLD analysis project Ga0070695, IMG submission 65471) | Corn, switchgrass and miscanthus rhizosphere microbial communities from Kellogg Biological Station, Michigan, USA - KBS K1-25-2 metaG | ecosystem: Host-associated > Plants > Roots >...
ACGGTCACGGCGGGAACGGTGACGGTGGAGGGCGCCTACACCGCCGGCGCCACCACCGTCAGCGGCGGCACGCTCTCCCTGCAGCCGGCGGCGACCCTTTCCTCCATCGGCCCCATCTCCGTGTCCGGCGCCGGGACCCTGAATCTCTCCAGCGGAGAGGCCGTCTCCACGTCCGCGGTGTTCCTGACCGGCGGCGTACTCGCAGGGAGCGACCCCCTCACCGTTTCCGGGACCTTCGCCTGGAGCGCCGGCGACCTGGCGGGACCGAGCGCCGTGACGGCGAGCAGCGGCCTGAGCCTGAGCGGGAGCGCGGCCAAGGACCTGCTCGGGGGCCATACCCTGACCACGGTCGGCACCACCACCTGGTCGGGGACGGGGTCCCTCCGTCTCGCGGACGACTCCTCCATCCGCGTGGGCGGCAACTGGGACGTGCAGACCAACGGGTCCGTGAGCACCCTCGATGGAACAGGGAGTCTCGTGGTGCTTGCCGGCGCGACCTTCCACAAGACGAGCCCCGGGACCACGACCCTCTCCGTGCCGGTCAACATCGCAGGTGACGTCCAACTGGACAGCGGCACGCTCGTTCTCTCCGGAGGCAGCACCACGGGCGGGACGCTTTCCGGGGCCGCCTTGACCACGTTCGAATTCGCGGCCGGGACGCACACGCTGCTGCCGAGCTCTCACCTCTCGGCGGAGGCGGTGGCGGTCACCGCCGGGACGCTGAGCGTGGAGGGGACGTACGAGAGCCAGGTCGCCACCTTCAGCGGTGGGAGCACGACCTTCCAGCCCGGCGCCCACGTGGTGGGGCTTGGTCCGCTGACCGTCTCCAACGGGGGGAGGGTGGACTTCAACACCGGGGCGGAGATCTTGACCACGTCCCTGTCGCTGCTGGGAGGAACGCTCGCCGGGAGCGACCTCGTCGGCCTCCAGGCGGTGGGCGGGCCGCTGCCGGACTATCCGTGGACCGGGGGCACGATGACCGGCCCCGGCACCACCCTCACGCAGTCGGGGAGGCTCTTCCTGAGCGGTGCCGCGGCCAAGGACCTGACGGGTGGACGCTTTCTCGACGCCGGCGACCTCGTCTGGGATGGCACCGGGGCGCTCCGCGTCGGCGGAGGCGCCCACATCCGGAACATCTTCGGGTGGTCCCTGCGGTCCGATGCACCCCTCGTGGACCTGGGTGGGGCGGGAGGCTTCGAGAACGCCGGCGTAGGCGCCGGGTTCCGCAAGACCGGGGGGACGGGAACGTCCGTGGTCGGCATCCCTTTCACGAACAAGGGGACCGTGCACGCCAGCTCGGGGACGCTGCAGTTCACGGCGGGATACACGCAGACTGCCGGTGCCACGCTGCTCGATGGAGGGGCGCTGGCGGCCACGGCACCCCTGTCCATCCAGGGCGGAACCCTGGGCGGCGTGGGGACCGCATCGGCCAGCGTGGTCAGCGCGGGAACCGTCGCTCCCGGCGCCTCCGCCGGTCTCCTCACGATCGCCGGGGCGTACACGCAGGGAAGCACGGGGACGCTGGCCATCGAGATCGGTGGGCTGATCGCGGGGACGCAGTACGACCGCCTGGCGGTGACGGGGACGGCGACACTGTCCGGAGCGCTGAACGTCACGCTCGTGAACGGCTTCGTCCCCCAGGACACGAACACCTTCACGGTGCTCACGGCGGGCTCGATCACCGGCGCGTTCACGAGCACCAACTTGCCGGCGCTTCCCAACGGCCTCGCCTGGCTCGTGCACGTCAACCCCACCTCCGTCGTCCTGGAGGTGTTCGGCGACCTCGACGGCGACGGCGTCCAGAACGCCTCCGACTGCGCACCCTCCGATCCTTCCGCCTGGGGGGTCCCGGTGGAGGTGACCGGGCTCGCGATCGGCGCCGACGACCAGACGCTGTCCTGGGCCGCTCAAGCGGTCTCCGCCGGACCGGGCACCGTCTACGACCTCGTGCGTGGCCTCACGTCCGCGCTGCCGGTCGGGAACGCGGGCGAGAGCTGCCTCGCCTCAGGGACCGGCGCCAGTGATCTGGTCGACGGTGCCGTGCCTGGGTCCGGGTCCGCCTTCTACTACCTGGTCCGCGCCAAGAACGCCTGCGGGGTGGGCACCTACGGCACGCGCACGGGAGGAACGCCCCGCACCACGGCCGACTGTCCTTAGACTGCTAGCATCGCAGGCGTGAGGCACCGCACCGACGAGGCCTACGTCCTGGCCACACAGGAGCTGGGGGAAGCCGACGCCATCGTCACCCTGCTGGCCGAGCACACCGGTCTCGTGCGCGGCGTGGCGCCCTCGGCACGGAAGAGCCGCAAGCGCTTCGGCGGCACGCTGGAGCCGCTCACCCGCGTGCGCGCCACCTGGAACGAGAAGCCGGGGCGCGAGCTGCACCGCATCGAGGACTTGGAGCTGGTGCGCTCCTATGCGCCCATGCAGGCGGAGCCGGCGCGGCAGGCGGCCTGCGCCGTCCTCGCCGAGATCTTCCGCGCCGTGGCCCGGGAGGACCAGCCGGAGCCGCAGGGCTTTCGCCTCCTGGGGGCGGTGCTGGATGCGCTGGAGGGGGGGCTCGATCCCTTCGCTGCCGTGCGCTACGCGGAGTACTGGACGCTGCGCCTGCACGGCGTCCTGTCGGATCCCTCGGCGTGCGCGGACTGCGGGGCGCCCCTCGACGATACCGGGTGGGCGAGCCCGGTGTCCGGCGTCCTCTGCCCGGACTGCCTGAAGAGCCGCAGCGTGGGGGCGAGGCGGCTGCAGCCGGCCGATCGCGCATTCCTGCGGGCGGCGGCCGGCTCGCCCCCGGCCGCCATGCAGGCGCACGCCGCCGCGGCGCGACCGGGAGGTGCACTGGAGACGCTGCTCCGCGGCGGGGTGGAGGCCTTCGTGGAGCGCACGCTGCGCACGTACCGCCATCTCCTCGAGCGCAGCGCCCGGCAGGCCGCCGAGCCCTGAGTCCCGTTGCCCGGTAGAATCGGCCGCGCGCGGGCGCTACCATCCCGGCTTCGTCTTCCTCCGCAGGGGCAAGGCAGATGACCTTCCAGGAGCTGCTGCTCTCCATCCAGACCTTCTGGGCGCGGCACGGCTGCGTGCTGCAGCAGCCCTACGACATGGAGGTGGGTGCGGGAACGATGCACCCCGACACCTTCTTCCGCGTGCTGGGGCCCGAGCCCTGGCGCGCCGCCTACTGCCAGCCCAGCCGGCGCCCGGCGGACGGCCGCTTCGGCGACAACCCCATGCGGGTCTACAAGCACTTCCAGTTCCAGGTGATCCTGAAGCCCGCCCCTCTGGAGGTGCAGGACCTCTACCTCGCCTCCCTGCGTGCCTTCGGCATCGACCCCCTGGAGCACGACATCCGCTTCGAGGAGGACAACTGGGAGTCGCCCACCCTGGGGGCGGCAGGCGTGGGCTGGCAGGTGGTGATGGACGGGATGGAGATCAGCCAGTTCACCTACTTCCAGCAGGCGGGGGGCGTCGAGCTGTCCCCCATCTCCGTGGAGCTGACCTACGGCCTGGAACGGATCTGCATGTTCCTCAACGACATCCGGAACATCTTCGACATCCCCTGGAACGACACCGTCACCTACGGGCAGGTGCGCCGCGACGAGGAGGTGGACATGTCCCACTTCTGCTTCCGCGATGCCGACCCCGCCCTGGTGCGCGCGCAGTTCGAGGGTTGGGAGGCGGAATCGGGACGGCTGCTCTCCCGGGAGGACCGGCCGAACGTGTGGGCCGCCTACGAGGCGGCGCTGAAATGCTCGCACCTCTTCAACCTGCTGGACGCGCGGGGGGCGATCAGCGTCACCGAGCGCGCCGCCTTCATCGCCCGCATCCGCAAGCTCGCCGTGCGCTGTGCCGATGCCTGGCTCGCCCGCCGCGAGGCCCAGGAGTTCCCGCTCCTTCCCCGGGAGACCGTGAAAACGGTGAGCCGCACGTGAGCGCCCCGCTCCTGCTGGAGATCGGCTGCGAGGAGATCCCGGCGCGCATGATCCGGGGCGCCGCCGCCGACCTGGCGGCGCGCGTGGCGGAGATCCTGGACGGTGCCGGCCTGGCGCACGGTCCGGCGGTGGGCTGGGGCGGGTCGCGGCGCCTGGCCGTCCGCGTGGACGCGGTGCCCGAGCGGCAGCCCGATCGGGAGGAGCAGGTGCTGGGCCCCCCGGTGAAGGCAGCCTTCGCCGCCGACGGCTCGCCCACTCCCGCCCTCCTGGGCTTCGCCCGCAAGCAGGGGATCGACGTCGCCCTCCTCGCCCCCGTGGAGACCGAGCGCGGCGCCTACGCCGGCTTCCGCCGCAACGTGCCGGGCAAGCCCCTCGACGAGGTGCTGCAGGGCGCCTTCCCCCGCGCCGTGGAGGGGATGTCCTTCCCGAAGACGATGCGCTGGGCGGAGGGAAAGCACCGCTGGGTGCGTCCCGTGCACTGGCTGCTGGCGCTGCACGGGGCGCGGCCCCTGTCCCTGGCGCTCTTCGGCGTGCAGGCGGAGCCCGCCTCGCGCGGGCACCGCTTCCTGGCCGCCGGTCCGGTGCCCGTCCCCACCGTGGAGACCTACGCGGGCGCGCTGGAAGGTGCACGCGTGGTGGTGGAGACCGCGGAGCGCAGGGAGCGGATCGAGGCCCTGCTGCGTGCGGCGGCGGATGCGGAGGGAGGGAGCGTGGTCGAGGATGCGCCCCTCCTCGACGAGGTGGCCGACCTCGTGGAGTGGCCGGGCGTCGTGGTGGGCCGCTTCGACCCCGGCTTCCTCGAGCTGCCGCGGGAGATCCTGGTCACCACCCTGCGCCACCACCAGAAGGCGTTCTCCGTCACCCGCGAGGGGAGCCTCCTCCCGCTCTTCCTCTCCGTCGCCAACACCGACCGCGACCCCAAGGGACACGTGCGGCGCGGGAACGAGTGGGTGGTGGGAGGGCGCCTCACCGACGCCCGCTTCTTCTGGGAGGAGGACCGGGCACGCACGCTGCGCGCGCGCCTCCCCGAGCTGGAACGGGTGCAGTTCCACAAGGAGGCGGGGAGCTACGCGCGGAAGTCCGAGCGCGTGGCGGGCATCGCGGGCACCCTCGCCGCCCTCCTGGACGAGGAGGGGATCAAGATCGCCTCCGCCGGGGAGATAAGGGAGGCCGTCGCCTTCGCCAAGGCCGATCTCGTCACCTCGCTGGTGGGGGAGTTCCCGGAGCTGCAGGGGATCGTGGGAGGCCTCCTCCTGTCCGCGGAAGGGGCGGGGGCGCGCGTCTGCACGGCCGTCGCCGAGCATTACCGGCCCGCCGGGCAGGGCGACCGCATCCCGGAGACACCGCTGGGCTGCCTGCTCTCCCTGGCCGACAAGCTCGACACGCTGCACGTCCTGGTGCGGGCGGGGGAGCGTCCCTCCGGCTCGAAGGATCCCTTCGGCCTGCGGCGGGCGGCCAACGCCATCTGCCGGATCCTGCTGGAGACCCGCTGGCCGCTCTCGCTGCGCGCGCTCTGGGCCTCCGCCGGCGAGGACGCCGCCACCTGGACCTTTCTCGAGGAGCGCCTCGCCCTCTTCTTCCTCGACCGAGGGTTCTCGCAGTCCGAGGTGCGCGCGGTGCTGCAGGCGAATGGGGGCGCGGCCGCGCTCCAGGCGGCGCTGTCCGACCTGGAGGCGCGCCTGCAGGCCGTGCGCGAGCAGCGGGAGAGCGCCGACCTGGCGCGCATGGCGGAGCTGACGAAGCGCATCGCCAACATCGGACCGCAGGCCGCGAAGATGATCGCCGACTGGAGCGGGTTCCGCCCCACCCCAGGCTACCTGGACCCGGTCCCCGCGAGCGCCGCGCTCCGTGAGGAGGTGCGGTCCGCCTCCTCCGAGGTGGCGGAGCTCGCGCGGCGCGGCGACTACCGCGCGCTGGTGGCGCGCCTGGGCAGCCTGGCGGGGCCGGTGGCCCGTTTCTTCGACGACGTGCTGGTGCTGGACGCCAAGGACCGCGACGCCACCCATCACCGGGCCGCGCTGCTCCACGAGCTTCGCGCGCTCCTCACCTCTTCTTTCGATCTCACCCAGCTCGGCGGCGAGGCCACGACCTCGCGCTGACGGAGAACGCACGATGGCGCAAGCGACCATGGAACGGGAGCAGAAGGCGGACAGCAAGGGTTCCGACAAGCTCGTCTACTTCTTCGGGGCGGGGAAGGCCGACGGCAACGCCGGCATGAAGGACCTGCTGGGAGGGAAGGGCGCGAACCTGGCGGAGATGACGGGGATGGGGATCCCCGTGCCGCCGGGATTCACGATCTCCACGCGCGCCTGCAACCTCTACTTCGAGCGGGGCCGCACCATGCCCGCGGGTCTCGACCGCCAGGTGGACGAGGCTCTCTCCCGCCTGGAGAAGCTCCAGGGGAAGCGCTTCGGGGACCCCGCCGACCCCCTCCTGGTCTCCGTGCGCTCGGGCGCCAAGTTCTCCATGCCGGGGATGATGGACACCATCCTGAACCTGGGGCTGAACGACCAGGCGGTGGCCGGCCTGGCGCGCGCGGGCGGGGACGCGCGCTCCGCCTGGGACTCCTACCGTCGCTTCATCCAGATGTACGCGGACGTGGTGCTCGACATCCCCAAGCACGCCTTCGAGGAGCTGCTGGCGGACGCGCGCAAGAAGCGCGGCGTGAAGCACGACACCGGCCTCACCGCCGACGACCTGGAGAAGCTGACCGCCCGGTACAAGGCCAAGGTGAAGGCGGCCACGGGGAAGGCGTTCCCCCAAGAACCCCGGGAGCAGCTCTGGGGCGCCATCGCCGCCGTCTTCCGCTCCTGGGACAACGACCGCGCGCGCCTCTACCGGCGGCAGTACGGCATCCCCGACGACCTGGGCACGGCCGTGAACGTGCAGTGCATGGTCTTCGGGAACCTGGGGGACGACTGTGCCACCGGGGTGGCCTTCACGCGCAACCCGGCCACGGGCGAGAACGTGCTCTACGGCGAGTACCTGGTGAACGCCCAGGGCGAGGACGTGGTGGCGGGGATCCGCACTCCCATGCCGATCTCCAGGAAGCAGGCTCAGGGGAGCGGGCACCTTTCCCTGGAAGAGGCGATGCCCGAGGCCTACGCCGAGCTGCTCGCGATCCGCGACCGCCTGGAGAGCCACTACAGGGACATGCAGGACGTGGAGTTCACCATCGAGCGCGGCAAGCTCTACATGCTGCAGACCCGCACCGGGAAGCGCACCGGCCTCGCCGCCCTGCACATCGCCTTCGACCTGAACGAGGCCGGCGTCCTCGACCGCCGCGGCGTGGTGCAGCGCGTCGAGCCCGACATGCTGGTGCAGCTCCTGGCGCCGATCTTCGCGCCCAAGGACCTGGAGGCGGCGCGCCGGGCCGGGAAGGTGCTGGCCAAGGGACTTCCGGCCGGGCCGGGCGCCGCCTCGGGAGCCATCGCCTTCACGGCCAAGCGCGCGGTGGAGATGGCGGGAAGGGGGAAGAGGGTCGTGCTGGTCCGGGCGGAGACGAGCCCGGAGGACCTCGCCGGCATGGTGGCGGCGGTGGGGATCGTCACCGCCCGCGGCGGGATGACGAGCCACGCCGCCGTGGTGGCGCGCGGGATGGGGAAGCCCTGCATCGTGGGGGCGGAGGCGCTCGTCATCGACGAGAAGGCGGGCCGCCTGCGCGTGGGGAAGACCACCCTCAAGGAGGGGGACGACCTCTCCATGTACGGGACGAGCGGGGAGGTGATCCTGGGGCACCTCGACCCCCATCCCTCGGAGATCCAGCAGGTCCTGGTGGAGAAGACGCTGCAGCCCGGAAAGTCCCCCCTCTACGGCCGCTTCGCCCGGCTGATGGAGTGGGCGGACGCGGAGCGCCGCCTCAAGGTGCGCACCAACGCCGACACGCCGCACGATTCCACGGTGGCGCGGGCGTTCGGCGCCCAGGGGATCGGCCTCTGCCGAACGGAGCACATGTTCTTCGCCGAGGACCGGATCGCCGCCGTGCGGGAGATGATCCTCTCCGAGGACGAGCGCCAGCGGAAGCGCGCCCTGGCCAAGCTCCTCCCCATGCAGCGGAAGGATTTCGTGGGCATCTTCAAGGCCATGGACGGCCTCCCCGTCACCGTCCGCCTCCTCGATCCGCCGCTCCACGAGTTCCTCCCCAACCAGCCCGAGCAGTTCCGCCGGCTGGCCCGGGAGATGGGCGTGCCCGTCAAGCAGCTGGAGGAGAAGGCGCGCCAGCTCCACGAAGCGAACCCCATGCTGGGACACCGGGGTTGCCGGCTGGGGATCACCTTCCCGGCCATCTACGAGATGCAGGTGCGGGCCATCTTCGAGGCCGCCGCCGCCTGCGCGGCCAAGGGCGTGCGGGTGCTCCCGGAGGTCATGATCCCGCTGGTGGGGACCCTCCGGGAGTTCAGCGACCTCGAGGAGATGACGCGACGGGTGGCCGAGGAAGTCGCGCAGAAGACCGGCCGCCAGGTCGCCTACCTGGTGGGGACGATGATGGAGGTGCCGCGCGCGTGTCTCGTGGCCGAGGAGATCGCGCGGCGGGCGGAGTTCTTCTCCTTCGGCACCAACGACCTCACCCAGATGACCTACGGCTTCAGCCGCGACGATATCGGGAAGTTCCTCCCCGACTACCTGGACCGCCGGATCCTCCCCAAGGATCCCTTCCAGACCATCGACCAGGAAGGGGTGGGGCGCCTGGTGCGTCTGGCGGTGGAGGAGGGGAGGCGGGGACGCGCCGACCTCAAGATCGGCATCTGCGGGGAGCACGGGGGGGACCCGGAGTCGGTGGCGTTCTTCCACCGGGCCGGGCTGGAGTACGTCTCCTGCTCGCCCTACCGGGTGCCGGTGGCCCGCCTGGCGGCAGCCCACGCGGCCCTGGCGGAGAAGGGCGGCGCCGGCAGCGGCACGGCGTAGGGCGAGCCGTGCGCGTCCTCATCCTGTCCCGGCGGGCCACGCTCTACTCGACGCGGCGGCTCGTGGAGGCGGCGGCCTCCCTGGGGCACCAATCGGTGGTGGTGGACCCGCTGGAGTGCTGGCTGGTCTGCGGCCGTCGCGAGCCCGCCGTGTACTACGGCGCCTCCCGGCGCAAGGTGGCCGGCTTCGACGTGGTGCTGCCGCGCATCGGCAGCTCCATCACCGACTACGGCCTGGCCGTGGTCAACCAGTTCGACATGGTGGGCGTGCCGGTGGTGAACATGGCCTACGCCATCGGCCGCTCCCGGGACAAGCTCCGGAGCCTGCAGTTCCTCTCCCGCCACGACATCGACATCCCGCGCACGGTCATGGCCCGCGGCCCCGGGCACCTGAAGACGGCCCTGGAGATGGTGGGCGGGCTCCCCGTGGTCCTGAAGCTGATCCAGGGCACGCAGGGGATCGGGGTGATGCTGGCGGAGACGGAGGAGGCGCTGGAGTCCATCCTGCACACCCTCTGGCACCTGGGGCACAACATCCTCATCCAGGAGTTCATCGGGGAGAGCCGGGGCCGCGACATCCGCGCCCTGGTGGTGGGGGACAAGGTGGTGGCGGCCATGAAGCGCACGGCGCGCGTGGGCGACTTCCGCTCCAACCTCCACCGGGGAGGCTCGGGGAGCGCGATCCGGCTTCCCCGGGCCTACGAGAGGGCGGCGCTGGAGTCGGTGCGCATCATGGGGCTGCACGTGGCCGGTGTGGACATGCTGGAGTCCCGCAGTGGCCCCAAGGTGATCGAGATCAACTCCTCCCCGGGGTTCGAGGGGCTGGAGAAGGCCACCGGGGTGGACGTGGCGCGGGCCATGGTGGAGTACGCGACCTCCCACGCCGCCTCGCGCGCGGTGCCCGTGCGGCAGGTGCGCTGAGTTGGCGCGCAGGATCCGGGTCGGGGGACACGCCGTGCCCCGGGGATCCACGCAGCAGATCCCGCTCAACGTCTCCGAGTTCTACACCGCGGAGACGGTGAGCATTCCCGTCACCGTGATCGCGGGCCGGCAGGCCGGCCCCACCGTGTTCCTCACCGCCGCCATCCACGGCGACGAGCTGAACGGGGTGGAGATCGTGCGCCAGGTGATCCTGGGACTCGACCACGAGAAGATCCGGGGGACCCTGATCTGCGTGCCGGTGGTGAACCGCTTCGGCTTCCTCCATCACTCCCGCTACCTGCCCGACCGCCGCGACCTCAACCGCTGCTTCCCCGGCGACCCCGCCGGGTCCGCCGCCCACCGGGTGGCGGCCACCATCTTCCAGGAGATCGTGCTCCAGTCCGACTTCGGCATCGACCTGCACACCGCCGCCCTGGGGAAGAGCAACCTGCCCCACGTGCGCGCCGACATGGACGAGCCCGGGGTGCGGCGCCTGGCCCGGGCCTTCGGGGCGGAGTTCGTGGTGGACTTCCCCGGCCGCAGGAGCACGCTGCGCCACGCCGCCACCACCGCCGGCGTCCCCACCATCGCCTACGAGGCGGGGGAGACGTTCAAGTTCCAGCGCCGCGAGGTCCGCAAGGGGATCTTCGGGGTCTACAACGTCCTCGCCGCGCTGCGCATGCTGGACATCCCCGCGCGGGAGCCCCGGTTCCGGGTGGTGGTGAAGCGTGCCCGCTGGGTGCGGGCGGAGCGCGGCGGCATCCTGGACCTGGCGGTCCGGCCGGGGGAGCTGCTCTATCGCGGCGACGCCGTGGGGAGCATCACCAATCCTTTCGGACGGGAGGTGGTGGCGCTGCGGGCCGACTGCACCGGCGTCGTCCTGGGGACCACCACCATCCCCATGGTGAGCCCCGGCGACGCCGTGGCGCGCGTGGCCCGGATCGAGAAGACCCTGGCCATGGTGGAGCGGAACGCACGCACCAGCGCCTCCGGGCGCGCGCGGATCGAGCTCGACTTCTGACCTTTTCCCCACTTGACCGACCCGCACCTCGCGTCTATATTGGCGCGCACTTTTCTCGACCCCTGGAGCGAGATTCCCCCAGAAACCCCGCGTGTGCCGAGGTCCCGATGAAGGCCAAACCGACGACGAAGAAGGCCGCCGCCAAGCCGTCGGCCACGAAGACCGCCGCACCCAAGGCAGCCCCGGCCAAGGCGGCCCCCGCCGCCACCGCACGCAAGGCCGCCCCGGCCAAGGCGGCGAAGCCCGCGGCGGCCAAGGCCGCGCCCGTGCCCAAGCCGGCCGTGGCACCGACTCCCGTCCCCGAGCGTCGCGTGGACAAGGCGCGGCGCGCGCAGTGGCGGAAGGAGATGGAGAAGTACCGGGTGGCGCTGCTGGCCAAGCAGCGCGAGCTGACCGACGCCTACGCCACCGTCAAGGGCGAGAGCCGCGAGGCGCCCGGCGGAGACGGCACCGAGGACTACATCGACTACGCCGTGAACTCCTACGCCAAGGAGTTCCTCCTCTCCCTCACCGAGCTCGACCGCAAGCAGCTCATCCTGGTGGAGGACGCCCTGCGCCGCATCGACCGCGGCGAGTACGGGCGCTGCATGCAGTGCGGCGACCCCATCAACCCCAAGCGCCTCGAGGTTCAGCCGTGGGCTCGCCACTGCGTGCGCTGCCAGGAGCTGGAGGAGCAGGGGCTCCTCCCCCAGTACGGGAGCCACGGCTCCAGCGAGCCTCCGGACGAAGACGAGGAGGAGGGGCCGGAGGAGGAGTTCGAGGAGGTCGAGCCCGAGGAGGAAGAGGAGGTCGACCTCGAGGTCGACACCATCCCCCTCGAGGACGAGCCCGGCGCCGGGGCCGACGACGAGGAGTGATCGGGGCGGCCGCCCCGAGGTGCGGGTGACCGCGCGCGGCGCCCGCCGCATCCGCGGCCCGCATCCCTGGGTCTTCCGCGACGACGTGGCCGACGTGGGGGGGGCGCGGCACGGCGACCTGGTGCGCGTGCGCGACGCCGAGGGGCGCGCGCTGGGCTTTGCCTCCTACTCCGCCGCCTCCAAGATCTCCCTGCGCCGGATCTCCCGCGACGAGGAGCCGCCGGACGCCGCCTTCTTCGCCACCCGGGCGGAGGCCGCGGTCCGCTGGCGGCGGGAGGTGGTGACCGAGGCCACCGCCTTCCGCGTCCTCTACGGCGAGAGCGATGGCCTTCCCGGCCTGGTGGCCGACCTCTACGGCGAGCACCTGGTGATCCAGGTCCTCACCGCCGGGGCGGAAGTCTTCCTCGCCTCCGTGCTGGAGGTGCTGCGCGACCGCCTGCCCGCGCGCTCCGTCCTCGCCCGGAACGATCCGGCGGTCCGCACCCTGGAGGGGCTTCCCCGCGAGGTGGCGCAGCTCACGGGGACGACGCCGGAGCGGATCGAGGTGGAGGAGAACGGGGTGCGCACGCTCGTGGACCCCTGGCACGGGCAGAAGACCGGCGCCTTCCTCGATCACCGGGAAAACCGGGCCGCGGCGGCCGGCTTCCTCCCCCGCCATGGGGAGGAGGAAGTGCTGGACGTCTTCTGCTACCACGGCTCCTTCGCGCTCCATGCCGCGCGCGCCGGGGCGCGGGTGGAAGCCATCGATGCCTCGGAGGACGCGCTCGATCGCGGGCGGGAGAACGCCCGCCGGAACGGCCTCGAGAACGCGATCACCTTCACGGCGGGGAACGCCTTCGATCTCCTCCGCCAGCGGGAGGGGGCGGGCCGCCGCTACGGCCTCGTGTTCCTCGATCCCCCCGCCTTCGCCAAGAGCCGCTCCGACCTGGCGGCCGCCCACCGGGGGTACAAGGAGATCAATCTCCGGGCCATGCGGCTCCTCGTCCCCGGCGGTACCCTGGTGACGTCCTCGTGCTCGTATCACATGGCCGAGGCCGACCTCCTCGAGGTCCTGGCCGCGGCCGCGGCGGACGTGGGGCGCGCGTTCCGGGTGATGGACCGTCGCACGCAATCGAAGGATCATCCGGTCCTCCTCGGCTTCCCCGAAAGCCAGTACCTGAAGTGTCTGGCCCTGCGCGCGATGTAAAGGATCCGTCGGCGCCGCGCCGGCGGCGGTGGGGGCGGACAGCCGCACTCCTGGCCGTGGCGCTGCTGCTGGTCGCCGCCGTGGGGGTCGTCTCCAAGCGCCTCGACGCCTGGGCCCGGCGCATGGTGGAGCACCAGGCCTCCGCGGCACTCCAGGGAACCGTGCGCGTGGGCGAGCTGCACCTCGACCTCCTGGCCCTGAGGGCGCGGTTTTCCGATGTGTCGCTGACGATCCCCGCCCCCGGGGCGCCGCCGCTGCGGGCCGGGGCCGCCGGCGGGACGATGGCGCTGGCCTGGTCCGGGCTCCTCGATCTGCCGGGAGGGCGGTACCGCCTGGCCGAGCTGCGTCTGGACCGCCCCTACCTCGAGGTCAGCGAGCAGTTCCTCCAGGCCTGGCAGCGAGAGGAGAGGGAGCCGAGCCGCGCCGTGTGGCGCCTGGATCGGCTGGAGCTGCGCGGCGGGAGGCTCCGCTTCGACGACCGCGAGGTGCCGCTCTCCCTCGCCGTCTCCGACCTCGACGTCCGCGGCACGTGGGCGGTGTCGCGGCAGGCGATCGCGGGGGAGCTGGGGGTGGTGTGTGCGGTGGAGCGGGCGCCGTTCGCCCGGCCCTACCCCGTCCGCCTGCGCACCGGGTTCCGCCTCCACGGCGCGGCCCTCGATTTCTTCCAGCTCCACGCCGAGGGGGCCGGCCTGGCCGGCGAGGGAGCGGGGCGGGTCTCCCTCGGGGACGGCCTCACGGTGGCGGGAGTGCTGCGCGCGGCCGGCGACCTGGCGGTGGTGCGCTCCTTCATGACCGAGGACATGCCGGCGCTGGCGGGAAAGGTGTCCGGCTCCCTCGTCCTGGATGCGCACCAGGGGACGTTCCACCTGCGGGGACCGGTGGTCGGCGACGGGGTGGTGGTGGGTCCGCTGCAGGTCGCGTGGTGCCGGGCGGAGGCCTCCGTTCACCCGGGTGCCCTCGAGTTCACCGGCCTGCAGGCGCGCGCCTACGGCGGCGGCCTCTCGGGCGCGCTCTCCGTCCTCTTCGGGCCCGAGGTCCGGTTCCAGACGAACCTCACGGGGCAGGGCCTGGACGCCACGCCGCTCCTCCGTCTGGCCGAGCTGCCGCTGCCGCTCGCCTCGTCGCTCGATGTCGGTCTCTCGCTCGCGGGGAACCCGGGGAGCCCCGCCACCTGGTCCGGCCACGGGCGCCTGCTGGCGCGGCCCCGGCAGGGCGGGGCCGGGATCCCCACCGGTGCCACCGGAGAGTTCGACCTGCGGGCGGGCCAGCTGCGCGTCGCGGGCGCGCGCGTGCAGGCGGCGGGAGCCGACCTGCGCCTGGACCTCGCGGCCGATCTCGGCGCGCACCCGGTGCGCGGGACGGTGGCGCTCGACGGCAGCACGCGCGACGCGGCGGAGACCCAGGCGGGGGCGCTCACGCTCCTGGCCGCGCTCGACGTGGATCCCGGCGACCTGGCGCGCCGCCCCCTCTCGGGGGCCGGCCCGGTCCGGGTGCGCGCGGTGCTGGGAGGCGCGCCCGAGGTGGACCTGGCCCTGGCCCTCGACGCCGGGGAGTGGAGCGGGCACCCCTTCTCCCACGCCGCTCTCCAGATGGCGCTGCGGGGGAGCGACCTCACGATCGAGCGCGTGGCGGCAGAGGGGCCGCAGGGGCGGATCGAGGGCGGGGTGGTGCTGTCCACCTCGGACGCCGCCCTGCGCTCCCTGCACGTGCAGGCGGAGGGGGCCGATCTCGCCCTGCTCCAGGAGATCGTGCCGTTGCCCATGAACCCGGGAGGCCGTCTCACCGGGGAGCTGACGCTGGACGGCGAGCACGGGAAGGGAAGGCTCGTGCTCGAGGGGGCGGAGCTCTACGGCGAGCACGTGGACCGCGCCCAGGGGGACGTGGCCATCGACGGCTCCCTGTGGAGCTTCACCTCCGTGGACGTGGTGGGCCCCGCGGGGCACGTCCAGGGGACCGCCCGCCTGGACGTGACGAAAGGAACCGTGGACCTCGCGCTGGAACGGGTGGAGGTGGCGCTCTCCGGAGTCGCCGCCCTGCACGCGGCGGGGATCTCCGCCGAGGGAACGCTCGTGCTGCAGGGCACCGTGCACCTGGGCGAGGAAGGCCCGAGCGGCGAGTTGCACGTGCGCGACGTGGCGGGAAACGTCTCCGGCATCGCCCTGGCCGAGACGGCGGGGAGGGTGGACCTGTTCCCCGACCACCTGCAGCTCAACCTCGCCTCCCCGGAGGACCGCAGCTGGCGCCTGCAGGGGACGCTCGGCTTCTCGGAGGACCTCCCCGTGGAGGGGACCCTGGAGGTGGAGGACGTCTCCTTCGACCTGCCGTCCACGGGGAACCTCGCCGCCTGGGTGCTCGCCACGGGACAGGTGACCGTGCGGGGGCCGCTCAGCCGGCCCGCGGGCCTGAACGCGGAAGGGGTGGTGCAGCGCGCCGCCTTCCACATGGGGACGGCGCTGCTGGAGACGGTGGCGCCCGTGCCCCTGTCGCTGCGCGAGGGCCGGCTGCGCATGGACGACGTCCGCCTGGAGGGGACGGGCTCGAGCCTGGTGGCGTCTCTGGCGGTGGATCTCGAGCCGCGCACGCTGGAGCTGACCAGCCACGGCACGGTGGACCTGGGGGTGGTGTCCGCCTTCATCGACAACGTCCGCGCCGGAGGCTCGCTGCAGGCCGACCTCCGCCTGGCCGGGCCGCTGGATGCGCCGCGCCTGTCCGGGAGCTTCTCCATGGAAGGAGGGAGGCTGCGCATCGTGGGCTTCCCCCAGGCCTTCGAGGGGATCGCCCTGAAGGCCTCGGTGGACGACACGAAGGCCACGCTCTCCTCGTTCAGCGCCCGGCTGGGCGGGGGGGAGGTCGCCATGTCGGGATCGGCGACGCTGGCCGGGTTCGCTCCCACGGCGTACGCCCTGAAAGCGACCGGCACGCGTGTGCGCCTCACCTATCCCGAGGGCTTCACCGGGATCTACTCGGGAGAGCTGGCCCTGCAGGGGGATGCCGAGCAGTCCCGCCTGTCCGGCGAGGTGCGGCTGATCCGGGGCGTCTACTCGAAGGATGTGGAGCTGACGTCGCTCCTGGGGTTCGGTGCGCGGGAGTACGCCGGGTCGGACGCGGAGCTGCTCCCCGACAACGTCTTCCTGGACGTGGACCTGAAGTCGGACGGGAACGTCTGGATGCGCAACAAGCTGGTGCAGGTGGAGGCCGGCATGGATCTCCACGTGGGCGGCGAGCTGGTCCAGCCGGAGCTGACCGGCCGCATCGAGCTGTTCGAGGACGGGAAGCTCACCTTTCGGGACGTGGACTATCGCATCCGCCGCGGCAGCCTGGAGTTCATGGACCTGGAGCGCATCAACCCCTTCCTGGAGCTGACGGCGGAGACCCACGTCGAGGACTACGACATCACCCTGCACCTGGAGGGTACGCTCGACGACTTCGAGTACCGCCTCACCAGCGCGCCCACCCTCTCCGAGCAGGACATCATCTCGCTCCTGCTCACGGGACAGACGCTGACCGAGCTCGGGGAATCGGGGAAGGACGTGGGGACCGCGGCCACCAGCGACATGGCCGCCAACTACTTCGCGGGGGCCCTCACCGGCCGCTTCACCAGCGAGATCCAGCGCGCCTTCGGTCTGGAGAAGCTGCGCGTGGATCCTCTGCTGGTGCAGGGGCAGGGGGACCCCACGGCGCGGGTCACGGTGGGGAAGAGGGTGGCGGAGGACCTGCTCCTCATCTACTCCACGGACCTGGGGGCCACCGAGCGCGACGTGTACCAGGCGGAGTGGCAGGCCTCCCGGAAGTACCGGGTGACCGCCGAGCGGGACCAGAACGGCGGCACCGGCGGCAGCGTGCAGTACTCGGACCGCTTCTTCTGGCGCCGCCCGGAGAAGAGGCCCCAGCCGGAGGCCACCGACGGGGCGGAGGCGGCCGGGGCCACCGTCGTGGCGGTGGAGATCGAGGGGGAGGAGCTGGGGGACGAGAAGACCCTGCGGCGGCGCCTGCGGGTGGAGACGGGGAAGCCCTACCGCCGCTCGGATCTCTTCGACGGCATGGAGCAGATCCGCCGCTTCTACGTGCGTCGGGGCCGGATCCAGGCCGAGGTGGAGGGGACGGTGGAGGACGTCGCCGGGGGCGTACGTCTGCGCTATACGGTGCAGCCTGGGCCCGAGGTGCCGCTCCAGATGGAGGGGCTCTCCCGGCGCGAGCGCAGGCAGCTCCGGGAGCGTCTCCAGACGTACTGGGTGGACACCCTCTACAACGAGGACCTGTACCGGGACTCGGTGGACCTCGCCCGGCGCTTCCTCCAGGAGCGCGGCTTCTACGCCGCCGACGTGCAGCTCGAGGACCGGCGCCCGCAGGGGGAAGGGATCACGCTGCACGTGGACAAGGGGCCGGCCGTGCGCGTGCGCGAGGTCGCGATCGAGGGGCTCGAGACCGTGCCCGAGGCCCGGGTGCGCAAGCAGGTGCTCACCCGTCCCGACACGCTCTTCAGCAAAGGCCTCCTGAAGGCGGACGTGCTGGAGGAGGACCTGCTCGCCGTGCGCAACCTCCTGCGCGATCTCGGCCACCTCGATGCCACCGTGGAGCCACCCCGGGTGAGCCTGTCCGCGGACGGTGCGGAGGCGGCCGTGACCATCCGCGTGCACGAGGGGATCGCCTACAAGGTGGGCGCCGTCTCCTTCTCTCCCGGCCTCCCTTTCCCGGAGGAGCAGCTGCGCGCCTGGACCCCGCTCCGCCAGGGCGACGTTTTCTCCCCGGGGCGCCTGGTGTCGGCCCAGGGGACGCTGCGGAACAAGATCGACGCCCTGGGCTACCCCGACGCGCGGGTGCGCCCCCAGCCCACCCGCAAGGACGGGGTGGTGGACCTGCGCTTCGACATCACCCCCGGCACGCAGAAGACGCTGTCCCGTGTGGAGGTGGCGGGGAACCGGCGCACCCGGGACAGGATCGTGGAGCGTGAGCTCGAGCTCACGCCCGGCCAGCCCCTCTCCCGCGAGCAGCTGCTTCGAGCCCAGCACCGCCTCTACCGGCTGGGGCTCTTCTCCAGCGTGCGCATGGAGACCGAGCCCATCGCCCCCGGGAGTGCTGCGAACCTCCTGCGCGTCCGGGTGGAGGAAGCCCCTCCCCTGGACGTGACCACGGGCGTCGGCTACGACACGGAGGCAGGGCCGCGCGTGACGTTCTCCGTGGCGGACAACAACGTGGGCGGGTACGACCGCCGCCTGGGGCTGCAGACCCGGTGGAGCGGCAAGGAGAAGCGCGTGCAGCTCCTGGCGGAGGAGCCGCGCCTGTTCTCGCGCAACGTGGACCTGCTTTCGATCGTGCAGTGGGAGGACGTGGAGCAGACGGGCTTCTCGAACCAGCGCTGGCTCACCTCCGTCCGCCTGGAGCAGAAGTTCAAGCCCCACTGGACGCGATACCTGAAGTACACCTACCAGCGCAACGACACCTACGACGTGGTCGACCCGCTGCAGCTCCTGGAGCAGCGCATCGCCGAGGACACGCGCCTGGGGGACCTGGGCTTCTCCATGGTGCGCGACAGCCGGGACGACCCGTTCCTCCCAACCAAGGGCTCGCAGGCCATCGGGGAGGTGCGCGTCTTCGCGGAGCCCCTGGTCTCCGACGCCAACTTCGTCAAGCTGTCCCTGCGCGGTTCCAAGCTCTGGACCCACCCCTCGCAGACGCAGTTCGCCACCTCCCTGCGCCTGGGTGTGGAGTGGACCTACTCCGGCACCGAGGGGGTGCCCATCCCCGAGCGCTTCTTCGCCGGGGGTGAGTCCACCATCCGCGGGTTCAAGCGGGACGAGGCCGGGCCCACCGTGGAGGGAGTCCCCTTCGGCGGCGAGGCGATGCTGGTCGCCAACCAGGAGCTGCGCGTGCCCATCTGGAAAGAGGTGAAGGGCGTCGTCTTCTACGACGCCGGCAACGCGTTCCTCACTCCGTCCGACTTCCGATGGGCGGACATCCGCCACGTGCTGGGCGCCGGCCTCCGCGTGGACACCCCCATCGGGCCGCTCCGGGTGGAGTACGGACACAAGCTCGACCGCAAGGAAGGGGAGAGCGCGGGCGAGCTCTTCATCGCCTTCGGGAATGCCTTTTGATCCGGGGGAGGAAGAGGTCCGCCGCCGCCCAGGGGGGGGACCGGGCGGCGGCGAACCAACGAACGGGGGGAACGGTGAGACGTCAGGCCAGGGAGAACTTCAGGTCGGCTCGCTGGGAGCGGAGCATGGCGCGCAGCTTGTTCTTCGCCTCGCGCTCCAGCTGACGGACGCGCTCGCGGCTGAGGTTCAAGCTCCGGCCGATCTCCTCGAGGGTCAGCTCGTTGCCCCCGAGCAGGCCGAATCGATTGCGGATGATCAGGCTCTCGCGCTCGTCGAGCGTCACCAGAGCCCGGTGG
>Ga0070695_100000589_pt1 | contig 19190 bp, 8 predicted proteins | sample KBSK1252metaG_FD_65471 | JGI IMG/M metagenome (GOLD analysis project Ga0070695, IMG submission 65471) | Corn, switchgrass and miscanthus rhizosphere microbial communities from Kellogg Biological Station, Michigan, USA - KBS K1-25-2 metaG | ecosystem: Host-associated > Plants > Roots >...
CCTCCACGCCGCTCTGGGAGGACTATCGGTACTTCCGCGTTGGAAAGTCCTCGGAGGAGCCTCCCCGGATCGTGCACACGCTGCGCGTCCCCTGTCGGCCGCTTGCGATCAAGGCCTTCGTGGTGGACGTGGGCGCCGGCCGCCGTGCGGAACTCTCCGCAGACCTCCCCATGTGAGCGCGTGCGCGCCGTCTTCACAGCCCTCGCTCTCCTCGTGCTGGCAGCGTGCCGGCCTCCGGCCCCTACCGCGCGGCACTGCGTCCTCGTCACGCTGGACACCGTGCGTGCGGATCGGCTGGGAGCCTATGGACGCCTCGACGCGGGGACGCCGTGGCTGGACGCGCTGGCTCGGCGCGGCGCCCATTTCACGCGGGCTTATACGGCGGTACCGCTCACCCTGCCCTCGCACGTCTCGATCCTGACGGGGCGCTATCCCACGGCAACGGGCATCCATCTGAACGGGGACTTGGTATTGCGGGACGGTATCCAGACGGCCGCCGAGATCTTGTCCGGTCACGGCTTCTTCACCGCCGCCGCGGTGGGGGGCTATCCGGTGGCGGCTCGGTTCCCCACGCGACGAGGCTTTGACGTGTACGACGACGCGCTGCGGGTCGGTGCCGCTGGGGAAGCCTTGGAACGTCCGGCCCCGGAGGTCATTCTCGCAGCCATCCGCGCCCTCTCCCCTCGCGGGGAGCGTCGGGTGTTCCTGTGGGTCCATCTCTTCGACGCTCATGATCCGTACGAGCCTTATTCTCCCTTCCGCGAGCGCTACCCCAGCGACCCCTATCAGGGGGAGATTGCCGGGATGGACGCGGCGCTGGCCAGGCTGGAAACAGCGGTGGAGAGCGCGCTGGGCAGGGATGTTCTCTGGGCCGTGGTGGCCGACCACGGCGAAAGCCTCGGAGACCACGGCGAGGAGACTCACGGATACTTCCTTTACGAGCCCACGCTCCGTGTGCCACTGCTCCTGGCCGGGCCGGGCGTGCAGCCGGGCCGCCTGGTCTCGGATCCCGTGCGCACGGTGGATGTTCTGCCCACGGTCCTGACGCGCCTCGGCATCCCCGTGCCCGCCGGCTTGGACGGCACCGATGTTCTCTCGACCCCCTCGTCTCCACGACGTGCCTACGCCGAGACGAGGCTTCCCGCCGCGTACTACGGCTTCGCGCCGCTACGAAGCGCCATCGAGGGCTCGCTCAAGTACATCGATGCTCCCCGGCCGGAGCTGTACGAGCTACGGGAGGATCCAGGCGAGGCCCGGAACGTGGTGGCGGAACGGAGCGAGGATGCGCGCACGCTCGCAGGCTGGCTTGGCGGTTTCGGCTCGCCGGGGAATGCCCCGTCCACCCTCGACCCCAAGCTCGCGAGCCTCGGCTACGTCGGCCTTCCTCCCTCCGCCTCCGGATCGGGCATGGACCCGAAAGACGGTCTTCCCACCTACCGCGACTTCCAGGGCGCGGCGCGCGCCCTCGAGCAGGGAAAGCCGGCGGACGCGCTTCCGCTCTTGGACCGCCTCCTCCAGCAGGGGGACCTCCCCGCCGTCCATCTCAAGAAGGCGCAGGCCCTCCGGATGAGCGGTCGGCTCGTGGAAGCCTCGCGGGAGCTCGAACACGCCGCGAAGGACGCCACTCTTCCAGGGCTTCACCTGGAGGCAGCCCGTATCGCCGCCGGCCTCCAGGATTGGACGACGACCCTGCGTGAGGCCGACGCCCATCTCCGTTCGGACCCGGGAAGCACCGCCGCTCGACTCTTCCGGGGCGCCGCCCTGGAGATGACGGGTCGCCTCGCGGCAGCGGAGGAAGACTACCGGGCTGCGCTGGCCGTGGACGCCGGATACCGGGATGCCTCGCTCCGCCTGGCTGCGCTCCTGGTGCGCGCGGGGCGGATCCCGGAGGCACGCGCGGCACTGCAGCAGCACCTGCGCGCTCACCCCGGCGATCCCCTCGCCGCAGGTCTCCTGGGAGCTCTGCAGAAATGAAAAGGGCCGCCTTGCGGCGGCCCTTTTCCCGACAGGCGTGGTTGCTACCAGGTAACGGCGAAATTGAAGCCGTAGCTCCGGGGGGTCTGCAGCTGGTTGTAGTTGACCGGATAGCCCACCCTCGCGTTGTCGGCACCGGGCGCTGGATTGAACTGGTCCTGCACGTCCAGAACCTGCTGTTCGTCCGTGACGTTGAAGACCGACATCCGAGCCTCGAAGTTCACCCGCTTGCTGAAGGCAAACTTGTAGTTGAGCTGGAGATCCAGGGCCCAGTTATCCGGCTCGCGATGGCTTCCACGAGGCTCGAAGAACTCCGTCAGGGTGTCCGTCTGGTCCACAGTGTCAATGAAGGTGGGATCGGTGGAACGGGTACCCAGAGGATTGGTCTGAACCCCGTCCGCGCCCGGCCCTACCACCGCCACGATGTTCGTGTTGTTTGCTCCCCAGGGGCTGCCGGTCTGCCACACCAGCGAGCTCCCGATGCCCAGACTGTGCCTGGTACTGTTGATCGGGACGTCGTAGCGCGCGAAGAGCTTCACCTGGTCCTTGATGTCGTAGGGCATGAGACCGAATCGATTCACCGTCAATTGCGGCACGCCTGGATAGGCTCCTAGGGCTTCGAAGCCCTGCTCGCTGGAGACGTTCCCTTCCGCCTTGCCGTGGGTGTAGTTCCCCAGCGCGGACCAGCGATTGGAGAACCGCTTCTCCAGCTGGAGGACGACGCCCTTGTAAGTCCGCGTCGCATCCGGGTTGTTGAATGCGAAGATGATCTTGCGCGGAGTTCCGGTGGAATAGTCGTTGGAGAAGCGCTGGGTGATGATGTCCTTCCATTCCCGGTCGATGTAGCGGACGTAGCCGCCGAAGGTGGGCGTGAAGAGGTGCTCGTACCCAATGGACCATTCGTCCAAGGATTGTGGCTTCAGGTCGGGGTCGAAGCGACTGGTGTCGGGATCGGGTCGAACCTGATTGATGAGCACCCAATCGCTGAGAGCAGGGACGCCGGTTGGGACCAATGCTGAGTAGTTCGGATTGAAATACTCGTCGTAGGAGGACTGCCCCCCGGCGGCGCGGATGAACGGAGAGAGGGTCGTGAGGTTGATGCCGGCGAGATACCGCGCGGCCGTGGCCTTGACGAGGTACTTCCCCTCCCCGGTCACGTCGTAGGTGGCGGACAGGCGGGGAGCGAAGCCCTTGTCTCCCACGATGTCCTCGCCCACGTCGTTCTCGTTGGCGGTGTCCTCGTAGCGCACACCCAGGCCGAGGGCCAGGTGGGGATTGATGGACCAGTCGTCCTGGACGTAGAGCGCGGTGGTCTTGGTCTTGGGACCGCCCTCGGAAGGCGGCGCGAAGTCGTACCAGACCAAATACGAGCGGTTTTGCCCGACTTGGGGATCCCCGGGGAAGATCGAGCCGAAGAAGAGTGCATTCCCGGCCAGGACCGACGATCCCACCCGTTCCTGCTCGCGGTAATCAACCCCGGCGCGCACGCTGTGGTCGCCGGCCGCGGAGAAGAAGTAGTTGACCTTGGCCTCGACCTGATCGCGCTTCCGGTCCTCGGGCGTGTCGCCGAAGACCGTCGCATCGAACAGACCGCCCGTCCCCAGGTCGATGAACGGTGCGTTCGCGCTCCCCGAGCCCAATCCGCCTGGGGAAGGGAAGATGAACTCCGGGAACCCGGGGTTAGGTTGCAGGGACGAGATGCTGAAGGAGTTCTTGAAGTGGCCGAACTTGACCTCGGACTGCAAGGTCGGCGTCCAGGTGGCGGACCACAGCCCGACCCACTGGTAGCCGCCCTGACCCTGGAAATCGACGTTGTATCCGTCATAGCAGGGCCCGCCGAAGAACTCCTGCCCGTAGCAAATGGGCAGGTTCGATGGATCCTCCTGGTACGTCCCCTGAACGCGATGGTTGTTGCTGATCTGCCAGCTCAACTTGCCCAGACTGAAATCGCCCTGGAAGAGTCGGACGTAGGTCCCGTTCCCGAAGGGTCCGCCGGTGGGATTGCCGAGGACTTCCTGCCGGCTCGTCTCGGGCCGGCTGTACGCGATGTAGAACCAGGCGTTGTCCCGGACCACCGGCCCCCCGAGCGTCGCCTGCAGCGCATGCGACTTCGTGCTCTCGCTTCGGGCGGGGATGTCGGGCAGCCCGTCGTTGTCCGCGTCGGGCGGCCCCGCAGGCCCGAAAGCGCCCGCGTTCAGTGCGTACTCGTTCTGCCAGGAAGGATCCGAGATCTCGTCGCGGATCGAGCCCGTGAACTCGTTGCTTCCGGACTTGGTGACGATGCTCACGTTGCCGCCCTGGAACTGCCCGTACTCCGCGGAGACGCCGACCAGCTTGACCTCCACCTGATCGACGGTGTCGAAGTTGAAGTTCTCGCCGAAGGTGCCAGTAACGGGATCACGAGACTCCATGCCGTCCAGGATGTAAGCGTTGGAGTTGCCGGTTCCCCCCGCAATGCTGGGATTGCCGTCGTTATCATCATCGTTCACGCCCGGCGCCATCGTCAGTAGGCTCTGGAACTGGCGCGTCACCGGGAGCTCGTCCGTCACGGCGGGGTCGAACACCGGCGAGACCTCCGCCGAGGTCTTGTCGATGACGGGTTTCTCCGCCACCACGGTCACGGATTCGGAGATCTCTCCCGCTTTCATGGCGATGGGGATGTCCGTCACCGAATCCAGCTCGACGGAGGTGTCGATCACCATCGTCACGTATCCCGGCATCTGCACGACCACGCGATAATCGCTTCCCGGAGGAAGGTCGCGGAGCTCGAACTTGCCGGTGGCGTCGGTCTGGGTCGCGCGCTCGTGGATGAGCGCTTCCGACCTGGCGATGACCATCACCCCGGGAAGCCCTTCTCCCTTTTCGTCGGCGACCCTGCCGCGCAGGGTCCCGGTCGTACTCGCGGCGGATGCGTCTCCTACCACTGCCAGCCACAGCAGCGGCAGCAGGAGCGCGACCACCAGGAGCTTTAGAGGCTTTCTCATCTCTCGGCCTCCTGATTCCTTGAACCAGTCCGCTAGAAGCGGGCCACGGTGTTGAAGTAGATCCGACGCGCGGTGCTGTTCCCGAAGAGCGGGGGCTCCAGGGCGATGGAGGCGCCGGGGTAGAGGATCGCCACACCGAGTTCCATCTCGAGGTTCTTGCCGTAGTTGTAGAAGGCGGACAGCCCGAACTCCTTGCCCAGGTTCTTGTTGTCGTTCCCCGGGAACTTCTCGTCCCGCCAGACCTGCTGCCCCATGAGGCGCAGGCGGATGGTGTTGGGGAGCGTGGAATCGAAGCCGAGCTGCAGGATCTCGGCGCCGGAAGGCCCGCCGATGAAGGGCGTGAAGCCCCACTGACCGGTCCACAGGTCGAGCAGTCCATAGCGCGCGTGGTTGTCCTGGGCGACGAGGACGAACGTCTCGCGCTTGTCCGGGGTGCTGGCCTTGTCCCCCGAGTAGACCGCGTAGCGCCCCCAGAGCTTGTACGGGTTCCCGTCCCTCTCCCACGTGTAGCCGCCGGTCAGCTCCGCCGCAGCCGCCCCGTCGATGTCCACGGGAGCGAGGGTGGCGTCCACCGTGGTGCCGTTCTGGTAAGCGGCGTTCCCAGTGAAGAAGAGCCCCGTCGCGCGCCCGTACGCATAGTGCACGTGCGCCGTGAAGCGCTTGTCCTGGAAGGGCTGCGTGCCGACCGTGCGGTGGTCGAAGCTGTAGATCAGCCCGATGTCGAGGTGCTGCGCGTCCGACACCTTCCAATCGCTCCACAGGCCGTACAGGTCGAAGTCCCCGCCGACGTCCCCTGTGATGGAAGGCGTCTCCACCGGGTCCGTCTCCGCCTCCTTGGCCCAGAACGCATCGAGGTGGCCCAGGCGCGTGTCGAACGTGCCTCTGAGACCGTCCCAGGAGGTCCCGCCGTAGAAATCGGAGTCACCGAGCAGCCATTCGTCGCCGAACACCAGCGGCTGCCGGCCGGCGCGCACGGAGAAGTTGCTGCCGAAGATCTTCCGGGCCTCGATGTACGCCCGGAAGAAGTCGATGCTGGTGTCGTCGGAGGTGAAGCCCTGGAATCCGCGCTGTGGAGTCTGCGCTTCCCCCCAGTTGCCGAGAGCCTGCACGTCGAACAGCACCGTGACGTCCTGATCGAGGTCGATGGACGTGCCGAGGTTGGCTCGGTAGGTCACGTAGCCGACCTTGTCGTCCACGGCCGACGAGAGGTCGCTGAGGTTGTCGTTGTACTCGGGCCGGACCCGCAGCGAACCGAACCACTTCAGCTCCCGGCCTTCCTCGTCCCCTTCCGCCGCGCGCGCCGAAGGCGCGGCCAGCAAGAGCACGGCGAACGCCAAGGCCGACCCTCTCCTCCACGTGTTCATCCAGCCTCCTCCAGGTTCCAAGACGCGTTCCGACGGTCCTCGGCCTCCGGGAGGGGCTCTCCCCGAGGGCCACGCCTCGCGAGCGACCAGCAAGCGGCATACCGAAAGCACATATGCGTATAACTAGCTGACAATAAATGTCTTCGATGGCGGAGACTTCCGGAGGTTTGGGCCGCGGAGGCGCCGAAAACTTGGAGAATCCAAGAATCCGGAGCCGACTAGCGCAAAGTCCGTAGCAACGGATCGTCCGCGATCGCCGCCTCGAGGGCGCCCGCGGCGGCCCGCCGGCGCGCCTCCTCGAGCCTCTGGAGCGCGAGCTCCCGCTCCCCCCGAGCCGCGGCGATCCTCGCGCGTGCGATCCAGGGTCCGGGCTCTTCCGGCTGCAGCGCGGAGCATTGCTCGAGGTCGCGCTCGGCGGCTTCCCACTCTCCTCGTTCCATCGCGCTCACGGCACGGAAGAACAGGGCGCGAGAGAGACGGGAACGCAGCGCTTCTCGATCCCCGAGACGTCTCATCGCCTCCTCGAGGAAGGGCACCTCCGTCGCGAGCATCGCCGCCTCCTCGGCAGCGGCGGCGTGGAACGTCGCCACCTCCAGCCGCGGCCCTTCTTGCCAGAGCCGCGTCGCCAGGGGCAGGGCCAGCTCCGGACTCCCGCAGGCGCGCAGGAAGATCCCGAAGTTGAGGGCGGGAAAGAGCCTGCGCGCCGGGCGTAGCATCGCCGGCAGCGGCGATCGCGAGGTCAGCCGCTCCGTGATGGCGCGCGCGGCGAGGGAGAGGTCGACCGGCGGCACGTCCCCCGCGGGATCCCAGCGGAACACCGCCGCCGCCTCGTCGAGGTAGACGAGCTTCCACGAGCGGGAGTGGGCAAGGCTGGAGAGCAGACGCGGCGTCTCCAGCGACGCGTGCTCGAGCACGGCCACCTCCACCCCGAAGCGGGCGGGCAGCGCATCCGCGGGAATCCGTCCGGTGAGGATCTGCGTGCGGTAGAGCGCCAGGTGCTCCGGCGGGTAGAGGGAGGTGTTCCCGGCGATGAAGACCCGGCGTCCGGGCAAGGCGCGCAGCAGCACGCCGCCGGACTGGAAGTCGTTGAAGATCCTTCCTGGGAGCCGATGCTCCGCGAGATAGGAAGCGGCACCCAGGGGAACGACGTCGCGCGCGACCCCCCAGCCGGTCCAGCCGGGCGCGCGCTCCGTTCCGGGAGGCAGCCGATCGGCCAGGCGCGCCCAGGCCACCGAGAGCACGACGACCGTTGCCAGCGCGGGCATCCACCGCCGGGGAGTCCGCCACACCGGGACGAGCACCCAGAGGCTCATGGGCGGGAGCAGCGTGAGGTTGCGCACCAGCGGGAGGGCCAGGGCGAGCGCCGCCGCCCAGCTCAGCGCCGGGAACCATCGCCTCTCGCGCACCGCAAACGGCAGCTCGAGCGCGGCGGCCAGGGCGAGCGCCGAAGTGAGACGGTAGGGCCACGGCGCGAGGCCAGGCGGCGGGAGAACGACCCAGAGCGCGGCGGCGGCGAAGGCAGCCCAGCCGCGCACGGGGAACGGGACCGGAGCGCGACGCAGCGCCAAGGCCACCGCTCCCAGGAGCAGCGCCGCCACTCCCAGGGCGTGCCACGGACGCGCCCCCTGCAGCAGCACCTCGGTGGGGAAGAACTCGACGATGGCCGTCCGCATCTCGGGGTGTTGCTGCAGGATGCGGAGCTGCCGCACCGGCCAGAACACCGCGCGCCAACCCTGGGGGTGAACCGCGCACGCCAGGATGCAGAGAAGCGCCACCATGAGCAGCCGCCGGGCCGGCCCGGGCGCGCTTCCCAGAGCCGCGGCGAGCGCGGCTGCCAGGAGCACGACGATTCCCGTCACCCAGTAGCCGTGGAGGTTGACCCAGAGGACGAAGAGCAGAGGCAAGACCCAGAGGAGCCGGCGCGCGGACACCTGCAGCACGAGGGCCGCCACCAGCGCGAGGAGGGCGTGGCTCCAGGTATCCGGGCGGGGCTCCAGCCGGTAGGCGCAGGCCGCGAGCGAGAGCGCGACGCCCGTCAGCGCCTGCCAGGGAGTGGCCCCGGCGGCGACGAAGAGCGCGAACCACGCGCCGGCAACGAGGGCCGGCAGCAACAGCTGGTAGACGGCGATGCCGTTCTCCCCGGCCACGCGATCAGCCAGCGCCACGAGCACGGAGGCGAGCGGCTTGTCCTCCAGGTAGGCGCGATCTGGGTACAGGTCATGGAACGACGACTGACCGACGGAGTCCGGATGGGCCAGGATCGCCCGCCCCACGGCCACGTGCTGGAAGATGTCGGGATCCACGAGCCGGTGCAGACCGAAGACCGCGCCGAGCAGCACGGCCACAAGTGCGGCTGCACGCGCACCGGCGCCGCCGCTCACGGAGATGCGGACGCCCCGAGCTGGGAGAGGAGCTTCTGCGCCTCCGGATCGGGCCGCACGGCCAGGGCACGGCGGAGAACCGCCGCCGCCTCGCCCTTGCGGCCGGCAGCGATCAGAGCCCGGGCTTGCAGCGTCAGCGCCCGAGGGTCCTCGTGCGTCGCGCGCACCAGGCGCTCCGAGAGCTGCAAGGCCTCCCCTGCCTCGCCTCGCTCGAGCGCGAGCACGGCCAGCCCCTCCAGGGCGCCCGGCTGCTCCGGCGACATCGCCAGGGCCTCCTGGAACTTCGCCTGCGCCTCCTGGGAGCGCTTGCGGCCGTGCGCGATCACGCCCAGGCCCACCAGTGCGCGCGCGTGCTCCGCGCTTCCTGCGGGGCTCGCCTTCAGCGCGGCGTCGAAGAACGGCTCCGCCTCGTCGAGCTTCTGGCGCGCCAAGAGGAGCGATCCCGCCAGGAGTGCCGGTGCGGCGTTCCCGGGTTCGAGACGCGCCGCTTCCTTGCAGGCCCGCAGCGCTTCGTCCAGGCGCCCCAGCCGGGCATAGGCCTCGCCGAGGAGGGCGTGCGCGGGAGCCAGGCGCGGCTCGGCGCGGACCGCGTGCTCGAGGGGAGGGATGGCGGCGGCCGTGTCCTTCTGCGCGAGGTGGACCATGCCCTCGCCGTACCAGCCGAGGGGGAAGCTGGGCGCGTCCTTCTGCAGCGCACGCAGCACGGCAAGAGCCTGCGCGGGCTTGTTGGCCTGGAGGAGAACGACGGCCTCGTTGTAGCGATTCAAAGGCACTCCCGCCTGCCCCTGGGAAGGCGCGGCGGGCGAGAAGCCGGGGTCGGGTCCCGAGCCGACGTAACCGAGCGCCCGCAGCTTGGCCAGGTGCTCCGACGCGTCCGCTTCGCTTCCCCCGCCCGCGCCCTTGACGCGTGCCCCCGCCAGCTCGTAGTCGGGAACGCTGCGCACGGCCACGCTCAGGATCTCCGGGGTGAGCGCGGCGTCCACGGGACGCCCGCGCAGCGTGGCCGCCAGAGGAAGCTCGAGCAGTCGGAACACGGTGGGCAGCACGTCGTAGAGCGTGGCATCGGGCAGCTTCACGCCGGGACGGACCCCCCTTCCCCAGAGCAGGAGCACCCCTTCCGGCCGATGCCACAGAGGCGCCTGGTTGCCCAGGGGCCCGCGGGAGGGGATGTCCGGCCGCCGCGCACCCGTCTTGAAGCCATGATCGGAGACGACGAGCACCGTGGTCTCCTTCGGATCCACGTGCTGGAGGATCTCTCCCACCGCGGTGTCCACCGTGGCGTAGAAGCGGTCCCACACCTGCGAGGCGGGGGCCGCCCTCGCCGGCGTCAGCCAGGGCATGGGAGGGGGCTGCGCGTCGGCGTAAAGGTGGCCGACGGCGTCCGTGCCTTCGAAATAGATCGCCGCAAGATCGGGATGGAAGCGGTCCATGAGACGGGGGCCCAGGCGCCGGTACAGCTCCGTCGTGCGCAGGATGCCGATGAACGTGTCCAGCGGCACCTTGTCCACGTGGATCATCCCCGATCCGGCGCCCCCCGCGGTGAAGTAGCGCGCGGCCTCCGTGGAGCCGACGGCGCGCTCGATCTCTGCGCGCTGCGCCTCGATCTCGGGAACCAGGGACTCCGGCCAGGCCAGACCGCTTCCCGTGGTGGGGGCGGCCCCGGCAACCTGATGCGATCCCGCGCGATCGGAGACCAGGAACCCGTTCACGGGCTCGGCCGGCCAGCTGGCGTACCAGCCGATCACACCGACGCGGCGGCCCGCCTCGGAGGCCACGTTCCAGAAGGCGCGCACCTTGCGCTCGTCGGAGCGCACCGGCTCCACCTGCCCCGCCTGCTGCGTGAGGAATCCCAGGATCCCGTGCTCCGACGGGGAGCGGCCGGTGGCGATCGTGGTCCACAGGATCGGCGAAAGCATCGGCTCCTCGGAGAGGAGCACGCCCGACGCTCCCTCACGCCGGAGCCGCGCCAGGTTGGGGATCGCGCCCTTGCCCTCCAGGCGGTCCAGGATCTCCCAGTCCGCTCCGTCCAGACCGATCACCAGGACCTTGCCCTTGGACGCCTCCTTGCCGGCCGTCTCTCCCTCCGGCCGGCTGCACGCCGGGAGGAGGAGCAGGCACAGGGGAAGGAGGAAGAGCCGAGGAAGTCTCACGCCGCGAGGATAACGCAGACAAAAAAGGAGGGCGCCTTACGGCGCCCTCCCCTGCGGTCAGGATTCGCGGAACGCGGGAGCTAGAAGCTCCAGCGGGCCGAGAAGCGGACCGAGCGCGGCTCGTGGTAGGCCTGCTGCGCGGCAGGAACGGAGAGCGGCCGCCCGAAGTCCGGGTCGAGCACACCGGCGGTGGACTCGACGTTGTCGTTCATGTACGTGATCTCCTGGTCATTGAACACGTTGAAGACCGTGGCACCCAGACGCACGGCCTGCTTCCCGAACTTCAGGTCGTATCCGAACTCGAGGTCGAACGAGGCGACGTCGGGCAGGCGGCCCAGCGCGCCCCGGCCCACCGCGTCGTAGTCGCGGAGGATGACGCCCGTCTGGGCGCTGGTGTCCTGCGCATTCTCGGTGGGGGTTCCGTTGACCCAGCAGGCGCCACCGGTGCCCGGGCCGTTCACACAGTCGGCGACCGTGAAGGGATTCCCGGTTCCGGGAGTGGTCAACCACGTGTAGAGCGGGTTGATGCCCGGCAGCTCGCCGGCGTTGACATAGATGGGATGTGCCAGGAACGGCGTCCGCGGGGTCCCCGACTGCCAGTTGAACCGCCCACCGATGGTCAGGCCGTTGTCCCACGTGTACGAAGACGTCAGGTTGAGGACGTACGGACGGTCGGTGTTCAGCGGACCGATCTGGAACTGACCGCGGGTCAGGTTGGATTCCGGGAAGTCGAAGAGCGACGTGATGTTCGGGTCCGACTGCCCGTTGTCGTTCCGGAACAGTCCCTCGTAGTTGCCGCGGAGCGAGCTGATCCGGAAGTTCCCGTACATCAGCCAGTGGTCGCTGAAGCGCTTGTTGGCGATCAGCTCCATCGCCTTGTACTCGCGCTTCGCGTCGGGGAACCCGGCGCCGGAATTCTCGCCGGGATTGGCGAGGTTGTAGGCCCCGAACGGCGCGGAGCCCTGCCCCGGGAACGGGTCCTGCGCGTAGGCGTAGGGGCCGCTGGCGCCATAGTAGAAGTTCTGGATGGACTCGATGGAATTGACCTGGACGTCTTCCAGGGCGCGGCCCTGCTCGCGGTAGATGCCGCGGATCTCGAAGGCCAGGTCGCGGTTCACTTCCTGCTGGTAACCGAGGACCACCTCGTCCACATAGGGGAGCTTGGTGTTGTCGTTGACCGTGGTGGTCTCCAGGCCCTGGAACAGGATCGTGGATCCCGGACTGGCACCGCTGAGGGTGCCCGTATTGAAGTCATACCCGGTGAAGGTGTAGCGCGAGAGGCCCACCTCGTTGGAGAGAGCGCGGATGGCGAGGTCGTTGGGGATCCGCTCGAAGTACCGGCCGAGGTTCGCGTAGATCTTGCTGCGGCCGTTCCCCAGCACATCAAAGGTGGCCCCGACGCGAGGAGCGATCTCGGTATCGAAGCTGTAGTCGGAGCCTGTGAACGTCTTCGTCCCGGGGATCCGTACCGCGACGTCCGGCGTCACGGGATTCAGGTCGGTGTCGCGCAGCTCCGTGGTGAACGGGATGGAGAAGCCTCCCGAGCCCTTGATGTCCTGCGACGTGATGCGCGCGCCCACCTTCAAGTTGAAGCGGGGCGTGATGGACCAGGTGTCCTGCAGGAAGAGAGAGGTTTCCTTGGTCGTGGTGGGCGGGGGCGTAGGATAGAAGCGGGCGCGGATCACGCGGAAGTTGGCATCGCCGCGGCGATCGATGAGCGCGCCCGACGTCGAGGTCAGGGTCACCACGCAGTCCGTACCCGCACCTACCGTGCTGCAGTCGGGAGCGGCCGCCGTGTAGGCGTTGTCTCCGTCTCCGTCCAGCGGGATCACGAAGTTCTGGTTGGCGCCGGAGTAGCCCTGGTCGTCCGTGTACTCGACGTCGTCGTACTGCAGGCCGCCCTTCAACTCGTGGTTGCCGAGCACGTAGGTGGCCACCAGCTTGAACTGGTCGTTCTTGTCCTTCGCCTGAGAGACGAAGCCGCTGCCGCCGTAGTACCAGCGGGCCGCGTTGGTGGCGCCACCGCCGGTCAGGAAGCTGAGCTCGTTGCGGCGGTCGCGCACGCGGGGGAAGTTCAGCGCCACGTCCTCGGTGAAGTCCCCGTCGTGGCGGCCGACCTGCGCCTGGAGGAAGAACTGGGGCGAGAAGACGGCGTCGTACTTGAGGGAGTAGTTATTGGCGCCGTACTCGATCTTGGACTGGCCGCCGCTGCGGGTGCTGAAATCCAGGAACTTGGTGGCCAGCTCGTTCTGCGGTCCGAGGTCGCCGTCGGACGGATCGCCAAACCCCGACAGCTCGAAGCGATGGTTGGGGTTCAGGTACCAGGTCAGCTTGGCCGCCCAGTTGTTGCTGGTGCGCTGCCGCTCCTGCGGCCCCAGCGTGGCGACGGGGAAGGTGGGGACGTTGACGTCCGAGAGCGGCGGCAGGGGGATCCCCTCCACCGCGAACTTCTCCTTCGTGGTCACCGGGTTGTAGGCCGCGAAGTAGAAGAGCTTGTCCTTGATGGCGGGGCCGCCCACCGACGCCGCCAGGTCCGTCTGCTCGCGCTCCACGCGGTCGATGGCGCCCACCGACAGCGACGTGCGCTTGAAGTCCTCCATCGTGCCCGAGGGGGTGACGTAGGCGGCCAGGCTGCCGCCGAAGTCGTTGGTCCCGGACTTCACGATGGTGTTGATCACGCCGCCGGTGGCCTGGCCGTATTCGGCGTCGATGCCGCCGGTCTTGACCTGCACCTCGTCCAGGAACTCGTAGGTCACGCCCGTGCCCAGCGAGCCGTAAACGATGTTGTAGGAGCCGATGCCGCCGTAGCCGGTGTTCGTGATGTTGACGCCGTCCACGATGTACGAGTTCTCCAGGCCCGAGGAGCCCGAGACCGAGTAGTTGCCGGCGCCGGTTCCGCCGCCGCTCACCACGCCGGGGGCGAGGGTGAACGTGTCGGAGAAGTTCCGGCCCACCGGGACGTAGTCGGTGTACTCGTCCACGTTGAAGGAGGCGCCCGTGGTGGTCGACTTGGGATCGATCACCGGAGCCTCGCCGCGCACGACGACTTCCTCAACCTGCCCGGGGTTGAGCTGAAAGTCCACGCGCGAGCGGGTGCCCACGTTCACCTGGATGTCTTCTTGGACCACCGTGCCGAAGTTCGAGGCCTCGGCGCGGACCGTGTACGTTGCCGGCGGCAGGTTCACCAGGAAGAACCGTCCCTGGTCGTCCGTGGTCGCCGTGACCGGCGCGCGTCCGGCGGTGGCGGTGATCACCGCGTCGGCGATCGGCCCGCCCTGGGCGTTGGTGACGCGTCCCTCGATGATTCCGGTGGTGGACGACTGCGCCATCACCGGAACCGCGAGGCAGACGACCGCCAGCGCCATGGCCGCCGTGCGCAGCCAAAGTGCCGTTCGACTCATCCCGTCCTCCTCCAAAGGTTGGGGGGCCCCCCCCGATTTAAGCCCTGCTTCCTGTTGCGTATGGCTCGATCCGACCGGGGGAAGAGCAAGGCATTTGCCATGCATCTCGCCGATAGAAATGGCCTGTCTGCAAGGAGTTGGGCGGCTCCGCCTCCCGCCTTCTCTCGGAAACCGTTCAAGAGTTTGGAGTTGACGGTTTTTTTGGAGCGGGAGAGCCCGCCCCAGCGGGGTGTTACGATGCCGGCCGGCCATGCCTCGCCCCCCGCGCCTCCGGCCCCTCGTCCTTCTCGCTGCGGCCGCCCTCTCGCTGCCTGGCGGCCCCTCCCCCGCGCAGGACCGCCCCGCCGCCGGCCCCACCGAGACCGTGCGCGTGCAGCTCGCCCAGTTCGACGTGGTGGTGCGGGACAAGCAGGGCCGCATCGTCCCTGGCCTGGGCAAGGCAGACTTCGAGGTTCTCGAGGACGGGCGGCCCCTGGAAGTCGAGGCCGTGGACGCGTGGGGGAGTGAAGCGTCGCACCCGGTCCCCACGCCACCGGCAGCGACGACGGCGCCAGCGGCCCCCGCGCCTGCCAAGGCTCCCGCTCCCGCCGCCGCCGAGGCCCCGCGCGAGACGCGCTCCTTCGTCCTGCTCTTCGACGCCCTGACCACCACGAGCGCACTGCGGCTACACCAAGCCAAGCGCGCGGCGGCCTCCTTCGTGCGCACCCAGCTCGCGGCCGAGGACCTCGTCTCCGTCTACAAGCTCGACTCCACGCTGCGGCCCCAGTCCGGCTTCTCACGCGACCGTGCGGCGACCGCCGCCGCCATCGAGGCCATCGGCTGGATGCCCAACGAGGGCTTCGAGGACGAGATCGCCGAGTCGGTGCTGGCCTACCGTTCCCGCGCCGGTGCCGGCGTGATGCCCGAGCGCCTGACGCGCGGCGCGATCCTCAACCACCAAGCGCTCGATTGGACGCGGGATTCCTTCTACCGAATGCTCCAGAGCGTGGCCGGAGCCTTCGAGGGCCTCCCGGGCCGCCACGTGCTCGTGCTCCTCTCCCCAGGGCTTCCCATGACCACCGCCGGCGACTTCAACAAGGAGACGGGTGGCTTCACCTCTCTCTTCCGCGACATGCTGAAGGAGCTGGCGCGGCAAGGGATCACCGTCTACAGCATCGACATCGGAGACGACCTGGCGATGGGGGACGCCTCCAAGACGATCGACTGGCGCGTGGCCGCGGGGAAGATCGGGATGGACGAGTCCGCCGTCGCCGATCTCGGCCTCGACCGCGCGCTGGGATCGGGATCCGCCAGCCAGCGTCGTCAGGTGCTCGGGGTCTTGGCCGCCGAAACCGGCGGCCGGCTACTCACGCAATCCGATCTCGGCCAGGCCTTCGCGCTCGTGAACGAGGAGTCCTCCCGGTTCTACCGGATCTCCTGCAAGGTCCCGGATCGGAGCGACGCCGGGAAGTACCACGGGATCGTCATCCGCGTGAAGCGCCCGGACATGACGGTCTCTTCCCGGAGAGGCCGCTATGGCGACGTGGTGCCCGGAAGCACGGGAGCCGCGGGGGAGAGCGGTCGCCAGGTGATGGATTCGCTCGCCCGCTATCGCAGCCTGCCTCTGCGCGGCGCCGTCGCCGTGCTCCCCTCCGAGAACGGCGGTCCTGCCCGGGTGGCGGTGGTCGTGGAGGCGCTCGGTCCTGTGGAGCTCCCCCGCGGGGAGAACGGCGATGCCACCCTCGACCTCGACTTCATCGTGGTGGCACGCGCCGGAGGCGAGGTCGTCGCCCGCGCCGACCGGCCCTTGAGCGCGACCGTGAAGGCGCAGGGCGTGGCCGCCGTGGAGAAGGGCTTCCGCCTGGAAGCCGCTCTGGCGCTGCCGCCCGGCGCGTACCAGATCCAGGCCAACGTGCGGATGGACCGCCCGGCCCAGTTCGCGAGCTGGACCTCCGACGTCGTGGTGCCGCCCTCCAGTGAGGACCCGGGGCTGCGGTTCGAGGAGGTCGTCCTGGCGCCCCCACCGGACGCGGCGCCCCTCCTGGTGCAGGTGCGGGACGAGAAGGACCCGTTCACCCTCGGAACGCAGGTGCGGCTGCTCCCGACGACGGCCCCCAGTTACCCGGTGCCGGGCGTGCTGAACGCCATGTTCTGGATCCGAGGGCTGGCGACTCCCGAAGGAGGGGCGCCCAAGCTGGCGCTCGTCGTCGAGGTCGCGGACGGCACCGGGAAGACGCGGGCCCTCCCCGCCAAGCTGGCCATGTTCCGGCCGGACGGTCGGGGCGGGCACCGGGGCTTGGTGGAGGTCGAGCTCACTGGCCTCGAGCCCGGCGGTTATGCCCTGACGCTGCGCGCCACCGACCAGGGGCCGGAGGGAAAGCCCGCGGCGGTGATCCGCCGCGGGTTCGAGATCCGCTGACTTACTTCTTCTTCGGCGCCGCGGCCTTCGGCTTTCCCTGCTCCTGCAGCGCGGACAGGATCTGCTTGTTCTCCTCGGTCATGGCGCCGCCGGGATCGAGCTCGATCGCCTTCTGCAGCGAAGCCATCCCCTCGTCCATCTGGTTGGCGTTGAGCTGGCAGCGGCCGAGCAGGCCCCAGGCCATGGCGAGATCGGCGGTCGGCACCTCCGGGGTGTCGATCACCCTGCGGAACACCTCCACGGCCTCGGTGTAGTGGCCGTCGTTCATGTGGCCGATGCCCACGTTGAGCAGTGCCGCGGGGTCGGCGGAAGCGCCCGCCTGCTTGGCGCGCTCCACGGCCTCGGCCTGCTTGGCCCGATCGCCTTTCTTCCCGTAGAGCGTGGACAGCTCCATGTAGGCCTCGCCCTTCTGGGGCTGCAGCTCGACGATCTTCTCGAAGGCGGCGATGGCGTCGTCGGTACGACCCGCATCCTTGTAGAGGATGGCGAGGGCGCCCCAGGCGTCGTTGCGGACGGTCTCGTGCTGGGTGGTCTCGATCTCCTTCTTGAAGGCGGCCTCCGCTTCGTCCGCGCGGTTCATGGCGCGCAGCACGCGGCCCCTCAGGAGAGAACCACCCGCGAACTCGGGCTGGACCTGCAGCGTCTGGTCGATGGCCTGCAGCGCCTTCTCGTGGTCGCCGGTGCGCTCCAGGCAATACGCCGCCAGGTAGTGGGCCCGCGCGTTCTGCGGGTTCGCCGCGCGCACGGCCTCGATGTCGGGGAGGGCACCGGCGCAGTCGCCGCCCTGCACCTTCTGCACCACGGCCGCCAGCGGATCCCCCGCTTGCTGCGGCGGCGCGGCCGCCGCCTGCGGCGGACCGATCACGAACTCGGCCGTCACCTCCCGCCCGTCCTTGAACTCGAGCGTCACCGGAGCGTTGGGGCCGATCTTCTGATCGACGCTCCAGTCGGCCGGCTTGTTGCGCTCCCCGATCTCCTTGGACTGCGCCTTGATCGAGGTGATCACAAGGCCACCGGGGGCATCGATCGTGATCTTGTATGTGCCGGGACGCACCAGCCCGAGGATGAAATCGCCTTTCTTGCGCGTGGTGGCTTCCGTCTTGTTGCCGGTCCCCTCGGTGGGGTCGAGGTGGATGGTCGCTCCCGCCACCGGCTGTCCGGAGGCGTCGGTGACCGTACCCTGGAGGCGGGCCTGCTGCGCGTGCGCCACGGGAGCGGCAAGAGCCACCGCCACCATCAGCGCGGCCAATCCAAGCATGTGGGGCATGCGCGTCCGTGTCATGGAAACCTCCATCCTCTGCGGGCAGCGGCCCATGACGTCCCTCACCGCTCCCGCCCGCATTGTAGCGTGCCCGCTACAATGCCGGCGTGCGCCGCCGCTCCTTTTGGGTCGCGTTTTTCGTCGTGATCCTGCTCGCAGCCATGGGTACGAGCCTGCAGCGCGTTCCCGCGGACGCCGTGGGGGTGGGGGCCTCGGGCGCGGTCGGCCCGGGCTGGCACCTCGCCCCCCCCTGGGCCCGCCTGCGGATCCTGCCGCGCACGGGAAGCGTAATCTGCCGCGGCATCGAGCTGCGCACCCCGGAGGGCGCGCGCTTCTCCTTCGACCTCGAAGGCGACTACACCCTGGGGAGCACGGTGCCGCCGCGCCTGGCCTCCGATCTGCGCAAGGACGGCCTCGACGGTGCGCTGAAGGTGCTGGCCCAGTCGGTCCTCGATGACCTGGCCAAGCGCTCCGACGTGGAGTCGATCCTCTCCGACCCCGCCTCCCTGGAGGCGCGCGTGGCAGCGGCAAGCGCCGCCGTCGGTGTGACGCTGGCCCGCGTGCGCGTCACCTCGGAGGTCGGCGACGCCGTCCTGCTGCGCCGGCGCACCGAGGAGGCGCGCGCCGGCATGCAGCCGATGCGCGGACGCGTCCTGGTGATCGGCCTGGACGGCGCGGACTGGGAGACGCTCGACCCTCTGATGCGCGCGGGGCAGCTTCCAAACCTGGCGCGCTTGACCCGTGAGGGAGCGCGCGGCGACCTCCGCTCCTACGACCCCATGCTGTCCCCGCTGCTCTGGACGACGATCGCCACCGGCAAGCCGCCCGACCAGCACGGCATCGCGGACTTCCTGGTCAAGGACAAGGCCACGGGACTTCGCCGCCCCATCTCCAGCGACTTCCGCAAGGTGAAGGCGCTCTGGAACGATCTGACGGAACTCGATCGGCCCTCCACCTGGCTGGCCTGGTGGGCGAGCTATCCCGCGGAGGAGATCCTCGGCACGAAGGTCACGGAGCTCGTCGCCTACACCGTGATGCGCGGGGGACGAGAGGCGGCGGCCACGCGTCCCCACCTGGCCTGGCCGGAGGGTTACCTCGCCCGCCACAAGGACGCCCTGGTGACCTTGCCGGACGTGAGCATGGAGGCCATGCGGGCGATCCTCCCCTGGCTCACGGAGGCGGACTACGCGCAGGCCCAGCGCCGTGCCGCAGCCCCCGAGGAGGCCGGCCCCAAGGACAAGAAGCCGCAGGAGCCCATGAGCTTCGTGCTCAAGCTG
>Ga0070695_100000590_pt1 | contig 19173 bp, 11 predicted proteins | sample KBSK1252metaG_FD_65471 | JGI IMG/M metagenome (GOLD analysis project Ga0070695, IMG submission 65471) | Corn, switchgrass and miscanthus rhizosphere microbial communities from Kellogg Biological Station, Michigan, USA - KBS K1-25-2 metaG | ecosystem: Host-associated > Plants > Roots >...
GCCGGCCGCAGCCGCGGCGAGCAGGACGAAGCGGACGAAGCGGAGCGACAGCATGATCCTCATGATGGCCTCCTACTTTCCGCTGCTCGACGTCGACGTCGTCGGCCGCAGCCGGATCTTCTGCACGCGCCACGCGGTGATCTCGGCGACGTAGAGCTCGTCGGGATTCCGGCAGTCCATCTGATGAATGCTGCTGAACTCCTTGAACCCGTGTCCCGCCTTGCCGAAGCGGCCGAGGACCGTGCCATCGAGCTCCATCTTGTAGACCTCGCCGGTCGTCGCCGCCTGATCGAAGTTGTTGCCGGTCGGGAACGAGTTCGAGCTGTAGAGATACTGGTGCGCTCCGCCGGAGATGCAGACCGCCCACGGCGCGCCGACGTGGTCGTACACCGCCTTCTGATTCAGATCGTTGTCGAGCACGACGATGCGCGAGTTGCCGCGGTCGGCGACGTAGACGATCCCCTTCGCGTCGACTGAAATCGCGTGCGGCGTACTGAACTGCAGCGGACCGTTGCCGCGCGTCCCGGCCGCTTTGACGAATCGGCCGTTCTTGTCGTACTTCACGACGCGCGAATCGCCGTAGCCGTCCGAGACGAAGATGTTGCCCTGCGGATCCCAGCCGATGTCGGTCTGGCGGTGGAACGAGTACGGCCGGTTCGCGCCGGAGTACTGCCCGCCGCCCGGCGTCAGCGCGAGCTGGTCGAGCGGATCCGGCCGCTTGCCGAGCACCATCAGCAGCTTGCCGTCGGGATTGAACTTCTGGACGACGTTGGTCCCTTCGTCGACGGCCCAGACGTTGTCGTCCTTGTCGACGCGGACGGCGTGCGCGAACGAGAAGCCGTAGCTGCCGACGCCGAACTCCTTGACGAACGCGCCGTTCTGATCGAACTCGAACAGCCGCGTTTCGCCGCTGCGCACGTACACGAACACGTGCCCTTTCGAGTTGGTCGCGACGCCGACGCCTTCACCCATGTAGACGCCCGCCGGCATCTTGAAAAAATTCGGGACCGAGTCGAACGGGATCTCCGGCGCGGTGGCTCTCGCCTTCGCGGGCCCTCCGCCGCCGAGCTGCGCGGAGACCGGACCGCTACAGAGCAGAAGCGCAACGACGAGGATGTGACTGAAACGTCGCATCATGGCCTCCTCTGACAACCGCAGAGCACAGGTAGGAATGAACAGGCGAAGCCTATCACCGCGGCGCTCGGACGATCCAGAAAATCCGCGGGCTAGCGAAGCGTTTCTGGCGGGTCTGATGTTGAACCGATCAATTCATTGCCGACAGGGCGAGCGGCGTGCGAGAGATGACTTGATCGACTGCCATGACTTCTTCGTGAAGCCCGCCGTTGTGACCCCTCATGATGTGCGTCACAACGGGAACATGGGACATTGTGCTGTCGTTGGTCAACATCGAAAGCACCTGAAATGCCGCCGCGTCGTCGATGGTCAGACAGACGATGACCATCTGAGGCATCAATCGCCTGATCGAGGAGTAGGCAGTGGCGAACGATTCGACGACGACCGTGTCGTAGTCCGACGTGTGAGCCAGGCTCTCCAGCACAGACGACTGATAGGGTTGGTTGCTCACGACGACGACTGTTCTGGGATGGCGCTTCATGGCTACGCCCCCCTCTTCGAGCCGTGTCTCGCTTTTCGGCTCGATCACCGCGTGGACATGACGAGTTCCCGGCGCAGATCCGGTGGCCAGCGTCCAGTTGCTCACTCGAACGTCGCTCCGACTGCCTGCGTTCGTCATGGCCGGTCCTCCCAACATCCGTCACGTGCCGAGGCAAAGGCGGTGCCGCGCGAACCCGTGGACACGCGCCGGTTCGAACGGTGCACGGCCCAAGATCGCGCCTGTATCCGCCGATGGTGGACGCCTGCGCAGTGGTGTTGAATCCGCGCTCGCGCACGATCGGATAGGCCGTCTATCCGATCGGTTAGCTCCTCAGGCCGGTTCTCCAGTGCGCGAAATTCATCACCGACTCGCACTCTCGAGCTAACGAGTTTCCTCTCAACCAATTAACGTCCGGCGCTCACCGGTCGTGCTTTCTGGATGAGCCTGGCAGATCGCTTGCCCATCCGTAGCGCGACACACGAAGGACGCGCGACGGCCGGCCAGGTTCTGACGATCGGCGGCGCAGTCCTTCGGAGCAGGGGGCCAACATGAAGAACGAGAAGGGGTTTCGATTGAGCAGGCGTGATCTGCTCAAGCTCTCGGGTGGCGCGCTCGTTGGCTCGGTCGCGAACCTTCGAGCGATTCCCGCCTTCGCCGACAGCGGATCGGCGTGCGGAGGCGGAGGTGTGATTGAAGTCTATCCGGCCAGTCCACTGATCGGGGGATACGTTGACGGCAGCGGTGTCGTGAGGGGTGCGGCGTTCACAGATCCACTGGTGATCCCAAAACCGCTGGCGCCGGTGCCGCGCTCGGTGGTCGACACATGGCGGAATCCGCCGGGGTCCGGCTACGGCCAGCAGGACTCACACGGACATCAACATCAGATCTGGCCGGCGGCGTACCCGCTCGTCTACAAGATCAACGTGCAGGTGGCGCCACACAGTTTCACCTCATTGAAGGCGCTGCCGATCGATCGCAGCGGCAACCCGGTGGTGCCGCCAGGCAGAACCAGCGCGGGTCCGCGAAATCTGCCGCTCAGCACCATCTACAGCTTCAACGGGACGTTCCCCGGCTCGATGATCTATGCGAGCTACGGGCAACCGTCGCTCATTCGGTTCGAGAATCACCTGGACGAGAATCCCTTGAGCCTCGATCGCGGCGATTTCGGCGACCCCACCTGGAAGTTTCTCACGCACCTCCACAATGGCCATACGACACCGGAGAGCGACGGCAATCCAAACTTCGAGCCGGATGGTTACGCGCCAGGTGAGTTTTGCGACAACCTGTATCTGAACTACCCCGCCGGCGGCGACCCCAAAGAGATGCAGTCGTTCCTGTGGTTCCACGACCATAAAGAGCACCACACCGGATGCAACGTCTACAAAGGCTTGGTCGGCCTCTACCCCATTTTCGATCCGCGTCTGGACCCGGGGGACGAGACCAAAGGGCTACGGCTGCCAGGCGTGCCGAACGCCGAAACCGGCCGCGTCGATTACGACATCCCGCTCGCCTTCTATGACTGCGCGCTGGATGACGGGGTGACGCCGCATCAGGACATGCACAACGGCTGCGGCGAGACGCACCCGGAGTGGTGGGGGAAGACGTTCTACCGTCACTTCGCGAATCACGGCTTCGTCGGCGACGTGTTCACCGTCAACGGGACGGCTTACCCGGTCCTCGAGGTCAAGCGGCGGAAGTACCGGTTCCGTTGTCTCGACGCGTCGATTGCCCGCGTTTACGAATTCATGCTCATGACGTCGAGTGGAGGTCCGCAGGCCACCCCGGGACGACAGGGGCAGTACCAGCTTCCGGACGGACAGCAGTGCATGCGGTTCACCCAGATCGCGAGCGAGGGCGGTCTGCTGCCGTTCGCGATCGTTCGCAATTCGTTTCAGCTCTGGCCGGCGAAACGTCGTGAAGTCATCGTCGATTTCACCAAGTACATGGACGGTACGCCGACCACGAAAGGCGACGCGATCTATCTGGTGAACATCAAGGAGATGGAGGACGGCCGCAAGCCGGATGGCGACGCGAGGGTCCCGGTGATGAAGATCGTCATCGGCGACGATGCGCCGGACAACAGCCTCATACCCAGCGAGCTGCGTCCGCTGCCGCCGGTGCCGTCGCGGCAGGAATTGGACAGGCTCCCGCATCGGACATTCGAACTGGAGCGGGGCGGCGGATTCGGCGAGGAAGCTCAGTGGTTGATCAACGGCATGCCTTTCGAGCTTTCCGAGCAGCTGGCGTTCCCGCACAAAGACAGCGCGGAGGTCTGGACGATCAAGAACGGCGGCGGAGGCTGGGTCCATCCGATGCACATGCACCAGGAGGAGCATCAGGTCCTCTCGCGCAACGGAGTGCCCACCGCCGCTCCCCCGCGTTCTCCTTCGATTGCGAGCGGCGCGCATGTGGACGACTTTTCGAAGGAAGACGTCGTGGCTCTGGACCCGGGCGACGAGGTGGTCATCTACCGGAAGTTCAGGGACTTCACAGGCAGGTATGTCGGGCACTGCCACAACCTCGCGCACGAAGACCACGCGATGATGTTCGGTTGGGAGATCGTCCCGTAGCGAGGCAGTCACTCGGGATTTGGGATTCGGGATTAGGGATTCGATTTCCCTAATCCCGATATCCCAGCTCCCACCACAGATGAAAGCAGCTGCCATGACCAAGATCATTTGTTCCATGCTCGCGATCGGCGTACTCGGCGCAGGGTCTTTCGCCGGTCCCTGGCAGTACGAACCCGAGAGCGTCAGCGCCGCGACTCTGCACGCACGCAAAGTTCGCTACTACGTCGACCCGATGCACCCCGCGTACAAGGCGGACAAGCCGGGAATCGCGCCCGACTGCGGGATGCAGCTCGAACCCGTTTATGAAGATGGCGGACCGCAGGCCGCTGCTGAAGGTTCGACCGCACGCGATATCACTTCCGGGACAGGCGCCGTCACCATCAGCGCCGGGCAGCAACAGTTGATCGGCGTGCGCGTCGGCACAGTGGAACTGGCATCCGGAACAGAAAAGCTGCATCTCTTCGGCCGCGTCGCGCCGGACGAAACCCGAATCTATCGCGTCGACATCGGCATCGACGGTTTCATCCGCGACATTTCGACTGTGACGACAGGCAGTCAGGTCGACAAGGACCAGTGGCTGGCGACGTTCTCGGCGTCGGAAGCGCGGTCGCCGATCCAGGCGTACCTCGTAGCCGCTGATGTTCTCGAGCGAGCCAGAAAAGCAGGAGACGGCCCGGCGCAGATCGAGCTCGCGGCGGCCGGATTGCAGCAGTCCACTGAACGGCTGCTCACGCTCGGCATGTCGAGGCTGCAGATCGACGAGATCCGCCGCACGCGACAGGTGCCGCCGACCATCAGGATCACCGCGCCGGCGGCCGGATTCGCGCTCGCACGACACGTCTCCGCCGGCCAGAAGTTCGAGAAGGGCGACGAGCTGTATCGCATTGCCGATCTCAGCCGCGTCTGGATCCTGGCGGACGTCTTCGGGTCTGACGCCGAATACATTCGTCCCGGCGCGATCGCGCAGGTGTCGCTGCCTGGCCGCACGACGTCGTTTCGCGCCACGGTCAGCCGCGCGGTGCTGCCGCAGTTCGATCCCGTCAGTCAGTCGGTCAAGGTGCGGCTCGAAGCCGACAACCCCGGCTATCTACTCCGCCCGGAGATGTTCGTCGACGTCGATTTGGCGATCACGCTGCCGCCAACGATCGCGGTCCCCGTTGATGCGGTTCTCGATTCCGGTCTGAAGAAGACGGTGTTCGTCGAGCGGGCGAACGGTGTGTTCGAACCGCGCGAGATCGAGACGGGATGGCGGTTCGGCGGACGGGTAGAGGTTGTGAAGGGTCTCGCAGCCGGAGAACGGATCGTTGCGTCGGGCACGTTCCTTCTCGACTCCGAAACGCGGATGCGACATCCCATTCACTGATTCACCAATCGCAGAGCTGACAGGAGTACGACCATGATCGCCCGGATTATCGAATACTCGGCGACGCATCGGGCAGCCACGATCCTGGCGGCCGTGGCCGCCGCCGCCGCCGGCTGGTGGTCGATGCGGCACGTGCCGCTCGACGCCCTTCCGGATCTGAGCGACACCCAGGTCATCGTGTACTCGCGCTGGGATCGCAGCCCGGACCTCGTCGAGGATCAGGTCACCTATCCCATCGTGACGTCTCTCGTCGGGGCGCCGCGCGTGAAGGCCGTCCGCGGCATCTCCGACTTCGGCTACTCGTTCGTGTACGTCATCTTCGAGGATGGCACCGACATCTATTGGGCGCGATCGCGGACGCTCGAGTATCTCTCGCCGGTGCTCTCGCGCCTGCCCGAAGGCGTCAAGACCGAGCTTGGACCCGATGCGACGGGGCTTGGCTGGATCTTTCAATACGTCCTGGCCGACGAATCCGGCACGCACACGCTCGCCGAACTGCGCTCGTATCAGGACTGGTATCTGCGCTACTACCTGAAGGCGGTGCCCGGCGTGGCCGACGTGGCGTCGATCGGCGGTTACGTGCGGCAGTATCAGGTGAACGTCGACCCGAATCGCCTGCGCGGATATGGACTCCCGATCAGGCGGGTCGTCGATGCGGTGCGAGGGGGCAACACGGACGTCGGCGGCCGCGTCATCGATTTCGGCGGCACCGAGTACATGGTCCGAGGCCACGGTTACAGTCGATCGGTCGCGGATCTCGAGAACATCGTGCTCGCCTCGAGCGAACAGGGTACGCCGATCCGCGTCAAGGACATCGGCGAGGTGGTGCCTGGTCCGGATCTCCGGCGCGGCGCATCGGACCTCGACGGCACCGGCGACGCCGTCTCCGGGATCGTCATCATGCGCAACGGGGAGAACGCGCTCGACGTCATCGCGCGCGTGAAGGACAAGCTCCGCTCCATCGAGGGCGGCCTGCCGCACGGTGTCAAGGTGGTTCCCATCTACGACCGATCGGAGTTGATCAAAAACTCGATCGACAACCTGAAGTCCACCTTGATTGAGATCATGATCACCGTTGCGGCGGTGATTCTGCTCTTCCTGTGGCACATCCCGAGCGCGCTCGTTCCGATCATCACGATTCCGATTGCGGTCCTCATCTCGTTCATCCCGTTCCGCCTGCTCGGCATCAGCGCCAACATCATGTCGCTCGGCGGGATTGCCATTGCGGTGGGGGCGCTCGTCGATGCGTCGATCGTGGTGGTCGAACAGACACACAAGAAGCTCGAGCTCTGGCAGCAAGGCGATCGGCGTCAGGATTACGCCGCAATCGTGATCGGCGCCGTCAAGGAAGTCGGAGCCCCGAGCTTCTTCGCGCTTCTTCTGATCGCCCTCTCGTTTCTGCCCGTCCTCACGCTCGAGGCGCAGGAAGGGCGTCTCTTCAAGCCGCTGGCCTACACGAAGACGCTGTCGATGGTCGTGGCCGCCATCCTTGCCATCACATTGGATCCGGCCCTGCGGCTGCTTTTCACGCGCGTGAGGCCCGTGGACATGAAGCCGGCATGGAGCGGCCTCCGGATCGTCCCCGGCCTGTCATGGCTCTGCAGGCTTGCCAACGCGCTCGTCGTCGGAACGATTCATTCCGAAGACAAACATCCGATCAGCCGCACGTTGATTCGTCTGTATGGTCCGGTAGCCGCATGGTCGCTGCGCCGGCCGTGGCTCGTGATCGGCGGCGCCTGCGCGATGCTCGTCGCGACGGTTCCGATATATGGCCGTCTCGGTTCGGAATTCATGCCGCCGCTCGACGAGGGCACTCTGTTGTATATGCCGTCGACGATGCCGGGGATTTCCATTGGCAATGCCCGGAAGCTGCTTCAGACGACCGATCGGATCATCAAGGAGACTCCCGAGGTAGACCGTGTGCTCGGGAAAGTCGGTCGAGCCGACACGCCAACCGATCCGGCGCCGCTGTCGATGCTCGAAACTGTCATCACGCTGAAACCGAAGTCGGAGTGGCGCAGGAAACAGACGTGGTACTCGTCGTGGGCGCCGGATTGGGCGAACACGATCTTCCGGCGCATCACGCCCGATCACATCTCGCAGGAAGAGATCGTCCGTCAACTGGACGATGCGCTCCAGATCCCCGGCGTTTCGAACGCATGGACGATGCCGGTCAAGGGGCGCACCGCGATGCTGACGACCGGCGTGCGCACCCCACTCGGGCTCAAGATCTCCGGCGCGGATCTGAAGACGATCGAGCAGATCGGATCGCAGATTGAGGCGCTCCTGCCGGCTGTCCCCGGCGCACGCAGCGTTTTCGCCGAGCGTACGGGCGCTGGCTATTTCCTGGACATCGACTGGAAACGCGAGGCGCTCGCCCGTTACGGTCTGAGCATCGAGGAAGCGCAGGACGTGGTCCAGAACGCGATCGGCGGCGAGGACGTGACGACAACGGTCGAAGGGCGGCAGCGCTACCCGGTCAACGTGCGTTACATGCCGGACTTCCGAAATGAGATGGGCGCGCTCGAACGCCTGCTGGTTCCCGCCTCTGGCGGACGGCGCCATGTGCCGCTCGCCCAGCTCGCGACGATCAGAGCCGCCACCGGGCCGTCGATGATTCGCAATGAAGATGGTCTGCTCACCGGCTATGTGTATGTGGATCTGGCTGGACGCGATCCGAGCGGGTACGTCGCAGAAGCGGGCCGCCTGCTCGCCGACAAACTCCAGCTCCCGCCCGGCTACGCGATCTCCTGGAGCGGCCAGTACGAGGCGATGCTGCGCGTCAGGCAGCGGCTCGTTCTCGTCGTGCCGTTGACGCTCTCGTTGATTCTCCTTCTGTTGTACCTGAACACGCGTTCGATCGTCAAGACGCTGATCATCGTCCTCGCCGTGCCGTTCTCCGCCATCGGGGCCGTGTGGTTCCTGTATCTGCTCGGTTACAACATGAGCATCGGCGTCTACATCGGTCTGATTGCGTTGCTGGGCGTGGACGCCGAAACTGGCGTCTTCATGCTCCTCTATCTCGACCTCGCGTACGAGCAGGCAAAGAAAGAAGGACGGCTTCGCAGCCTCGCGGAACTGCGGGAGGCCATCCTGCAGGGCGCGGTCAAGCGGCTGCGGCCGAAGTTCATGACGGTGGCGACGATGTTCCTCGGACTCGTGCCGATCATGTGGGCAACCGGCACGGGGTCGGACGTGATGCAACGGATCGCCGCGCCGCTCATCGGCGGCATTCTCACGTCGTTCCTGCTGGAGCTGCTGATTTACCCGCCGATGTATGAGATCTGGAAGTGGAACTCCGAATTGAAAGGCCGCTTGTAGGCCGTGTCCTCTACTGGCTCAATTCTTCCCGAAGGTTCAGCGCCCGGACCAGCCGGTGCAGGTAATTGGGGTGGACGCCCAGCGTCCGGGCGGCATCGGTGAATCGGCCGCCAGCCTGTTGGAGCGCTTCGATCACGACGCGCCGCTTGGCGTCGCGGATGGCGGCGTGATAACCAGTCGTCACGCCTCCGGCCGCCTCCGCCTCCAGGACGGCCTCGGGCAGATCCTCGGGCAGGATCCGATCGGAGTTGCCGAGCACGACGGCGCGCTCGATCGCGTTCTCGAGCTCGCGAACGTTGCCCGGCCAGTCGTGGTGCATCATATGAGCGCGCGCTTCCGACGAGAGGCCGATCACGCGCCGGGCGCAGCGCTCGCTGTATTTTGAAATGAAGTACGCGGCGAGCAGCGGGATGTCCTCGGCCCGCTCGCGCAACGGCGGCATGGTCAGCATGATGACGTTGAGCCGGTAGTAGAGATCTTCCCGGAACTCCCCCTTTTTGAACGCCTCTTCCAGGTTCTTGTTGGTCGCTGCGATGACGCGGACGTCGACGCGAAGCGGCCGGGTGCCGCCGACGCGCTCGAATTCGCGCTCCTGAATCACGCGCAGCATCTTCGCCTGGAGCGGCGGCGCCATCTCGCCGATCTCGTCGAAGAAGATCGTGCCCCGGTCGGCGAGCTCGAGCCGTCCTTTCTTCTGTGCGATCGCGCCGGTGAACGCTCCCTTCTCGTGGCCGAACAACTCGCTCTCGACCAGCGTCTCGGCAAGAGCCGCCGAATTAATCGACACGAAGGGCCCGCAGGCGCGTGGGCTGTTTTGATGGATGGCGCGCGCCGCCAGCTCCTTGCCGGTGCCGCTCTGACCGCGGATGAGGACCGTGGTGTCCGTGCGCGCTGCGCGAGCGATGATTCGATAGACCTCGCCCATCCGCGCGCTTTCGCCAATCATCGCGTGGCGGATGCCGATCTCGCCTTGCCGGGCCGCCTTGTCGCCTGCTTTTGCCGCCTCCTTCAACACCGGCGCGTGAGGATGCCGTGAGAGCTCGATCGTCTGCAGAGCGGGATTCTGAGGAGACTCGGATACGTTCGCGAGCTCGACGTCCGTTGTCTCGGAAAGCACGAAGACGAAGATCGAGTGTCCAATCTTGATCTGGTCCCCATGCTCGAGCGTGCGCTCGCGGATCGGCAACCCGTTGACGAATGTTCCGTTGTGGCTTTCGAGATCGCGGATGACCGTTTGTCCCGATTCGCAGCCGATGCAGCAATGATGCCGCGACAGCGCGAGATCGCTGATGGAGAGCTGGTTGCCGGAGGCACGCCCGATTGAGAGCGCCTCGCCGGTCAGCGAAACGATCTGGCCCCTGATTGGACCAGCAATCGCCATGACACTCGCAGCCATCGTGGCCTCTCGATCCGGTGGCGGTGATCGTGGCGGTGGCGCAACCCGCCGGTAGGTGCTTCAGTCGGCGGCATTCTACATCCGGCGAGCCGCGAATCTGCGCGTCGCGCTCTGGAAAACAGCGCGCGAACAGCTCCGCGTTCCGACGTATTCGACCGCGTGGCGGCTCGTTGACTTTGCGGCGAAGCGGCGCGTAAGATGCAGCGCGGTTTCCCCGAGGCCATCATGATTGGTCAGCTCCTCGACCATTATTCGGTCGAGGCGCAACTTGGCGCCGGCGGCATGGGCGTCGTCTACAAGGCGTTCGACAAACGCCTGGAACGCGCCGTCGCGATCAAGTTTGTCGCTCATCCGTCTGACCAGGCGGCGCGCGCGATCCTTGCCGAGGCGCGCGTGGCCTCCGGCTTGAACCACCCGCAGATCTGCACCATCCATGAGGTCTGCGAGACCGCCGGACAAGCCTTCATCGTCATGGAGTACGTCGAAGGCCAGACGCTTCGCGACATCATCCCCACCGACGGTCTCGCGGTCGAAAGCGCCGTCGCGTACGGCATTCAAATCGCCGACGGCATCGCGCATGCTCACGATCACGGGGTCATCCATCGCGATTTGAAGAGCGCGAACATCGTCATCACCCCCGAAGGACGGACGAAGATCCTCGACTTCGGCCTCGCATGGCGGTACACGCCGGCCGACTTCGACGAGATCAGCAAGCTCACGACGCGTGAAGAAGGTACCAATTCCGACACCGCGGCGGGCACGCTGGCGTACATGGCGCCGGAAGTTCTCCGGGGACTACTGCCCGATGCACGGAGCGACATCTGGGCGCTCGGAGTAGTCCTGTACGAGATGTTGGCGGGCCGTCTGCCGTTTTTCGCCCGCAACAACGTCGAGCTCTCCACGGAGATTCTGCGGGAGTCGCCGTGGCCGCTGCGCGCCTCGATTGACACCGGTTTGCGCGGCGTCGTCATGCGGTGCCTGATGAAGGAACCGCGGCAGCGGTATCAACGGGCCAGCGAGGTCCGCGCGGCGCTCGAAACCATTCAGCATCAGCTCGAAGGAGCGGCGCCGCCGTCCGAACGCGCGCCTTCCCTTCCGGTCAGATTGACTTGGCGGCCGACCCGAAAGATGAAGCTGACGGCTGCGGCCGTGCTCGCGGCGACCGTGCTGTTCTCGCTGGCCGTTCCTCAGACGCGCCGAATGATCCTTCCCTCATCCTGGCTGCAGCGTGCTGGTGGTTCAGCGGAGCGTCGATCGATTGCCGTGTTTCCCTTCCGTTCGATTGGCGGCGATGCCGAAGCGAGTCTTCTCGCCGGTGGCCTGAGCGAAACGCTCGCAGCGCGCCTCTTCCAGTCGACGGCACTGCCCATCGCGCCCGGCGCCGCGGTGGAGCGCGCGGCGGCACGCGGCTCGACCGATACTGCCGCGCGCGAGTTGGGCGTCGACGTCCTCGTGACGGGGACCGTCCAGCAGATCGGCGGCACGCTTCGCATCATCGTGAACATGGAGGACGTGAAGAACGGACGAAGACTGTGGGCGCAAGAGATTTCGGGGAGTCGCTCGAATCTGTTGTCGATGGAAGACCGTCTTCTCGCCGGGCTGCTCGACGCACTCCACGTCGCGCCGTCCGAACCGTTGGCCGCATCGTCGCCGACCTCGAACACCGAGGCGTACAACCTGTATTTGAAAGGGATGAACGCACTGAGAGAGAAGCCGGGTTCCGAGGGCGCGAAGGCTGCGATTCAATTCTATGAGGATGCAGTGCGTCAGGATGCCGGCTTCGCCCTGGCGTACGCGGCGATGAGCGAAGCGTTGCTGCAGGTTTATCGAGATAAGCAAGAACGCCAATGGGCCGAACAAGCGCAGTACATGGCCGAGCGCGCGCGACAACTCGACCCTGCACGGCCCGAGACACATCTGGCCGTCGGCATTGTCTACAACGCAATCGGCAAAGGGCTGGAAGCGACGGCCGCCCTGAAACGCGCGCTCGCTCTCGCACCGAACTCCGACAAGGCTCACCGGGAACTGGGCCGCGCGTTGGCGGCAACAGGGCATGGGCAGGAAGCGATGCAGTCGGTGCAGAAGGCAGTGGAGATCAATGCGTTCGACCCTGCGCATTACAACGCGCTGGGCAGCATCGCGAATGGACTCGGGCGGTATTCGGAAGCGGCGGATGCGTTCCGGAAGGTCATCGAGTTCGAGCCCGACAACGTGCGCGGATACAGCAACCTCGGCGCGATGCATCTGAAGATGGGGCAGTTCGACGAGGCGGCCCACGCCTTCCAAAATGCGCTGAAGATAAAGGAGAACGCGAGCGTCTACACCAACCTCGGAATCACATACGCAAACATGGGTCGGTTCGCCGAAGCGGTGCGAATGCAGCAAAAGGCTGTGGATCTGGAGCCGAATGAGGCACGTCTGTTGAACCTCGCGGATGCCTATCGATTGCTCGGCGAGCGAGGCAAGGCCGATCCGATTTATGACAAAGCGATTGCGGTGGCGCTCCAAAAACTGAAGGCCAAGCAGGATGCCGGCACGATAGCGGCACTCGCGCTTTCGTCCGCTAAGAGGGGAAAGTTTCCGCAGGCGATGCAGTACATCAGCATGGCCAGGCGCATCAAACCGAACGACCCGGACTTCATATCTTATGAAGCCACCATCCAGGTGCTGGCGGACCACATACCTCAAGCGCTCGCAAGTCTTCGCGACGCGTTCCGGGCGGGATACTCTCCGGAGGTTGCGCGTCAGGAGCCCGATTTCAGGGTCCTGCGTGCCGATCCATCCTTTGAAGCCCTGATGAAGGAATTCAGCGGCGGGCCGCGTTGACGCGTCGCGCGATGAGGCGCAGGCATGTCAGAAGAACTCCTCAGGATCGTCCGGAACGTGAATCGCCTGGCCGCCCTTCAGCGCGTCGGCCTGCTCGACACGCCGCCTGAAGAAACCTTCGACCGGCTCACGAGCCTCGCGCGGCGGATCCTGAACGCGCCCGTGGCGCTCGTGTCGCTCGTCGACGGCGACCGTCAGTTCTTCAAGAGTTGCGCGGGCCTGCGCGAGCCCTGGCTGTCGCGGCGCGAAACCCCGCTCTCGCACTCCTTCTGTCAACACGTCGTGGCACTGGGCGCGCCGCTCATCGTCGAGGACGCGCGCCGGCATCCGCTGGTGTGGAGCAATCTCGGGATCGACGAGCTGGGCATCGTCGCATACGTTGGAATTCCGCTCGCGACGTCCGACGGCCACACGATCGGCAGCTTCTGCGTCACCGATTCGCAGCCAAGGACGTGGACGTGGAGCGAGATCGAGATCCTCAAGGACCTCGCCGCGATTGCCATGGACGACATCGAGCTGCGCTGGCTCGTGCGTCAGGCCGATGACGCACGAGCGCAGGCCGAGGCCAGAGTCAGAGCGCTCGAGCAGATCGTCACTCGATGATTTCGATGATCGCGTTCAACCACGCGTCCAGGAACGAGGCCACGGCGTCGCCGCACGCTCGGGAAGTGGCGCCGAGACAACTCGCGGCTTGCCCCTCAGCCGTCTGCTGATTCTGCAGCGCGTCGACGATTGCCGGCGAGTCAGACGAGCCGCCGGACGTGACACTCGTCGAGGTCTCCGCCTCGGTGATGACCAGTTCGACGAGAGACCTGACGGCTCGATACACCTGACTCACGATCGTCCTGAGCTCGGCGATCTTGGTGGCGCTCTGAACCTTCGGCACTGCGTCCTCTGCGAGGGCTTCGACCGCATCCTGATAGTTTTCGAACAGCGTCTCCCCTTCGCACATGAAACTGTCGGGGTTTGCGCAGTCGTCGTCCGTCGTGAACCGTTCGGGCGAGTCGACGGCTGCAGCGATGCGGTTACACAATGCGTCGAGTCTCGATGGCGTACCGGGACTGCTGAGGACGTTGTCCGCGAGGCTTTGGATCGCAGAATCGATCCCTTCCTGAACGTCGTCGCGGTCGATGACATCGGCGTTGCTGAATCTGAAGTCCCGCAGCGCGGTGATCGCCGCTCTCGCCGGCGCGGCGGTGGCGAGACAGCTCTCGAGCGTCGTCTGCGCGACGGCTACGCTCGGTTGGGCAAGGAACACGAATGCTGATGCAGAACACACCAGCAAGAACCGCACGGCGCCTACGATGCGTTTCCTGGGGGCCATCGCGCTCGCCTCCTTCGACCGTGTGAGGTCGATCGGTTCACCGGGCCGGGTTGTGTTGACAGGATGGTCTGAGACGCCGAAAGCGCGGCAAGTTTACGCGGCGGCCGTGGTCGAGTCAATCGCGTGCAAGCAGCCCGATATCTCATGACCCCCGTGTCAAAACCCATGGTCGTGCGAAGGGGATTGGCAATCGCCGACTAGCGCGGTTTTCACGGGTTTATCGTCGGTAGCCGCGGACCTCGACGATGGCATCGCCGGTCAGCGTGACGACGATCGGCTTCGTCGATGTGTACACGGGCGGCCTCCTCTCGTCGTTGTAGGCCGTCTCCTCGACGGTCGCGGCGGATGCGCCGTTCACCAGCACCGTGAAGGTCCACGACGTCGGCCCGACCGTGCCGTCCTCGCGCACCTGAATCTCGGAGAGGACCAGCGTGCGCCGGGCGCCGGCGCGGTCGACGCGGAAGTTGAACACGAAGTCGCCGTCGCGGCTGTTGTTCGCTCGGACCGGAATCGAGACCGCGCTCGACGGCGGCGCGGACGCCGCAACCGTCCGCTGTCCCACGGCGACCGGCACGCGCGACGGGATGGGGCGCGCCGCGGGCACGAACGCGGTCTGCGCTTCGGGCGACGCGAGCGCGCGCGCCACACGCAGCAGCACGGCCGACTCGTACTGCCCTCGCCCCGGCCGCGCGCACGAATCGGCCTCGCTCGCCACGCGGCGGACGTACGCGTTGAACGCGCTGTCGCTGCCCGACTGCGACGTCTGCTTGACGTTGTCGCGCAGCGCGTTGTTCGCCTCGGTCAGCGCGCGCGACGTCGCCGCCGCCTTCGCTTCGGTCAGCGACTTCCCGGTCCCGGTGCCGCAGAAGTACACGAACTGCGGGCTGGGATCGTACGCCTGCAGGCACCCGCACGCCGGCGACCGTTGTTCGATCGCCGCCGGCGTCGCCGCGTACGCGACCGGCTCGAACAGCGAGCCCGACTGCCCCGCGCTTTGCGGCTGTTGTTGATCGGTCGACAGCTGCCAGAACGCGGTGATGCGCTTCTCCACTTCCTGCAGGATGAGATCGCGATCGTCGTCGGTGGTCACGCTGTCCTTGCCCTGGAGCCAGTCGCCGGCGGTCACGACGAGGCGTTTGCCGCCGTTCGCGCGCCGGTTCAGCGTCTTGAAGTCGCCGTCCATCGCCGCCGTGTTGACGACCGTCACCGTGCTCACGATGGCGCCGAGCACGACGGTGGCGGTCTTCGTCCACGGTTTCTGCAGCCCCTGAATCACGGCCGTCGCGCCGCCGAACACCGCGATTGCGCCGAGAAGAATGCCGCTGAGAAGAGCCTGGCGTCTCCAGTCGCTGACCGCGAGCTCGCACTCGCGAAGCTTCACGGCCGCCGACTGAAACCGCATCGGATACGACGGCGCCGGCGCCTGCGCGAACACATCCACTGTCAGCACGAACATCACGACGGACGCCGCGATCAACGTCAAGACGGCCGCGCGCATAGGGAACCTCCGCGGATTGGCAGGGGAAAACGAGAGCAGTATAGCCGCCGGGGAAATCAGTGGGAGTGAGGATCTACGGATTCGAGGGAAGTATTGTGCAAGCTCGTCAGACAGAGTCCTACCGCAGCGGCGCGGTTGTCCACAGATTCCCTTTCAGCTCCGTTAACGGGCGAAGCTTGAGAAGAAAGAACCGTGGACAGCGCTCGATCAGCAGGACACGCACTTGTGGTTGTTCTTCGCGCCGAGCTTTTCGAGCAGCGCGAGCGCTTCGGGCCACGGTTGAATGCGCTGCACAGGACCGTTGGCCATGTCGGCGGTCGTCTTGCCTTCGCGGTTGATCGCCTTCACGTTCGCGCCCTTCGAGACGAGGTATTGAATCATCTCGACGTCGCCGCGCGCGGCCGCGTTGTGCAGCGCGGTGTTGCCTTCGTGGTCCGCCGCGTTGACGTCGGCGCCGAGCTCCTCGACGAGGTATTTGATCGCCGCGAGCATGCCGGTCGGCGCGAAGCGATGCGAGTTGGCGGCGAACCCTTCGCCGTACCCGCTGCCGGCCGCGGCGACGATGGGCGGCACGCCCGGCCCGCCGACGGGCACCGGCGGCTTCGTCGAGACGTCCTGCACGTCGCGATCGACATCCGCCACGCGCGGACGGCCGGCGCCCTTCATCGTCGGGATGTTCGGATCTGCGCCGCGCGCGACGAGCAGCCGCATGGCCGCCACGTCGCTCGCGTAGGCGGCGCGCCAGAACGGCGTCGCGCCGATCTCGTCGACGCCCGACAAATCGAAGCTGTAGCCGGAGTACCACACTTTCTTTCGAAGCCGCGCGTTGGGGTTCGCGCCTTTGTCGAGCAGGGCGGTCACGAGCTCGAGATACGTCGTCTGCTGATTCAGATGCGCGCGCGGCTGCGGGTAGAGCGACTTCGGCGCCCACTCGACGTTCAGCGCGCCATAGAGCGGCGTGGCGCCGTTTTCGGACGCGAGATTCGGATCGGCGCCGCGATCGAGCAGGAACCGGGCGAGGTCGAAGTGTCCGTTGATCGTGGCGATGAGCAGCGGGCTCGACTTGTCGCCGGCAGTCAACTGATTCACGTCGGCGCCGGTCTTGATGATCGCCTGCACGGTGTCCATGTAGCCCTGGCGCGCGGCAAGATGGATCGGCGCGAGCCCGCCTTGCGCATACACGAGCTCGTTCAACTGAAACTGGCGATCGATCCCGGCGCGTCCCTGTCCACGGCCGCCAGGGATGTTGCGTCCTCCCTGCTGATTCTGGTTTGCCGCTGCCGACCCACCTGACCTACCCGACCCACCAGCCCCGGCCGGAGGCAGCGGCGGTCCTGCCTGCGGGTTGCCGAACAGAATGCCGCCGAACGAGCCGCGATCGAGCGTGTGGAGCTCGACGATTTTCGTGGTCGCTTTCAGATCGGCGCCGCGCGACGCGAGCAGGGGCATGACGGCGGCGCGATCGGACGCCGCGGCGAACATGGCGGCGTTCAGACCGCGCGTCGATTCCTTGGCGTTCACGTCGGCGCCGCGATCCAGCAGCGTCTTCACCGCGCCGGTGTTGCCCGAGGCCGCGGCGAACATCAGCGGCGTCGTGCCGTTCGCGGTCTTGGCGTTGACGTCGGAGCCGCCCTTGATGAGCGGTTCCATGACGTCGGCGCAGCCGCGTTCGGCCGCGAGGAGCAGCGCCGTGTAGCCGCCGATGCGCGTCGTCGCGCGCACGTTGGCGCTGGCGTAGAGCAGCAACTGCGCGAGGTCCGCATCGTTGTTCATCGCGGCCCAGTGCAGCGCCGTCATGCCGTCGCCCTGCGCGGCGTTGACTTCCGCCGCGTCTTTCAGGAGCGCGCGCACGGCCGCCTTGTCGCCCGCCTGCGCCGCATCGGCCACCGGCGAGTTGCCGGCGTCGGCGCTCAGCAGCGCGGTGACGGCCACGACACCGGCCAGCGTCCATCGAGCCTTAGCCATCGGCCATGAGCCATCAGCCATGTCGCGTCACCCGTTCGTCGCGGGAAGCGGAGTCACCGCGTTGAGATCGAAAGCGCCGGTGCTGTCGCCGAACTGCGCCATGTCGATGCCGAGACCGTGAATCAGCGTCAGCATCGCGTTGGCGAGCGGCGTCCCGTCCGGCGCGCGCAGGTGCAGGCCGCCCTTCAGCGCGCCGCCGCCGCGGCCGGCGACGAAGAACGGCACGCGCTTGTGATTGTGCAGATTCGAATCGCCCATCGGCGATCCGTAAATCACCAGCGTGTTGTCGAGGAGATTGCCGTCGACGTCGGGCGTGTTCTTCAGCTTCTCCAGGAAATACGGCACCATGCTGACGTGGTACGCGTTGATCTTCGCGAAGTCGATGATGCGCTCTTCCCGCTCGCCGTGATGCGATGCCGAGTGGAACGCGCCGTTGAAACCGCTCTCGGGATAGGTGCGGTTCGACGCATCGCGTCCCATCTTGAACGCGAACACGCGCGTGATGTCCGAGGCGAACGCCAGCGCCTGCAGATCGAACATCAGCTTCACGTGCTCGGAGAACGAATCGGGCACGCCGATCGGCGCGCCCGGCAGATCGCGCGGCTCGCCGCTGCTGTTGAACGCTTCGACCTTCTGAATCCGCCGCTCGATCTCGCGAACGTTCTCCATGTAGTCGCCGAGGCGCGCGCGATCGGCGGTGCCGAGCTCGCGCTGCAGCCGGGCGACCGACGTGTTCAGCCAATCGAGGATGCTGCGATCCTCCGCGCGGCGCTCGCGCCGCTCGCCGGGCGTGGCGCCGACACCGAACAACTGATCGAAGATGACGCGCGGGTCGCGCACCATCGGCAGCGGCTGCGTCGGCGACGCCCAGCTGATTGAATCGGTGTAGGTGCAGGAGTAGCCGTACGAGCAGCCGCCCGCCTGATCCACGTTCTCGATACAGAGCTGCATCGACGGAATCGGCGTGCCCTGTCCGTGGCGCTGTGCGTAGAGCTGATCCAGCGACGTCCCGGCGCGAACGTCCGAGCCCTGCGTCTGCTTCGGGTGCATCTGCGTCAGGAACACGGCACTCGATCGGAAATGATCGCCGCCGATTTCCGGCGCGGTGAACGCTTCGGCATTCCGCACGTCGCAGTTGCTGACGATGGTCAGGTAATCCCGAAACGGTTCGAGCGACTTGAGGCTCGTCGGGCTCAAGTCGAAGTCCTTGCCGAGGCCCGCCGGCGCCCAGAGATTTTTCTTGATCCCGAACGCCGCGCTCCCGGCGGCGCCGTGCACCATCTCGATGCAGACGA
>Ga0070695_100000591_pt1 | contig 19166 bp, 18 predicted proteins | sample KBSK1252metaG_FD_65471 | JGI IMG/M metagenome (GOLD analysis project Ga0070695, IMG submission 65471) | Corn, switchgrass and miscanthus rhizosphere microbial communities from Kellogg Biological Station, Michigan, USA - KBS K1-25-2 metaG | ecosystem: Host-associated > Plants > Roots >...
TACGCCACGCGCGATCCATCAGGCGAAATCCGTGGCGAGCTCACACGCGCCACGCGCAATGCATCCGCCGAGCCGAACAGCTTCTTCCCTTCCTTGCTCCGCGCAATGGAAGCGTCCTTGGTAGAGGAATCTTGCTGGGCAGCCGCGGCGAGCGGCGCCACGAATATCATCGCTACCAAAAACGCGCGCATCAATTTCGTCATCGCAAACTCCATCACAGGAAAACCTCCTCGCTCATAATTCATTTGTTCCGGCTTCTATAGCGCCGCGAAGTATATTGGCATCCTCCCGCCCACGCAAGAAATACGCCAAGTCTCAGGCATCAGCTCTATCCAAAATAATTGACCGCGAGCAAGAACTCCGCTTAGCCGGAAAAATCTACACACTTGGGATTTTAAATTCCCAGTTACCTCTCTTCCTCGTCGTCCGTATGCTCTTGAATTTTAAGCGACTTATGACATTTGGTGCGCTTCTGGCTCTAAACTTGCGTCTTAGACGCCGGGACAAAAAACCTCAGTGGATCAGCCCGCTTGAGAGTCTCTAATCACGCCCAGGGGCCATGTCGTTTCGCGCAAGGAGGCGCAAAGAATGAAATACACAAACAGCAGGGTGTTCCTAACCGCTGGCTTGCTGGCTTTCGGCACACTCCTGTTCGCAAAAGATCCCAGCAACGCGAAAGATGAACACGATCGGCTTCAGAACTCGGGAAAGGTCATGCAGGAAGTCCTCAATGTTCCTGACGATATTCCTCAAGACCTTATCGATAAAGCCCGCTGCGTCGTCGTTATGCCGTCGGTCTTGAAGGCCGCTTTCGTCGTCGGCGGAAGCTACGGCCGCGGCACCATGGTCTGTCGCACCGGAAAGGATTTCACAGGTCCGTGGGGCGCTCCTGCAATGTATGCGCTCGAAGGCGGCAGCATTGGCCTTCAAATTGGCGGCGAAGCCACGGACTTTGTGTTTCTGATCATGAACGATCGCGGCGCCAGCAGTCTTTTGCATAGCAAAGTAAAACTCGGAGCCGATGCATCAGCCGCTGCTGGACCTAAGGGACGCTCCGCCGCAGCCGAGACCGACGCCTACATGCGGGCCGAAATACTGAGCTACTCCCGCGCGCGCGGCGTTTTTGCCGGTGTTTCTCTTGATGGCTCGACGCTGCGTCCTGATGAACACGCCAACCGCGAACTCTACGGAAGCTCTGTAACCGCGGCCAAGATCGTTTCCGAGCCAGGTAGCTCCGCTCCTTCTTCCGCCCAGGAGCTGATCGCCACCCTACAAACTTCTTCTCCACAACTTAAGCGCTAACTTTACTTACAGAGAGGGGACCGGACAATTGCCGGTCCCCCCGTTTACCCAAGCGAGCACTCGATCTCGCGTGCTAGTTTAGCGAAGCTCGATCTGCTCTCTTTCTGTTCGGTTCGCAACCGCCCGCCCACTTTAACTATCGGAGGAAATCATGAAATCAAGTAACCTGCTTCTCACTGGTGCGGTAACCCTTCTCACCCTCGCTCTGCCGTGCGTCGGCGGCCGCGCTTTTGCCCAGGATCACGACAGAGATCGCGACAGAGACCACGATCGGCCTCGCTTCGAGGACCGCGATCGCCAAGCCGCCAGGGGTTGGTACACCGAACGCCACGGCCATCTCCCACCAGGCCTTCGCGACCGTGACAGGCTGCCACCTGGTTTGGAATCCAGACTTCAGGTTGGCATCGTTCTCGATCGCGATCTGCGCCATCGCATCCATCCCGTCCCCGAGGAACTTCTCGAGCGGTTGCCTCCCTGTCCTCGGCACTACCGCTACGTCATTGTCGGGGACCACATCTGTCTGATTGACGATGGGTTCCACGTCTCCGACGTCGTTCATTTCGAGCTCAATTTCTGAGTGCTCGTTAAACGTTCTACCGGTGGCCGTATTTTTGCCTTCCTGAATTTACGGCCATCCCCACTTAAGACTGCAGCAAACGACGTCAAGTCGGGCAAGACGCGGGTTCCCCGCCTAATGTACGCAGTTCGGAAGAGCTCACGATCAATTCTAATTGGGGGAATAATAGAATGAGTTCACACGCAAGCGAACAGCGAGAATTTATCGATTGCACGGAGTTCTCGAAACGGCAGCGGCCCGGCCTGGTTGAACTGCCGGAAAAGGAAGCCATCGACCGTGCCCAGCGCGGAGACGCCTCCGCATTCGCACGCATTTATCAGTTGCACGGTGCGCAGGTCTACGGTCTTTGTTTGCGCATGCTTGGAAACACCGCCGAAGCCGAAGATCTGGCCCAGGAAACATTTTTGGTGGTCTTGCGCAAGATCCGCACCTTCCGCGGCGAATCCGCCTTCTCGACCTGGCTGCACCGCATCACGATTAACATCGTGCTCATGCGTCTGCGAAGAAAAAACTCACTCGAATCTCCTCTTGAGGAAAATGAGGAGCGGGAAAGCGATCGCCCGGTCCTCGGCGAGAAGTTTGCCTCCACCGACTTGCTCTTGGCTGGCTCGCTCGACCGCCTCAATCTTGAGCGCGCAATGGCGCAGCTCAGCCCATTCCAAAAATTGGTCGTTAGCCTCCACGACATTCAAGGTTACAAGCACACGGAAATCGCAAAAATGCTGGATTGGTCCATTGGAAACTCGAAGTCCCGGCTTCACAGGGCCCGCGCGCGGCTTCGAACGTTGCTGCAAGATAGTCTGAGCCTGGGCTGCATCGCGTCAACGCGAACTGCCCATGCGCCCTCAGCCGTATGATGAGCCCCTCAAACGACTCCCGCCAGGTACAGCGCGGCGCTTACTCCTGCCGTAGCGCTATGACCGGGTCCACTCGGCTGGCGCGGCGCGCCGGCAGGAAGCTCGCAAATAGCGCGGCAACGATCAGCACCGGAATCGTCATACCAAAAGCCGACGGCTCCGTGGGCTGCATGCCTTCAACAAGCCGCAGCATGACACGCGCCGCTGCCAAGGCAGCAGCCGTGCCAATAAAAACGCCGGCCAAAATCATTCCGAGACTTTGCCTGAGCACCATCCACATGACGCCGTTGGGGCTAGCGCCCAGCGCAATTCGTATTCCGATTTCAGGAACACGTTGTCCCGTCAAATAGGCCAGCACTCCATAAATCCCGATGCACGCCAGCACCAGGGCCAAGCCTGCGAAAATCCCAAACAGCAATAAAAGAAACCGCTGTAGGGCAAGAGAGTCGTCGGCCAGTTGCTCCATGGTATGAACCCCGTACAGTACCTGGTCGCCCGCAGCTCCTCGCAATTCACGCCGCAGCGATTCGACTTCGCTCAATGGCGCGACTTCCGTCCGCACGGCGATGGACATAAGTTCCGACCAGCGCCTCAAGTATTTGTCTGGCAGTTGAGCGAACGGATAGTAAAACTGTGCGCGCACCTGCGCCTGATCGTCTCCCGCAAGTCCCCAGTGGCGCACATGCCCGACGACGCCCACCACCACAAACGGACCATAGTCCATGTCCGGCATCCACAGGCGCTTGCCGATAGGGTCCTGTCCGTCGAAAGCCTGTTTCGACAAAACCTCATCAATCACGACCACTGGCTCGCTGCCCACGCGATCCTGGTCAGTGACGAATCGTCCTCGACGCAACGGAATTCCCATGACGTTCAGATATTCCGGTGACACGCTCGTTGCCAGCGCATTTGGCCGCTTATTCTCTGGCGGCACATCCGCCGTCGGCCAGTAGCCCAGCTCGTTGAAGCCCTGGCGCATCGGAAATGTATCGACGGTCGCAACCGCCTGCACTCCCGGCACGCGTCGCGCTCGTTCCAGAACGTCTTGCCAGGCCGCGCGTATGCGATCTGTGTTGGCGAGTGTCGAGGGAGAAAGCGCCATGCGGCTGACCAGTACGTTCCGCAAATTCACTCCCGGATCCAAGGACGACAGATGCAGTAGCGTATGCCCCAGCATTCCCGCCGACACCAACAACACGACCGCCAACGCCAGCTCCGAGACCACGAAGCTGCTGTGTAGACGCCGCGAGCTTCCCGCGACACTCCGTCCGCCGCCACGAAGCACCTGTTCTAATTCGCGCACGGGCGCGCGCAAGGCCGGCGCAAGCCCAAATAGAAAGCCGCTCAACAGCGCGACCGTCAGGGCGAACAGCAGCACTCGCCAATCGAGCTGAATCTCTTCGACGCGCGGCAAACTTCCCGGCCAAAGCGCTACAAACGGCTTGAACCCAATGGCTGCAAGACCGACACCGAGGAACCCGCCGGAGAGCCCCAGCACTGCACTCTCAGTGAGACATTGACGCACGAGCCTGCCGCGGCCTGCCCCGAGTGCCACGCGCATAGCCAACTCGCGCTCGCGCGAAACCGCTCGCGCCAAAAGCAAACTGGCCACATTGGTGCACGCAATCAACAGCACTAGCCCCACTGCTCCCAGCAGCAACCAAAGCGTCGAGCCAACATCTCCTACGTTCGGACGAAGTTGCTCCACGACGAAGCTGCGATTCGCATTCGTGCCTTTGTACTGCTCAGCAAGATGGCGCCCAAGCAAGTCCAGCTCCGCCTGTGCCTCGGCTAACGTCGCACCGGGGGCCAAGCGCCCCACCGCGCCAATCGGATGCGGTCCGCGGCTCTGCAGGAATTTTGCAGTGTCTTGACCCAGCGGCGTCATCACATCCGGTTCGCTGTCTCGCACCCGGAAGCCGGCGGGCGTGATGCCAACAACCGTATAGAGTTTTCCGTCGAGAGTAACCGAAGCACCGAGAGCTTCCTGCCGTCCTGCGAAGTGGCGCTGCCAGAAACTGTAGCTGAGGATTATCACGGGCGCCGCGCCGGTCCGGTCTTCTTCGGGCAGGAAAGCGCGCCCTTGCGTGAGATTGACGCGCAGCACAGAGAATAGATTGGACGAAATTTCCTGCAGGTCGACATACTCCGGGTCGCCCGATCCGCTAACCGTTCCTCCGTTGAACAGCGAGCCAGCCAGGAGCAGGGAGTGGCTCTCGCGCACGCAATCCAGAAAATCAGGGTATGCAAGATTCTGTTCGCCAAACGCTTTTGTGTTCCAAGTGCCGCTGTGGCCGTGAACAGCCACGAGTTTGCCGGGTTGTGGATAAGGCAGCGGCCTTAATAAAACACCATTAACGACGGTGAACATCACGGTTGACGCTCCCACTCCCAGCGTGAGGGTCAAAATGGCTACTACAGAAAAACCGGGCTGCTGACGAACCATGCGAAGTGCGTAACGGAAATCCTGCCATAAATCCTCCAGCCACCGCGTCCCGCGCGCGTCCCGGCATTCCTCCTTCACCTTCTCCGCACCGCCGAGAGTCAGCCGGGCTCGCCGCCGTGCTTCCCTCGGCTCGACTCCACCAGCCATCAGCTCACTGGCGTGCTGCTCCAAATGAAAGCGCACTTCCTTTTCCAGTTGCTCTTCCATCTTCTCGCGGCGTAACAGCCGCTGCCACCAGTTCATTTCACACCTCCTTCCGAAAGTTTTAGGATTAGCGCGACGGCTTCCGTCAAACGTTCCCAGCTTGCAGCTTCAGTCTCGAGTTGCGCACGCCCTTTCCCGGTCAACCGATAGAATTTCGCCTCGCGCCCGGTCTCCGTTTCCTTCCAGTCCGCCGCCAGCAGTCCGCGGTTTTCGAGCCGGTGCAACGCCGGATACAGCGAGCCTTGCGGCACCTGCACGACATGCCGTGACACCTGTTCAAGCCGCTGCGCGATCGCATACCCATGCACCGGGCCAAGTGCGACAACCTTGAGTATTAATAGGTCCAGGGTTCCTTGCGGCAAATCCGATTTCGGCTGCATTTTCTATACCTCCGCCTTCTGCATATATACTCCGCAACGTGTAGAAGGTCAAGGTGTGTCCGGTAAGAATCAGTGCGAATTAACTTTGACTCACAAAGTACTTGACATTAGCAAGTGATGCGCTATTCTTACCCCGTTCAATCCCGTTGCAAAGCGAGGCCGCCTTTATGCAACCCGCAGATTCAGCTCCGCCTCAGGATATCGGCCGCCCTCCAACGGGCCCGTCTAGCGGATTCCTCGCCGACGCCATCCGTTTTTGGGAATTGCGCCGACTTTTCTACAATCTCGCCTTGGCCTGCGTCGTGCTCCTCTGGGTCACTGTCTCCTGGCCACATTTCCGGCCAGCGTTCACTCTCCTTTCGCTCCTCCAACTCGCCGTCCTCGCATTGCTCGCCAACTTGTGCTACTGCGCCGCCTACCTTGTTGATATCCCTATGCAGGGGTCTCCTCTCAGCTCCGTCTGGAAACGCCGGCGCTGGGCGCTCTGGGTTGTGGGAACGCTCTTCGCCATTCTCTTCGAAAATTATTGGATCGCCGACGAAATCTATCCTTTTGTCCGCTGAGCCTGCAGTCTCTCCCTGAGCATCCGTGTCGAATCCAACTGGATTTGTCGTAGCCGCCGTTCGCCTGCTGCTGACGGAATCGAAGGTAGGAGAGCTATGGCAACTGGATTCGATAGAGATTGCGGCGTGTATTCAGGCGTGTGTATGCGTAGACCGAAGGGCTGAGTGCTGACGCCGCAATCTGCGGGACCGTCACGGCGTTTCTTGTGTTAGCGAGGTCTTCGAAGCGCGGGAGCATTACGGCGTTTTTTGTGTTGGCGAGGTCTTCGACCCGCGAGAATCCGGCGGATGGCAACTTCGGCAGGCCCAACTCCGGCAGCACTGGCAAGGCATAGCTGTTCTCGGACAGTTGTGGAAAATAAACGTAAACGAATTTGCCTGGGACGTCCCAACTAAGCAGGCAATAACCCAAACACATCGTCAGAGCATCGCCTCCATCCACCTTATACGCTTTGGTCGCAGAGGTTTGCTCTTGATTGGAGATCGATGTGTTTGCAACAAACCATCGCCCATCCGGCGAAACCGAAAACGCGTCGAGGATTCGTTCCGAAGTGATTTTCCGCCGCCCGCTTCCATCTGCTTTCATGCGATAGAGAAAATTCGAGCCGCCTTCTATAGCGCGAAATACGATTTCACCATCCGGGAGGAAATGCGGGGAATCTTCGCTTGCTGTCGAAGTAATGCGCACAGGTGAGGAGCGACGGCTTGTTGGCGCAACCCAGAGATTTGAGCGGCCGCTTTGGTCCCTCATAGAAAACGCAATTTCCTTTCCGTCCTGGGAAACCGCGTACTCGTCCATAGAGTACCCCGGGAGAACCCTGTCAACTTTTCCGGTCGACAAAACTTTGACCCATAGCTCGTAGCCGCGCGTTTGGCCGTTGTCCATCAAGAAATACAGGCTATTCCCATCGGAAGAGAACAAAGGCATTATCGCATTTCCTTCCGAAGCGATTTGATGGTCCCCTTCTTTATCGTGGAACCACAGGGTGCTGTCCTGCGTGCCGACAGACGTAATGAGCGATTTGCCGTCCGGAGCCATCGCAATCCCCTCTTGAGACGTCGGACCGGAAGTAATCTGCTCCGGTTCGCCGTCTGGAAATCGTTGCCTCCAGATATGAGATTTGTCGGTCCCCGCAGTAAGGTACACCCATTTACCGTCAGTCGACCAAGCTCCTGCCAGGCACACCGCATCGGCGGGTCCAACCACTCGCCCGCTGCCCCCTCCCTGGAATGGCACAACCCGGCATGGCAATATGTTGCCGCGAGGGTCCATCTCGACAACAAGCACCCATCGCCCGTCTGGCGAAAGATACGAGTGATGTGCCATGCTCCGCTCGCCGGGAGGCAGATAAATGTCGCGGCTGTTTCCCCGGCCTTCGTCCGTTGTTACGATCCCCATGTGCAATCCTTCCTTGATCTCAGAAAAAAGTAGCCGCTTTCCACCTCCGATCCATGTCAATGACGAGGCATTGGGTAGCAGGAGACGGGGCCCGCCTCCGAGAACGGGAACTTCCAATGTATCCCAGGGTCCAGCAGTGCCATAGGCAATGAGCGACCCATCCGGCGAAAACACCGGGCCTAACTTGGGGGTTGCGTCATGCGTGAGTTGCACCGGCTCTCCGTCCGGCAGGAACTTGACATAAATCTGCCCCGGCCCAAGGAAAGAATCGTTTCCGCGGATGAACGCCAGCATCCGTCCATCGGGAGATAATGCCGGGTACACCGCCGAGTCGGTGAAGAATGTCAGCTGCTCCCAGTCCTTGCTTGACCGCCCGCCACTCCCGGAATTTCGAAAAACCAGATACGCTCCGACCAAAATGCCTAACGCGACCAGTGCGCCCGCCGCGTAATACAAATATCGCCCCCGACGTTGCGGTGTTTCGCTCAAATCCACACGGGTCGATGATTTTCTTCTCTCCTCTGGCGCCTCTCCCGTGCCCGAAGCGGTCACGCGCCCTGAACTTGTGTCGCGCTTCAGCCTCTGCAGCTCCGCCCGCACGTCGGATGCATGCTGGTAACGCAAATTGCGGTCTTTCTCCAGCGCTCGCTTGATAATCTCTTCCAGCTTCTCATCCAATTCAGGATTCAGTCGTCCGGGCGCCACGGGCTCCCGGTTCATTATCGCGTCGAAAATCACTCCCGAAGTATCCCCGCGAAATGGCAGCGTGCCCGTGGCCATCTCGTACAGCACCACTCCGAACGAAAACAAATCCGTTCGCGCATCCAATTCCTTGCCGCGCACCTGTTCTGGCGACATGTACGCGACCGTCCCCACCGCCGAGCCTGGACTGGTCAACATTTCTTCCGCCGTCGCCGTCGGCATCGCCGAAACGCCTTCCGCCGCGCTGTCCAGCTTGGCCAAACCAAAATCGAGAATCTTGGCCTGCCCGCTCTTCGTCACAAAAATATTCGCGGGCTTGATGTCGCGATGAACGATTCCTTTCGCATGCGCCGCGTCCAAACCTTCCGCGATCTCGATGCTGAGCGACAGCAGCGTTTCCAGCTCCATCGGGCGCCCTTTGATCCGGCTCCTTAACGTCGCGCCGTCGAGAAACTCCATCGCGATAAACGCTTTGGCGTCTTCTTCCCCCACGTCGTAAATCGTGCAGATGTTCTGGTGACTCAGCGCGGATGCCGCCTTCGCTTCCCGGCGGAATCGGCTCAAGGCTTGCGCATCTCTTGCAACCGCGTCCGGCAAAAACTTCAGCGCCACAAAGCGGTCCAGGCGGGTGTCCTGCGCCTTGTACACCACGCCCATTCCGCCGCCACCGAGTTTTTCCACGATGCGGTAGTGCGAAATCGTTTGGCCAATCAGTGAACTGGAGTCCGTCATCTGGCGCACATCTTAGGTTGCGCCCAAAATCTAGTCAACGCAGAGAGCCTGCTCCGGTGGCGGCATTGCCACTCCGCGCCGCTTGATCCATTCTCTCCGTCACCTTCCCTAATTCCCACGCTGCTACAGCCCTTGCCTGCCGTCGACTAAAGGTCTATATTCGACCGCCAAGAATGAGTTTCCCGTCTAGAATCCCGGATTTTTAACCAAGGAGGTTTCTATGAAACGGCTTGCCATTCCCTTTATCGGCGCCATCCTGACTGCTCCACTTGCCCTTCTTATTTCCTCCTGTTCACAGCAACCTGCCGTCCCGCCTCAGGCATCGTCTCCAACTTCTTCTGCTCCGGCGGCTAGCCAAACTCCTCCCGCGAGTCAGCCGGTTCAGCCCGCTTCCACTCCCGCCACGGCGCAGCCGGCATCCTCCGCAAACGTCTCCGTCGCCAAAACCAGCGGTTCTCCCGCCACGGAAAAACACACCCTGAACTTGACCGACTATTCCAAGGTTGGCGTCACCGTCACGCTCAACGGCGGCTGGGTTGGCCAGTGGGATTCCAGCGCCAACGTTCCTCTCGACACCGTCCTCCTGGGCAAGAATGAGTTGAAGGTGGATGTGCCTCAAAAACCCGATGGAACTGTAACTGTCGAAATCTTTGCGCAGCGTGGCCAGGATAAAGTCAATCTCCTCCGCTTGAACTTTCAAGACAAGCCGCCCGGCTCCTACACCTATTACTTCGCCGCCCGCTGAAGCGCCTTCACGCCTCACGCGATACGTCCCCCGCCACCTCACTTACGATTTTTGTGAGCAATGAAATCTCTCTGGCGGCCGCGCCTTAACTCCTGGCCGGCCCATCCCTGGGCGCCGCATTTGGTGGATGGGTGGGACCGCTCTTCGCCCGCGTCTATTTTCCGAATCCTACCCGTTCGAAAAAACCGTAGTCCGCTTGTTAGATTCGTGAAAGAGGAAAGTATTGCCAACAAAATCGCGCCGTCGCCAACGTGCACAGCTGCAGCGAGTGGACCGCGCCTTATCTATCCATTCAAGTCTCAGGGCCTTCCGTCGCTGCTCCGCTTCCCACTGGCCACAGATTTTGTTTCAAATGGGAGCAGCAAACAGCCAAAGTGCCCCTATTTGAACAGACACGAACCGAATTTTCTCCTACCCTTGCTCAAACGGGATTTCAAACTGGACGGTCTTGGGCAATCTCAACGGCTCCCGAGTCCATAATGAGAATTCTGGCGAATAACTTAGATTCGAGGGAGATAAATATGAAAATGAAATTAACGACTGGTCTTCTTGTACTTGCGTTCGGACTCGGCTCCACTGCTCTGGCGGCAACGGGAACTTCTCACCAGGCAAAGGAAAGGTCCAGCGCCACGGTCACGGTTGCTGGTTGCATCCACAATGGCACGACGACAGACGTGTTCCTTCTCACTGCAAAAGACGGCAAAGGCTGGGATGTCAGCAGCAAGACTATAGACATTTCCAAGCATGTGGGCCACACCGTATCCCTAACCGGTACGCCTGTCACCACAGCCTCCACAGACGGCTCTGCCGCATCGGCGACCACTCGACTGGACGTTTCGGATCTGAAAATGGTAAGCGAGAGCTGCTCGCAGTAAAAAACACTCCGTAAAGTGGGCGCTTCAGTCAGCGTCCACTTTCCCCTTCTGAGCCCTCGGTTGTCGCGCAAGTGCTCCATCTATTCGTCGTGTGCAAGGGTCGAGACTTTTTCTTCCTCATTTTCGAATTTCTTACTTCAATTTCAAGGTGCGTGGTCGCTCGCTAAATCCGCAAGCAGCAACAGCCACAACGAGGCCCCCAGGCAACAAGATCTTCAAGATGGAAATCTGTGCAGAGGTACAGCACATTTGCTCCAATTATCTGGCCGGAAGGTCAGCGTGACCGATTGGGGGAGTACCGTACTCTCAAAGCCTCGAAGAGCAGCCGCGAGCGTGGCCTACTGTAGCCATAGCCAATCCCGGCCCTCGAAAGAGGCCAGTATGAAAAACAAATGGATGATCGTTAGAGTTGCCGGAGTGTGCCTCCTGCTAGGCAGCACCGTAACAGCCGCGCACACCTATAATCCGATCAAATGGATAAAGAAAGGTCCGGCCCCGACGGCGAGTGAACAGCTTGCCGCGAACAAAGAGCAAAACAAAAAGTTATCGGTGCAGTTGCAGGCCGTGCTGCCTCCGCGCACCAGCCTCAAGGATGCGTGCGCCGGGTTCAAGAGCCTCAACGATTGCGTCGCCACGCTTCATGTCAGCCACAATCTCCAGATCAAATTCAACTGCCTTAAATGGGATGTGACCGGCGCAAAACCGGCTGGCGACGTCAAATCCTGCGAGGCCCCGTCCAGAGACAAGGCCATGGACCTGAGCAAAGCGATCCGCGATCTCAAGCCCGACGCCCATTCCCGGACGGAAGCAAAGACCGCCGAGAAACGCGCCCGCGAAGACATCAAGGACGCCTCCTAACAGAAGATAGAGCAGCCCAACCTTTCTGCGACTTTGCAGAGGGGTTGGGGCTGCCTTCCCCTAGCCTCTTCCTTTTCTCCCGCTCCTTTCAACACACTATCTACTCGAACCTCGCCCTCGTTTCTGGCCAGCCGCGCGATTCTTCACCTGCTCCCCGGCATCGCCACCCGCGTACTTCATCCGGCCAAGACATCTCCGCTGACTGTGCAAAAGTGAACAGCGCGCATCCTGAAGAGTCTCTAGGATGCGCCACTGGATGCTCAGCCGGCGTGTAGTGGGATTTCTTCATCGGTGACCCGCGATTGTGCCAGCGCCAGCCGTTGTGATCGGCCTGGACACGGGAATCTAGCTGGGTCATCAGCCACGTCCACGCCTTTGCCCTGTTTTTGAGCAGCGCGTGTACGACGCGCTGTGCGATTCGGCGCGGGTGTTTTTGTCGCATCACAAGGTTGCCGGCTAAGCCCTATGACAAACGCTGTGCCCCCGCCCCACGGAACTGAAGGGTGGTGCTTTTCTCCATGAGGATCCTCTTCCCCGCATTATTTTTTTCCCTGCTGTTCACTCCGCCTGCTTCGGCGCAATCGTCAATCGCGGGCGCAAGTGGCGCAGCCCCAGCCGCCGCCGCAAGTGCTGAAGCTCCACCCGCCGCCATAAAGCCAGTGAAGCCCATCAGGAGCGAAGCTCCGATCGCGACGGCCAAGAGCAAGACCATTGAAATGGCGGTGGGCTACACCTACCTAAGTCAACCGGGAAGCCCGTCCAATCGATTGGGTTTACGCGGTGCGGATGCCAGCTTCACGATCGGTTTTTCTCGGCTGGGCATAACCGCTGATGTGGGTTATGCGCGAGCCTCCAATGTTCTGGGTACGGGGCAGCAGAGTTCTGTCCTTACTTACCTCGCGGGTCCCGTTTTCCATCACCCCGTGCGCCGTAATTTTGATACTTACGTCCATGTGCTGGTGGGCGGCGCCAAAGTGAGTGGTCCGATCCTTACGAACGACGGCACAATCCTGCTCGGCGGATGGACGACCGGCTACGCATGGGCAGTTGGCGGCGGCGTCGAGTACTGGGTGACAGATTCCATAGCCGTTCGCTCGGGCGCGGACTATCTGAGAACCTCCTTCTACGATTCTTCGCTCGCCGTTCGGGGCCAAAGCAATCTCAGGACAACCGCGGCGGTAGTCTATTATTTCGGAAACCGGTCACACATACACCGGCGGTAATCGGGCCGGTCGATCCATCCACGACGCCGTCATTTCGAACGGAGCAGGCCGACGCTTTTTCTTTCCACTCCGCTCCTGCGGAGTGGTCGGCCTGCGAAGAGAGAAATCTCTCTTCGCTTTTTACGTCGTTGCTCCTGCTACTTAAACGTGAGCCCCAACACCGTACGCAGCTCGGAGGAAGGCACGCACCCCCGCCAAGCCGCTCTGAAACTCCTGGCCATCGCCAAGAAAAATCCCAAAGCCCTGCTGGTCGCCTGATCTACGGGCGGATCGCCGTCAGACGAGCCGCTGGGAACTTCCTCTCCCTCTCGGCAAGGCCGCATTGACCGACAGCGTTAAGAAGAATATCTGCGGCAAAACGACCCGCGAACTCGTTCCAGGGACGCTGCAGGTGTATTACATGAAGGGCTATGGCGCGGTCGAGATGGGCGTCCATCGTTTCCACCACCCGGGACACGAGGAAACCGAGGGCGTCGGTGAAGGCAAGTTCGTTCATTTGTGGCAATACAAAGACGGCGCGTGGAAAATTACAAGGGTCATCAGCTACGACCATCACCCTGCTGCGAAGTAAGCACGGAATGATAGAATCCGCCCATGAGACGAGCGGTTGCTATAGCGGCGATCATCGGATGGGTGTTCGCGCTCTTTCTTTTCTTGCCGGACATCAAGAATTTTCTCCTGACGCATCCTTTGTGGCACATCGCATTGGCTGCTGTGCCAGGAATTGCGGTTCTCGTTCTCGCGTGGTTCGAGTTGCGCCACTCCGCCGAAGCAAACACCCTCCGCGCTGATGCAAATCGTCTCCGTTCCGAACAAAATGACCTTCAGAATCAGATCGCTGAGCTTACGGCTGAACTTGCTGCGGAGCGGAACAAACATCTTCCGCAGATTGCCGAGAATTCGAAGCAGCCGGCGGATATTCCAGTTTTTGCAAAGGGCGGCATGGCCTACCACGCCACGTATAGTAAAGGTTCGTCCGAGCGGCGGACGATCTACGTGTATGCAGCCAAAGACGGTTCAAATTCATTTTTGCTTGAGGCTTCCACCGGACAGAGCGTTATAGGAAATAACGAAGAGATTTCTAAGCGGTTCGCCGTCCTGCAAATTGAGTACGAGGTAGCAGGCTTTGAGCCTGCCAACTCCGGCACAGGCGGTACTCTGCATCGACTTTTTATCCGCTAACGCTTCGGGCTACCTACCCAAACGTAAGCCCCAACGCCGTCCGCAGCTGGGAACAAGGCACTCGCCGCCCCCGCCAAGTCGCTCTGAAACTCCTGGCCATCGCCAAGAAAAACCCCAAAGCCCTGCTCGTTTCCTGATTTTCCCCATATGGGCACGATGCATCGTGCCCCTCTTCGCTTTTCACCCTCCACCTCTCCGCCGCGCTTGGTGTCACTCGTACCACCCTCTCCGAGCTAATCAACAAAAACTCGGCATCTCTCCCGATATGGTCGTCCGCCTCTCCAAAGTCTTCAGCGGCATCCCCGAATCTGGGCTCACCCAACAAGCCCACTACGACCTGGCCCACTTCCCTACCTCCCACATCAAAATTAAAACGGCTCCAATTCGCGCAATCTCTAACGATAAAACATCTCATCCCGCCTCCCGTTTACTCTGCTCGCCAGAAGGACGCCTTGCAAGCGTATCCAGGCGGACCAAGGTATACACCGCCTGGAGCACCCAAATTTCTTGTCAGCCTCGCCTCCCGCTATATAATCGAGATGCTAATGGAGCTACAATTCTGTTTGTGAGCGACGGGAATATGGCGCAAGCCGCAGCAATCCAAACGTTAACGAAGCGGCAGCGGAAAGCTTCCCTAGGCCAGTTCTTTACACCTGAGCCGATAGCCAATTTCATGGCATCGCTGTTCGAGTTCGACTCGCAACCGATTGATCTCTTGGACGCGGGCGGCGGGAACGGGGCACTAAGTGCCGCAGTGGTTCGTTCAATTCTAACTCGCAAGAAGAGACCACGACGAGTAACGATCACTGCCTATGACATAGACTCGGCGGTGATTTCTCAGCTCAACGCGACCCTCGAAAGCTGCTCATTTTTATGCGATGAAGCAGGCATAGACTTTTCATATCAAGTGCTGCATAAAGACTTCATTTTCGAAGCGGTGGACCTAACTCGCGGTGGGCTGTTCACGCCGCGGATTCGAGGCTTCACAGCAGCCATCGTAAATCCGCCGTACAAGAAGATACGAAGTGACTCTCCGACCCGCGCTGCGTTAAGACGAGCGGGCATCGAAACAAGCAACTTATATGCTGGCTTCGTAGCTCTGATCGGTCGGCTCTTGGTGGATGGTGGCCAACTCGTCGCGATCACTCCCCGGAGTTTCTGCAACGGCCCATATTTTCGGCCCTTTCGGTTTGAACTATTACAAAGCATGTCGATTCGTCGAATTCATACCTTTGACTCTCGGTCGGAGGCATTTCGCAGCGACGAGGTTCTTCAGGAAAACCTAATCCTGCACGCCATAAAAGGAGCGCCCAAGCCCCACCAGATCACCATTTCTAGCAGTAGCGGTAGGCAGGAAGACCCGCCTAGAGAATGCACGGTGAGGTATGCAGATGTAGTCTCCCCAGAAGACACAGACCAGTTCATTCGTGTCACAACCGCTGATGAGTTTGCGCGCTCAGAGTCTTCAATGGGTAGGCTTCGGCATACCCTGCCAGATCTGGGCCTAGAGGTTTCTACAGGTCGAGTCGTAGACTTCCGCGCGAAGCTATTACTCCGTCCAACACCTACCGAGAATACTGTTCCGTTGATCTATCCATCCCACTTCCAAAATGGGTACGTTCGGTGGCCGAACGAGAGCTCCAGAAAACCCAACGCCATAGTCAACAGTGGAGAGTCAAAAAATCTGCTAGTTCCCGCCGGAATTTACGTCCTAGTGAAAAGATTTAGTGCAAAAGAAGAGCGGCGGCGGATCGTCGCTTGTCTCTACGACCCGTCTCGTGTCGCAGGCTCTGAAGTTGGGTTTGAGAATCATCTCAACTATTTCCACGTTGGCGGCTGTGGCGTCACCGCCTTTCTAGCAAAGGGTCTTGCCGTTTTTCTTAATTCAACCTCGGTGGACCTGTATTTCCGCCAATTCAGCGGTCACACTCAAGTTAACGCCACCGATCTTAGGAAACTCCCTTATCCACCAAAGGATGCGTTAGAGAGGTTAGGGCAGCGATTCGACGAAGTACGCGCTTTCCAGCAAGAAATCGACCGAATCGTAGAAGAGGAACTTGGTTAATGCCGCGTGATCGAAGCACAGCGCTTCGCCGAGATCGTGAAGAGAAACTCGCAATCGCTACCGAGATCTTGAGGCTTTTTGGATTTGCCTCTCGACAGAGGAACGATGCAGCAGGTCATACGCTCCTTGCTCTTCTTAATCTGAAGCCAGAGGAATCATGGGCGCATGCAAGCGCCCCATATTGCGGAATCACGCCTATCATCAAGTTCATTCGGGAATGGTATGGAGTCGACTATGCACCAAACACACGTGAAACCATCCGGGATGAGGCGGTCAAACATTTCGTCGAATCTGGCTTGGTTGTGCGAAATCCGGATGATCCGAAGAGGCCTACAAACAGCGGCAAGACGGTTTATCAGATTGAACCGAATGCGCTCGAACTGATCCGGCTGTTTAACACTGACCAGTGGAATGACAAGCTGACGTCGTATTACGCCAAGCAGGAGGCTATCCGACACGAACTTGAAAGACGTCGGACTCTCGTTCGAATCCCACTCACGCTTCCGTCCGGAGAATCAATCACTCTTTCCCCCGGCGGACAAAACCCACTTATACAATCCATCGTGGGAGAGTTTTGTGCTCGGTTCACTCCAGGAGCCGTCATCGCGTACATAGGTGACGCCGAGGATAAATTTCGGTTCCTGAAAACCTCGTACCTGGAAAAGCTGGGCGTCAAGGTTCCCGCGCCAGCGAAAATGCCGGACGTCGTTGTTCATGACGTCAGGCGAAACTGGTTAGTTCTTATCGAAGCGGTTTCGGCCGGAGGCCCTGTCGATGGTAAGCGACGTAAGGAGCTGAAGGAGCTTTTCAAAGGATGCCAAGCAGGCCTTGTCTTTGTCACCGCCTTCCTCAGCAGAGAGGCGATGCGCACATTTCTTGCCCAAATTTCATGGGAGTCCGAAGTCTGGGTTGCAGACGACCCCGACCACTTGATCCACTTTGACGGAGAACGGTTTCTAGGCCCATACCCCGACGCAATTCCGCAGTAGCCCGGCGGGCGGGTGGCGCCGACGTTCACCTCATCTTCCCCTACGGCGGGTGGCAAAGTCTTAGCAGTTGTTTTTGACTTTAGGGGTGCCGCACCCTTCGGTGTCAAGGGTGCGTGTTTTGCCTTTTCCAAACATTTCCCCAGCCCATGGCTGTGATATAAAACTCTCTCACTCAAATGACCGTACCAACGCCCAGTTCGAACCTCGGCCGTCATCTGTTTGGAGTGGCGGCTTTGGCCTTTGGCTTCATCACGCTGGCCTGGCACGAATACAACGACTGGCGTCAACCCCGTTACCTTATCTACGTCGCCGCCGCTGCTCTGATCCTCGGCGGCGCTGCGATTCAGTTCCGTCGCACCGCGAAAGCGGGCGCAGCCGTCCTTGGTGCGATTTATCTTGTCTTCGCTTTACTGTGCGTGCCAGGAATCGTCGCCAAACCGCGGATCTACAACAGCTGGGGCAACTTCTTCGAGCAGTTCTCTCTCGTCGCCGGAGCGGCGATCGTTTATGCGCGCTTGTCATCGGTATGGTCACCGGAAACGACTGCTCGGATCGGCCGCATTCTTGTGGGCATCTGTACCGTTTCCTTTACCCTCGAACAGGCGTTTTATCTTCACCCTACCGCCACTCTCGTTCCGAAGTGGCTTCCGCCAAACCAAATGTTTTGGGCCGTAGCGACCACTGTTTTGTTCGCGCTCGCGGCCGTGTCTCTTCTTGCGAATCGAAGGGCGCTTCTCGCGGCTCGCCTGCTGACAATGATGCTCGTGCTCTTTGGGCTACTCGTGTGGTTGCCGTTGCTTCTTTCGGATCCCCACAGTCATGCGAATTGGAGCGAAACCGCCGAGACCTTCGCGATTGCCGGAACAGTATGGATTCTCGCCGATCTCCTCGGCGAGTCTCGGCTTAATAATCATCGCCCGCGATGACGTGAGGCGAGTGGCCGTCGATAAGAGCGAAAGCCACCAGCCCCGATTCACTGCTGCTGTCGCGCTGGCACCCGCCAACGGGTATACAATTGCCCCAACGGCGACGCAATGGCAGCGTCGAGAAAGAGGCAAGTATGCAAGTTGCAGCGACCCAGGCAGCGCCAGAAAGCGTCCGTGAGTTTATTCAAGAGTATTTCGATGCGTGGAAAGGCACCGACGAAGACAAAATTCTCGCATACTATTCGGATGATGTCGTAATCCACCTTCCGACGGGAACACTCGAAGGGAAGACAGCCGTGCGAGATAACTTTGTCCGACCGTTCATCGCCGCGTTCCCTGGCAATGTACATTCCATTCGGAACTTGGCCCACGCCAAAAATCTGGTCGCGGTGGAATGGACTTTTGACGCTATGCACAAAGGCGCCTTTGGCAAAATCGAGGCTACGGGCAAAAAGGTTGAGGTTCCCGGCTGCTCCTTCTACGAGTATGACCTCGGATCCAGAAAGATTCCGGCAGGAAGAATCTACTTCGATTTTGCTACCCTGTTGCGGCAAATTGGCGCCGGAGCGTAAGCACAATCTGTTTACGGCTAGCCGCCGTGGTGGAGAGCGTCAGCGGCTAAGTCCTTCCATGAGAAGGGCGGGTGGGAGATCCTCTACTCGCAGAATAGATTTTGACTTTGTCTTTCTCCGTCGGGTGCCCCATCCTTGCGAGTTTGCTTTATGCAAGGGTGGGTCTTTCGCATTTCGCATTTCGCATTTCCAATTTCGATTTCCTCTCCCCACTTTCTTCTCGCACTTCCCAATTCCTCTTAACCGTCTCACCAAACCACAAAATTCCCGCCAACCCCTTCTATCACCTCGACTTCCCCGCGTCTCATTCGAATGATAAGTACCCAGGTACTATACCTTGACAGTAATCCATCTTCCTGCTATCATGCTTCATGTTTGCCCTGAGCCCCGAAGGGTTTCGCCCCCGTACTACCCTCGCACGTCCCTCCGCAGGCGCTCAGCTAACCCATTTGCCTGCCACTCTTACAAGCCATCTGCAAAGACCTGAAAAATCAGCTACTTTAAGTCTCGCATTTGCCACTCTTACGAGCCGCGTCAAGCATAAGTCCAGTGTTTGCCACTCTTACAAA
>Ga0070695_100000594_pt1 | contig 19125 bp, 23 predicted proteins | sample KBSK1252metaG_FD_65471 | JGI IMG/M metagenome (GOLD analysis project Ga0070695, IMG submission 65471) | Corn, switchgrass and miscanthus rhizosphere microbial communities from Kellogg Biological Station, Michigan, USA - KBS K1-25-2 metaG | ecosystem: Host-associated > Plants > Roots >...
GTCCGGCGCCTCCTCGCCGTCATCCCGGTGATGGCGGTGGTGGTGACGGTGGTGTTCCTGCTCATCCACCTGATCCCCGGCGATCCGGTGAGCGTGATGCTGGGGCCCGACGCGACCCCGACCCAGATCGAGGCCACGCGCAAGGCACTCGGGCTCGACCGGCCGCTGCTCGGCCAGCTCCTGGGCTTCTACGGCCGGGTGCTGCGCGGCGACCTCGGCCAGTCCTACTTCCTGGACCGGCCGGTGACCACCGCCATACTGGAGCGCGCGGAGCCCACCCTGGTGCTGATGGCGTGCGCCCTGCTGGTGGCGGTGGCGATCGGCGTACCCTCGGGCGTGGTGGCCGCGGCCCACCGCGGCTCGGTCTGGGACCGGGTGCTCATGATCGGCTCGCTGCTCGGGGTCTGCGTCCCCGGCTTCTGGCTGAGCCTCAACTTCATCTACCTGTTCGCGGTGCGCCTGGGCTGGCTGCCCGCCGCGGGCTACGCGTCGCTGTTCACCGAGCCGGCGAGCGCGCTGCGCTACATGGTGCTCCCCGCGGTCTCGCTCGGCTTCAACCAGTCGGCCCTGATCGCCCGCATCAGCCGCTCGTGCATGCTCGAGGCCCTGCAGCAGGACTACGTGCGGACCGCGCGGGCCAAGGGGCTGCCCCAGCGCACGGTCACCTACGTGCACGCGTTCCGCAACGCACTGGTGCCGGTGGTGACCGTCATCGGCGTGACCACCGCGGTGCTCATCGGGGGCGCGGTGATCACCGAGATCGTCTTCAACATCCCCGGCCTGGGCCGCCTCGTGATCTCGGCCATCCTGCGTCGCGACTACCCGGTGGTGCAGGGCGTGGTGCTGGTGACCGCCGCGACCTACGTCCTGATCAACCTCGGGGTCGACCTGCTCTACGCCTTCATCGACCCGCGCATCCGCTATGACTGAGCGCACCGAGCGGCAGCGCTGGGTCCGCCGGCTGGCCGGCAACGGGGGGGTGGTGGCCGGGGCCGCCCTCCTGCTCGTGCTGGTGGGCGCCGCGCTGCTGGCCGACGTGCTCTCGAGCTATAACCCCACGCGCCTGGTCCCGGCCAACCGGCTCAAGCCGCCGAGCGCGGAGCACTATCTCGGCACCGACGAGTTCGGCCGCGACGTCTACAGCCTGGTGCTGCACGGCAGCCGGGTGTCGCTCCTGGTCGGGCTCACCACCATGCTGCTCACCTCCGCGGGCGGCGTCGTCATCGGGCTCACCGCCGGCTACTCCCGGAGGCTCGACGTGCCGGTGATGCGGTGCATGGACGGCCTGATGGCCTTCCCGGCCATCCTGCTCGCGATCGCGCTCATGGCCGCGCGGGGGCCGGGGGTCTGGAACGTGATCCTGGCCCTCTCGGTGGTCTACATGCCGCGCACCGCGATGCTCATCCGCAGCACGGTGCTGAGCCTGCGCGAGCTCGACTACATCCAGGCCGCGCGCGCCCTCGGCCGCCACGACAGCGCGATCGCGCTGCGCCACATCCTGCCGAACTGCGTGGGCCCGCTGCTGGTGCAGGGCAGCTTCGTGTTCGCCTACGCGATCCTGGCCGAGGCGATCCTGGGCTTCCTGGGCGTGGGCGTGCCGCCCTACGTGCCCTCGTGGGGCAACGTGATCGCGAGCGGCAAGAACGTCATCCGCGAGGCGTTCTGGGTGAGCCTCTTCCCCGGTTTGGCCTTGACGATCGCCGGGCTCAGCCTCAATCTCCTTGGCGACGGCCTGCGGGACGTGCTGGACCCGCGGCTCCGAGTGCGCTAGAAGAGTGGGACCCGTCAACGGTTCGTTCACCTCGTGACTTCGACGCGGCGCGGCGTCGCGGTGGGAGATCGGATGATGAGAGCGATGGATTCGAGGCAGCCGTCACTGCTGGAGACCTCCGCGCCGCTGCGCGCGCCTCGGTCCCGGCCGGACCGAGGGCTGCTCGCACCCTCGCCCCGCGGGGCGGTAGAGATCGTGCGTCACCCGAACGGTCCCGTGGAGGTCAAGGTTTCCGGGCTGATCGACAGCGCGGAGCGGCGGATCCGCCAGTGGCAGGGCGTGGCGGCCATCCTCTTCATCGTCATGGTGGTGGGCGCCGCGCTCGCGGTGGTGGTGGTGGCGCTGCGCTGGGACTACGAGCGGGGCCGCGCGGTGCGGGTGCTCCAGGCCGACCTCGAGATCGCCCGGGCGCGCGAGCGCTGCTGGGAAGCGCTGGCCCGCTACACCCCGCGCGGGGCCGACGACGTCATCACGCCGGCCCGCCGCGACGGCTGGATCGCGCGCTGCCTCACCACCGAGCTCGGGCGCGTGAATACCCGGAAGTGAGCGAGGGCGCCCCCATGTCGAATCGGGACCACCAGCCGATGGAGGCGAGGCACGCCGACGACCGGCCGTGGGAGACGCTGCGCTGGCCGGGGCAGGAGAGCAAAATGCTCTTCCACCCGAGCCCGGAGCGCCCCACCGCCCCCAACGCGGGCCTGGTGCGCTACGAGCCGGGCTCGCACCATCCCTTCCACAAGCACGACTTCGCCCAAGTCTGGTACATCCTCGAGGGCGAGTTCCAGATCGGCGACGCGCTCCACGGGCCGGGCACCATGCTCTTCTACCCGGATCCGCACTTCGAGGCGCCGCTCTCCACGCGCACCGGGGGCCTCATGCTGTTCGTGCAGTACCAGGGCCCGACGACGGGTGGCCGGCCGATCTACGACGGGCGCTTCAACATGAAGGAGCGCCGAGCGATCGCCGAGGAGAACGTGGAGAGGTAGCCCCTCACCGTCGGACCCCTCACCGTCGGACCCCTCACCCTGGCCCCCTCCCCTGAGGGGAGAGGGGGAATTAGAGGGCGGCGACTTCGACGCGGCAGTCGTTGTAGCAGGCGCCCCCGCAGATGTCGGCGTGGTGCCCCGGAGCCAGCGCCGAGACGGTCTGCCCGTTGTCGCTGGTGCGCATCCACGCGCCCTTCAGGCTGCACACCACGCCGGGCCGGATCGTGTCGGACACCTTGAGCGGCAGGTGCACCTCCCCCAGCTCGTTCCACACCCGCACCATGACCCCGTCGCGCAGGCCGCGGGTCTTCGCGTCGTCCGGGTGCATCTCGAGCGGCGGCGTCGCGTCGCCCGGCTTGAGGCCGCCGAACGTGGAGGTGATGCGCTCGTCCGACGCGGGCGAGATGAGGACGAGCGGGAACGACGTCTCGTAGGCGCGGTAGGTCGGCAGCCGGCTCCCGTACTTCTGCTCGAGGTAGCCGGAGGCCAGCTCCACCTTCCCGGAGGGGGTCTTGGGGAACACGTTCTTGTAGAGGATCGCGGGCTCGCCGTCGACCGTCATCGCGATGGCGCGGTCGGTGGGCAGCCGGCTCGGCCGGACGCCGCCCAGCCGCGGGTCGGCCCCGTCCACCGCGTCGTCCATGAGCTGGGCGTCGCTGGCGGTGAACGCGGGGTCGGTGAAGCCGAAGCGCGCGGCCAGCCGCCGGAAGATCTCGGTGTTGGGGAGCGACTCGCCCTGGGGCTGGATCACCGGCTCGGCGCGCTGCAGCCAGTGCTGGCCGTAGGCCGCGTAGATGTCGTCGTACTCGAAGTGGCTCGAGGCGGGCAGCACCACGTCGGCGTAGGCGAGGCTGTCGGTCATCACCACGTCCGAGCCCACCGTGAAGAGATCCTCCCGCGCGAGCGCGCGCCGCATCCGGTTCTGGTCCGGGTGCACCACCAGCGGGTTGTGGTTGTAGATGAAGAGGGCCTTGATCGGCGGGGAGAGGGCCGGATCGAGGAGATGCCTCCCCATGTCCACGATGTTGAGCGTGCGCGTGCCGGGCGGCAGCAGGTCCGGCCGTTGCAGCTTGGCCGGGGTCTTGGGGAACACGAAGCCCGCGCCGTTGACCAGCCCGCCGCCCGGCACCCCGAACTTCCCGGCCAGCGCCGGGAGCGCGAAGATCGCGCGGATGCCGCTGCCGCCGTTCTGGTTGCGCTCGAGCCCGTTGCCCACGCTGATCGCGGCGGGCGACAGCGTGTGGTACCACTCGGCGAGCCGCCGGATGTCGGCCTCGGGCACCCCGCAGATGCGGGAGGCGTCCGCCACCGAGTAGCGGCGCGCGCCGGCCATGAACTCCTCGAAGCCCTCCACGTGGCGCTCGATGAAGGCGCGGTCGAGCGCGCCGCGCCGCTCGAGCTCGGCGGCGACCGCCCACGCGAGCACCACGTCGGTGCCGGGCCGGAGCGCGATGTGCAGATCGGACTGCTCCGCGACCTTGATGCGCTTGGGGTCGACGACCACCACCTTGGCCCCGTCCCGGCGGGCCGCGTTGAGGAGCGGCGTCAGGTGGAGGTTCGACCACGTCACGTTGTTGCCCCAGGCGACGATCAGCTTGGAGTGCCGGACCTGCTCCGGCGCGATGCCCGGCGTGGTCCCGAAGGTGCCGAGCCACGCCTGGGTGCGGATGCCGCCGCAGAGGGGCGAGCGATCGAGCAGCGAGGCCCCGAGCTTGTGGAAGAAGCGCAGGTCCATCGAGGCGTAGGCCAGCATGCCGTGCGGCCCCGCGTAGTTGAGCGGCGCGACGGCCTGCGGGCCGTGCGCGGCGATCACCGCGGTCACGCGGTCGTGGATGATGTCGAGCGCCTCGTCCCACGAGGCGCGCTCGAACCGGCCCTCGCCCTTGGCCCCGACGCGCTTGAGCGGGGTGCGGAGCCGTCCGGGCCCGTGCACCCAGTCCGGGTACGAGCCCGCCACCTTGGTGCAGATGACCCCGGCGGTGTAGGGGTTGGCCCGGGAGCCGCGGATCTTCACGATCTTCGCGTCCTCCACGGTGACGGTCAGGCTGCAGGTGTCGGGGCAGTCCAGCGGACAGACGCTCGCGTGCTCGGTGGTCGCCATGGTCCCGTATCGTAAGGCAATCGGAGCGTCTCCGCCACCCGGGTAAACAGAGCGCGGTCCTCGCTCGTCTATTGCGGCAGAGGGGTGGTCGCCATGGCCCCTCGTGAGGAGACCAACATGAAAAAGCTGATCGCGCTGGTTCTGGCCGTCGCGGTCTTTGCTCCCACGCTGGCCTTCGCGGGCGCGTCGACGGACGCGGCCCTCGGGCTCGGCGCCTTCGCGGTGTTCAATCAGATCCTGGGCGGGGTCGGCGTCTTCCACCGCGGCCCGGTGGTGGCGCCCGTGCCGGTGGTCGTCGCCCGGCCCGCGCCGGTCTACGTGCCCGCTCCCCGGATAGTCGCGCCGCCTCCGCGCGTCGTTGCGCGGCCCTACCCGGTCTACGTGCCCGCGCCGCGTCGCGTGGTGGTCCACGAGCGGCCGGTGTTCTGCCCGCCCGGCCACGCCCGGAAGGGCTGGTGCTATCCCGCGCCGGTGCACCCGGGCTGGCGCTACTGATCGCGTCGGGCTGATCGCTTCCGCGTGAGCCGACCCTCTCCCCCCGATCGCCGGGGGGAGAGGGTGCTACACTCCGGGAATCATGCTCCTCGCGTCCTCGCTCGAGCCCGACGAGTGAGACGCGTCTCCCTCCTCCGGCTGATCGCGGTCTTCACGTGGACCGGCTTCTCGAGCCTGGGGGGTGGCCGCAGCGCCTACTTCCACGACGCGCTGGTGCGGCGGCGCCGCTGGGTCCGCCACGACGAGTTCGTGCAGGACTTCACGCTGAGCCAGGTGCTGCCCGGCCCGAACTTCAGCAACCTGGCGGTGGTCCTCGGCTGCCGGCTTGCCGGCTTCGCGGGCGGAGTGTGGGGGCTGCTCGCCATCGTGATGCCGGGCGCGGTCATCCTCCTGGGCGTGAGCGCGCTCTATGCGCGGGGCGCGTTCGGCCCCGACGCCACCCTCCTGATGCGCGGACTGAGCGCGGCGGTGGTGGGGCTCGTGCTCGTGACCTCGCTGCGCATCGTGCGGGGCTCGCTACGCGGCGGTCGGGCGGCGGCGGTGGCCCTGCTCACGTTCGTCGCGGTCGGCCCGCTGCGCCTGCCCACCGTCGCGGTGGTGCTGGTGATGGCCGCGCTGAGCGTCGGCCTGCAGTGGTCGGCGCCGGCGCCGTCCCCTCTCCCGCGCCCGGCTAGGCCGGCCGAGGACCCGTGATGGCGAACCTCCTGCTGCTCACCTGGACGTTCCTCTGGCTGAGCTTCCTCTGCGTGGGTGGCGGCCTCGGGGTCATCCCGGAGATGGAGCGGCAGGCGGTCACCATCCACCACTGGCTCACCGCCCGCGAGTTCGTCGACGGCTACGCGCTGTCACAGCTCACCCCGGGCCCCGGCATGCTGGTCGCGGTCTTCGTGGGTCACCGGGCCCACGGCCTGCTCGGCGCGGTGCTGGCCGGGCTCGCGATGTTCGTGCCCACCTCGGTCCTGGCGATCGTGATCTCGCACCACTGGGAGCAGTGGCGCGCCCGCCCGTGGGCGCTCGCCGCGGAGCGGGCCCTGCTGCCGGTCGGGGTGGGGCTGATGGCGGGCGGGGTCTACACGCTCGCGCGCACCGCGATCCACGACGGCGTGACCGTGGCCCTCGCGGGCGCCACCGCGCTCGTGGTGGCCACCGATCGCGTGCCGCCGGTGGTGGCGGTGCTCGCCGCGGGGGCGGTGGGCTGGCTCCTCTGGCGGTAGCGCAGACCTCCCTCTCCCCGCCGGGGAGAGGGCAGGGTGAGGGGGACGGTCCACGGCGCGGTAAGATGGTGCCGCCCATGCAAGCCCCGGTCGCGCAGGCTCCGCTCGCCCCGCACTGCACGCTCCGCGTCGGCGGCGCGGCCCAGTTTCTCGTCGAGGCCACCGACGAGGCCGCAGTCCTCGAGGCCGTCCAGTGGGCGCGCGCCCGCGGGCTGCCGCTCCGGGTGCTGGGCGGGGGCTCGAACCTGGTCATCGCCGACGAAGGGGTCGACGGCCTCGTGCTCAAGATCGCCCTGCGCGGGGTGACCGCCCGGCCCGGGCCCGGCGCGGTCGAGGTGACCGCCGCCGCGGGTGAGCCGTGGGACGCCCTCGTCCGGCACACCGTCGAGCAGGGCTGGGCCGGGCTTGAGTGCCTGAGCGGCATCCCGGGCCTCGTGGGCGCGACGCCGATCCAGAACGTGGGCGCCTACGGCCAGGAGGTGAGCGATACGGTCACCGCGGTGCGCGCCCTCGACGGGGAGAGCGGGCACGTGGTGATGCTCGGCCCCGCCGACTGCGGCTTCGGCTACCGCGACAGCCGCTTCAAGAGCCGTCACCCGGGGCGCTACGTGGTGCTGGCGGTGACCTACCGGCTCGTGCCCGGCGGGGCGCCCGGCGTGCGCTACGCCGACATCGCGCGCGACCTGGAGGCGCGCGGCGTCGCGCGGCCCTCGCTCGGAGAGGTGCGCGAGACGGTGCTGAAGGTGCGCCGCGCGAAATCCATGGTGCTGGACGCGGGTGACCCGAACTCGCGGAGCTGCGGCTCGTTCTTCCTGAACCCGGTCGTGGACGCGGCGGCCCTCGCCGCGATCGACGCGCGGGCGGCCGGCCTCGCCATGCCGCGGTGGCCTCAGCCCGACGGCCGGGTGAAGCTCTCCGCCGCCTGGCTCATCGAGCGGGCCGGATTCACGCGCGGACAGGCCGACGGCCCGGTCGGCCTCTCCACCCGCCACACGCTGGCCATCGTCTGCCACGACGGGGCACGGGCCCGCGACGTCGTCGCCTTCGCCCGCCGGGTGCGGGCGGGAGTGGAGCAGCGCTTCGGAGTGCGCCTGCACCCCGAGCCGATCTTCTGGGGTACTCTGGGCCTCGACTGACCGGGTCGACGATGGGAGCCTCATTGACTTCGGCCGCGGCCCCACCGTACGCTCGCCCCGCCATGAAGATCACCGCCGTTCGCGCCACCTGGCTCCGGGCCCCCATTCCCGCCGAGCACGCCCACGTGAGCGACTTCGGCCGCAACGACACCTTCAACATGTGCCTGGTCGAGCTCGAGACCGATACCGGGCTCACCGGCCTCGGCGAGGCGAAGGCCGCGGTGGGCAACCTCGGCAACTACGCGGCGATGGTGACCCTGATCCGCGAGGAGATGGCGCCGGTCCTGATCGGCCGCGACCCGCGGGATGTCACCGCGATCTGGGAGACGCTCTACAACGGCTCCCGCGCGCACTATGCGACCCGCGAGGGCCGCACCTTTCCCACCATGGGTCGGCGCGGGCTGGCCCTCTGCGCGATCAGCGGCGTCGACATCGCGTGCTGGGATCTGCTCGGCCGCTCGCTCGGCCAGCCGGTGTGGCGGCTGCTGGGGGGAAAGTACCGCGAGCGCATCCCCGCCTACGCGAGCGGGGGCTGGGCCCCGGTCGGGGCCATCGGCAAGCAGATGGCCCAGTACGTGGAGCGTGGCCATCGCGCGGTGAAGCTGCGCGTGGGACTTCAAGACAAGAGCGTCGACGACTCGGCCGCGCGGGTGCGCGAAGTGCGTGAGACGCTCGGCCCCGAGGTCGGCATCATGGTCGACGCCCACGGGACCTGGAGCGTGCGGCAGGCCCAGCGCTTCGCGCGCAAGGTGGAGGACTGCGATCTCGGCTGGCTCGAGGAGCCGGTGTCCGCCGAGAACCTCGCGGGCCAGGCCGAGGTGCGCGCCTCCACCGACATTCCGATCGCGGCGGGCGAGAGCGAGCAGACCCGCTTCGCGTTCCGCGACATGATCGAGGCGCGCGCGGTCGACATCTGCCAGCCCGACGTGGCGATCGCGGGCGGCATCACCGAGGCCCAGCGCATCGCGGCCCTGGCCGCGGCCCACGAGCTCACGGTGGCGCCGCACCTCTGGGGCTCGGCCATCCTGTTCGCGGCCGGGCTGCACCTGGCCGTCTCCACCCCCTGCGTGACCCTCCTCGAGTTCTCCCGGGGCCACAACCCGCTGCTGAACGACCTGGTCGAGGAGCGGGTCGCGCTCGAGGACGGCCACGTGCTGGCCCCGACCGGGCCCGGCCTGGGCCTCACCCTGCGGAAGGACTTCGTCGCCCGAGTCGCGGTCGCGCCCTGACGAAGATCGTCGGTGGTCGGGCCGGCCTACCGGGCGGCGCCGGCGTCGCGGGCCACCGCGGTCTGCAGCGTCTCGAGGAAGCGGCGAATCCGGCGCGCGTTCGTGCCGAGATCGCTCCGGCCCACGCGGGAGACCGAGCGGACGTCCACGCGGGAGCCCGCGCCGTCGGCGGTGACCCGGACCACCACGTCGTCGCGGAAGCCGAACCAGCGCGTGCGGTCCGTCGCCTCGAGCCGGCCTTCCGCGGGCACCGCGGCCACGATCCGCCAGCCGAGCGCGCGGGCGACCTCGACCGCGCGGGCGAAGACCTGGTCCGGCGGCGGCGCGACGCGCGCCGGCCCGAGATCCGGATAGCCCGCGCGCTGCTGGGCCGCGAGGGCGGCACCGCCGTACTCGGCCGAGTTCGGCGCCCCGCGCCGCAGGGGCAGCACCGCCACGAAGCGCGGGGGATCGTCCGGATCGGTGGTGATGTCGTGGATCGGCGGGACGCGGCCCGCCGATCGCAAATAGCCGACCGGCACCGCCGCGCCCGCCGCCAGCAGGGCGAGCGTCGCGAGCGAGACGAGCAGGCTGCGGCCGGTGCGGGCGAGCAGGCCCAGGATCAGGCCGGCCAGGGCCACCACGATGACCACGAATCCTCCGTAGAGCGTCCAGCGGAAGATGAGGAAGCCGGTGCGGTAGTCCCACCAGTCCCAGCGGGTGCCCACGCCGGACAGCAGGAGCGCGAGCGAGCCCGCCACCGTGAGCGCGAGGCCCGCGCGCGCGGTGAGGGAGGCGAGGCGGGGTAGACGGGAAGGGCGGGCGAGCGCTTGGTCGTGAAGTGTCATGCCGCTCCTTTTTCAGCTGCGGGGGCCCGGAGATGGCCCCCGCACTCCCCCAGGCGGACGACCGGTGGCGATTGGCGGATGGTGGCGGCTTGACAGGGTCGGTGGGCGTGCCTAGAGTCGCGGCAGACAGCAGCCACCGCGTGCTCCAGGAGGCCCATTCGATGGTGTACGAGCTTCGAACCTATTCCGCCATGCCCGGCCGGCTCCCCGATCTCAATCGGCGCTTCGCCGACATCACGATGGGCTTCTTCAAGAAGCACAACATCCAGGTGGTGGGTTTCTGGACCAACGAGCTGGGCGGCTCCTCGGACCAGCTCATCTACATGCTGGCGTACGATAGCCTGGCCGATCGCGAGAAGAAGTGGGGCGGTTTCTTCGCCGACCCGGACCGGCTTGCCAAGTTCGCGGAGACGGAGAAGAACGGCCCGCTGGTGCGGCGGCTCACCGCGCAGATCCTCCGGCCCACCGCGTACTCGCCGATGAAGTAGATGCGGGGTGCCGCCGGCCTCCTCCTTGCGCTCGCGCTCGCCGGGTGCGGCTCCGTGCCGTTCGGTCCCGCCTACACCGAGGACGAGCTGGCCGGGATCTGCGTCCGGCATGGAGGCTGGTGGCGCCCCGACGAGCTGCGGGGTGGCTTCTGCGAGCTCGAGACGTCGGGCCTCCCCTAGCGCGCGCGGTCGGCTCAATCGACGCGGAAGACCGCGTCGCGGGTGAGCCCGCGCACGCTCGTCTGCCCGGCGAGGGCCATGGAGGTGCGCAGCTCGCGGCGCAGGATGTCCATCGCGCACGCCACCCCGGCCGCGCCGTCGGCGGCCAGGCCCCACAGGGCGGTGCGGCCCACCGCGACCGCGTTGGCGCCCCACGCGAGGCCCTTGATGAGGTCGGTGCCCCGGGCGAAGCCCCCGTCGACGATGATGCTGGCCGCTCCGCCGACCGCGTCGGCCACCGCCGGCAGCGCGTCGATGCTGGCCTGGGTCGAGTCGAGCTGACGGCCACCGTGATTGGACACCCAGATCAGCTCGACGCCCGCGTCGACCGCCCGCCTGGCGTCGCGGGGGGTCATGATGCCCTTGAGCCCGATGGGCAGGCGCGTGGTCTTGCGCAGCCACTCGACGTCGGCCCAGGTGAGGCGCGCGGGGTACTCGGAGTCGGGCGGCCGGGGGTTCGGCGCCTTCAGCATCGCCTCCCGCGGGCTCCAGCGCGCGACGATGTCGCGCTCCCGGCGGCTGTAGACCTGGACGTCGACGGTGAGGCACACGCACAGATAGCCGGAGGCCTCGACGCGCGCAAGCAGATCCGCCACCCACGCGCGGTCGCCCATGTGGTAGAGCTGGAACATCTTGAGCCCCGGACTGGCCGCCGCGACCGCCTCCACCGACCACCCGGTGGCCCCGCTCAGGAACTGCAGCGTGTCGGCCTTGGCCGCGCCCCGCGCCATCTCGCAGTCGCCCTCGGGATGGAACAGCACGAGCCCGCCCATCGGCGCGATCACCACCGGCCAGGAGAGGGGAACGCCGAGCAGCGACGTGGTGAGATCGATCTGGCGCACGTCGACCAGGATGTCCTGGCGGACGGCCAGGCGCCGCAGCGAGCGGCGGTTGCGGCGCAGCGTGGTCTCGGTCTCGGTGCCGCCCGCGCCGAAGTTGTACGAGGTGCGCGGCAGGCGCGCGCGGGCCGCGCGGTGGATTTCGGGGAGCGTCACGAAGGGATCGGTCATGGCGGGTACGATAATGCCTGTGCCGGGTGAGCGCAACGGCGGGGAGCCCCGGCGGTGCCGCTGAGGCGCGTGCCCTACCGGAGCCTGCGCACGCTCCTGCGGCGCGAGCTGATCACGCGGGAGGACCCCGGCACCGCGGCGCTCATCCGTCGCCTGGCCCACGTCAAGTCGGCGAGGCGGTTCACGCGCGGCGAGTTCCTCGCGATGTGCCGGTGGAAGAGCCCGCGGTCGCGTCGGCACTACGAGCGCAGCTCGAGCGCGACGATCCGGAGGGTCTCCACCGCCGCGCTGACCGCGCGGGACGAGCGGGAGCGCATCGCGCATCTCGTCGCGCTGCCCGGGGTGAGCGTGGCCACCGCCTCCGCGATCCTCACCCTGATCGACCCGGCCCGCTACGGCGTGCTCGACATCCGCTGCTGGCAGCTCCTGTTCAGCGTCCGCTCGGTCTCCGGCAACCAGCGCGGCCGGGCCTTCACGCTCGGCCAGTGGGGGCAGTACCTGACGCGGCTGCGCGGACACGCCCGGGCCCTGGGCGTGTCCGCGCGAACGATCGAGTACACGCTGTTCCACTGCCACCGGCGGCTGCAGCGCGGCCGCCTGTACGACTGAGCCGCGCCAGCCGGAGCCGGGGCCCGCGGAGGATCAGGCCGCGCGGACCAGCGCGACCGGCACCGGCGAGGCGTGCAGGAGCCGCTCGCCCAGGCCGCCGCCCCGCAGGCGGGCCAGCCAGCCGCGGCGCTCCGCGGCGAGCACGATGAGGTCGGCGTCGAAGGCCTCGGCCTCGACGAGAATCTCCTGCTCCGGCTTCCCGAAGCGGACCACGCTCTCGGTGGGCACCACTCCCAGGCGGGCCTCGACGGTCTCGAGGTAGTCCCGGCCCTCCGCGGTGAGGCGCTCCATCTCCTGATCCGCGAACGCCACCACGCGCCCGGCCGAGCTCACCCGATGCTCGGGTACGGGCTGCACCTGCAGGAGGCGGACGTGGCCGCCGCTGCTCCGCGCCAGATCGGCGGCCATGTTGGCCGCGACCTCCGCGGATTCACTGCCATCCAGGGGGACAAGAATGCGTTTTGCCATGGGTCTTTCTCCTTCCTTGATCGCTCTTTGGATGCCGCACTGCGGCCAAGGGATTCCACATTTCCCTGTCGGGATCGAGGAATCCCCCGGGCCCCCTCCGGCATCCCAACACGCGGAAGGAGACAGCCATGCTCGAGATCGTCGTTGCCTCGGTGATCGGATTGATCCTGGTGGTGGGTCCGCTCGCCTGGCGGGTACAGCGCGACCGCAGCGAGTCGCGCGCCCTCGCGACGCGCGCCTACGTGCAGTCGCTCGTGGACCGCAAGCTGGGCGGAGAGTCGTTCGTGTCGGTGCAGGTGACGCCGCGCACGCTCCGGGCCCAGGGCCAGGTCGTGGTGGCCGTGCCCGCGGGCTGGGAGTGGATGCTCGAGGACGTGTGGCCGGTGCTGCTGGCCCGCGTGCCGCGCGGCTACGAGCTCGTGGTGCGGCGGGGCGACGAGGCCCCGGCGCCCGCTCGTCCGCTCCGGCGCGTCGCCTGAGCTTTAGGCTTCCCGGCGGGACCCCGGCTTCCCGGCGGGACCCCGGCTTGCCCGGCGGGTTCCCCCTCGCGTACCATCCGGGCGAGGGGGAACCCGTCATGCACGTCGGGATGGCCGCCGTCTTCCAGAATCCGGGCAAGGCCCGCAGCGATCGCGACGTCTACCTGAACGAGCTCCGTCTCGCGGAGCTCGCCGAGCCGCTCGGCTTCCAGTCGGTGTGGGGCGTCGAGCACCACTTCACCGACTACACGATGTGCCCGGACGTGCTGCAGTTCCTCTCCTACATGGCGGGCCGCACCCGCCACGCGCAGCTCGGCTCCATGGTGGTGGTCCTGCCCTGGCACGATCCGATGCGGGTGGCCGAGGAAGTGTCGATGCTCGACAACCTGTCGGGGGGCCGCCTCATCCTGGGGCTGGGCCGGGGCGCGGGCAAGGTGGAGTTCGACGGCTTCCGGCTGTCGATGGACGAGTCGCGCCCGCGCTTCGTGGAGTCGGCCGAGATGCTGCTGCGGGGCCTGGAGAGCGGCTACTGCGAGTACGACGGCGCCTACGTCAAGCAGCCCCGCGCGGCCATCCGGCCCGCCCCGTTCAAGAGCTTCCGCGGGCGCACCTACGCGGCCGCGGTCTCGCCGGAGTCGGTGCAGATCATGGCCGAGCTGGGGGTCGGCATCCTGATCATCCCGCAGAAGCCGTGGAAGGAAGTGGCGCGCGAGCTGGAGGCCTATCGCGAGGTCTACCGCCGGGTCAACGGGGTCGAGGCGCCGCCGCCGATCTCGGCGGGCTGGACCTTCTGCGACGCGAGCGCGGACCGCGCGCAGGAGATGGCGCGGCGGTACATCGGCGGCTACTACCAGACCGTGCTCGACCACTACCAGTTCCAGGGCGACCACCTGGCCCACACCCGCGGCTACGAGTACTACGGCAAGATGGCGGAGAAGATCCACCAGTACGGCACCGACACCGTCATCGACTACTTCATGAACCTGCAGGTGTGGGGCACGCCCGAGCAGTGCCACGAGAAGATCCTCGACATCCACGCGCGCACCGGCAACAGCCACTACGTGGGGGTGTTCAGCTACGCGGGCATGCCGTACGACGAGGCGGAGCGCAACCTGCGGCTCTTCGCCCAGGACGTGATGCCGGCTCTCCGGAAGCTCGACCCCGGCGCGCCGGACGCTCGGCCGGCGCCGGTCGCCGAGAAGCCGGGCGTGGGGCTCCTCGGCTCGTAACCCGCGTCCCCGTCCGTGGCTCAGGCCATCGAGCCGCCGTCGACGGTGTAGATCCCGCCGGTGATGTAGGCCGCGTCCGCGCTGCAGAGGAAAGCCACCAGCGCCGCGACCTCCTCCGGCTGGCCGTAGCGCCGGAGCGGGATGGTGCCGGCCATGCGCTCGTGGAAGGCGGCCGGATTCGCGGGACTGGCCCCCTGCTCGAGCGCCTGCACCATGGCGGTGTCGATCGGGCTCGGGCAGACCGCGTTGACCCGGACGCCGGCCGGGGCCAGCTCGAGCGCGGCGGTCCGGGTGAGGCCCACCACCGCGTGCTTGCTCGCGGTGTAGGCCACCAGGTTGCGCGAGCCACGCAGCCCCGCGATGGAGGCGGTGTTCACGATGGCGCCCCCGCCGCGCGCCCGCAGCAGCGGGGCCACCGTCTTGATGCCGAGCCAGACCCCCTTCACGTTGACCGCGAGCACCCGGTCGAAGGTTTCTTCCGGATAGTCCACGAGGGCGCGGACGTCGCCCAGGATGCCCGCGTTGTTGAAGAAGCAGTCGACGCCGCCCCAGCGCTCCGCCACCGCGGCCGCGTAGCCCGCGACGTCCGCCGATCGGGTGACGTCGGCTTCCACCGCATGGCCGGCCCCGCCCGCCTTCTCGACCGCGGCCATCGTCTCGCGCAGCCCGTCGCGCGAGAGGTCCACGAGCCCGAGGCGGGCGCCCTCCGCCGCGAAGCGGACCGCGGCGGCGCGCCCGATGCCGCCGGCGGCCCCGGTGATCAGCACCACCTTGCCCTCGAATCGCCGGGCCGCCGGGGTGGCCATCAGATCGCCGCGACCGCCATGATCTCGACGAGATACCTGGGAGTGGCCAGCCGGGCCTCGACGGTGGCGCGGGCCGGGGTGTTGGCCGGATCGATCCAGGCGTCCCACGCCGCGTTCATGTCGTTGTAGAGGCCCATGTTGGCGACGTAGATGGTGGCCGAGAGCAGCTTGGACTTGTGGCTGCCCACCGCGGTCAGGTGCTCGTCGATCTTCTTCAAGATTTGCTCGGTCTGGCCCTTGGCGTCCGCGGACGGATCGCCCGCGACGATGCCGGCCAGGTACACCGTGTTGCCGTGGACGACCGCCTGGCTGAGCCGGGGGCCGACGCCGTGCCGCTTGATGCTCATGGTGATCTCCTTTGATCGAGGGTGCCGCCTGGCCGGATCTGGCCGAGCGGCGTATGATTCTGTCACAACTCGGCGACCGCCTCGGATTTTATCGAGGCGAGGGGGAGGGTGCGTGAGGATTCCCGGCCGGATGGCGATCGTGGCGGGGCTGCTGCTCGCGCTCTGCGCGTGCGAGCGGGAGGAGAAGGCGGTGCGCGAGGACCTGCCCCTGGCGCGCACCACCAAGGCCCGCACCGACGCCCAGACCATCGCGACCGCGGTGAGCACGTACCGCGTCACCTGCGGGGCGTTGCCCGATTCGCTCGAGGCTCTCGTGACCCAGACCACGGTGGGGGGTGTGCCGTGCGGTCCCGTGCTCGGCTCCATTCCCACCCCGCCCACCGGCTGGTCGGCCTACGTCTACGCGCGCCAGGGCGACTCGTTCACCGTCACGTCGAGCGGGAACGGGCAGACCGTCTCGGCGCCCTAGGAGGCTCCATGATCGAGGTGACCCGCCGAGGCTTCGTGGCCGGCGCGGTGGCGGCGCTCGGCGCCGGGCTCGCCGCGGCGCGGCCGGGCGCCGCGCAGCCCGCCTCCGCGGGGCCCCCGGCCCCCCAGCTCATCGAGGACCTGGTCGCGGCCAACCGCATCCTGGTCGACCAGGGCGTGCTGGACGGCTACGGCCACGTGAGCGCGCGGCACGATCGCGACCCCGGCCGGTTCCTGATGTCGCGCTCGATCGCGCCCGAGCTGGTCACCGCGGCCGACGTGCTCGAGTACGACCTCGAGAGCGAGCCGGTGGCGGCGGGCGGCCGCACGAGCTACCTCGAGCGATTCATCCACGGCGCGATCTACCGGGCGCGGCCCGACGTGCGGGCGGTCGTCCACAGCCATTCGCCCGCGGTGGTCCCGTTCGGGGTGACCGGCGCGCCCTTGCGGCCGCTCTATCACATGAGCGCGTTCCTCTCCGGCGGGGTGCCGGTGTGGGACATCCGCGCGGCGGCCGGCGGCGACACCGACATGCTGGTGCGCACGCCCGCTCTCGGGCGGTCGCTGGCGCAGGCGCTGGGGGCGCGGCCGGTCGTGCTCATGCGCGGGCACGGGGTGGTGGTCGTCGGCACGTCCCTGCCGCAGGTGGTGTTCCGCAGCGTGTACACCGAGATCAACGCCCGCCTGCAGGCCCAGGCCATGGCGCTGGGGGGCGGCGTCACCTACCTGAGCCCGGAGGAGGCGACGCGCGCGGAGGCGTCGATCGCGGGGACGCTCGGACGTCCGTGGGAGCTCTGGAAGAAGAAGGCGCTCGGCGGCCGATAAAGGCCCATCGGCGGGAGTGCGGCGAGCTCGCGCGGGGCGAGGAACGCGGCAACGCACGCACCGGCATCGCCCGACGACCTCGGGGCTACTTGTGGGTGGCGCCCCAGTCGAAGCGGTAGCCGAGGATCATCTTGACGATCAGGCGGTCGGTGCTGGGGGTGAGGCCGAAGCCGATGCCGGCGTTGAATTCCCAGCGGGGCCCGAGGTCGAGATCGACCACCGGGAAGATCTGGTGCTGCTGGTCGCGGCGCCGATCGAGGTGGGTCACCGGCCCGAGCGCGCCGTAGTACTCGAGCCCGACCGCCACCTTCGGCGTGACGCTGTAGCTGACCTTGGCGGCGGGGGAGAGCTCGAAGCCCCGGTCGACGTTGTCTCCCTCGATCGCCCGCTCGAAGGTCGGGTTGAACGCGACGTACCAGCGCGACCACTGCTTGTCGATGATCGGCCGCAGCTCGACCGTCCACGCGTCGGGGGAGAAGGCCCGGCGCTGGTAGCCGATCTCGGCCGAGAGGCCCAGGCCGACCGGCAGCTCCCAGCTCTCGGGCGCGCGCACGCGCGGGCGGATGTGGCTGCCCACCCACTCCCACGTGGTGTCGGGCTGGATCGAGGTGAACACGTAGAAGCCGGTCTCGAGCCACGGGGTGAAGCCGTGGGTGACCTCGAGGGTCTCGTGGAAGGCCCCCTGCGTCCGGAGCACGCCGTTCTCGGTGCGGATCGTGCCGTCCGCGGCCACGTTGCTGTGCAGCTCCACCATGGTGGAGCGGGGGGCGAGTGTCTCCGCGCCGTAGACCTGGATCTCGAAGTTCTCCTGGGCCACCGCGGGCGCGGGCGCGACCGCGCCCAGCAGGCCCAGGGCCAGGCCGGTCAGCGCGCCGCGTCCCCCGGGTCGCATGGGTCGAGTCTACGTCGTTGCCCGATCGAGACCAACCCGGTTCTGGTATAAGAGAGCGGGCCGGGACCGGAGCGTCCCGCCGCGAGGAGGCTCGTCCATGACCGCGATCACCGATCTCGAGACGCCGGCCGTCACGGTGCACCTGGACGTGATGGGGGACAACATCCGGCGGGTGCAGGCCCACCTCGACCGGCACCGCATCGCCAACCGCCCCCACATCAAGACCCACAAGATCCCGGCGATCGGCAAGATGCAGATGGCGGCCGGCGCGGTCGGCATCACCTGCCAGAAGCTCGGCGAGGTGGAGGTCTTCGCGGATGCGGGTGTGGCCGACGACGTGCTGCTGACCTACAACATCCTGGGCGCGGCCAAGACCGAGCGGCTGATGGCGCTGGCCCGCCGGGTGCCGCGCCTGGCGGTGGTGCTCGACAACGACGTGGTGGCGCGCGAGCTGTCGGACGCGGCCCGCCGCGCGCAGCGAGACCTGCCGTTCCTGATCGAGTGCGACACCGGGTTCCGCCGCACCGGCGTGCAGACGCCCGACGAGGCCCTGGCCCTCGCGCGGCAGGCCCTGGCGCTCCCCGGCCTGCGCTTCAAGGGCCTGATGACCTTCCCCAACCGGGATCCCGAGACGCGCGAGTTCTTCGAGCGGGCCCTCCCGCTGTTCGCGCGGGCCGGCATCCCGGTGGAGGTGGTCTCGGGCGGCGGCACGCCGGCGCTCGCCACCGTGGACCGCTTCCCGATGCTCACCGAGCATCGCGCCGGCACCTGCGTCTACAACGACGCGATGGTGGTCTCGACCGGCACCGCGACGTGGGACCAGTGCGCGATGCGGGTCCGCGCCACCGTGGTCAGCCGGCCCACCGACGACCGCGGAGTGCTCGACGCGGGCAGCAAGGTGCTCACCTCGGACCTCTACCACATGAAGGGCTACGGCCACCTGATGGAGTACCCGGAGGCGCACGTGGCGCACCTCTCCGAGGAGCACGCGGTGGTGGATTTCTCCGGGTGCGCGGAGCGGCCCAAGGTGGGCGAGGTGGTGAGCGTGGTGCCGAACCACTGCTGCGTGGTCACCAACATGGTCGACGAGGTCTACGGGGTGCGGAACGGAGTCGTCGAGGTCGTGTGGCCGGTCGCGGCGCGCGGCCGGGTGCGCTGACCGCGATGGCGCGCACCGGCGCGCACCTGGTGGTGGAAGCCCTCGAGGCGGCCGGGATCCGCCACCTCTTCTCCCTCTCCGGCAACCACATCCTGTCGCTCTACGACGCCACCCTCGACAGCCGCCGCCTCTCCATCCTGCACACGCGCCACGAGGCGGCCGCGGTGCACATGGCGGACGCGTGGGGGCGGCTCACCGACGAGCCCGCGGTGGCCCTCGTCACCGCCGGCCCCGGCCACTGCAACGCGGTCTCCGCGCTCTACACCGCGCTCATGGCCGAGTCGCCGCTCGTGCTGCTGAGCGGCCACGCCCCGCTCGGGCAGCTCGGGCGCGGCGGCTTCCAGGAGGTGGACCAGGCCGCGGTGGC
>Ga0070695_100000597_pt1 | contig 19096 bp, 19 predicted proteins | sample KBSK1252metaG_FD_65471 | JGI IMG/M metagenome (GOLD analysis project Ga0070695, IMG submission 65471) | Corn, switchgrass and miscanthus rhizosphere microbial communities from Kellogg Biological Station, Michigan, USA - KBS K1-25-2 metaG | ecosystem: Host-associated > Plants > Roots >...
CGGCGCGGCCAGGAACGGCACCACGAGGCGCTCCGAGGGCGCGCTGCTCCGGCCGATCGAATCCTCCGCGGTGACGACATACACGTAGCGGCGACCCACCGACAGGGCGCGGCGGTCCACCCACGTCACCGACGAGCCCTGGACCACCGCGGGCGCCGGCGCGTCCGTTCGGATCGTCGCGATCTCGTCGTAGCCCACCACGCGGCCGTGCGAGAGCATCGCCGACTTCGGCGGGCCGGCGTCGGCTTCCTCCCGCCGGTAGAGCGTATAGCGATCGACCGTGCGCAGCTTGGTGCCGTCGAGCCGGGTGTCGGGCTGGGTCCACGAGACCACGATGCTCTCGCCGTCCACCGAGCCGCGCAGCGCCGCGGGCATGGCGGGCACGCGCAGCTCCGGAGCCACCGGCGGGCCCTTCTTGCCGCAGGCGGCCAGCGTGACGACCGCGAACAGGACGGCCAGGAGGGATCGGGCGCTCGGCCTCACGACGAGGCGTCGCGCTCGAGCAGGGCCTTCGCGTGCGCGAGCTGCTGGCGGACCGCGTCGGGCGCGGTCCCGCCGATCACCGCGCGCGCCCGCAGCGAGGCTTCCACGGTGAGGGCCGGGTAGACGTCGCGGCCGATCAGGGCGGAGAACCCGCGCAGCTCCTCCAGCGGCACGTCGGCCAGCTCGCAGCCCTTCGCGATCGCGTGCCGCACCGCTCGACCCACCACCTCGTGGGCCTCGCGGAAGGGCAGGCCCTGGCGCACCAGGTAGTCGGCGAGATCGGTGGCGGTGGAATAGTGCGCGCCGGCCGCCTCGCGCATGCGCTCGGTTCGGAAGGTCAGCGATCGGAGCATCGGCGGCAGCACGCGGAAGATCCCCTCGAGCGTGTCCACCGTGTCGAAGAGCGGCTCCTTGTCCTCCTGCATGTCGGAGTTGTAGGTCAGCGGCAGCCCCTTCATGGTGGTCAGCACCGCGGTGAGGTTGCCGTAGAGCCGCCCGGACTTGCCGCGCATCAGCTCGGCCACGTCGGGATTCTTCTTCTGCGGCATGATCGACGAGCCGGTGGCGAAGGCGTCCGCGAACTCCACGAAGCCGAACTCGGCGGTCGCCCACAAGGTCAGATCGGCGGCGAGGCGCGAGCAGTGCATGCCGAAGATCGCCGCGCTCCCGAGGAACTCGACGACGTAGTCGCGATCGGCCACCGCGTCCATGCTGTTGGGGCTGGGCGCGCTGAAGCCCAGATCGCGGGCCAGGACCTCGCGGTCGATGGCGAAGGCCGCGCCCGCGAGGGCCGCTGCGCCCAGGGGCATGACGTTGACGCGCGCGCGGCCCTCGCGAAAGCGCTGCCGGTCGCGCTCGAGCATGAACACGTAGGCGAGCAGGTGGTGCGCGAGCAGGACCGGCTGGGCGCGCTGCAGGTGGGTGTAGCCCGGCATCGGCGCCTCGCGGTGCTGCTCGGCCTGCGCGAGCAGCGCGCCCTGGACCTCGCGGAGGCCCGCGTCCACGTGATCGAGGATGTCGCGCAGGTAGAGCCGCTCGTCGAGCGCGACCTGGTCGTTGCGGGAGCGACCGGTGTGGAGCTTCCCGCCGACCGGCCCCGCCAGCTCGACGAGCCGCCGCTCCACGTTCATGTGGATGTCTTCCAGCTCGCGCCGGAACGGGAACGCGCCGCCCTCCAGCTCCGCGCGGACCGCGTCGAGCCCGGCGAGGAGGCTCTCCAGCTCCGCGTCGGTGATCAGCTTGGCCCGGGCCAGCGCGCGCGCCCACGCCGCGCTGCCGGTGAGATCGTACGGCCAGAGACGCCGATCGAACGACAGCGAGGAGGTGAAGGCCTCGGCGGCGGGATCGGCCCCCTGCGCGAAGCGCCCGGCCCAGGCCTTCCCCGGCGGCGGGCCCGAGGCGGTCACGACACGCCCGCCCGGCCGGCGGCCGCGGCGGGCTCGGGGGCGGTACGGAGGAGCGCGGCGATCTCCGACATGATGCGGTGGGTGATCTCCTCGCGCACCGCGCGCGCGGCCGGCCGATGGCGCAGACGCTCGAAGTAGAGCGGCGCGCCGAAGCGGACGGAGACGGGATGCCGTCGCGGCAGGTAGAAGCGCCGCGCCCGCAGCGCCTCGTAGGTGCCCGCGATGGCCGCGGGCACGATGGGCACCCCGGCGCGCAGCGCGATCATCGCCGCGCCCGGCTGGCCGCGCACGAGCCGCCCTTCCTGACTGAACGGGCCCTCGGGGAAGATGCCGACGACGCGCCCCGCCTCCAGCAGGCGGAGCACCCGCTTGATCGCCCCCGGGTCCGGCCGCTCGAGGTTCACCGGGATCGAGCCGATGCGGCGGTGAATCGGCGGATGCAGCGGCGTGGCCCGGAACACGCGCGGCATGACCAGGAACGAGATGGGCCGCGGCACCGCGACGCCCAGCACCACGCCGTCGAGGTAGTTGTGGTGGTTGGCGGCCAGGATGAACGAGCCCGACTCCGGCAGGTGCTCGATGCCGTGCACGCGCAGGTCGAACAGCCCGCGCAGCAGCAGGCCCGAGGTGGCGCGAAACACGTGATAGAGCAGGGGGAACCCCTCCGGCGCGCGACGACGGGGCGTCGCCGCCGCGGCGGGCGGCAGCACCGAAAGGGTGGAGGAATCGTCGCCCGAGGCCATACGGCGCGAGGATAGCACGAGCCCCCGCCCGGAGGAGACGCTCCGGCGCCCGCCCGGGCCCGGATACTCGACGCGCCCGCGGCGGCTACTTCGTGTTCGTGCGCGCGAGGCGGTAGCGGGCCACCGCCGCGTTGTGGTCGGCCAGGTTCGTCGAGAACTGGTGGTGGCGGTCGTCGGTGGCCACGAAGTACAGGTAGCCCACCGAGGCCGGTCGCGCGGCGGCCTGGATGGCGGCGCGGCCGGGGCTCGCGATGGGACCCGGCGGCAGCCCCTGGCGGCGATACGTGTTGTACGGCGAGTCGGCCTGGAGATCCTCGCGGGTGAGCCGCTTGCGGTCCTTGCCCACCGCGTACTGCACGGTCGGATCGGCCTGCAGCGGCATGTCCCGCTTGAGCCGGTTCCAGAACACCGCGGAGATGAGCGGCATCTCGGCCGGCTCCACCGCCTCCTTCTCGATGATGGAGGCCAGCGTCAGCAGCTGGTGCACGGTGAGATCACGGTGCCGCGCCTCCAGCAGGAGCTCCGGCGAGATCTTCTCGCGCATGCGCGCGACCATGCGGGCCAGAACCTCCTCCGGTGTCATGCCCTTCACGAACTGATAGGTGTCGGGAAAGAGATACCCCTCGACCGAGTCGGCCTGGATGTCGAGCGTCTTCAGGAAGACGGGATCCTTGCCGACCCGCAGGATGTCCTCGGCCGCGGCCAGCCGCTCGATCTGGAGCTGGCGCGCCAGCTCGCCGAGGGTGCTCCCTTCCTGGAAGACCACCATGTGCTGGAACACCTGGCCGCCTTCCATCAGCTCGAGCACGCGCACCGTGTTGGTGCCGGCCGGGATCTGATATTCGCCGGCCTTCAGGCTGCGGAAGCTGCCCCGGGCGAGGCTCAGGAGGACGAAGCCCACCCGGCTGCGAATGACCCCGGCGTCGTCGAGGATCTCCGCGACCTCCACCACACCCTTGTGGGCCGGGATCTCGACGACCCGGGGGCGGGCGCGGAGCGGGCCGGGAACGGTCAGGATCCACCAGCCCTCGAGCAGCAGGGCGAGGATCAAGACCACCAGCCCGAAGCCGACCGCGGTGCGCCAGGTGGGACCGGGACGGGGCCCTCGGCCCCAGACCGTCAGCGATCTCGGGCGCTCCATCATGATTTCCCCATATTGGCCGGGCTTCGTTTCTCAGTCAAACTGCGGGTCCGCGAACGCTGGCGGCCCCGGAGTTCCCTGGTATAATGATCGGCCGGGGCCAACGCCGCCCCTCATTTTCCGAGGAGGAACCCCAATGCAGGAGCTGATGCTTCCAGTCCGTCACGAGTGGCTCGCCCGGGAGCGTGCCTACGGGAAGATCGCCATCGAGCCGTTCGAGCCGGGCTTCGCGTTGACCGCGGGCAATGCCTACCGTCGGGTGCTGCTGTCCTCCATCGCGGGCGCCGCTCCCACCTGGGTCAAGATCGAGGGCGTGCTCCACGAGTTCTCGCATCTCACCGGCGTGCGGGAAGACACCCTGGACATCATTCTCAATCTCCGCCAGCTGGTGTTCACGCTGCACGTGAACCGTCCGAAGCTGCTCCGGCTGAAGGCCCAGGGCGTGCGCACGGTGACCGCGCGGGACTTCGAGCCCGACTCGGACGTCGAGGTCCTGACCCCGGACGTGGCCCTCGCCACCCTGGACAAGGACGGCAGCCTCGAGATGGAGGTGTGCGTCGAGCGCGGCCGCGGCTACCAGCCCGCCGAGAAGCGCGAGCCGGAGGCGCTGCCCATCAACGCGATGCTGATGGACGCCGACTTCTCGCCGGTGAAGCGCGTGAACTTCCACGTCGAGGCGGAGCCCTCCGGCGCGGAGCGCCTGATCCTCGAGGTGTGGACCAACGGCACCGTGACCCCGGAGGTCGCGGTCGCCGACGCCTCCCGCATCCTGGACGACCAGTTCGCCCTGCTGGTCGACTTTCCGGTCGACGCGCCGCCTCCGGCCGAGGGCACCGAGACCGGGACCGAGCCGCCGGTGCGCAGCGAAGTGAACGAGCATCTTTTCCGGAATGTCGACGAGCTGGAGCTGTCGGTGCGGGCGTCCAACTGCCTCAAGACCGCGAACATCCGGACCATCGCCGACCTGGTGCAGAAGACCGAGTCGGAGCTGCTGAAGACCAAGAACTTCGGCAAGAAGTCGCTGAACGAGATCAAGACCATCCTGGGAGAGATGGGGCTCTCCCTCGGCATGCGTCTCGATCCCGAGGAGCTGGAGCGGCTGCGCGCCCACTACGAGCGCGCGTTCGAGACATAACCGCCTCCCGCCTTCCCGCGCGTCCCACTCACGGCCTCCGGAGATCATCCGGGGGCCGTGGTGTTTTCCGGGTCGGCCAGATGGAACGTGTCGGTCGTGCCGCGCGCCCACGCGGTGACGCGGAGCACCCGGCCATCGGTCTCCAGCATGACCGCGCCGTCGCGATCCGTGCGGTAGATGTGGGCGCCGGCGGCCTCGAGCCGGGCCAGGGCGTCGGGGCTCGGATGCCGGAACGGATTTCGCGCGCCCACCGACACCACCGCGATCAGCGGCTGCGCGGCGCGAAGGAACGGCACCCCCGACGACGAGCGGCTGCCGTGGTGCGCCACCTTCAGGACCAGCGCGCGCAGCGGGCCGCCGCGGCCGAGCAAGGCCGCTTCGCCCTGCGCCCCCAGATCGCCCGGCAGCAGCAGGGAGACACCGCGCCAGTCCAGGCGCAGCACCAGCGACTGGTCGTTGGCCGCCACCGGCGGTCCCGTCGCGGGGCCGAGCACGGTGACCATCGCGCGACCCAGCCAGAGCCGCTGGCCGGCGGCCAGCGCCCGGCGGGGCGCGCCCGATCGGCCGAGCGCCGCCACCGTGTCCGCGGCGCCGGACGGGGGGCGCCCGCTCTCCCAGAACTCGCCGACGTGGAAGCGTCGGAGCACGGCGGCCAGCCCGCCGGAGTGGTCGATGTCCCAGTGCGACAGCGCCACTGCATCCAGGCGCCGGACCGGCCGGTTCCACAGAAACGGGGCCAGCACCCGCTCGCCCACGTCGAAGCGCCGAGCGCCGCCGGGGCCGCCGTCGACGAGGAGACGGGGCCCGTCGGGCAGCTCGACGAGAGCGGCGTCGCCCTGGCCGACGTCGAGGAAGGTGACGCGCAGCATCCCCTCGGTGGGCGAGAGCCACGGCCAGATCGACGCGACCGCAACGACGACCGCGAGCGCCTCGGCCACGACACGCGCACGCGTCGACGCGACCGCGGGGGGAGCCAGGGCCAGCGCCGCGTACCAGGCGACGACGACGACGGGGGCCGGGGCAGGCAGATGCGCCATCGCGCCCGGGATGGCGGCGGCGATCGACACCATCGCGCGCAGCACGACCAGGACGAGCCACAGCGTCTCGAACAGGAGCGCGGCCAGCGCGGAGGAGAGCAGCTCCATGAGCAGGGCGAGCATTCCCAGCATGGTGGCGATGCCGGCCAGCGGGACCACCGCGAGATTGGCCACGACGCCGATCAGCGAGAGCTGGTTGAAGTGGGCGAGCATCAGCGGCGTGACCGCGGCCTGCGCGCCCAGGCTCACGGCCACCGCCGTCGCGAGCCAGGCAGGCCAGCCGCGCTCGGTCAGGATCGCGGCCAGCCACGGCGTGACGTAGATGATCCCGGCGGTCGCCGCGAACGAGAGCTGGAAGCCCGGCTCCCAGAGATCGCCCGGCCGCCAGACGAGCAGGGCGAGCGCGGCGGCGGCCAGCGCGTTCATGAGCTGGGACTCGCGGTCGAGCAGCAGCGCGGCCAGGAGCAGCAGGCCCATCAGGGTGGCCCGCAGCACCGACGGCTGTCCGCCGACGACCAGGGCGAAGCCGATCAGCGCGGCCGCCGCCGCCACCGCGGCGCCGCGGCGCGGGACGCCGCACATCGCGAGGCCGGCGAAGATCGCGCCGGCCAGCAGCGCCACGTTGAACCCGGACACCGCGAGGATGTGATAGACGCCGGCGCGACGGAACGCCTCGTCGCTCTCGGGCGGCAGCTGCGAGCGCTCGCCCATGAGCAGACCGGCCAGCAGCGCGCCCGAGGTCTCCGGCAGTCGCGCGGTGATGACCGAGACCGCCCACCGCTTGACCGCGACGGGCCACGGCGGCGTGTCCGGGGCGAGCGCGACGAGCCGATCGGCCCGGGCATTGCCGACCAGCAGGATGCCGTCGCGCCGCAGATGCGCGGGGTAGTCGAAGCCGCCCGGATTGCGGTAGCCGATCGGAGGGTGCAGCCGCGCGTCCACGATCACCCGCTGCCCCTCCCCGAGCCGCGCCGCGATCTCTCCGTAGACCGTGATCTGCACGCGGCCCGAGGCGGGCAGCCGCTCGGGGCCCGCGTGCATCGCGAGGACGTCGAGGAGCAGGCGCGTGCGATCCGGCGCCCACCGGACCGGCTCCTGGGCGAGCCTGGCCTCGACGGTGACCGACCTCGGCGGGGCGCGTCGCGCGAGGTGGTCGTCGGCCAGCGGGGCCGGCGCGGCCCGCAACGCTCCCAGCACCGCGATGCCCGAGAGCACGAGCGTGAGCGCCACTCGGGGCATGCGCGGCGCGAGCAGGATCGAGGCGAGCAGCGCGAGGGCACCGGCCGCGAGCAGCGTCGCGGGCGGGATGGCCCACCACGAGCCGGCCGCGATGCCGGCCGCGAACGCGGCGGTGGGCGGCAGCAGCGGCGCGGCGGGGACGAGCCGATCAATCACGCACGGTGATGAAGCGGCGGATCGCCGCGAGCTTCTTCGGCCCCATGCCCAGCACGTAGCGCAGGGCCTCGGGGGAGTCGAAGCGGCCGCGGCGCTCGCGCTCCTCGACGATGCGCTGGGCGAGACCCGCGCCCACCCCGGGCAGCCGCGCCAGCTCGGTCGCGTCGGCGCGATTGACGTCGAGCGGCTCGGCGGGGGGCGGCGGCGCGGCCGGGACCGGGACGGGGGTTGCGGGCGCCGGCGGGGTCACGCGGCCGGGCACGGCCGGAGCCGCGGGGGGCGGCGGCGTGGGCCGGCCCGGCGCTTGGCGAGGAGCGGCGCCGGCCGGCGCCGCGTCCGCGTCGGGAACGAGCGGGCTCACCGCGTCCTCGCGATCGAACCGCTCGAATCGCTCCGCCGCATCCGGGAAACCCGCGCGCCACTCGCGCACCCCGAGCCCGACCAGCAGCGTGAAGGCCAGCAGGATCAGGAGCCGGAGCTGCGGCAGCGTGTACGGCATGCGCCCACGCTCGCACGCGGCGAAGCGCGCGAGAAGAGTGCGAGTTCGGATACGCGGCGTATATCCGCCCGGATGCGGTATATCCGAGATGCGGTGTATCCGGAAGGATGCCGCGTGGGTCCGCGCGGACGCTTCGCGCGCGTCGCACGGGTGGAGGGCGCCCGCCGATCGTGCTACAGTCCGGTGACGCAGCCAGTCCATGCCAGATTCGCCGGTGTCGATGGCGTCGGCGATGGCCGGTTACCGACTCGATCCCAGTGGCCGAAAATCTCGCGATCCTCGTCGTCATCGCCACGCTCGCGGGCGCCTTCGTGCTCGTGCTGCTGAACACGCTCTGGCGGATGGAGGGCCGCGCCCACTGGAGCCGGGAAGCGGGGATCCGGCGCAGCCAGCGGCGCGAGCGCCGCGTGTTCCGCATCGGGGTCGGGGTGGTGCTGGTCATGGGGGCGCTGCTGCTGGTGGGCCAGCTCCTGCGCCGGCCGTCCTGCGTCGGCCGCATCGTGACGATCAAGGGCCCGCAGGGCGCCTCCATGGAGTGCATCTGCGAGCAGGGCCGGCGCGGCGTCTGCTTCCCGTCGGGGCCCTAGGAGGCGCGCGGATGCGCGCGCGGCGGGTCAGGCCAGCCCGAAGCCGTGGCCCCGGATGAACGGCCCGAAGTTGTGGCGCTCGGGCACCGAGTACTGCCGCGCCTTGTCCTCCGACCAGCCGTACCGCTCGGCATAGCCGTACCGATCCGCGAAGCGCTGGCTCTCCTTGGGCGTCGCGTGCCGCGCCTCGCGTCGCCGATCGTAGGCGTCGAGCTGGGCGGGAAGGTCGGCGTCGTCGTAGCGGTCGGTGTGGACGGTCACCGCCGGCGGCAGCCGCATGCTCGTCCACCCCGGCTGGCTCGGATAGCCCACGCAGAGCCCGGCCACCGGGAACACGCCGGCCGGCAGCTCCAGCAGCGCGGCGAGCTTCTCGACGTGGTTGCGCACCACGCTGATCGGGCAGCAGCCGAGCCCGAGGACCTCGGCCGCCACGATGAACGCCTGCAGCACGAGCCCCGCGTCCACCGCCGCGTTCATGAACATGTCGAGCGTGTCGTTGGGAAAAGGGCGGGCGCGCAGCTCGCTGATCCGGCGGATGCGGCGGTGGTCGCCGCAGAAGACCATGAACAGCGGCGCCTGGGCGATCCACGGCATGTCGGGGATCCAGGAGCCGATGGTGGACTGCTTCGATCGGTCTCGCACCAGCACGATGCCGACCTGCTGCAGGTCCGATTTCGACGGGGCCGACAGCGCGGCGGCCAGCGCGATGTCGAGCACCTCGTCGGGAATGGGCTCCGGCTTGTAGCGGCGCTGGGTGCGGTGCGAGAGCAACAGCGCGAGCGCGCCCTCCGCGGGCCGGTCGCGGCCCGCCTCGGTGGCCAGGCCGAAGCGCTCCTGGATCAGGTCGGCGATCGTGCGGGTCACGGCGTGAGCGCCGCGCGCGTGATCGTCGTCGTCTCCCGGTTGTGCCACTCCGAGGCCGCGAAGGCCTCGTTGATCTGCTCGAGCGGATACTTGTGCGAGAGGATGCGACTCCATGGGTAGCGCTCGCGCGTGCGCACCAGGAAGTCGAGCGCGCGCGGGATCACCCACGGGTCGTACTGGATGACCCCCATGATCTTCTTCGAGCCCCAGACGAGGAGCGACGGCTCGAGCTCCACCTTGGCCCCGCGGCTGATCGTGCCGATCTCCAGATAGGTGCCGCCCGAGCGCAGCATCTCGATGCCCTCGGGGATGACCGCGGGGAAGCCCACCAGGTCGCACGCGAGGTCCGCGCCCACGCCGCCCGTCCACTGGCGCACCAGCTTCACCCGATCGCGCCGGTCGGTGATCTCCTTCACGTCGATGGTGTGGTCCGCCCCGAAAGCCTTCGCCAGCTCGAGGCGGCCCGGGATCTGGTCCACCACGATCACGGTCTGCGCGCCCATGTCCTTGGCCACCGCGGCGGCCTGGATGCCGAGGCCGCCCGCGCCCTGCAGCACCACCGCGTCGCCCTGCCGCAGGCCGGCCACGTGCAGGCCGTAGAAGACCTGGGAGAGCGCGCAGTTCACGCCGGCCACCGCCTCGTCGGGCAGGACGTCGGGCACCACGAACACCTCGCCGCGCGGGCGCAGGTAGTAGTGATCCGCGAAGGCGCCGTGCAGGTGCGGGAAGGCGCCGGGGCCGAGCGGCCGCTCGATCTTGCTCGGGCAGGCCGCGGGCTCCTTGTGCAGGCACGCGTAGCAGCGGCCGCACGGGTAGAAGTAGGTGTAGGCGACGCGGTCGCCTTCCTTGAGCGGGCGGCCGAGCGAGTCGGTCTTCACCTTCGAGCCCAGGCGGGCCACGCGCCCGGTCATCTCGTGGCCGAAGATCCAGCCGTCGTCGGGCAGGCGCAGGGGCGCGTCCCCGCGCCAGAAGTGCAGGTCGGATCCGCAGATGTTGGCGTGGGTCACCCGGATCAGGACCGCCTCGGGCTCGATCTCGGGGATCGGCACCGGGCGGATCTCGAAGGGCTTGCCGGGACCGAAGAAGACGGCGGCGCGCGCGGTGTCGGCCATGTCAGGCTCCTCGCTCCGCGCCCAGCTCGAAGACGTCGTGGAGGGCCCGGACGGCCAGCTCCGCGTACTTGTCCTCGATGACGCAGGAGACCGCGATCTCGGACGTCGAGATCATCTGGATGTTGATGCCTTCGCGGGAGAGCGTCTCGAACATGCGGGCCGCGACCCCGGCGTGGCTCCGCATGCCCACGCCGACGATCGAGACCTTGGCGACCCGGTCGTCCGCGGTGACGCCCTCCGCGCCGATGTCGCGGGCGATCGCGGCCAGCACGCTCGCCGCGCGGGTGCGATCGGCCCGCGGCAGCGTGAACGAGATGTCGGTCAGCCCGTCGCGGCTGATGTTCTGCACGATCATGTCCACCACGATGCTCTGCGATCCCAGGCCGCCGAACACCCGCGAGGCGATGCCGGGCCGGTCCGGCACCCGCAAGATCGACACCTTCGCCTGTCCCCGATCGTGGGTGATGCCGGTCACCACCACGTCTTCCATGCTGTGATCCTCCCTGGTGACCAGCGTGCCCGGGTCCGGCTTGAAGGTGGAGCGCACGTGGACCGGTACGTTGTACTTCTTGGCGAACTCCACCGAGCGGGCCTGCAGCACCTTCGCGCCGAGGGCGGCCATCTCGAGCATCTCGTCGTAGGAGACGCGCGGCAGCTTGCGGGCGTCGGGCACCACGTTGGGGTCGGCGGTGTAGACGCCGTCCACGTCGGTGAAGATCTCGCACACGTCGGCCTTCAGCGCGGCGGCCAGCGCGACCCCGGTGAGGTCGGAGCCGCCGCGGCCGAGGGTGGTGATGTCGCCGTCCTCGGTGGTGCCCTGGAAGCCGGCCACCACCGCCACGCGCCCCGCGTCGAGCGCGCGGTGGATGCGCTCGGCGGTGATGCGCTTGATGCGCGCGCGGGTGTGAGCGGTATCGGTGACGAGCCCCACCTGCGGTCCGGTGAAGGAGGACGCGGGATGACCGAGCGACTGTAGCGCCATCGCGAGCAGCCCGATCGTCACCTGCTCGCCGGTGGCCAGCAGCATGTCCATCTCGCGCGGATCGGGAGTGGGCGTGATCACGCCCGCGAGCGAGACGAGACCGTCGGTGGTCTTGCCCATCGCGGAGACCACGACCACCAGGCGATGGCCTTGCGCGACATAGTCCGCCACGCGCCGGGCCACGTTCTTGATCTTCTCGGGATCCGCGACGGAGGAGCCGCCGTACTTCTGGACGATCAGCTGACCCATGGGAGGGCCATCCTACACGACGGCCGCGCAGAGTGTAAAGTTGCGGGCTTCAGCGGGGGCGGTGCGCGGGGCCGCCGTCGTCGCGCGGACGAATCGCGCGCGATGGCGGCCGCTCCTGTCGCCGCTGGCGGATCTGCTCGCGCGCCTGCTCGCGCTGCTCGGGCGTCATGTTGCGCCAGCGCTCGAGATTTCGGTCCATGCGCTCGCGCTGCTCGGGCGAGAGCGACTGGTAGCGCTCGAAGCGCTGCTGGATCTGCTGCTTCCGCTCGGGGGGCAGCCGCTGGAAGCGATCGTAGTCGCGCTCCAGCTCCCGGCGACGGTCCTCGGGTAGCTGGTTCCAGCGCTGGAAGTCCTGCATGATCCGCGCGCGCTCGCTCGGCGGCATCTGGCGGAAGCGCTGCAGGTTCTGCCGCGCGTTCTGCCGCTCCTCGGGCGAGAGGCTCCGCCAGTGACGATAGTTCTCGAGCGCGCGCTGCTGCTGCTCGGGTGTCATGCTCTTCCATCGCTCGAGATTGCGCTCGGCGAGGGCCCGCTCCTCGGGGGAGAGGCGCTCGAGCCCCTGGATCGGCGCGCCGGGCGCGGCGGGGGCCGCCGCGGGCGGCGGCGTCTGCGCGAGCACGGCCGACACCGGGAGCATCAGGGGGAGCGTCAGGAGGCCGAGCGCGAGCGCGATCAGGCCGCGCATGTCACCGGCTCTCCTTCGCGGGCGCGGTCGTCCTCGCGGGATCGGAGCGGTCGCCTCCCGGCGCGGCCGCGTCGTCGGCGGCCTGGTTCTCGAGCATGCGCAGGCGCTCGAGCAGGCCCATGCGGCGCGTCACCTCGCGATCGCGCGCGTAGTCGGGGCTGGTCAACAGATCGAGGTCTCTCAGCATCTCCGCGTCCACCGCATCACCGGTCGCCTTGGGCGTCGCCGCCGGCTCGGCCGCGCCCGCCTCCACCGCGCCCGAGAAGGCCAGCAGCGCGAGCCCCGCCCACCCGACCCACGCCGGCACGCTCAGCTCTTGCTCGCCTCCGGCAGCTCGTCCAGCTCGTTGATCACGTTGAAGTCCTCGAGCAGGTCGAGCCGCTGCACCACGTCGAGCCGCGCGATCATGTCGAGCTGGCTGGCCAGGATCGTGTTGTCGAGCGCCAGCGGATCGGGCGCGCCCGGCCCCCGCACGATGCCCGGCCACCCGGCCACGACCAGCGCGGTGACGAGGGCGGCGGCCACGAAGGCCGGCGCCGGGCGCAGCAGCCAGCCCCAGACCGGACCGGCGGCGCCGCGGCGCTCGAGCCGATCGCGCAGCTCCGCGCGATAGGCGCCCCAGTGCACGGAGGGAGGCGTCGGCGCGGTGCGCTGCAGCTCGGCCATCAGCGCGGTGTAGCGCTCGCGGGTCGCCCGGCATTCGGCGCAGATGGCCAGATGGGCGGCCACGCGGGAGCGCTCCGGCTCGGCCAGCTCGCCGCGCGCGTGATCGACCAGCAGCTCGTCGACATGTACGTCGCTCATGCCTCGTCCCCGAGCCGCCGCCTCAGCGTCGAGAGGGCCCGGTGCAGGTGAACCCGCACGGTGGCCTCCGACACGCTGAGGACGGCGGCGATGTCGCGGGTCGCCAGCCCTTCCCGCACCGAGAGCGTGACCGCGGCGCGCTGCTGCGGCGAGAGCTCGTTCACCAGCGCCCACACGCGGCTCATGCGCTGCTCCGTGTCGAGCGCGTCCGCCGGATCCGAGAACGGCGCGGCGGCCTGCTCCACCGGATCGGGCCCGTCCGGATCGTCACCGCGATCGCGCCAGCCGACCAGCCGACGCCAGCCGCGACGGCGCCGCTGGCGATCGAGGCAGCAGTTGACCAGGATCCGGTAGAACCAGGTCGAGAACTTCGACTGGCCGGCGAACGAGCCGGCCGCCTCGTGGAGCCGGATGAAGGCATCCTGCGAGCAGTCCTTGGCCTCCTCGCGGTCGCGCACGATCGACCAGGCGATGCGATAGGCCCGCTCCTGGTAGCGCTCCGCCAGGAGATCGAATGCTCCTGGTTTTCGCTCCGCCACCGCACGGCACAGCTCTTCATCGCTCGACTCCACGGGCGCCCCTCGGCCCGATCTTCCCACACGGGCCCCACCGACGCGCTGCCTCGGACCAGCACATCATATCCTCTTGAATTCATTCACGTTCACGATTCGTCCGCTCCGGGTGGAGTGCCGCCGTCCCCGGATACGACGGCCGGGTCGGCCCGGCCGTTTACGATGGCGGCCCCCAAATCCTTGGGGCTTTGCCCGGGCCGGTCATACCCTGCCGTCATGCGATGGGGGATCGCCCTGCTGGCGCTGCTGGTCGCCGTCGCGATTCCGACCTTGATGTTCGTCGGAGGCGTGAGCCTGCGGGGGCTCGCCTGGCTCCTGGTTGCCGGCATCGCGCTGGTGCTGCTGATCGACCTCACCGACCGGATCACGGATTGGATCCAGGACCGCCGGTGGGGCCGCCGCCGCTAGCAGGCGGGCCGGCGCCCCGTTACCGGTCGGGAGTCGCGACCGCACCCCGCGTGGCGTCGGCCAGGCTGACGTGCTCCACCAGCAGGTACAGCAGGCCGACGATCGTGATCGGGAAGAACTGCGAGGCGTGCAGCAGCAGCGAGAAGGACAGCGCCTCCGTGCGGGGCACCGCAAAGAGAGCCAGGGCCAGCACGGTGGCCGCCTGGATCACGCCGACGAACCCGGGGCTCGAGGGCAGGCTCACGCCCAGGCCGAGGAACGCGAGCAAGGTCCACGCCGCGGCGAGCGGCAGGTCCAGGTGGGCGGCGTGGAGCGCGGTCCAGAACGACAGCGCGAGGACCAGCCAGATGCCGACCGAGTAGGCCACGATCGGCCCGGTGTGGCCGGCCGACTGAACGCCGCGCAGCCCCTCGATCATGGTATCCAGCAGCCCGAGGAGGCGGCGCTCGAGCCAGCCCACTCGCCTGAAGAGCCACTGGATCAGCCCGCGGCAGGCGGCCGGCGCGGCCGCGATCGCGACCAGGACCACGATTCCCGCCAGGTCCGCCAGCAGGAAGACCACGATGGACCAGCGCACGCTGGCCGGCACCGGCACCACGAGGAGGAGCGCGGCCACGATCAACCCGACCGACAGCCCGTCCAGCACGCGCTCGACGACCACGGTGGCGAAGGCGGTGCCGAAGCGCTGGCCCCGACGCGTGACGACGTAGACGCGCACCAGCTCGCCGGCGCGGAGCGGCAGCAGGTTGTTGCCCATGTACCCGATCATCAGCGCGCGAAAGAGATGGCTCGGGCGGGCGCCCGGCGGGAAGAGGTAGTACCAGCGCACCGCGCGAAGCCAGATGGAGACGAAGCCGAGACCCACGCTGAGGGCCAGGTAGGTCCAGAGCGTCTCCCGGAGCCGGGCGCCGACGACGCGCAGATCGACGTCCCAGAAGAAGTAGACGAGCAGCCCGGCGCTCACCGCCAGGCCCAGCAGGATCTTGCCCAGCCGCCCGAACGACGGCATCCGGATCAGGCTCAGCGGCCGGGAGCGGCGAGCCGCGACAACCCGGTCACGCCTCGACCCGGATCATGGTGCTGCGCGAGGCCACCACCGGCAGCGTGTCGATGGCGGCCAGGGCGGCGCGCATGTCGCGCTCGCGGGCCTCGTGGGTCATCATCACCACGGGGACCGCCTCGGTGCGCGCCCGCTCCTTCTGCAGCACCGACACCAATGAGATGTCGTTCTGTCCGAGGATGCCCGCGACCTGGGCGAGGACGCCGGGACGGTCCAGCGCCATGACCCGGAGATAGTAGGCCGAGCGGATCTCCTCCACCGGCCGCAGCGGCAGGGGATGGCGCGCCAGCGACGGCAGGTCGGACTCGAGCGCGGGGATGCCGTGGGCCTCGCGCCGGGCGATCTCGAGCGCGTCGGACCAGACCGCGGACGCGGTCGGGAGCTGGCCGGCCCCGCGCCCGTAGAACATGAGGTTGCCCACGTTGTCGCCGGTCATGAACACCGCGTTGAACACGCCGGAGACCGCGGCGAGCGGGGAGGACGCCGGAATCATGGTCGGGTGCACCCGCGCCTCGAGGGCGCCCTCGGAGGCCTTCGCGATCGCCAGGAGCTTGATGCGATAGCCGAGCTCGCCGGCGTTGACCACGTCCTGCTGAGAGATGGCGGTGATGCCCTCGGTGTAGATGTCCTTGAGGTCGACCGCGGTCCGGAAGGCGAGGGTGGCCAGGATCTGCAGCTTGTGGGCGGAGTCGAGCCCTTCGATGTCGAGCGTGGGGTCGGCCTCGGCGTAGCCGTGCGCCTGGGCCTCCTTCAGCACCTCGCCGAAGTCCCGGCCCTCGTCGGTCATCTTGGACAGGATGTAGTTGCAGGTCCCGTTCACGATGCCGAAGGCGGACAGGATCCGGTTGGCCGGGAGCCCGTCCTTCACCGCGCGGATGAGCGGAATGCCGCCGGCCACCGCGGCCTCGAAGCCCAGCATGACCCGGCTCCGACGCGCCTCCTGGAACAGCTCGTCGCCGTGGTGGGCCAGCAGCGCCTTGTTGGCGGTCACCACGTGCTTGCCCGCCTGCAGCGCCTTCAAGATGAAGGTGCGGGCCGGCTCGAGGCCCCCGACCAGCTCGATGACGATACGGACCGATGGGTCGTCGATCGCCTGGTTGGCATCGGTCGTGAGCGGCAGGGCCTTCAGATCCAGCCCTTCGCGTGGCCGCGTCAGGTCCGCGTCGGCCACCCGGCCCAGCGTGAGCCGGCAGCCGGCCCGCTCGGACATCTCGGCGCCGTGGCTCTGGAGGATCTTGACCACGCCACAGCCGACCGTACCGAGCCCCAGGAGGGCGATCTTGATCTCGTTCATGGCTCCATCGAGGGCCGCGGAGGCGACGCGCGCGTCAGGCGGTCCGCGGTCGTGCCCGGCACGCTACCGGCTGGTGAGGGTCTTGAGACCGCGGAGGGCCTGGCGGATCCGCTGCTCGTTCTCGACCAGGGCGAACCGGACGTGGGCGTCGCCGTACTCGCCGAAGCCGATGCCGGGCGAGACCGCCACCTTGCACTCCTGGATCAGCAGCTTGGAGAACTCCAGCGAGCCCATGCTGCGGAACTCCTCCGGGATGGGGGCCCACACGAACATGGTGCCCCTGGGCTTCTCCACCGTCCAGCCGATCTTGTTGAGGCCGTCCACCAGGACGTCGCGGCGCTTTCTGTGCAGCTCGACGATGTCCTCGACGCAGCCCTGCTCGCCCTCCAGGGCGATGATCGCGGCGATCTGGATCGGCTGGAACGCTCCGTAGTCGAGGTACGACTTGATACGGCCGAGCGCGTGGACCATCTTCGCGTTGCCGCACACGAAGCCCACCCGCCAGCCCGGCATGTTGTAGGACTTCGACAGCGAGAAGATCTCGACCCCCACTTCCTTGGCCCCCGGAACCTCCAGGAACGACGGCGCCTTGTACCCGTCGAAGGTGAAGTCGGCGTAGGCGAAGTCGTGCACCACCATGAGGTGGTGCTCGCGGGCGAAGTCCACCACCTTCACGAAGAAGTCGCGGTCCACGCACGCGGTCGTCGGGTTGTGGGGGAACGAGAGGATCAGGAGCTTGGCCTTGGGCCAGGCCAGCCTGGCGGTCTCCTGGAGCCGGGCGAAGAAGTCCTCCCCCGGCACGAGGGGCACCGATCGCAGGTCGCCGTCGGCGATGACGACCGAGTAGGAGTGGATCGGGTACGTCGGGTTCGGGACCAGCGCCCCGTCGCCGGGCTGGAGCACCGCCAGGGCCAGGTGGGCCATGCCCTCCTTGGCGCCGATGGTCGCGATGGCCTCGGTTTCGGGGTCGAGCTCGACCCCGTAGCGCGTGCGGTACCAGGTGGTGACCGCCTTGCGGAGGCGGGTGATCCCCTTGGAGGCGGAGTACCGGTGGTTGCGTGGGTTCCGGGCCGCCTCCACCAGCTTGTCGACGATGTGCTTGGGCGTCTCCTGGTCCGGGTTGCCCATGCCCAGGTCGATGATGTCCTCGCCTCGGGCTCGCGCCTTGGACTTCAGGTCGTTGACGATCGCGAAGACATACGGCGGGAGACGCTTGATCCGGTAGAACTCATCCATTGATCTTCTCCAGGGAGTCCGATCTTACTTCGCGAGTCGCGAAAGTGTCAACAAAACGCTGTACGGCGGGCACATACAGCGCACTCGGCGGGCTCGGGGAGGGGGGTTGACACCCTCAGAAACCGCGTGCTAGAAAGCCATACCGGGCGAAACCGTAACCAACACCGACCCTTCCAGCACACGGTCCAGAGAGGCACCGCTCGAGGCCCCAGGCGGCCACGAAAGCCCGGCAGACGGCAGGGCAGCACAGGGGAGGGGACGGTCAATGTTCAGGCGACGGGGCAAGCGACCGCGGCGAAGCGACTTGACGGCGTTCATCGACGAGGGATCGGAGATGGAGGGCCGCTACACGTTTCGCGGGACGGTGATGCTCAACGGCAGGTTCAAGGGCGAGATCAGCTCGGAGGACACCCTGATCATCGGCGAGCGCGGAGTGGTTGAGGCCGACATCCGGGCCGGGCGGGTCCAGGTGAACGGCGAGATCACCGGCAACGTGCGGGCGACCGAGCGGATCGACCTCAAGCGGACGGCCCGGATGTACGGCGACGTCGAAGCCCCCGTCGTGGTGGTGGAGGAAGGCGTGGTCTTCGAAGGCCATTGCCGGATGGCCAAGCCGAGCCCGATGGGGGAGATCAGCGGCCGGGACCTGGCCGTCGTCCCCCTCAAGCGCTGACCGGAGACGATGCGCAAGCCCAAGCAGTTCAATCTGCTGATGGTTCGGGACGACGGCAGCCGCGTCTTGCGCCTCTCCGTGCCCGGCTGGGTGGTGGGCGCCCTGGTCGGCGGCTTCGCGGTGACCCTGCTCGGCCTGGCCGTCATCTACCCCGACTACGTTTCGCTCCGCAATCAGCGCGCAGCCTTCTCCGCCCTGAGCGCCCGCCTGGCCAGCCAGCAGAGCCTGATCGAGGCCTCCCAGCAGCGCATGCGGGAGATCCGGGGCGAGATCAACAGCTGGCGCGACCTGCACGCCAAGATCTGGGAGCCGTTCGGCCCCGAGGCGGGCCCGGCCCGACGCGGCGCCGGCATCGGGGGCGGAGTCGCCGGCGAGGGCGATCGCCCGCCGGTCAAGGAGGAGATGGACCGGCTGCTCGGCATCGTGAAGGAGGAGGGCGAGTCGATCCGCTCGCTCGAGCACTTCCTCGGCCGGGCCAGCCGGGTGCTCGCCTCGCTGCCGTCCCGCTGGCCGGTGCGCGGGCCGGTGAACTCGGACTTCGGCCAGCGCCGGTCCCCGTGGGCCCCCAACTCCGAGTTCCACAGCGGCATCGACATCGGGGCCGCCATCGGCACGCCGGTGCGGGCTCCGGCCCCGGGTGTGGTGGTCTTCGCGGGTCAGCACGCGGAGTACGGCGTCACCGTCATCATCGAGCACGGCAACGACACCAAGTCGCTCTACGGCCACCTGTC
>Ga0070695_100000598_pt1 | contig 19085 bp, 22 predicted proteins | sample KBSK1252metaG_FD_65471 | JGI IMG/M metagenome (GOLD analysis project Ga0070695, IMG submission 65471) | Corn, switchgrass and miscanthus rhizosphere microbial communities from Kellogg Biological Station, Michigan, USA - KBS K1-25-2 metaG | ecosystem: Host-associated > Plants > Roots >...
GCAGAGTGGTTCCGCCTCGGTCGTCTGCTCATCGTCGCTCCTGATTCGCCGGCACAACCGTGCCCGCTGTCAGGCAGAGATTCCACTCATCGCACCGTCTGAAATTGTGGAGCCACTTCTGACTTCACACCGACGATCGGCAGCAGGCGAGTGAACGCGCCACCTGGACAAGCCCAGGCTGCGCGTCTTGCTCTTTCCTCAGCCCGCATCCCGCGCACCAGCTGAAAGCTTATTTTCACTTCGAGAGGAGCAAATTACCACTTCGAGACAACCAAATTACTATTGCACTGTGCATTCAATTCTTCACGTTGGCTGCTTGGCGCCAACCGCGAGCCAGCGCAACTGTCGCAGGACTCCGAGAGAACTTTATCTGCATCAAGATGAGTCGGGGGCATGTTGCTCACCAATGTGCGGAGGGCCGGTGCGATCGCCGCCACAAGCCCGACGCCGAGAGGATGTAGCGGCCTGAGAACGTGATCGACAATCCACTCAGCGCTGCCGATGTACCCTGGATCGAGTGCTTTCCATAACAGTACGGTCGCGTGCGCCAATACCCAGGCGACAGGAAGTACAGGTGCACGCATGGCCGACCAACGCAGCCAGACCAGCATGAGGTCACCTCCCGTGATCCCGCAAAATGGTTCTTTAGACAACGAAAGGATGGTAAGTTCCGTTCCATGATCTTGTAGAAGTGTGTCTTTGCCTTATACGCGGATCCGCCCGGCGATTCTGACGTGCCCAGCGGATGCGTCGCGGCTTGGCACCTTGTAGCGCACCGATCGCCGCCCCTGCGCGCCGCCGATCCTCTCTCTCTCGCGCGCGCCGCGAATTCCTTGAGGCAAAGCATTGCTTTATCGTTGGCTCGCAGAACCACCGCAAACGTGCGGTTGCGCCTCAAGACCGACCGTCTCTACCGCTCGCGCCCGCATCGGAGGTATGTGAATTCCGTCAATGATCTCCCGGAGTGCTCCGCCGTCGGCCACGGCGACCGACCCACTACCGGTATGTATCGGTTCCCGGAACTGCAAGCGTTGCGGGAGCTATCGCTTCGCGCAGAGGTGCCCTGATGAAAATCGGAAGCTCACCTAGCCGCCCGAGGCACGAGCCGGTCTGTTCAAGCAATCTCGCTGACGTAATAGGTCTCGATCAAATTCGAGTAGGCAATGCGCCACTCCACCGGATGGTCCGCTTCAAGCATGAACAGGACACGATCGAGCATTGTCACGGGCATGCCTGGCGTGACGCCAAGTGCCTGCGCTATGGCGGGCGAAGGGACGACGGTGGAGAGGCGCTCTTCACCTCTGCCAAGCAGAATGCCGTAATCGCGAGCCAGACTGACGATGTCGTCAACCATGGCTCGCTCGTCCAAGAGACGTGGAAACAGGGCGGCGGAAACCGTGATGTTCTCCACCAGGAAAGCTCGACCGGCGTGCTCTCTGACCCGGTGGATGCGGAACACCGCGGCGTCACTTGGGAGTCGTAGGTGCTCACGTTCTAGGCCGGTCGCTATACCTTCGGTGATCTCCCGTGAATTGACCCGCCCGCAGATGCGCTCGCCTCCGGCACCGCGAATATTGCTGAACCGGTCAGCAAGCCCATCGGCGCTCGGGTCATTGACGAACGTTCCCCGTCCCTGGCGTCGCGTGATCAGACGCTGATCTTCCATCAGCTCCAGCGCCTTGCGCACCGTTCCGGAGCTCACGCCGACCTCTCGCGCCAAATCCATCTCATTGGGAATGTGGGAGCCCGCTTTCCAGGTTCCCCGGGCGATGCGCTCCGTCAGGAGGTCTCGCACCTGCAGGTAGAGGGCTCTTCTGGAAGGCCGGCCAGGAAGCACCATTGGACCTTTCCCCGTCAATGAACGACCGCATCGCGAGATATCAGTTGGCAGAGCGCTGGGCTTTCAAGGGTCTTGTGCTGGCACCGCCGGTGCCAACTGGGAATGTCGTAGATTAAGGTGCCGTCATCATCGTCTTTCAATTGAAGCGTGAGAGCACAATGCGGGCAGAGAAAAGCCGCGGGCTCCGTCCGTCGGAGCGGCTGCAACAGAGGCGTCGAGTTCCTGCACACCGGCCGTGCGTGCGGCGCGAGACTGGCTGGGCGAAGGCGGAGACCGAACGACTGGAGGATGCGGCGGGAGATGCGGAATTGCTCGACGGTCTGTTCCCATACCTCCAGCAGCGCTATGGACTTCCCAACATCCAGGCCCGTTTCTCGCCGTTGGTGGACGCGCTCGCGCTGTCGCGCGAGCAAGGCTTCAGCCCTTGTGAGCCGCGCGGATAGTTGCGCCAGCTGATCCGGGATGCGCGACATGAGCGTGCCCTCCACCGACTAGTCGATGTCCAAGCTTAAACGTCGCTGAGAACTGATAGTTCGCGGTGCGCACAATAGTGGGCAGGTAGCACTTGACTGCCTCGATAGGTTTCGCCGCGCGTCGGGGACACTAGTTGCGCCTGCCAGCAGGAAGGTCTCAACCTCGCTTGCACGCCTGCGTGATGATACTCCGAGGTATCGCGCCATAGTTGGGATAGCCTTCCTGCGGCCGCTCCTCGTTGTAGGAGGCGAGCCAGTCATCGAACTCGCGCTGCAAGCGTGGGAGTCCGGCGCGCGAGAGCCGCCGTACGAAAGGCCTGCGCAGGAACTCGTTGACGGCAATCCGGCGGAACCGCTCGATGAACCCAAGTGACCCATCCCTCGGGCGATGCTCGATACGTCTACCGCCTGAGTAGGCATCCAGCGCCACCCCATCGCTCTCGCTCAGTCGTCCGCTCAAGACGGAGCGGATGGCGACACGATGCTCCGCAAAGAACGGCAGCGTCTGGTCCTGCAGAGCTTCGATCGCAGGCCCGATCCGCGTGATCGTGGAGAGATTTGCAAAGGCATAGGAAGAGAAGCCATCGACGATGGCATGCACATAGACAGCACCAGGTCCCTCGAACCGGCCGAGGAAGAACACGCCCAGACACAATACCTCACCGGGAGCACCGACCTTCAGATCGCGCTCCCTGAAGCAGGGGTTGATGCGTTCCAGAAATTCGATCTGCTCGGCGCTGAGCTTCCTGCTGGCCTGCGCATACCGCGTTTCAAGGGCTGCGGCACGCATCTCATAGGTGCCAAGCTTCGCCTTGCTCAGGATCTTCTGGATCGTGACGCCAGAGACCGTGATGCCTGCCTTGGCGAGGGTGCGGGCGATGCGGTCGCAGCCGTGGGCCGGGCTCGAGATCGCCAGTTCCACGATGCGCCTCTCGACCCCGGCCGGTGTTCTGAACGGATGCTGTTTGCGATCCGGGATGCGATTTGCCAGCCCCGGCAGTCCCTCGCGCGCAAACCGGCGCTTCCACTGGTAGAAGCTGGTCCGGTCAACGCCGGTTCTGCGACAGGCCTCCGACGCATTGCCCAGCCGTTCCGCGAGGCGCAAAACCGACAGGCGGTTGCGCGCAGTGTTATCACCCTCGTCCATGGGCGTTCTGGCTAAGGCTCCGCTGCTAAGGATGATCTTTCTACCGCTGTCGTTTATTTGTTGCAAGTACAAAACCTTAAGAGTAGCGTCCAATGGACGATTGGAAGCGCCCGCTCGGCGGGCGTCGGACAAGGATGGGGAATCGTCTCGCGAAGTCCCAACCCGGCTGTCCTGGCTTCCCAACGAATCCGGCAAGACTCGGAAAGTAGCGGGGTGCCCGTGGGGTCCGAAACTCGGCTTTCGCATCGGTCTCCACGGGCTTTCCTTCGAGCGCATCCGCTTGAAGGGCACTGAGTGCGGACAGTAGGACGATCAGAGAGAGGCGTTGCAAGGTGTTATGTCGCCTGCCTCCCAAGCGAGGGAGACTGACACGGTGAGTACAGCGTCCGGGGACCGTCCCCGCCAAGAGTTGGGGCGGACCTTTCCCATTCTACCGCAAAGCCGATCGCGCGATCTGGACTCGGTCATCGTCTCGGCGGATGAACTGACGCACAGGTCCTCCCGCCCTCCAGACCACGCAGCGGAAAACCAGGCGCTCGCTGCGTTGGCACGCGAGATGGCGGCCTCGCCCAACCGTATCCTGCAGAAGCTGGCGGAGACGGCCCTGGCTCTTTGCCGTGCTCAGTCCGCCGGCATCAGTCTCCTGGACGATACCGGCAAGACCTTCTACTGGCCGGCAATCGCGGGCCAATGGGCCTGCCATGTCGGAGCAGGCACGCCCCGAGACTTCGGGCCCTGCGGCACGGTGCTCGACCACAATGCCCCGCTGGTGTTTTCGCACCCGCAGCGGCTCTTCACCTACCTTGAGGACGTGAAGCCCTATCTGGAGGAAGGGCTGCTGGTGCCCTTCTACGCCGACGGCCAGGCTGTCGGCACGATCTGGATCGTCATCCATGACAAAACGCGCCGGTTCGATGCCGAAGACATGCGCATAATGACGGGATTGGCCGATTTCGCTGCAGCAGCGTACCAGGCCTTCCTCGCCGCGACCAAGGTTCGCGGCAGCGAGCGCCGGCTTCGCGACATCATCAATGCGCTTCCGGCTGCCGTCTACGCGACAGACACCGAAGGCCGCGTCACCATGTTCAATGAGGCGGCGGCGACGTTTGCAGGACGCTCCCCACAACTGGGCACGGATACATGGTGCGTCACCTGGAAGCTTTTTTGGCCCGATGGCACGCCGATGCCCCACGATCAATGCCCGATGGCGACAGCGGTGAAGGAACGCCGTCCCATCCGGGGCATGGAAGGCATCGTCGAACGGCCCGACGGCACCCGCTTACGCTTCATTCCCTACCCGACACCGCTCTACGACGAGGCCGGCGCGATGGTCGGCGCGGTCAACATGGCCGTCGACATAACCGACCTCAAGCTTGCCCAAGAGACTGTGGCCCGGCATCGAGACGAGCAGGCGGCGTTGTATGCGTTCACGGACAGGCTGTTCCGTGCCTCGACGCTGCAAGACGTCTACGCTGCGGCCCTAAAAGCGATCCGCCAGGCATTGGGATGCGAGCGTGCCGCCGTCCTGCTCTTTGATGAGACGGGTACGATGCGCTTCGTCGCCTGGGTCGGTCTGTCCGAGGACTACCGGCGGGCCGTCGAGGGTCACTCGCCGTGGACCCGCGAGGTCAAGGACCCGCAGCCGATCTGCATTGCCGATGTCGCGGCCTCCGACCTGCCCGACGCCCTCAAGGCCACCGTCGAGGCTGAAGGCATCGCCGCCACAGCTTTCATTCCGCTCGTCGTCGAGGGCGGGCTGGCCGGCAAGTTTATGGCGTACTACGGGGCTCCCCACGCCTTTGGCCAGGCGGAAATCGACTTGGCGACCACGATCGCGCGTCAGCTCGGCTTCAGCATCCAGCGCATCCGCTCCGAGGACGAGCGCCGGCGCACGGAACATGCCAGTCGCCTGCTCGCCTCCATCGTCGAGACTTCCGACGATGCCATCGTGAGCAAGGACCTGAACGGCATTGTCACAAGTTGGAACAAGGGGGCGGAACGCATCTTTGGCTATACCCCCGAGGAAATGATCGGCAAGCCAATCGTCGCGCTCATCCCGCCGGACCTTCGCGATGAGGAACCTCGCTTTCTTGAGCGCATCCGGCGGGGGGAAAGCATCGATCACTATGAGACGGTGCGCCGGCGCAAGGACGGCAGCCTCATCGACGTTTCTCTGACGATATCGCCGGTGAAGGACGGGACGGGCAAGGTCGCCGGTGCGTCGAAAATCGTGCATGATATCAGCGAGCGTAAGCAAGCCCAGGTTCGCCACGACATGCTGACCGCCGAGGTCCAGCATCGTACCAAGAACCTGTTTGCGGTCGTGCACGCCGTGGTAGGCAGGAGCTTTGCCGGCAAGCAAAGCGTCGAGGACGCGAAAGCAGCGGTGCTGGGCCGGCTGGACGCGCTGGCCGAGACGCACACGATGCTGATGGACAAGGACTGGCAAGGCGCAGACCTGGCCGACGTCGTGCGTACGGAGATGAGCCCTTACGCCGGCCGGGTGACGATTGAGGGACCGAGCCTGATACTGAAGGCGAATGCCGCACAGAACTTTGTGCTGGCGGTGCACGAGCTTGCGACCAATGCGGCCAAGTACGGCGCGTTGTCGAATTCGACGGGACGCGTCGACATCAGCTGGTCCAGGAGCCACGCGAACGGGTCGGGCGTCTTGATCTTTCGCTGGCAGGAGCGCGGAGGACCGCCTGTGGTGCCGCCCACGCGCAAGGGCTTCGGCAGCGCGGTGCTCGAGCACGTGATGGCCGAGTACTTCGACCAGCCGCCGCGCATCGAATTCGAGGCAGCCGGCGTGACATACGAGCTCATCGGCCCGCTCGATGACCTGACGACAGATAGAGGTCAAGCTTCGTAGGAGGCGTCCATGAGAGTTCCGAACGGCGTGCTTGCGGGACGCTCTATCCTCATCGTCGAGGATGAGCCGCTGATCGCGCTGGACATTCACGCCGCATTCAGCGCCGCCGGTGCCAGCATCGTGGCGGCCTTAGACAGCCGAGAGGCGCTGCGGCTGACTGCCTTGCCCGACCTGTCCGCTGCCGTCGTGGACATAGGCCTCGGGGCAGAGGATTGCTGCAGGGTGTGCAAGCGGCTCTCCGACAATGGCGTGCCCTTCGTCTTCTATACGGGCGAGGCGCGCACCGAGGTTCTGCGCCAGTGGCCGAACGCTCCGGTCCTGACAAAGCTTGCTGGCACGAAGCGCGTCGTAGAGGTGGTGGCCGGCGTGCTGCGCTGACCTCGCTCACTCGTCGGTCCGCCAGCGCACACCTGCGCGCAAATCGGTCCGCGACACAATGGGACAAACTACCGTTTCGCGCGTTCTCCATGATGACCACGCGCAGGTTGGACCGATGGCCGGTATAGATGTTGTTGTAGTGGGTGCCTCGGCCGGAGGTCTGGAAGCCTTAAAGGCGCTGGCTTCAGGCCTGCCCGCGAGTTTCCAGGCCGCCGTTTTCATCGTGGTTCACACGTCGCCTTCAAGCCCTGACATGTTGCCCGATCTTCTCAATCGCGCCGGGCCTCTGCCTGTAGCTTCCGCCGTACAAGGCGCAAAGTTCGAGCGCGGCAACATCTATGTGGCACCTCCCGACCGCCACATCCTGATCGAGGCCCCCGACCGCATCCGCATCAACCGCGGTCCGAAGGAGAACGGCTTCAGGCCCGCCATCGATCCGCTGTTCCGTTCAGCCGCGCTCGCGTTCGGCCCGCACGTCGCCGGGTTGATCTTGAGCGGCAATCTCGATGACGGGACGGTGGGCCTGGCCGCCATCAAACGCCGCGGCGGCGTAACCATCGTGCAGGATCCAGCCGAGGCTTCGGCACCCTCGATGCCGCTGAGCGCGCTGCGCGAGGTTCGCGTCGACCATTGCGTTGGTGTCGCAGCTATGCCGCCCCTGCTGGCCAGCCTGGCCGACGACGGGAAACCGTCCCGAACCTCACCCATGGAGATGGTGCCCATGGCTGACAAGCTGAAGCTGGAAGTCGATATCGCCGCGCACGAAGGCACTGCGTCGGATGTATTGAAGCTTGGTGTCCCGTCTCTTTTCACGTGTCCGGAGTGCCACGGCGCCCTTCTGCAAATTGGCGAGGAAACGCCGATGCGGTTTCGCTGCCATACGGGTCATGCCTTCACGGCCAACACTCTGGTCGCGGCTCTCGGGGAGAGCACGGAGGAAGCCCTGTGGAGCACTCTGCGAGCACTGCAGGAGAAGGTCATGCTGCTGAGGCATATGGCAGCGCATGCGCGCCCGGCTCGCAACGCTAGCGAGGCAGCGATGCTGCTGCAGGAGGGCAGGCAGATCCAGCAGCGCGCAAGGCTCGCGCGTCAAGCCCTCCTCCTTGACGACGCCGCTCCGAGCTCGATTCCGCGCGGCGCCCGAGCATCCTAACGGCTGCCGCGCCCCGTTGTGGGCAGGACGTGGGCGACGATCATTGGCGGGTCGTCGACACGTGACAGCCTGACCTCCACCGGGTATTGCGACCCGTCCTTGCGTCGATGGACGGTTTCGTAGCTGGTCGGCTTGGTTCCTGCCCGCAGCCGCTTGATTCTCTTCTTGAAGGAGCCCGTTTCCGTATCGATATCGGGCGGTCCCAGGCCTCGCAGCTCATCCATGCTGTAGCCCAGATTGTCGCGTGCGCTCCTGCTGACGTGGATGAAGCGAAGCGTCTCGCCGTCGCAGACGTAGACTTCCTGGAAGCCGTCCTCGATGATCGTCCCGAGCTGCTCGCTCGCCGCCCCGGACCGCCTGCGTCCCGTGGTGTCGACGAACGTCATCACGACTCCGTCGATCACATTGTCGATGCTGCGATAGGGCCGAATGCGCATCATGTAGGTGGTGCTATCCTGCGTGGCCACCTCCCGCTCGATCGAGTTGAGCGTCCGAATCACCTTTCTGACATCGCTGTCCACGTCGCCATAGATGAGGTGGCCGGTCAGGTCGCTGATCGGCCGCCCCCGGTCGCCGTCGCGAATATTGATCAGGTCGGTCATCGCCGGTGTGAACGTCCTGATCCGCAAGTCCTTGTCGAGGAACAGCGATGCAATGTCCGTGCTGTCGAAGAAATTGCGCATGTCACTGCTGGCGCGCGAAAGGTCCTCGTTCCTGATCGACAGCTCCGCATTCACAGTCTGCAGTTCCTCGTTGGTCGACTGGAGCTCCTCCTTTGCCGTTTCGAGCTCCTCATTGGTCGACTGCAGCTCCTCGTTGACGGACTGGTACTCCTCATTCGACGATCTCAGCTCCTCATTGGCGGACTCGAGATCGGCGCTGGTGGCGCTCAGCTGGGCGCGCAGGGTGCGCAGCTCCTGCTCCGCGGCGCTTTCCGCCTGTTTTTCTTCGTCGCCGGGTGGGATGGGTGCGCCTTCCTCCTGGAATGCGACGACGGCCCCACCGTCGGCATTTCCTTCTGCTGCAAGACCGGCAACGATGAGCGTGATGAGCTGGCGCGAGCCGTTGACGCGAATGGAAATGTGGGCCTGATGGCGACGCTGGCCGCTGTCACGTACCTCCTGGAGGAGGGACCTGGCGGGCGCCCTGAGCTCAGGACGCAGCACGGTAAGGAGATTGAGGCTGGCCGCGCCCGGTGAGGGCTCCAGGTAGCGACCGGTCTGGCCGAAGTAGCGGACGATCTCGTCCTGCTCGTTGATGACGACGCACGCCGGCGCGATTTGGGTGAGCGCTTGCCGCCAAAGCCGGTCGAACGATTCTGCGGACTCGGTGCGCTGGCCGCGTCGCGTTGCGAACGGCGTCGCCTTTACTGTGTCGGCCAGCGGAAATCCGGGGAGCGAAGCGAAGACATTCTTCCGCTGGAAGATGCGGTGCTTCTTGTCGACCACGTCAAAGAGCCGGCTTTGCTGCGACACGCCTTCGGAAGAGCCGAGGAAAAGATAGCCGCCAGGACGCAGGGCATAGTGGAAAGCCTCGATCAGGCGCACCTGCAGCGTTGCATTGAAATAGATGAAGAGATTGCGGCAGGAGATCAGGTCGAGCTTGGAGAACGGCGGGTCCTTGAGGATGTCGTGAACCGAGAAAATGCACATCTCCCGTATGGCCTTTTGCGGACAGTAGTCGTCGCCCTCCTGCACGAACCAGCGCTCGAAACGCTCCGCCGATATGTCGGCAGCAATCGAGCTTGAAAATCGTCCGGCGCGTGCCGTGCGCACCGCCTCATCGTCAAGATCGGTGGCAAAGACCTGCACCTTGCGTTGAGACTCTCGCTTGCTCATTGCATCCTTCAGCAGGATGGCAACCGAATAGGCTTCCTCGCCGCTGGCGCAGCCGGGCACCCAGACGCGGACGGGATCGTCGTGACGGCTGTCGTCGAGGATTTTCGGGATGACCTCTCGTTCCAGCACCTCGAACGACTCTGGGTCGCGAAAGAACTGGGTGACATTGATCAGCAGGTCGCGGAAGAGCAGCTGCGCCTCGCGGCTGTCCGTCCGCAGCAGGCGGATGTACTCAGGGGCGGCATTGATCTGCACGAGCTGCATTCGCCGCTGAATGCGGCGTATCAGGGTCTTCTGCTTATACTGGCCAAAATCGTGTCCGGTCCGGTTGTGCATAAGCGAGCAGATTTGCGCCACGTAGTTCGCCACGTCCTCGCGCGTGCCATCCGACGCCTTCCGCTCCTCCACCTGGCTAAGGTGCTGCTGGTACTGCAGCAGTTTGGCGGGCATGTCCTCGACCGGCATCACAAAATCGACAAGACCCGTGGCAGAAGCGCTCTGCGGCATGCCGCTGAGCGCGTGGGAATCGTGCTCCGCCTGCGCCAGGGTGAAGCCGCCGTGCTCCTTGATCGACGTGAGCCCGTTGGAGCCGTCGCTGCCCCCGCCGCTGAGGATGATGCATACCGCACGTTCTCCGTGCTCCTCCGCCAGCGACGTGAAGAACGCATCGACGGGCCAGCGCTGTCCGCGCACCGGGGCCGGCTTCTCGAGATGCAGACGGCCGTCCTTCAGGGTGAGGGTGGAATCCGGAGGGATGACGTAAACGCGGTTGGGCTGCACGTCCATGCCGTCCTCGGCCTCGAGGACCTCCATGCTGGTGTGACGCCGCAGCAGCTCAGCCAGGATGCTTTTCTTCTCCGGAGCCAGGTGCTGGATCAGCACGAACGCCATGCCGCTGTCGGGCGGCATGTTGACAAAGAAGCCTTTGAAGGCCTCGAGGCCGCCGGCCGAAGCGCCAAGGCCAACGATCAGGTGCCGGCTTGTGGTCATGGCGCTCCAGGAGGCTGAGGCTGTGGCAGGACGCGAGCATGCTCTTATACCGCTGTACGGGCTCGCGCCACATGGTTAGGTGCGGAAATGCGCCCGTTTGATCGCGGGGGCCACCAGCGCCAGCTTCGGCATGATGACGGGCTCGGAGGAACGGTCAACCGTCGATCACCGCGTAGCTGCGATCTCGGAACATAACGATGACACGGTGAGTTGCCCTCCAAAGGACAGTCGATGCCAACGCAATCGCTCAACGGTGCACGCATTCTGGTCGTCGAGGACGAGCCTCTAATTGCGTTCGACATTGGTGAGGGACTGGCGGATGCCGGCGCCGTCGTGATTGGTCCTTCCTCTACTGTCGCCAGCGCGCTTGCCCTGGTTGGAACGCGCGGCCTTGAGGCAGCCATTCTGGATGTCCGACTTGACGGCGAGACGGTATTTCCCGTGGCTGCAGCCCTTTGTGCACGTTCAATTCCCTTCGTCTTTCACACGGGGGATACCGAAGGACGGAAGGTCCTCACGGCGGATTGGTCAGGCAAAGAGGTTCTCTCGAAGCCCGCAGGCCGAGCCACCATCGTCGCAGCCTTGGCGAAATTGCTCGGGCTGAAGCGAAGCCCCTGATGGGCGCAGGGTGCGCAGGTCACGAACAAAGCCGGCCAGAATGTAGGGGATCGTTACTTCCTCTATTGGCACTGGGCTGCCGATCTGCGGCCACGCCGCGCGGGGAATCCTGAGGGCCATAAGGAGACTCGGCTTGGCTCTCCCTGTCGTTGCAGTGAAACCAGCTCCATGATCAGTCCTGGGGATAGAGGTAGGGATCAGCGATGCCTGAGCACAAGCGGCCCATCGCACTGACGATCTGGATCGCGGTAGCTGCGATCAGGGGCTGACCATCTTCGTTGAAATCAGAAGCCGCTGTTGGCCACCATGAACGAGCCCTCGCCCAGGCAGCGCACGCCGGGACCTACCGGCGCATTCCCAGCGATAGAGCCAGCCGCCTGCCTGCGGCGGCACCCAGAGGAGCTTGAACTGGCCGAGGCTTTCGCGCACCAGCTCGGGGGCCGTGCCGTAGACGAACTCCTCGATCGAAGGCGGGTCGTCATCCACGCGCGGGCGCAGCAGCACCTTGACCGATGTCGGATCGATCGTGGGTCGCGGAAGGTACCGCGGACTACGACGGTGCTGCCAAACGGGATCTGCTTCATTCGTGTTCTCCTGTTGGGCACCGCGGACCGTGCGGCGCGCGAGAGAGCGCCAGAGCCAGGGCGGTGCGGAGTGCAGTTCGGCTAGATGGCGCCAGAGCCGCGGGTCGGCTACGACATCTGTCGTAACGCCAGCGTCCACAACTCTTGCTGCTCGGAGGCGCGGGGGAAGCTGGCCACTCCGCAGGAAGCGGGTGAAAGGCGGAAGGGGGAATAAAGCTTCTGACAATAGCAACAGCTTTAGCGGCGGCACGTCCATCACCTACACCTACCGCCTCCTCCGCGACCGCCCGGATCTCGCCGATCAGGTGAAGTCTGGGGCGATGTCGGCGAACAAGGCCGCGATCGAGGCTGGCTTCCGCAAGAAGCCAACACCCTTCGAGCAGGTGCAGAATCTGCTGCCGAAGCTGGACAGCCGCCGGAGGAGGTGGCGGGCCGACCCGCCGGTCGCGATCCCTTTACTTCCCCCGGCGCCGCAGTCCGTACACGTCTTAGCCTGGTTAGATGGGGAGCACCAGGACAATCCGATTCTGGCCAACGGGCGCGCGCTGGCGGCACTGGACTAAAGTCACGGAACCTTCCGAACCCAAAGGCGGATCTCGCCGGGGAGCACGCACAGTAGGCTGCGAATCGCCGCACACCCGCACGTGCGGCACACGCATGCGGCCGTCACCGTGGCGACAAGGTGGCGGCCCTTAGCGTGGCGAGGCTAATGCCGGAGGGAGCGCAGAGCTGCTCATCGACATCCGCGACCTCGCCCAGGTGTTCGAGCACGCTGGGCCGCTGTCGCATCCGGCGGAGGCGCCGATCGGGCGTCCTAACCCATTGCCGCTCTCACTTCCCCTCCCGCAGGTGAGTGCTCTGCTCCTTCTGAGTCATGCAGCGCATCCAGCGAACCAATGAGCTCGTAGCACAAGCCCTCTATTGCGAATTCCATGCGCGGCGGTACGTCAAAATGTTCTGCCATAAGCTGTTCGAGTACGGCACTTCCGAACCCCTTTTCCGTGGGTGGCGACACCGGAGGCCCGCCTGCTTCCCGCCAGCGGAAAATGAAGCGTTCCGACCCGTCCAGTGCCACCTTTGACCAGCTAATGTGAACCCGCCCCGTCGCGCTCGACAGAGCGCCGTACTTGGCGGCGTTTGTTGCAAGCTCGTGCAGTGCAAGGGCAAAGTCCTCGGCCGCCCTGGCACCCAGCGTCAGGGGCAAACCCTCAACCTGTACTCGCCCGGTGAACGGAGCCATTTCCGAGCGCACAATGTCGGCGAGATCGGCACCTTGCCATTCCTTCTCGATCAACATGACATGCGTCTGACCGAGCGAATGCAGACGACTTATCACGGCCGCCTCGGCATCCTCAACCGTGTGCTTGCCGGTAACACGATCGCGTCGTCAGAATTGGCAATGATCGACGCCAGCAACCGGCCGCTCTGCTCTGCACGCATGCGTTCGAGGCCGAAGCCCAGCTGCCGTGCGATGGTAAGCGCAAGGTTGACGTCGGTCTCGCTGAGAACGTGCGCGGCATCGTGGTACGTCATGAACTTACCGATCAGCGCACCGTTCGCCACGACCGGAAAAAACGCGAGAGCCCCGATACGCTCGGCCTTGACGGTCGCTTTGAGAGGTTCTGGTAGATCCGCTGTTTCCACGTCGGCGATGCAAATGGGGGCCGGATCCTTGACATCGCGTGCCCACGGCGAGTGTCCTTCGACAGCGCTCCGATACGAATTGGACAAGCCGCGCCAGGCGACAAAGCGCATGACGCCGGCAGTGTCGAAGAGGAGGATAGCAGCTCGGCTGCACCCCAGCCCCCGGGTAATCGCATCGAGCGCAGCTTGGTGGATCTCTTCCGGTCCGTGTGCGCGATAGAGCCTGTCCGTGAACGCGTACACTTCCTCGGCGCGCTTACGTTCCGAAATGTCCACCACGATGTTGACGGCCCCGATCAACGCTCCAGACTCATCGAAGAGCGGGGTGGGGTAAGGGATCAGGGCAACCCGCGAGCCATCAGGGCGCTCGCAGACGGCTTCCATCCCCCCGATGGGTCTCTTTTGCTGCAGCGTCATCGCCATCGGGCATTGGTCAAGCGGCAGCGGAGTGCCGTCCGCTACCCGCAATACTCGCTCTTGCCGATCTCCGGTCGACACCCCCACAGCCTCACGGCCGCCTCATTGAACGAGGTAATCCGCCCCTGAGCGTCCGTCGTATAGACGGCCACCGGGAGTGCCTGGAGAAGTTCCTCGGAGAAGCCCTTGAGCTGCCCCAGCGCGAAAGCGATGGCGGCATCGGCAGGCATCACAGGCTTGGCAAGTGCCTGTTCCTCGACGGGGTACTCACGAGTATTGGCCCCGTTTCGGCTTGCCAAAGACGCGCTCATCGCCACCCTCCCAACAGGCAATATCGCTCGACCCCCAATTCTAGATCCAAATGCGGGGAAATCCGTCAACCAGGGAAAACACCAAAGTCTTAGGTTTGTTCCAACGGCAGGCGAGGGCTTTGGTGATTGCGCAGAGGTGGTTGCGCGGACAGGTGAATAGCAAAATCATAAGTGGTTCAAACTTCAGGTCTGGGTCAGGTTGCTCCGTGTGTCCAAGGGGTTCGGCACGGGGATTGTAACTCTGTTTCCTGACGCGAGCCTCGTCCTGCCCGGACGGTGAGTTCGTGCCAAGATTTGCTTCGCGCGCTGCAGCAAACGTTATTCCGGTTCGGTTGTCTCGGCAGCACTAGGGCGGGGCGCCGGCCTCCAAAGTCGCAACAATCCCGCAGAGCTGAGTCATCGACGCGGAGCCTTCTAGACGCGGAGGCGTTTCTAGACGCGACCCGTCGCGACTAACAAGATGACGACAAGGAGCACCAGGCCGAGGCCCCCGCCACCGTAGTAGCCGGTGCCATAGAAGGGGCCCCGACCGCCCCAGTCTCTGAAACCGCCCAGCAGCGCGATGACGAGGATGATCAGGAGGATGGTGCCAAGGGTCATGACGTTTCCTTTCAGTGGAATGACGCCTAGCAACGCTTCCGCTTGAGCATCGTTCCGCGATCGCAACAGCTCGGAAAAGCTTCTCTGCCGATAGGAGGCTTCCTCGTTCGCAGTCGCAGCGAAGGAGGTTGACTCGGGGGCACACTACTCGCCTGCCATCCGCGGCCGGGCGTCAATCGCATCATCCTGCTGGAGCAGCCACTGCTCGGCATCCGCCATGTAATCCCGCGTCAGGGGCAGGGCATCGATCCGCTTCACCAGTTGCACCTGGAATACGACGAAGCCCTGGTAGCGGAAGGCCGCTTCCGAACCTGCAAGATAGAACTCCCACATCCGGCAGAACCTTTCGTCGCGAATGGCGGCAGCCTTGTCCCAGTTCGCGAGGAACCGCTCGCGCCAGGCGCGCAGGGTCTTTGCATAGTGCAACCGCAGGACCTCAATGTCGGCGATGATCAGGCCAGAGCGCTCGACGGCATGCACCATCTCGGAGAGTGCCGGGATGTAGCCGCCGGGGAAGATATATTTGGCGATGAAGGGATTGGTCGCACCCGGCGGCTCCGAGCGGCCGATGGAGTGAACGAGCGCCACGCCGTCCTCTGCCAAGAGTTGCCAGACCTTCCTGAAATACGTGGTATAATGATTGACACCCACATGCTCGAACATGCCGACCGAGACGACCCGGTCGAAGCGACCCTCAATCTTGCGGTAGTCCTTGAACTCGAAACGCACCGACCGCTGGAGGCCCTCCCTGGCCGCGCGCTGCTTCGCGATGTTCAATTGCTCCGTGCTGAGGGTCACGCCGGTGACGTCCGCGCCCACGGTCTTGGCAAGGTAGATGCCGAGACCTCCCCAACCCGAGCCGATGTCGAGCACGCGCTGGCCCGCTGCGAGCGCGAGCTTGGCGGCGACATGTCGCTTCTTGGCGAGCTGCGCTTCGTCTAGCCCCGCACTATCGTCGGTGAAGTAGCCACAGGAGTATTGGCGGTCCTGATCGAGAAAGAGATCGTAAATAGCGCCATCGATGTCGTAGTGGCGCGCCACGTTGCGGCGCGCCCAACCGATGGGGTTGAGCTGCATGATCCGGCGCATGAGGAAGCGCGCAGCGTCGAAACCTGCGGTCCAATTCGGCACCGGCCGCTGCTGGGTGTTCCTGACCAGAAGGGCAAGCAGATCGTAGATCTGGCCACGCTCCATGCGGAGCTGGCCGTTCATATAGCCCTCGCCGAGTGCGAGATACGGGTCAAGAAGCAACCGCCGCTCCAGCCGTTTGTCGGCGATGCGGACCACAACCGGGACGCCGCTTCCGTCACCGTATTGGTGCGGCTCTCCTCGAGCATCGATCAGCTGCAGATCACCCGCGCGGACAAGGCGGCGCAACAGCAGGTCGAGCAGTCTGTACATGGGGCAACACCCCGCCAGTCTGCGGCCCGTGGTCTTTCCTTCCCTTTCCACCCAGGCCGACGTCGCTTCTCGCCCGCCATAGTATACCGCTGCATTCAGATGCCCAGCCTCATCGTGGCCGCACGATGAATACCGGCTCCCACTCAAGATATCTCTGGTTCGGCTCGCTCCGTCGTCACCCCGCCCGATCAGGCGGGCGGCCTTGCCGATGCCGCAAGGCAGGTAAGGTGCGCACCCGGCTCGGCCGCCCTGGCGCGAAGCCTGAGCAGATCGATGCCGCGCGCGCCGAGCTCGCCAAGGGCACCGAAAAGCTCGAGATCATCCGTATCGTCGAGCAGTCGCATCTGCCAGTCAGACGGACCCTCGAAATGCTCCCCCATCCGCGATCATGCTTTTTTTGAGCAGCCGCAATTCGGGATGCGTTGGCGTGATCGGGCATGACACAGAAACGATTGCGGCCGAGCCTAAGTTCCTGCGATCAGGCCGTCTTTTGTCAGCAGCATCCGGTTGATGGCAAGCCGCGCGTGCTCCTTCGGCAGCTGCGATGATCGCGAGCTGCACGTCGCGCGAGACATCGCCCGCCACATAGACGCCGCGGATGTTGGTCTTGCCATTCTCATCGCACTCGACGCCCTTCTCGGAGTAACGGCACCCCAGTTTTTCCAGCAGGGTCGAGCGGGGATGCTGCCCCGTATTGAAGAAGAGTGCCCGCCGCTCCAGGCGGGTGCCGTCCTCGAACAGGACGGACTTCAGACAGCCGTCCGCGCCTTCCAGTTAGCAGATCACCTGTTCGCGCACGGCAATACCGCGTTCCCCGCAGGTGCCGGAGGTCATCCGCGCCAATCTCGACAGGGCCATGGGTGCATAGGACCAAATCGTCGGTCCATTGCCGCAAAAGCAGCGCGCGGCCGACGCCTTTGTCCCCCTTTCCGAACGCCGCAACCGGTGCGTTGCGATGCTCCAAGCCATCGCAGTAGGGACAAACACGTACGCTGCGGCCGAACAAATCGCGCATGCTCTCGATATCGGGTAGGTCGCCGACCACCCGCCACCAGCAGTGCCCGGCTCCTCAGGGTCTCGCCCGCATGGGTGCCTACGGCAAGACTACGGAGCCTTCTGCAGACAAGACCACCGGCGCACAGAAGCTGTGGTACTCGCGCCAGGCCGACGAGATGCGTGCGCGCAAGCTCATCGGCACGACGGTCGTGAATGCCGCGAACGAGACAGTTGGCAATGTGAACGAGATCGTTCTCACCAGGGACGGCAAGGTGCGGCTGTTATTCTCGGTGTCGGCGGCTTTCTCGGCATGGGTGAGAGCAAGGAGATGCCTGAGCATTGGGTTCGTCTCCTTGGAGCGGCGTGATCTGCTGCAAGAACGGACCCGAGGGAGGCCATCCGTTGCAGATTCTTGGGGAAATCAAGGCTTCAGCTTTGGTGCGGTCACCAAAAGCGAGTGCAGTTGCATTCACGAAACACGATAGATCCGGTATTCAATCTCTTTGGGCACCGCGAGACGGCCCTCCGCGACGGCAAGCACTCAGCCGTCCAGCCCGCCGACGAAAGCGCTTGTTCCGTGTGTCGCTCAATCGTGCCGTGGCGACGCTCAAGGTGGCAGTGCGAAGCCGAGAGCCGCCCATTGTGCATGCAGCAGGCCGTGCTATTGGGTCTCATCCTCAATGAGCTTGTGACCAATGCGGTGAAGCACGCGGTTCCAGGCGGTCGTGCCGGTCGCATTCGGGCGCGCCTTGAGGCGCTCGATACCCGCCTTCGCCTATCGGTTGGGGACGATGGCGTTGGCTTCGATCGCTCTTCTCGGAACAGCCCGGACATGGGTCAAGGGCAGGCATTGGTTCGTGGGCTTGCCCATGAGCTTGGAGGGGATCTGGAACTCCAGTCGACAACGAGCGCAAGCCTATGCGGCTTGACGTTTCTACCGACAAGCCCAGCGTCGCCCGCCCCGAGAGCTACCACCGGTGGCTCGCAAAAATCGAACCCGACCCGCGCGACCTGCTCGTCCCCTACCCATCTGAAGCAATGACCATGTGGCCGATCTCAACGCGCGTGAACAAGGCGGGGAATGACGACGCGGCAATCCTGGAGCCCATTGTGGGAATGAGCAGAGCTTGCTGTGATCAGTCAGCAGTCAACCCGGGCACCTAGCGCCAGCTGCCGCAAAAGACTGGTGATTTTCGAACCGGCTGTCGGCGATCCGTTGGTTCATTGCTTACGTATTGCGCGGTGCAGACTTCAGTGCCGCGCGCGATTGGGCCGACGGATCCTGTGCAGTCGTCCGCCGGAACGCAGGCCTTTCTCGCCGCCCGAGAGCTCGCTGTGCGATAGGCCTGCGAAAGAATCGAAAAGCGCCTGCCCAAATCGGAGATACTCTCTCCACAACTGGGCCGGCGAGTTGCATTTCATGAGGCGAATGGGGAACTCAGCGTAGGCGGTCATTGCGCGGCCCATGGCTTCAACCAGCGGAAGGCCAGCGGCGGGAACACTCGTCCGGACGTAGTCAGCACTGGTGTGAAGCGGCTTAGACCGTGTCCTGGTTTTGGATGAGATCGGCTGTGATTTCTTCCTAGCCATTGCTCAACTCCTGTGGGGGCAGCGTGATAGGCGCGGCAGTCCTTCGGTCGGTTCAGCCTCATACCAAAGCTTCAATGGACGTGTCGCCAGGGCCTAGGCCTCGGGTTCTCCCTTGGGCACCTCGAAAAATAGCACTGGTGCGGGCCGCGCAAATCAGATTCGAGTGTTCCCAGATGATTGACGGGGGATGCCGTGGGTCAGCTGGGGTTCTACGATCTCGACAAGCGTCTTGA
>Ga0070695_100000605_pt1 | contig 19035 bp, 14 predicted proteins | sample KBSK1252metaG_FD_65471 | JGI IMG/M metagenome (GOLD analysis project Ga0070695, IMG submission 65471) | Corn, switchgrass and miscanthus rhizosphere microbial communities from Kellogg Biological Station, Michigan, USA - KBS K1-25-2 metaG | ecosystem: Host-associated > Plants > Roots >...
CCGAATCAAGCTCGCCTCCCGCCAGTTGCGAGCTTCGACCACAATTGCGAATCCGAGGGAATTCCCCGAAGCTGTGGCAGGTTGACTCAGGTCGACCGGAGAATGTCAACAGGCCCTAGATCATTGGACCATGATGCACAGGATTTCCTTGCTTGATCGGATCGTACCCGCCCTGCAGCAAAAAGTACCAATCCGTTGTGCGGGCTAGGAAGATTTGTTGGTCCATAACATTGCCATTCAATGGCAAGTTCTTCGCCGCAAGACCGACTTGTCCGTCTGGTCGGATGAATTCTCGCAATTGTTGCTCGACAACAGCCTGCCGTTCGGCAAATGCCCTTGCATAGGCGAGATAGTCATGCTCGCGAGTGCGTAATTGTCCGCGTACAATACTATCATATGGAACGAACGTCGTCGGGGAGCACGAGAACGAAAACTTGGACACCAGGGAGGTTGGCTGCCAGCCGCAATTCATGGGTCGGATTTTTTCCGACAACCCTTGAACAAGTTCCGACGCGTTTGGCTGAGGTGCCACTAGTTTAGGCTTGGCGTCGAAGAGAAGCTGGCGAATTCCCTGTCGATCTCCCCCCTTGCGAAAAGTGCGTACCACACCCCAGTATCTAAACCAGCCGTTGGGAAAGATTTGGTTTGGACTTTCGGCGCCCTGAACTCCGTTGCAGAGTCTCTGCTCAGTAGTTAACCAGCATCCGATAGCCGAGCGTGCTGCACGCTCCAACAGAGCCAACTGTTGGAACTGCTGGGCGAGTCCGTCGTGCATTGCCGTCTCTGACGCCCCTAGACGCGATCTACTCAAGGACAGTACGGGGAACATCTGCTTCCCCTGCAAGCGATCATCGCAGCAAGGATATATCACTCGGGCTGCGGTAGAGGTCCACTAAACCCTCGTAGGTTCGAATCCCTGTTTGGGATTCCATCCATCCGCAGACCGATCAGCCGCCCCACGTCCTGGTGTCAAAGTGGCCCCCAAACCACCCTATGAAACCCTACGGTACGATACACCAAGGGGTGTCAAAGCCAAAGGCGCCTAAGACGTTGAAATAACCGACTATTTTTCGTCCTGTCGGGTGCGCCATTTCCAATTTCGTGCTGCCGATGCCCCTTAAGATATTGAATGGCAAGGTAGTTTTGACGTTTGAAAACCCGTTCTGGCGGCAGTAGGTGACGCGGTCCGAAAAGGCCAGCCGCAGCACGATCCGGCGCAGGTGATACTGGCCTGAAGCCCAGAGTTTCCAAGGGTTTGACAGGAAGCTTACGGCGAGTTCGAACATCTCCTCGAAGGCATGGTGCGGCTTGCCCTCGGTCTCCAGTTGCTCACTCAGGATCAGCTTCTTGTTTTCGAGGTCGGCGACCTTCTTCTCGTAAGCCGCGATCACCGCAGGACTGTCCGACTCGACGATGCGCTCCAGTATCCGGTCGGTCTGCTTGGCGAGGTCGCTCAGCAGGTTTTTCAAATGCGCTTGCGCCGCCTTGCCCTGGGCGAGACGCTGGTCCCAGGCATCCTTGAACATGGCGTGGGCGAGGGTCACCAGGCCCTCGCTCGGCTGCAGCCTCGCGACGATCTGTGCGAACTCGCCCTCGACCTTGTCGCGCGGAATCGATTTGCGGGCGCTGGCACAGCCGCGGTTGTAACAGAGATAGTAGGGATGCCTCTTGCCGGTGCTGCTTCTCGACCAGCACGCGGTGAGAGGGCCGCCGCAGTCGCCGCACTGGACGAAGCCGCGCATCGGAAAATCGATGCCGATCTTCTTCTTGACCGGCGCTCGAGCGCGCTCATGGAGGCGCGCCTGGATGCGCTCATAGGTCTCGATGGAGATCAGCGGCTCGTGGTGGCCCTTGCGGCGCGGGACGTTCCACTTCGGCGCCTCGACGCAGCCGGCATAGACCGGACGTGAGAGCAGGTCGGTGACGCGCTGGAAGCGGATCGTCCCGTCGGCGAAATCCTTGGGGTATGCGGGCTGGCTTTCGAGGAAGCGCTTCATCTCCCCCTGCGTCTCGAAGCGGCCGGCCGCAAACCCCTCCAGGGCTTCCTGGACGATCGAGGCAAGGGGCTCGTCGCGTACCAGGATGTTGCCTTGACCTGAGACACGCTTGTAGCGGTAGCCAATCGGGGCCGCGAAGCACCAGTACCCGTTCATGGTCCGCGCCCGCATGCGATTGATGGTCTGCTCGCCATTCTTCTGGCGCTGATGCTGCGAGACGCTGGCGAGAAGGTTCTCAACCAGGATGGAATCCGAATCTTCGCCGAACTCGATCGTCGGGCTTTTCAGGACACCGCCGGCAGACCCGATGGCCGCACGCAACTTCAGATGCGCGTCGATACCGCGCGCAAGCCGCGAGATGTCGTCGATGACGACGACCATCAGCTCTCGGCCGTTCTTGCTATGCTTGCGCAAATACGCGAGCATCGCCTGCATGCCAGGACGCGTGGTGAGGCTCCCGGTCATGTCGTCGTGGAAGATCTGGACGACGTCCAATCCCTTGTAGCGAGCGTATTCGCGGCAGCGGGTTTCCTGCGAGCCTAGACCGTCGCCGCGGGTCGTCTGCTTGGCGCTCGAAACACGGCAATAGATGACGGCCTTCGTCTGGGTCCTGAACTCCTGGTGTTCCGATCTCATGATCGCTCCTCCAACACATCGCGAACAGGTCGATCAGCGCGCTTGCCGATTGTACCTTCCGAAGCAGCGTATTCATCATAATACCGCATCAAGGCGATCGCCATCACTCGGATGGATCGTCGACCGGCTCACGGGGCGGCAAGGCCTCGACCTGCTGCAGCGGATGAATGTGGAAGCCAAGATCGACAAAGCCGACAATGATCTTCCAGAACACCTCTAGAAATGCTGTGCGCTCGGCCTCCGATAAGGCGGGATCAGCGAGCATCGCTTCATAGCGTGCCACATCGAGCGTGAGCGCCGGTCGCCGGCTTGAGGCTGCGCCAGGCCGAGACCCGATCGGTTCATCCACGGAGTCTTGGGTCACGGCGGCTTCCGCGTTTCCACAGATGTCCGTCGCTCGATCACAAGCGATCGAGGAACGACGATCTCCTGTCGTCGATCTGGTCGATGCCGTGTCCTGGCTGCCGCTCTTGCCCATGCCAACCCGACGCGCGCCCACCATTGGCGGCGGGCGGCTGCTCAGCATGGTTGCCTTCACCTCTCACCTCAATTGGTAGAGCCGGGAAAATGCAGGAGGAAGCCGGAGTGTCGAGGATCTGGAAGGAAGTGAGATGGCGCAAGGTTCCGAGAACGGGCGGCGAAAGTTCCCGCTCACGTATCTCCCGCGGGCTGCACCTTCTCGCGTCTTCACTAGGATCCGCGCATCCGCTTCTCGCTCCGGCGCAACCGGAGACCGGGTCCCTTCTCTCCGTCATCGTCCAGCAATTCGAGTCCGCCTCGCTCCAAGGCGCCCCGAAGCTTGCCGATGGTGGTCAGCCGCGGGTCAGACCGGCGGACCTCAAAGGCGCGGATAGCCTCGATACTGACGCCGCTTTGCTTTGAGAGCACAGCGCGCGTCCAGCCAAGGAAGATTCGTCCGGCCCTGAGCTGCTTGGGTGTTAACACACCCCTGGCACTACGCGAGCCGCCCCATCGGACCAATTTGCCAGACCTATAGTGGTTGATATAGACCACTTAATGGTATTTAAGTCAGATCGCCAAGGGGAGATTAGCGCATGACCATCGCCACCAAGGTCGCCGCGTTGCTCGAAGCGGTTTCGTCTGCCGATATCGCGGGGATGACGCCAGTAGAGCGCCGCCGGTTCGCCGATCGCTGCCGGCATCTCGCGGACCTCGCCGAACCCAAGCCTGATGCACCCAAAGCCGGTGTGCTTGCAGACCTACGCAACGGCCGCCGCGCCGATTGAGCTTCACCGTCCGGCTAGGCGTCTCTGTTTGACCTAGCCGCAGCTCGCACCGACGGTGTGTGTGCGGCGTCCGTCGGCCCGCACTTCCTCGTCAATGCGGCTTGGACAGGGGATGTGCCGAACTACGTCTGATTGCATCTGATATGAACTCCGCGGGAGAACAAGAGACGGAAGGGCTGGGTGACGCTCACCGAAGGGAGAGAACCTCCTCGTGCCCCCGCTACCACAAGAAGCTCCCCATGCCCGATACCCTGCTCCTCGCAGCACATCTACACTGGCGCCCCTCGGCGCACTCATCCGTTTCTCGAGCGGCGCCGTTGAGCCTCCCGGCTGGCACCGCCGCAAACGCGCCGCCTGGGCCTCAAACGACGCAACCGGCAGGCTTGGTACGATAGGTCCCCGCACGGCACGTCTCGATGCTATCCTTCGTTCTCCATGCCCCAGTCGAGACGTCGATTGCCATGATCCGACGAACATCGAGCAGGTTCCGCGCACGCGGCATACCGATTGACAAGCGCAGCGAGATTGACGGCGAGGAGCGAGGATCTCAAAAGAGGTCGCGCACGCCGTAAGGTCCACATTGCAGAGAAAGCGGACATCTGAATGATTCTAGGCCCGACTGCGCTGGGCCCGTCTACACGAGGTCCGCAGTACGCACATATCCAGACATCGGCGGAATGCCCCCAAGTGCTCCGGGGGTAACCGTCTTACGTCGTGGTTACGGAGACCAGAAACTCTCTTGGCGTGGACGTTGACGCTTGACGTTGAGGTTGATGCCGTTCCACGGCTCGACTTCTGCACATTGCGAGAACGCGCTCTAGCCGTTCGCGTGGGGTTGCATCGTTCTATATAAGGTAAGAGTCCCTACCTCGAGGCATTCCTATGCTCATCTCTTTATGCAATGAAGTCATACGCGAGCTCCCGTTGCCGCAGCAATTCGAGTTTGCGCGCAAGATCGGCTACGACGGCGTGGAGATCGCGCCCTTCACGCTGGGCGACGATCCGCATGTCATAGCCGCCGGCAAGCGAGCCGAGATCCGCCGCGCAGCGCGCGACGCCGGCATGGCTATTACGGGCCTTCACTACCTTCTGCTGGCACCGGCGGGCCTGTCGATCACGTCGGCCGATGCCGCGCAGCGTTCCCGCACCGTCGACGTGATGCGCCGCCTGTGCGGCCTGGCCGCCGACCTTGGCGCCGCGATTCTCGTGCACGGCTCGCCGGCGCAGCGCCGGCTGGAACCGGGTGGCGAGGCGGAGAGCCGCAAATGGGCGGCCGAGTGCTTTGCCGCGGTCGCTGATACCGCGGCCGAGGCGGGCGTCACCTACTGCATCGAGCCGCTGGCGCCACCTGAGGCCAACTTCGTCAATACGGTCGCGGAGGCGGCCACCATCGTGCGTGCCATCGGCAATCAGGCGGTGCGAACGATGATCGATTGCTCGGCGGCCGGCCGTGCCGAGGCGCAGGCCATCCCGGACCTGATCCGGCAGTGGCTGCCGACCGGCCTCATCGCGCACATCCATCTCAACGACCCGAACCGTCGCGGCCCTGGCGAAGGCGACCTGGTGTTCGCCCCTATCTTCGCGGCCTTGGCAGCGAATGGCTACCGTGGCATGGCGGCGGTCGAGCCCTTCATCTACGAGCCCGACGGCCCGTCCTGCGCCGCCCGCGCCATCGGCTACGTGCGTGGGGCGATGGAGAGTCGCGCCTCGTAGAAGCGTAGGTCGGGTTAGGCCCGAAGGGCCGTAACCCGACATTTTTGCGAGCGCGCGTTGTGCCAACGGTGGGTCACGCGCCTTCGGCGCTAACCCACCCTACGCCACACGCCGACGTCGAAACAGATTGCGCATCCCCCGGTTCACGGCCGGGATCGACCAGAGGACCGACAGGATCGTGATCGCCGAAAGGACAGCGCAGGCGGGCCGCGTGAAGAACGGCACCACGCTGCCGCCGGACAGTACCAGTCCGCGCGTCAGGTTCTTCTCCAGCAGGTCGCCCAGCACCAGGCCTAGGATCATCGGCGCCATCGGAAACTTCAGCTCGCGCAGGATGAAGCCGATGCAGCCGAAGAACAGCATGACGTAGATGTCGAACACACGCGAGGTGATGGAGTAGGCCCCCACCACGCACAGCACGAACACCACCGGCATCAGCCGCTCGCGCGGCACCAGCAGGATCCACAACAGCGGCCGCACCAGGGTGAGGCCGAACAGGAGCTTGCTCATGTCGGCGATCACCAGCATGGCGACGATCTGGTAGAAGAACTCCGGCGTCTGCAGCATCAGGTTGGGGCCGGGGTTCAGGTCGTGGATCAGCATCGCGGCCATCAGCACGGCCGCCGGCGCCGAGCCTGGAACGGCGAGTGTCAGCACCGGAATGATGGCGCCCGGCACGCAGGCGCTCTCGCCCGTCTCGGCCGACATTAGGCCTTCCACCGATCCCTTGCCGTACTTCTCGGGCTCCTTGCTGGCGCGGCGGGCCGCGGCGTACGACGACCAAGCCGCCGTATCCTCGCCGAGGCCCGGCAGGATGCCGATGAAGGTGCCGATGGCGCCGGAGCGAAGAATAGTGCGCCAGTGCCGGAACACGTCTCTGATGCGCGGGAGGACGGAATCGATCTTCGACGACACCGCCTTGACGGCGGGCCCGCGCATGGCTTGCAGCACCTCGGCGACACCGAAGGCGCCGACCAGCGCGGGCAGGAGGCCGATGCCGCCGGCGAGATCCGTGCTGCCGAAGGCGAAGCGCTGATAGTTGTAGTGGGGCTCCTGGCCGATGGTGGCGATCCACAACCCGAGGAAGCCGGCGAGATAGCCCTTGAGCGGGTCGCCACCGGCCAGCGTGCCGGCGATGACGATGCCGAACAGCGCGATCCAGAAGAACTCGAAGCTCTGGAACTTGAGCGCCATCTCGCTCAAGACCGGCGTGAAGGCGGCGACGCACAGCGTGCCGAACAGGGTGCCGAGCCACGAGCCGGTCGTGGAGATGCCCATGGCGCGGCCGGCAAGACCCTGGCGCGCCAGGGGGTAGCCATCGAGCGTGGAGCAGGCCGATGCAGGCGTTCCCGGAATATTCAGGAGAATGGCACTGCGGCTGCCGCCGTAGATGGCGCCGACGTAGACGCACACCAGCACGAGGATGGCGTGGGTGTGCGGCATCGTGAAGGTGAGCGTCGTCATCAGGGCGACGCCCATGGTGGCGGTGAGGCCCGGCAGGGCGCCGATGACGATGCCGAGGAAGGTCGCCCACAGCACGGTGAACAGCACGCCGGGCGACATGAAGCCCGCGAAGGCGCTGCCGAAGCTGGCGAGACTGTCAAGCATTGGCGAGTCTCACTGGATCACGGCAGGCGCACGTAGAAGATCTTCTCGAACACCAGCGAGACCGCGGCGCCGGTGACGAGGCCCTGCAGCGCGGCCGTGCCGAGGCGGAGGAAGCGACGCGGCCAGGCATCGCCCTTGCGCCACTCGAACAGGGCAATGAAGGCGGTGACGAAAACGGCTGCCGCGGCCCAGAACGGCATGTGTCCGATCAGGCCGACGCAGAAGACGAGACCGAGCGCCGCCGCCAGGGCGAGTCGCAGGTTGCTGGTCCCGTCCGGAGCGGCTCGGCTTGTGATCGCTGCACTCGAGCGGCCGCGCCGCACGGATCGCATGACCAGCCAGATGCTGAGGGCGCTGATCACCAGGCCGTAAATACCTGGCACCAACCCCGGCGCGGTATAGATCTCGCCCTTCTGCTCCTTGAAGGTCGGCATCCGCCAAGCGACCGACACGATGGCGAGGCCGAGCACCAGGAAGGCGGCCCCCGTCCACAGGTCCGTGCGCGGCGGCAACGGCTCTTCATGGGGGAGCACGCTTGAGGCTTCGTCAGCCATGTCGATCGCTGTGTCGTTAGGGTTCCGCGCGAACGTCAGAGCCGGGGGATGCCCAGGGTATCGGGGGAGACCTTGGCTTTGCCCGCGTCGAAATAGAGCCATGCCGAATAGCGCACCATCTTGAAGGACTCACGCTCGGCCTCGTCGCCGTGCAGCGGCGCAAACAAGGCGCTGCGGGCTGCGGAGTATTTCTTCAAGGCCTCCGAGGTTTTGATCTTCTTCTCCCACACTTCGCTCATGGTCTTCACCACGTTGTCGGGCGCGCCGCGCGGCACCCAGATGCCGAAATAATTCATCGGCGCCGGCATGCTGGGCAGCCATTTCGTAGTGGGCGCGATCTCGCCGTAGCCTTCGAGCGTGATCGGCTTATCGGAAAGGACTGCCAGGGGGACGAGGCGCTTGGCCTTGATCATCTCGGTCATCTCGACCAGGAGCTGCGACACGGCCTGGGTCTCGCCGGACACCGCCGCGAGCACCGCCGGATTGCCGCCGTCGTAGGTGACGTGCTTGTAGTCGATCTTGCTCGCCGCCTTGACCGACTCCATGAAGTTGTGCCCCGCGGACGACAAGCCGGCGGTGGCGATGGTGACCTTGGCGCCATCCTTCTTCAGCGCTTCCAGCAGCTGGCCGAAATCCTTGAACGGCGCATTCGGATTGGCGGAGATCGCCGTCAGGTTGGCGACAGCGAAGAAGAGGTGCCACTCCTTGATGCCGGTATCCAGGAGGCCGAGCACGCGGTAGGTGCCGACGTCGGTGGCGGCGCCTGCGGCCCAGGTATAGCCATCCTTCGCGGCGTCGAGGGCATTCTTGGTGCCGACCGAGCCCGACGCACCCGGCTGGTTGACGACGATGAATTTCTGCTTGAGCTCAGCCTCCAGCTCGCCGGCGACGATGCGCGCCATCTGGTCGGTGGAGCCGCCCGCGGCCCACGGCACGATGATGTTGACGGGACGGTCCGGCTTCCAGCTGTACTCCTGTGCCGCCGCCGCGGTGGCGAACAGCCCGACGGCGCAGCCGATGAGCGCAGGGATCAGTGGTCGCGTTGAGAATGGTCGCATATTGCTCCCCCCAGGATAAGCCCTTGCGTACAGTTCTAGATTACTCAAGACTGCCGGAGCAAGGCTAGCTTCGCCAAGGTGGGCTTGGGCGAGCGCATGCAGCCATCCCAGCAGCGGGACCCGGCCGTGGGAAGCACAAGAGAAGCGCTGAAAGTCAAACTCGAGTCGGTCGACTGCTTTGAGCGCGACTTCAAGCTGCGGCTGCCGTTCCGGTTCGGGGTCATTACCGTCACCGAAGGCACGCAGGCCGTCATCCGCGCCTCCGTTGCGCTGCAGGACGGGCGCAGGGCCATCGGTATCGCCGCCGAGAGCCTGGGCGCCAAGTGGTTCGACAAGAGCCCGGCGTTCAGCGATGCGCAGAACCTCGACCAGCTGCGGCAGGCACTGAGCGTCGCGATCGCCCTCTATTGCGGTCGCGGATGGAGCACGCCGTTTGGGCTCTATGCCGACACCTACCGTGACCAGCTCACCGGCTGCGCCGATCTCGGCCTGGTGCCGCTGGTGGCCTGCTACGGCCCTGCCCTGCTCGACCGCGCCATCCTGGACGCCCTGGGCCGGGCGGAGGGTCTGTCGTTCGCCGAGATGATCGGGCGCAATGCCGCCGGCATCCATGTCCGCGACGATCTCACGCCGGACCTTGCGGGATTCGACCTTGCGGGATTCCTGCATGCGCTGCAGCCGGGCCGCGACATCGCGGTCCGCCACACCGTCGGGTTGGTCGATCCCATCGTGGCGAGCGACCAGAGGCCGGGCGAGCGCGTCAACGACGGTCTGCCCGAGACGCTGGCCGAAGTCGTCCGTCACTACGGTGCGCGCTACTACAAGCTGAAGGTCGGCGGCGATGTGGCGGCAGACCTCGATCGCCTGCAGAGGATCGCCGCGGTGCTTGATGGCGAGGCCGGCGGGTACCTGGCGACGCTGGACGGCAACGAGCAGTACGACGGCGTCGAGGGCATCGCCGAGCTGTGGCGGCGCATGGGCGAGACGCCGGCGCTGGCCAGATTGGCCAGGGCGACGCTGTTCATCGAGCAGCCGATCAAGCGGGCCAGGGCGCTTACCACGTCGGTGGAGCCCCTGGCGCGCCTGAAGCCGCTTATCATCGACGAGTCGGACGGCGAGCTGGCCTCGTTCCCGGCGGCGCTGCGGCTGGGCTACAGCGGCGTCTCCAGCAAGAACTGCAAGGGCCTCTATAAGTCGATCCTCAACGCCGCGCGCGTCGCTCGCCTCAATGCCGACGCCGGAACGGAGCGGCACTTCATGTCCGCGGAGGACCTGACCACGCTGGCAGGGGTGAGCGTGCAGCAGGACCTCGCCTTGGTGTCGCTGCTGGGTCTCGGCCACGTGGAGCGCAACGGGCACCACTTCATCGACGGCATGTCGTTCGCGCCCGAGCCCGAGCAGGCGGCCTTTGCCAGGACGCATCCCGACCTCTACAGCCGCAGCGGCGGGCCGACGCGGTTGCGGATCGAGGCGGGCCGGCTGCAGCTCGGCTCGCTCGACTGTCCTGGCTACGCCGTTGCCGCCGACACGGACTTCGCAAGCCTGCGACGCATGCGTGCCCCACCCACCGGACGGATCGCACCGGCCTATCCTGAGGAGGCCGCATGAGCGCCGATGGTCTCCCGGATCGGTTCGAAAGTGTCGCCGCGCTCGAGGATTTCATGACGCAGCCGACGCCGGCGCTCATCGCGGACCTCGGGCGGGTACCGGGCGATATCCTCGTCCTCGGCGCGGCGGGCAAGATGGGGCCGACGCTGGCGCGCATGGCCAAACGCGCGGTGCCGGGCAAGCGCGTTGTCGCAGTCGCCCGCTTTACCGAACCTTCCGCCAGGGCTTCTCTCGAAGCCGCCGGCGTGGAGACGGTCGCCTGCGACCTCCTCGATCGCAACGCCGTGGCCGCCCTGCCGAAGCTCGACAACGTCGTCTTCATGGCGGCCATGAAGTTCGGCGCAGCCGGCAATCCGGCGCTCACCTGGGCCATGAACGTGCACGTGCCGGCTATCGTGGCCGAGACATTCCCGTCCGCACGCATCGTCGCCTTCTCGACGGGATGCGTCTATCCCTTCGTGCCCGTCGCCGGCGGCGGCGCGACCGAGGACACGCGGGCGGTGCCGCCGCCAGGCGACTACGCCAACTCGTGCGTCGGCCGCGAGCGCATGTTCGAGCACTTCTCGGCCCGGCTCGGCACCCCGGGGCGGCTCATCCGACTCAACTACGCGATCGACATGCGCTACGGCGTCCTGCACGACCTGGCCGCCAAGGTGCGAGACGGAGTGCCCATCGACCTCGCGATGGGCCACGTCAACGTCATCTGGCAGGGTGATGCAAATGCCGCGGCGTTGCGCTGCCTCGCCCGCGCCACCACGCCCACCACGCCACTGAATGTGACCGGCTCGGAGACCGTCTCCGTGCGCTGGCTCGCCGAAGAGTTCGGCCGCCGCTTCGGGCGCGCGCCGGTCTTCAGGGGCGCGGAGGCGGAAGCGGGCTGGGTGAGCAATGCGGCGCGCATGGTGGCCGAGCTTGGGCCCGCGCGCGTGCCGCTTCAGGCGATGATCAGCTGGACCGCCGACTGGCTCGTGCAGGGCGGCGCCAGTCTCGGCAAGCCGACGCACTACGAGGTGCGCGATGGTCACTTCTGACGCGGCCGACGATCGGGGCAGCCTGCCGATCGTTCCACTCGGACCGCAGGATGCGGACGGCGTGTGGCCACTGTCCGTCGAAGCCGGATGGAACCAAACTGCTGCAGACTGGCGCCTGATGATTTCCTCTGGCTCCGCATTCGGCGTCAAGCATGCCGCGGGTGGTTGGATCGCCAGCGCGCTGGCCCTGCCGCTCGGATCCGAGGTGTCGTGGATCAGCATGGTGCTGGTAACGAAGTCGGAACGCCGCAAGGGCTACGGCTCCCGGCTTCTGCAGCGTTGTATCGTTGCCATCGAGGCCGCCGGCAGGGTCGCGGGCCTCGACGCCACCGAGTTCGGCCGGCCGGTCTACCTGCCCCTCGGCTTCCGCGACGTGTACGCGCTCTCGCGCTGGAGCGTCCCGAACGCGGTCGAGACTCGGATTGCCGCGCCGCCCGGCATCGCCATCATGCGTGCGCAATACCAAGACCTGACGCGAATCGTCGACTATGACTGCCGGTGTAGCGGTTTTGAACGTCGCACAGTTCTGGATAACCTTCTTGCCCGTGCGCCTTTCGTGGCCCATGTGGCCGAGCGGGCGGATGGCAGCATCGCCGGCTATAGCCTCGGCCGCGATGGTCATCGCGCAACCAATGTCGGGCCCGTGGTCGCGGAGGACCAGGCGATCGGCCTTGCGCTCGTGAGCCGCGCACTTGCTGGCATCCACGGTCCTGCAATTGTGGATGTGCCGGACCAGCACGGGAACATCAGGCAATGGCTGCAGTCGCAGGGGGCCTCGGCGCCGCGGAGCTTCATGCGAATGCTGCGGGGCCCCGCGCCTGCGGTCGAGAACGGCAACCGCATCATGGCCATTGCCGGGCCCGAGTTGGCGTGACAGCTGCCGCAAAGCGTTGCGAGAGGGACCGAGATGGCCGGACTGCATTGGAGCGAGTTGCCGGCTGATGTCGTTGCCAGCCTGCGCCACGGGGTCGTGATCCCGGCGCACCCACTCGCGCTCGACGAGAGACGCCAGTTTGACCGCGTCTCGCAGCGCGCGCTCTCGCGCTACTACATCGACGCCGGCTCGGGCGGGCTGGCCGTTGGCGTGCACGCGACGCAGTTCCAGATCCGCGATGTCGGGCTCTACCAGCCTGTGCTGGAGCTGGCGGCCGAGACGGCGCAGAGCTGGACCCGGCGGCCGCTGGTGATGATCGCCGGCGTGATTGGCACGACCGCCCAGGCCCAGGCCGAGGCGCGCCTGGCCCGCACCCTGGGCTACCACGCCGCACTGCTCGGACTAAGCGCGATGAAGGGCGCGAGCGAGGACGAGCTGATTGCCCATTGCACCGCCGTCGCTGCGCAGATGCCGCTGATCGGCTTCTATCTGCAGGCGGCAGTCGGCGGCATCCGGCTGTCGCGCAGCTTCTGGAGGCGCTTCGCGGCCATCGACAACGTCGTCGCCATCAAGGTCGCGCCCTTCAATCGCTACGCCACGCTTGATGTCGCGTTCGGCCTCGCCGCGGCCGGCGCCGAGGAACGTGTCACGCTCTATACCGGCAATGACGACCACATCGTGGCGGACTTGGTGACACCGCTGAGGGTGCGCACCGGTGGCCGGGAGGTGACGTTGCGCTTCAAGGGTGGGCTGCTCGGCCACTGGAGCGTCTGGACGAGGTCGGCGGTGATGCTGCTGGAGAGGCTGCAGGGCTGCGTCGCCACCGGGGCCATACCGGAGGACATCCTGGCCCTCGATGCGCAAGTCACCGACTGCAACAGCGCGATCTTCGACGTTGAGCACGACTTTGCCGGCTGCATCCCCGGCTGCCACGAAATCCTTCGCCGCCAAGGTTTGATGCGGACGGCGCACTGTCTCGATCCCAACGAGGTACTGAGTCCGGGTCAGGCCTCGGAGATCGATCGCCTCTTTGCAACGTACCCCGAATTCGTCGACGGCGCATTCGTCGGCGACAATCTTTCCCGGTGGCGAAGCTAAGCGGTGTGCGCGTTCCACTGGAGCCATGGATAGTCTGGTCGAAGGTCCGCCTTATCCCGCCTGTGCCACCGTCGGCGCATTGCCGGCCACCGTAGTTCGCCGTACGTCGCGAGGCTGCGTCTCGTCGAAGCGGCGGCCGCGGTGCATGGTCTGGCGGTTGTCCCACATGACAAGATCGTCCACCCGCCAACTGTGCACGTAGACGAACCTCGGCTGCGTGGCGTGATCGTTGAGGTCGCGCAAGAGGACGCGCGCCTCCGGCGTCGGCATGCCCGGAATGGCTCCGGCGTGGGAGGAGAGATAGAGCGACCTGCGCCCCGTGACCGGATGCGTGCGAACGAGCCGCTGGCACACGGGCTTGAACATCTGCCTCTCCTCCTCGGTGTAGTCGACCAAGCCGAGCGAGCCCCGGGAGTACATGAGGGAATGCTCGCACACGTAATCCTCGATCTCGCGCTTGGTCTCGGCGTCAAGCGCGTCATAGGCGGCGCGCATGTCGGCGAACTCGGTGTTGCCGCCCTTCGGGTTTACGATGCGCGCCGAGAGCAGCGAGTATTTGGCCGGGACCGCCCGGAACGAGCTGTCCGAGTGCCACAGCATGTTGGCGAGGTTGAACAGGCGTTGGCGGCTGTCGCGCGGCAGCGGCTTGTGCTCCTTGTCAAGATTCGACACGTCGTTCATGTTGATGTCGAGGCGCCGGTCCTCCGGTTTGGTGATGTTGCCGCCGCGGGCGGGCTCCAGCGCGCCGAAGTTGCGAGTGAAGGCCATTTGCTGCTCGTCGGTGAGCTTCTGGTCGCGGAACACCAGCACAGCATGTTTGTCCATCCCCGCCTCGATCGCCGCCACGTGCTCGGGCGTCACTGGCTTGGCGGTGTCGATGCCCGAGACTTCGCCGACGAATAGTGTGCCGATCTGACGAATCGTGATGGGCATGGTGGGGCTCCTCCGTCCCAGGCGGCTTCTGTGTCCGACCTCTGGGGGCCGTCAGTGCCGCACCGCCCTGGGCATCGCGGCGCTCAGCAGTCACCACGTGCGAGCCGACAGCGGGCAGGCGTGGCCGCCTCGTTCTTCTAACGGGTGGTGGCCGGCCTGTCACCTGCGTGCGGCTGATCTAGGCACGACGCGATGGGCTAAGCAGCGGACATCCCATCAACAAGTTCGCCAGCCCGAGCGGCCGATGTCCGCTTCTGTATAAGCTGGACTGCGCCAGCACGCCCCGCGGTTGTCGGAGTGATCCGACGACGGCTCCCTCGCAGAAGTACACTGAGAGTTCGGCGAGGCCTTTCGGATGTCCGATGGCTTTCTTGCAGTCCGAGATCGCCTTCTTGGCCTTGCCAACTGAGATGTCCTGTCCTTTCATTGCGTCCGGGGCGATCGAGCGCGAGATCATCTTTTTGTAGGGGACCAGTGGAGCCGCGCCGAGGCCAAGGCGAGCGTTGAAAAAAGCTTGGTTGTCCCTGCTGACTTCGTGGAGATCTCTGAGGAGCCTGAGAAGGCCGGCACGTACCTTCAAGCTCCGCCTTCACATCACGCCACGAAGGCTCCGGCTTTGCGGCGTTGGCGATGTGGAACCTTTCAGCCCGGCCCGCTCGAGTTTGCTGCGCGTCGCGCTCGCCTGCGCGCAAACTCCGGTCAATCTCTTGGCTCGATTGCATGATTTGTCTTATAGGCCAGACGCGTGACACCCTATTCTGCGTCTTCGCTAGTTGTCCTCTGCGGCAGGGAGATGCACATGGCCGAGAGGGGCGCGGTCGACAACAACAGCCGCGAGCCGCTGTCCGGTCTTGTCGAGCGCGTGACATTTCACAGCGCCGAGACCGGCTTCTGCGTGCTGCGGGTCAAGGTGCGGGGGCACCGTGACCTCGCCACCGTGCTCGGCTCGGCGGCCGAGGTGCATGCGGGCGAGCAAATCCAGGCCAGCGGGCGATGGCAGCAACACCGCGAGCATGGCCTCCAGTTCCGCGCAAGCTTCCTGCAGGTGGTGCCGCCCTCATCCCTGGAAGGCATCCGGCGGTATCTGGGCTCCGGCCTCATCAAGGGCATCGGCCCCCACTTCGCCGATCGGCTGGTAAAGGCGTTCGGCGAGGGCGTGTTCGATGTGATCGAGCGCGCGCCCGAGCGCCTGCTCGAGGTCGACGGCATCGGCAAGACGCGGCTCCAGCGGATCACCTCCGGGTGGGCCGAGCAGAAGGCGATCCGCGAGATCATGGTGTTCCTGCAGAGCCACGGCGTCGGTACCTCACGGGCGGTGCGCATCTTTAAGACCTATGGGGCCGATGCGATCCCGCTGGTCAACGAGAACCCCTACCGCCTTGCCAGCGACATCCGCGGCATCGGCTTCATCACGGCCGACCAGATCGCCCAGAAGCTCGGCATCCCGAAGACGTCGATAATGCGGGCCCGTGCCGGCATCACCTACGCCCTCCTCCAGGCGGTCGAGAACGGCGATTGTGGTTTGCCCGAGGCGGAGCTTCTGACGCTCGCCCAGAAGCTGCTCGAGGTAGAGCGTGGGCTGCTCGCCGAGGCGTTGGCACTGGAGCTCGCCGGCGGGAGCGTGGTTGCCGACACGGTCAATGATCAGCCGTGTGTTTTCGTGCCGCATCTGCGCCATGCCGAGGACGCGATCGCAACGGCCATCAGGCACCTTCAGGCAGGACGACCGCCATGGCCTGCCATCGATGCAGTGAAAGCCATCGACTGGGTGGAAGCGCGGCTCGGCGTTAGGCTCGCACCGGGCCAACGCGATGCCGTCAGCAAGGCCCTGTGCTCGAAGATCCTGATCGTCACCGGCGGTCCGGGTGTCGGTAAGACCACCATCATCCGCGGCATCCTGGCCATCCTGCGGGCGAAGGGCGTGACGCCGCTTCTGGCGGCGCCAACCGGCCGGGCCGCCAAACGCCTGTCGGAAACCACAGGGCTCGAAGCGAAGACTATTCATCGCCTGCTCGAGTTCGATCCGAAGGGCGGAGGGTTCGTCCGGTGCAAGGAATTGCCGCTCGAGGGCGACCTGCTGGTGCTCGACGAGACTTCCATGATCGACGTACCGCTGATGGCGTTTGTGTTGAAAGCGCTGCCGCGGACCGCCGCACTGCTGATTGTCGGCGACGTCGACCAGCTGCCGTCTGTCGGCCCCGGACATGTGCTCGCCGATCTGATTGGGAGCGGGCAATGGCCGGTTGCACGCCTCACCGAGATCTTCCGGCAAGCCAGCGCCAGTCGGATCATCGTCAATGCGCACCGTGTCAATGCGGGCGCCATGCCGGAACTCGCCGCGCCAGACGGGGACAGCGATTTCTATTTCGTCGAGGCTGCCGATGCCGAGGATGCCGCCAACAAGACCGTCAAGGTGGTGGCCGATCGCATCCCGGCCCGCTTCGGCCTAGACCCGATCCGCGACGTGCAGGTGCTCTGCCCCATGAACCGCGGTGCAGCCGGCGCACGTGCGCTCAACCTGGCGCTGCAAGCAGCACTCAATGCCGGTGAGGGCGGGACGGCGGTCGAGCGGTTCGGTTTCACATACCGGGTCGGCGACAAGGTCATGCAGATTGAGAACAATTACGACCGGGAGGTGTTCAACGGCGACATTGGCTTCATCGCCAGGATCGATCACGACGAGGGCGAGGTCACCATCGACATCGACGGACGAACGGTGGTCTACCCATTCGGGGAGCTCGACGAGGTGGTGCTCGCTTACGCCACGACCATCCACAAGTCACAGGGCTCGGAGTACCCTGCCATCGTGATCCCTGTCGTGACCCAGCACTACGCCATGCTGCAACGCAATCTGCTCTACACGGGAATGACGCGCGGCAAGCGCCTGGTGGTGCTCGTCGGCCAGCGCAAGGCGGTCGCCATCGCCGTGCGTGGCACTCAAGGCCGGCGGCGCTGGTCGAAGCTGCGGGAGTTGCTATCGCCCTCGAACATACGGTCGCCGCCAGCCGAGCGATCAAGTGAGCGTCTCTGATGCTATCGTCTTTGCGGTCGCACCCCGGCGGACGCAGGGTTGCTCCCAAGATGCGGGATCGTAAAACTGGGTGCTGCGCGTGACCCTGTATTTCTGACATCGGACATGCCCAACGATGCAGATCGGTAGTTCCAAGGCGTCCCAGCTGACCGAAAGTGTATACTTGCCCCGGGAAGCCGGATCATGCGTGGGCTGTCGCAACGTGGTCTTTGAGTTGTTGGGGATTGCCACGTCCGGCGCTTGGCCGGCGGCTATACGGAACCGAAGGGCCGGTGTGTCCGATCAGCGCGCGAGGATAAGCTCCAGCGGTTGCGTCGCCGGACCGCTTGCCTCGTAGCCCTGGGCGATCAGGTGACCCTGCGCAGGGTCGGCCGCTAGGGCGAGCCGCGTTTGGCTATTGAGAATTGGCCAGTGTAGCCACTTCAAGTCGAGCAATCCCGGCGCGGTCTCCATCGTTGCGAGGCGTCTCGCGTTCTCGAACGCTGAGTGATGGCCCGGATGCCATTCCGGCGTCTGCCATTCGTTCGCTGCGCAGACCGCATTTAGCAGCATTCCCGCTGACGTTTCCCGCCGCTCGATAATGCAGACATCGCTCGCCCGCAGCCCCGCCAGGGTATAAATGGCGGGCGTGCATATCGGCGTCGACTCCAACATATGCCGCGCTGCACTGAAATCGGGTGCCTCCTCGAATGCGCGCCGCAGAAGATGGATCGGCTGCATGTGGGGCGAGCGCCAGACGTCCCGCTTGCTCAGAACCCAATCGATCGCGAGGACCCCCGTGCGCTTCCTGATGCTTGGCTGATTGATGGCGGCGGCGAAGCGCCCAGGCGCCATCGCCTGCAGGACGCCGGTGAAGCCCGGCCAGGTCAGGGAGACCCATGGGCCTCGGGCGCTCGTAATTCGCGCCGCAACAACGTACCGGCCAAGGCCGTTCACCTTCCAGTCGAGCGCACGCAGAAGCCGCGCGCTGGTGCCCTCCATGGCTGGCTTCGCCGCGGTGGTGCACCCCCATTCGTAGTGGAGATTGAGAAAGTACGCGCCTGGTCGCGTGCTGAGACTCGCAAGTTGATCGAGCTCCGGGAGATAGGGTGACTGGTGCGCGCTGAGGCAGCGGCGGGAAATGGCGTCAGCCACCCGCAGCGCGTACAAGGGGACGCCAGCGAGCGCGGCGTCGAGCATGGCGTAGGTGCGCTCGCGCCCGACCAGGCGCGCAGTCTCGATCGCGAAATCGGGCCCGACATCGAAGACCGGAATCTCCGGCAGGTTGTTCTGCGTAGGAGCCTCTGCAGGGCGCGTGTGTGCCATAGGCGCCGTCCTCGCCCGTCTGCGCAAACCTCAACGTGGGGCCAACGAGGCCGTTCCACAAGACAGCCGGCTAATAAGGGGTCAACGCGGTCGGAAAGCGCTGATCCGGACCAGATTTCGATTACCGCGCGGGCGTATGGGAATTGATCGATCCCGGGGGGAGGGCCAGGTCAAGGCTGCTTTCCAGGCGGCGTCACACTCGGTCCTGATGGTTCCCTGCTTATTGCGGACGATGTGGGGAATGTGATCTGGCGCGTCATGGGTGCGGAACAGGGCTGAGCGAGTGCGCGACGGCTCATTTTGGAAGGTGATCGTTAGTCAACTAAGCCCAATGGCATAGAT
>Ga0070695_100000612_pt1 | contig 18925 bp, 14 predicted proteins | sample KBSK1252metaG_FD_65471 | JGI IMG/M metagenome (GOLD analysis project Ga0070695, IMG submission 65471) | Corn, switchgrass and miscanthus rhizosphere microbial communities from Kellogg Biological Station, Michigan, USA - KBS K1-25-2 metaG | ecosystem: Host-associated > Plants > Roots >...
TGGCCAATCCGCCGAGCAGGAACGCCGCGGAGAAGGACGTGATTCTCATCGGGGAGTCTTCTTCTCGAGCGCCTTGCAGGCGTAGCCGTCCAACCGGCACACGACGTCGCGGAGAAGCGCGGGCCGTTGCGGCTCGGGCGTCTCGCTCCACGTCCGCTTCAACTCCGCGCAGCCGCCTCCGGGAGCCACGAATCGCGAGAGCAGCCTGTTGCGGTCCGATCCGAGCGTGGCCGTGTCGCCGTGGGCGCACAGCAGCACCGCCGAGACGGTGTCGGGATGCTGCAGCGCATGATCGAGCGCGCCCAGCTTGTCGGCGTCGCGCGCCGCCGTCGAAGCGCCGCGCTCCAGCAGCAGCTGGACGATGTCCGCTCGCTCCAGCCCGCGCAGCGCAAGAATCAGGGGCGTCGCCCCGGTTTCGTCCTTCCCCTCGATCGCGGCACCGTGATCGAGCAGGATGCGCGCGACTCCGACCTGGCCGGCCGTGGCCGCGCCGTTCAGCGGAAGCCGCTCACTCGGCGGCCTGCCGCTCTGCATCCAGACGGTCCAGGGCGTCCTTGCCAGCGAGGGATCGATCGCGAGCATGCGGAGGACGGCGCGCTCGTCGCCCTTCTTCGCCGCGAGAGAGAAGGCCTGCCGCACGTGGGCATCGCTCGCGTCGCAGGCCGCGAGCACGAGCGACAGCAGGACGGGCCAGGCTGTCTTCGTGGCTTCAGTCCTTGATGAGTCGATTGGCGGAGAGGGTGGGATTCGAACCCACGATACCGTTGCCGGTATAGCAGTTTTCGAGACTGCCCGCTTCAGCCACTTGCGTACCTCTCCGCGGGCGTGGCGCGATGTCGATTCTATTCGATCCAGCTCACCACGACGGGGAGATGGTCCGAAACGTCTGTGTCGATGACTCTCGCCTCCACATCCGTGACGCGATCCGAAAGGGGCTGGCTGAGCCAGACGTAGTCGACGCGAGTTCCAGCCCAACAGGTCGTCCGCAGGGATGGTGCGAGCGGCCGGGCCAGCGCGACGGCGTAACCCTCGGCGCGTGCGTCGGACAGTCGCGCGGCATCGCGGTAACCCCAGCCGTCAAGCAGCGCGACAGCGTCGTTGCTCGGTGCCTCCCGCGAGCTGCGCGCACGTGCATCGCGAATCGATTCGAGCGCCTCCTGCGGATAGTCGGAGAGGCGCAGCGCGTTCAGGTCGCCGCCGATCAGGCACGGCGTCTCGAAGCTGCTCAGCTTGCGGTGTAGCTGCTGCAGCTGCCGGACACGCACCGCTTCACTGCCCTCGTCGAGGTGAGTGCACACGACGCGCACCTCGACGCCCCCGAGAGCGACCCGCGCGTGTGCCGCGCTGCGCGTCTCTGCGCCACGGGCGTCCAGAGGAATCACGCCGCTGTCGTGGAGCGTGACCCGCGAGAGCAGCGCGTTGCCCATCCATTGCGCGGGTGCATAGACGAGCTGAAGTCCGAGCGTCGCTGCAACGCGATCCAGGGCGGCGTCGCGCGGGACCTCGTTGAGGAGCAAGACGTCGCAGTCGAGGCCCGCGAGCATCGCGATCGCATCGTCGAGGCGCCGGCGACGATCGCGATCGCACCAGCCGTGTGTGTTGAAGGCGCCGATGCGGACGCGGCCGATCAGGCCTCCAGCCGCGAGTTCAGCGTGACCTTCGCGTTCAGCAGCCGCGAGATCGGGCAGCCGGCCTTGGCGTTGGCGGCGGCCGTGTCGAACTTGTCCTTGGGCGCGCCCGGGATCTTCGCCACGAGGTCGAGAGCGGACTCGACGACGGTCCAGCCGGCGTCGAGCTTCTCCATCGTGATCGTGCAGATGACCTCGAGGCTCTGCGCGGTCAGACCCGCGGTGCCGAGCTGGCCCGAGAGCGCCATCGCGAAGCAGCCGGCGTGCGCCGCCGCGATCAGCTCCTCGGGGTTGGTCCCCTTGCCGCTCTCGAAGCGCGTGCTGAACGAGTACTGCGCCTTCTCGAGCACGCCGCTCTCGGTGGACACGACGCCCTTGCCGTCCTTCAGTCCGCCCTGCCAGACCGCCGTCGCCTTGCGTTTCATGATCTTCGTGTCACTCCTCTCGTCTCTTCGCTTGGAAGAAGTCCTTGACCAGCTTAAGGCACTCGACCTCGAGCACGCCTTTCCGCGTCTCGAAATGATGGTTGGTCGCGAGCGCGGACGCGTCCAGCAGCGACCCGACCGCGCCGAACTTCGGCTCGGCCGCGCCGTAGACGACCCGCGCGACGCGCGCGCTGAGGATCGCGCCGACGCACATCAGGCACGGCTCGAGCGTCACGTAGAGGGTCGTGCCGGGGAGCCGGTAGTTGCCTTCACGACGCGCGGCCTCGCGCAGCGCCACGATCTCGGCGTGCGCGGTCGGGTCCTTCGCCTGGATCGGCTGGTTGAAGCCCCTCGAGATGGGCTCACCGTCCCGGGCCAGCACCGCCCCGATCGGGACCTCGCCCGAGGCCAGCGCTTTGCGCGCCTCCTCGATCGACAGCCACATCAGTCGCTCGTCGCGCTCGCCCGGATCCTTGGTCGCCGCCATGCCTCGTGAGAGCATCGCGAGGATAACAAGGATGCGCGCGCGGCTCCCGGAACGCATCGTGTCCGGAGGACAGACCGGCGTCGATCGCGCCGCGCTCGACGCGGCGCGCGCGCTGGGCGTGCCGTGCGGCGGCTGGTGTCCCAAGGGACGGCTCGCGGAGGACGGACGGCTCCCGGAGCGGTATCCGCTCGTCGAGACGCCCAGCGACGACTACGCGCAGCGCACCGAGTGGAACGTGCGCGATTCCGACGGCACGCTGATCCTGTATCGCGGGGTGTTGACGGGCGGCAGCGCTCTCACCGCCCGGCTGGCGGAACGCTACGACCGGCCGAGCCTCGCGCTGGACCTCCAGAGCTCGCCCGATCCGCTCGCGATCCGGGAATGGATCGCCGAGAACCAGATCCGAGCGTTGAACGTCGCAGGCCCGCGCGCCAGCGGCGCCCCGGGACTCTACGAGCAGGCGCGGGAGCTGCTCGCCGCCGTGCTGGCCGAATCGAGCGACAGGAGAAGCGCCGCGCCATGAGCCAGCCCAGGAAGCCCGTCGAATACTCCGAGTACCTGCAGCTCGAGCGGCTGCTCGGCAGCCAGGCGCTCAAGAGCGCGGAGCACGGCAAGCCCGCCCACGACGAGATGCTGTTCGTGATCGTCCACCAGGCCTACGAGCTGTGGTTCAAGCAAATCCTGCACGAGCTGGACTCGGTGATGGCGCTGTTCCGCGCCGACTCGGTGGACGAGCGCTCGATCGGCGTCGCGGTCTCGCGCCTGCTGCGCATCGTCGAGATCCAGCGCGTGCTGATCGACCAGCTGCGCATCCTCGAGACGATGACGCCGCTCGACTTCCTCGACTTCCGCGACCTGCTGCTGCCCGCTTCGGGCTTCGAGAGCGTGCAGTTCCGGCTGATCGAGCTGAAGCTGGGCCTGCGCCGCGAGCAACGCGTAAAGGTCGAGCGCCTCGGACAGCCGCCGCTCGAGGCTCAGCGCCGCGCGCTCGTGGAGGCGCAGACCGGGCCGTCGCTCTTCGACCTGGTCGAGCGCTGGCTGGAACGCACGCCGTTCCTCGAGCTCCCGGGGTACCAGTTCTGGCAGAGCTACCGCCAGGCGGTCGAGACGATGCTGGCGAAGGACCGCGTCACGATCCAGGAGAACGCTGTGCTGGCCGAACTCGAGCGCGAAGCGCAGCTCAAGGAGCTGGACGTCACGCGCAAGAGCTTCGAGGGGCTCTTCGACGAAAAGACGCACGAGCGGCTGCAGGCCGAAGGGCTGCGCCGAATGTCCTTCCGCGCCACGCTCGCGGCGCTCTTGATCCACCTGTACCGGGAGCAGCCGATCCTGCACCTGCCGTTCCGCTTCCTGACCGCTCTCGTCGAGATCGACGAGCTCCTGGCCAGCTGGCGCTACCGCCACGCGCTGATGGTCCACCGGATGATCGGCGCCAAGATCGGCACCGGCGGCAGCTCTGGCCATCGTTATTTATTGGCGACGGTGGAGCGCCACAAGGTCTTTACCGATCTCTACAACCTGTCGACGTTCCTGATCTCGCGCTCGGCGCTGCCGCCGCTGCCACCCGAAGTCGAGCGCCGCCTGGGCTTCTACTACCCGCGCGAGTGAGCGCGCTTCATCCCAGGCACAGCCTGACGTAGGCGTCGATCATCTTCGGCATCCCGAACTGCTCCGCGACCCGCGCGCGCGCGGCGTCGCCCATGCTCCGGCGCAGCGTGGCGTCGCCGCCCGTCTGCACGAGGGCATCGGCCAGGCCCGAGACGTCCTCGCGCCCGACCAGCCGCCCGTTCAAGCCGTCTTCGATCTGCTCGGCCATCCCGCCGGCGCGCGTCGCCACCACCGGCAGCCCAGCCGCCATCGCCTCGAGCGAGGCGTTCGGACAGCCGGCCGGCTCGGCCACCAGCGCGAACACGTCGAGCTCGCGCAGGAAGCGCTGTGGCTCCGGCTGTTCGCCGACGAACGCGACCGGCAGCCCCCGCGCCAGGTGCTTCAGCTCGTCGAGATGCGCGGGCTGGCTGCGCTCGGGCCCGCCGGCGATGCGCAGCTCGTGGGGCGGCAGGCGCTTCGACGCGAGCCGCAGCGCGAGCAGCAACATGTCGACGCGCTTGCGCGGGTCGAGCCGCGCAAGCGTCCCGAAGACGACGTGCCCGTTGCCGGAGCGGGCGGCGCGGGGATCCGGCAGCGGCACGCCGTTCGGGATCACGTGGACGGGCGCGCCGAGCGCCGACGCGCGCTCGGCTTCGGCACGGTATTTCACGACGACGCCCGCCAGGCGAGCCCCGTAGTCGCGGAGCCTGGTATAGGGCAATCCCGGCCGCGGGCGCTCGAAGTAGCGCTCGAGCGATTCGAAGTACATCTCACCGGGGCTCACGTCGTAGATCGGAATGTCCAGCAGCGCGTCCGCCAGCAGCAGCTTGTGTTGCGTGAGGGCGTTCCAGAACAGCACGGCCGCCGGCGGAGCGTCGTCGACGGCTTCGAGGAGCCGCTCCACGGCCTCGGCCGGATCGCACTCCTCGGGCGGTTGCAGCGCGAGCACGGGGATGCCGGCGGCCTCGAGGGCTCGGCGTCCCGGCGTCGGGTACGCCGGCTGCTCCTGCAGCAGCGCGGCACGGGCGGCGATGCCGGCCTGCCTCAGGCCCAGCAACAAGCGGCGCGCGCTCGATTGCGCCCCGCCGGTGCTGAAGTTGTTGGTCACGAGCAGGACGCCTTCGGCCCTCTTCCTTGCCGCGGCGCGCGCGACGCCGTGGAGGATGCGCGCGTAGCCCTCCGCCATGCGTTCGCTCGAGAAGGAGCGCTGCACCGCCGCGCGTCCGGACTCCGGAGCGCACCGCGCGACCGACAGCAGCGCTTCGGCGAAAGCAGAGGGCGGCGCATCCTTCGGGACGAGCTTCAGCGCGCCGGTCGACGACGCGACCTCGGGCGCGCCGCCGACGGCCGTCGCGATGGCTGGCCGCCCCGCCGCCAACGCCTCGAGCTGCGCGAGGCTCAAGCCTTCGTGCGCGCTCGGCGAGACCAGCGCATCGGCCGCCAGATAGAGCGGCGCCAGGTCCGCGACCGAGCCGACGTGCCGTACGTCGTCGCCGAGCTCGAGCCGAGCGACCTCCGCCACGAACGCCGCCAGCGCTTCGTGCGAGCGCGGGTCGCGCCCCGGCGCGCCCGCAAGCACCAGCCGGACCCGGCGCGAGATGCCGCGCGTACGAAACGCCTCGCGCGTCGCCTCCACGATGCTCGGCAGCCGTTCGAGTCGTTTCTGCGGGCGCGGGTTGGCGACGCTCAGCAGCACGAAGTCGGTGCTGGAAAAGCCCAACCGATCGCGCCAGCGCCGCGCCGCCTCTTCGCGCTCCGGGGTGCTCGCGTACGCGCCGACGGCGATCCCGTTCCAAACCGTCCGCTGCGGCCGCGGCAGGCGCGCGCGGCGGATGGCGCGCTCGACGGCGCGCGAGCACGCGATCAGCGCGGCCTCGCCGGGTTCGAGCCGGCGCGTGCCGGGGGGCCAGCTCTCGCGCGTGTTGTGAAGCGTCACCGCCACCGGCAGTCCGGCGCGGCGCAGGCCGAGCACGACGCCGCGACGTGCCAGGTGCACGTGAACGACGTCGCTGCCGAAGCCCACCAGCGCCCGCCGCAGACCGGCGCCTGCGCGGATCTGCAGCGTGCCACGCGGCGCCTGGAGCGCGGCGCGCTGCGGCGCGCCGAGCGCGAACAGCCGCGTCGCGACGCCGCGCGCGCGCAGGCCGCGCGTCAGCTCCACCGCGATGCGCTCGCCGCCGCCCTGGTGCAGGCTCGTCACCACTTCGGCCACGCGCAGGCCGTCGTGGTCCCAGACGTCCAGCGCCGGGAAATGCACGACGCGCGCGGACGTGCGCAGCGCGGCGGCGCGCAGCGCGTGGCCGAGGTCGCCCTGCATCTCCTCGCCGACCGCCCGCGTGAGCGTGTCGTCGAGGAAGACGGACACCAGGGGCGGCAGAAGGGCGGCATCGAACTCGCCGCGCGCGCGCGCGTATTCGCGCGTCCACGCCTCCGCGTCGGGCGTCGCCTCGCCGCGCGCGCGCACCGCGCCCAGCGCGAGCAGCGGCCGACCCGTCGCGGAGGGCGGCGGGGCGCGCACCTCGCGGCGCAGCAGCCAGCTGCCGGCGCGCAGCAGCAGCACCGGCCCGCACGGCGGCAAGCGCTCGAGCGTAAGGACACCGCGCAGGCGCAGCGAGCGCTGCGTGCGGCCCGCGCGCCAGCAGTCGCCGGGCCGCTCCCCGAACACCAGCGCCGTCAGTAGGCCGATGGGTAGCCTCGGAAGCGGTCCTGAGAGTCGTCGTAGTCGTCGTCGTCACGCCGCGGCGTCCCCCGCTGCTGCGGCGGTGGTGGCGGTGGAGCGGCGCCGCGCGGACGTCCCGGCGCCGCCGCGGCCGAGGCCGCGAGCACGCTCAGGATCTCGACGTTCGAGGGCGTCGTGCCGGTGAACACGAACATGCCCTGCGAGGGATCGCTCGGGACGGTCATCTCGCCGGTCTCCGGACGTCCCTGGACGGCGTAGCGGTAGCGGATGGTCTCGCCGGGGCGGGCGCGCGGCGCGTAGATCGTGAACCCGTCGCGCCCTTGCTTGATGCGCGGGGAGCTCTTGTCGCCGAAGATCCCGCGCACGCCTTTCAGGATCACGAACACGATCCCGGCCAGGATGACCAGACCGAACGCGCAGGGCAGCAGCAGATAGGACATCGGCGCGCCAAAGGACGCGGGCTGCGCGGTCGTCCGCGTCGTTTGCGCCGCCTGGACCGCTGGCTGAGTCTGGACGACCGGCGCGGCCGCGCTGGCCGCGGTCACGGCGGCCACCACGCGGAAGCCGTTGTCGGCGTTTCGACTGCCCGGTGCGTTGCGATAACGGGCCGCCGATCGCAGATCGCCCGGCTGCTTGAGCCACGACCCGCCGCGCAGCACACGCCTCGGCCGATCCGACAGCGTCTCGCGCGTCTCGAGCGGATCGCTGACCGGGCCCGGACGGTAGGGGCCGTACCAGTCGCGGCACCACTCGGAGACGTTGCCGGCCGTGTCGTAGAGGCCGAAGCCGTTGGGCTTCTTCTGGCCCACGGCCTGCGGGCCGGTGCTCGCGTTCGCTTTGTACCAGCCGATCTGGCGCGAGACGTCGTCCGAATCGCCCGCGAAGAAGCGCGACGCCGATCCGCCGCGCGCCGCGTACTCCCACTCGGCCTCGGTCGGCAGCGTGACCTCGCGGCCGGCGCGCCGCGTGAGCCAGGCCGCGAATGCCAGCGCGTCGCCGTAGGTCACGATCGTGACGGGATGCTCGTCGGAGACCGGGTACCCCGGATCGCGCCAGTTGTAGCGCGGGCCCTGCACGAGCGCCTTGCCGTCCCAGCCGAAGCCGCCGGAGGTCCCCTTCTCGGCCTCGGTCTTGTAGCCGGTCTCCTGCACGAAGCGCGCGAACTGGCGCAGCGTGACCTCGTGCTTGCCGACGTAGAAGTCGCGCGTCAGCGTGACGCGGCGCGGCGCCTCGTCCGGCGCTCGGCCGCGCTCGCCCTCGGGCGAGCCCTGCTCGAAGCTGCCGGCCTTGACGCGCATCAGCTCCAGCGAGACGCCGCCGCCCAGGTCGAGGCGCAGCGTCGCGGGTGGTTCCTGAGCCGCTGCGGCCATGGCCGACAGCACGCCCCAGAGCAGCACCGCTTTCTTTCTCAAGACACCCTCCCGGCGGATGCGAGAGGGTACCCCATCCCCACCCGGTCGGGCGGCTATACTCGCGAGTCAGTTGGCTAAGCTCGGCGGCTTTTTCGGCGGTGGCGAGCAAACCCCCGAAGTGGAGGCGCAGAAGCACCTGCGCGACGGCAACTTCCTGGCCGCGGGCAAGGTCCTCGAGTCGGCCGGGAAGCTCTCCCAGGCCGCCGAGGCGTACATGCAGGGGCGCGAGTACCAGGCGGCCGCCGAGGTGTACGACCGGCTGGGCCGCCGGGAACAGGCCGCCGACCTGTTCCTGAAGGTCGGCGACTTCAAGCGTGCGGCCGATGCGCTGGCGCGCGGCGGCAACCCGCTCAAGGCCGCGGACCTGCTCAGCCAGCGCGGCCAGTCGCAGGAGGCCGCCAAGCTCTACACGCAGGCGGGCGCGTGGTCGAAGGCGGCGGAGCTGTACGTGAAGGGTGGCTATCCACTGCGCGCGGCCCAGGCCTTCGAGAAGCAGGGCGATCTCCAGAACGCGGCCGAGTGCTACGAGCGGCACTTCGTCGAGAACGTCGCGTACGGCTCGGGCCAGGCGTCTCCCTCCTCGGCCGACCACAAGGCCGCGCTGCACGCGGGCCGGCTGTGGGCGCAGGCCGGCAGCCAGGAGCGCGCGCTGCAGATCTACGCGCGCGCGGGCTTCCACAAGGAGGCCGCGGAAACGGCGCTCGCGCTGCAGCAGTTCGCGAAGGCCGCCGAGCTCTTCACGCGCGCCGAGGACCTCGAGCGCGCGGCGGACGCGTGGGACAAGGCCGGCAACGGCGTGCAGGCCGCGTTGCTGCGCGGCGAGGTCGCGTTCAAGGACGACCGCATGGCCGAGGCCGCGGCGCACTTCCAGCAAGGCCAGGACTACTACCGCGCGGCCGAGCTGTTCGAGTCGCTCGGGCTGCTGACGGAAGCGGCGCAGGCCTACGATGCCGGCGGCTCCTACGCCGACGCGGCCTCGGTGTACCTGCGCTCGGGCGACCGCGCCGCCGCGGCCGCAGCCTACGAAAAGGCCGGCCAGTACGAGCAGGCCGCGAAGCTGTTCGAGGAGCTGGGCGACGGCGCGAGCGCGGCGCCGCTGTTCGAGAAGGCGGGCTTGACCTTCAAGTCCGGCGAGGCAGCCGTGCGCGCGGGCGAGCGCGAGAAGGCGATCGCGCTGTTGCAGCGCGTCGCTCCTGACGACGAGCATTACGCGGACGCCACCGAGCTGCTGGCGCGGATGTTCCTCGAGGTCGGGATGCCGGCGCTGGCCCAGGAGCGGCTGCAGCAGTCGCTGCAGGGACAGCCGATGGCGCTCGCGAACCTGAGCCTGCAGCACCTGCTCGGCCTCTGCCTCGAAGCGAACGGGGACAAGACGGGAGCGCTCGCGCTCTACAAGAAGATCCTGACGCTCGATTTCGCCTATCGCGACATCGGCCAGCGCATCCGCGAACTGGAGTCGGGCGGCGGTTACGCGGTGGCGGACGCCGAGTACGAGGTGCTCGACGAAACCCCCGCGCCACAAACCGCGCCGAGCGCGGCGGCAGCCGCATCGCCCGCGGCGACCGCCGCCGCGGCGGTGCCGGCAATCGGTCCGCGCTTCGCGCCGCAGGAGGAGATCGGGCGCGGCCCGCTCGGCATCCTCTACCGCGCCCAGGACCAGACCGACGGCCGGAGCGTGGCGCTGCGCGTGCTGCCGCAAGAGGCGCTCAAGCCCGATCTGCTGGGCGGCCTGGTGGGCGACCTGGTCGCGGCGGCGCGCCTCTCGCATCCGAACCTGGTCAAGGTCCTGGGCGTCTTGGATTTCGACGGCCAGAGCTGCGTGCTCTCGGAGTTCGTGCGCGGCAGCAACCTCGGCGAGTCGCTGCGCGCGGGCCAGCGCATGAGCGTGCATCAGTGCCATGGCCTGGGCCGGACGCTCGCGCAGGTGCTCTCGTTCGTGCACGCGCGCGGGCTGGCGCACGGGTCGATCCGGCCGTCGAACATCATGACGCTCTCGGGCGTCGTGAAGCTGGCCGACCTGGGCCTCGGCCGCCTGTATCGCGACGCGCTCGCAGCCGACGCGTATCGCGCGCCCGAGAACCGCTTCGACGTCGCGGGCGACCTGTACGCCCTCGGTGCCGTGCTGTATCACGCGCTCACCGGCGTCGAGCCGCGCGTGCGCGCGGGGGCGCCGATGACGCGGCCGAGCCAGCTGGCGCCCGGCGTGCCCGAGCGCTTCGACCGCTTCCTGCTGCGCTGTCTCGAGCAAAACCCCGAGGCTCGCTTTGGCGCGACCGACGAGCTCGCCGGCGCGCTCGAGGCGATGATCACGATCAGTTGAGTCGCGCACCTCGCAAGCCGACGGCCGCGGCCGTGCTGCCGCTCGCGCTCCTGGGACTCGCAGCCGATTGGCCGCAGTTCCGCGGGCGGAACGCCTCGGGCGTCGCGGACGCCACCAACCTGCCGGTGAACGTCGGCGCGGAGAAGAACGTGGTCTGGAAGACGGCGCTGCCGACCGGCTGGTCGTCCCCCGCGATCGTGGGCCGGCGCATCTTCGTTACGGCGGTCGAGAACGAGAAGCTCTACACGATCGCGCTCGACCGCGACAGCGGAAGCATCCTGTGGCGGCGCGAGGCCCCGCGGCCGCGCCGGCAGGAGATGCAGGAGACCAACAGCCCGGCGGCGGCCACGCCCGCGAGCGATGGCGAGAGCGTCTTCGTCTTCTTCGCCGATTACGGGCTGCTGGCGTACCGCGCGGACGGCCGCGAGCTGTGGACGCTGCCGCTCGGCCCGTTCAACAACCCCTTTGGCCACGGCTCCTCGCCGATCCTGGCAGGCGACCTGGTGCTGCAAGCGTGCGACCAGGATGCGGGCTCGTTCCTGGTCGCGGTGGACAAGAAGACCGGCCGGGTGCGCTGGAACACGCCGCGGCGCCACGCGCAGCGTGGCTACGCCACGCCGGTGCTGCACCAGCGCGCCTCCGGACTCCAGGTGCTGCTGGCCGGCTCGTATCAGCTCGACGCCTATGACGTGGCGACCGGCAAGCCGGTGTGGTGGGTGACCGGCTTCCCGTGGCAGATCAAGCCGACGCCGGTGCTCGACGAGGATGCGGTTTATCTCGTGACCTACTCCGGCGAGTCCGATCCGGGCCAGCAGGAGCGAGTCGCGTCCTTTGCGGAGGCCCTGGCCACGCTCGACCGCGACAAGAACGGCAAGCTCTCGAAGGACGAGCTCACCGACGAGCGCGCGAAGAGCCGCTTCGAGGAGTACCTCGACCTCGACGACACGGGCTTCCTGGAGCAGCGCGACTGGGAGCAGTTCCAGCGGCGGCGTGCGGGGATGAACTCGCTGTGGGCGTTCCGCACGGGCGGCGAGGGCGACATGACGGAGAAGAGCTTCCTGTGGAAGAACGCCAAGTCGCTGCCCAACGTCCCGTCGCCGCTGCTGTATCGCGGAGTGCTCTACACGCTCAAGGAGGGCGGGATCCTGACGTCCTTCGATCCGAAGAGCGGCGAGCTGCTGAAGCAGGCGCGCATCGAGGGCGCACCGGGCGCGTACTACGCCTCCCCCGTCGCCGCCGACGGCAAGCTGTACGTGATCAGCGAAGAGGGCAAGCTGGCGGTCGTGAAGGCCGGCGCGCAGTGGGAGCTGCTCGCGGTGAACGCGCTCGACGACGGGAGCAAGTCCACGCCGGCCATCGTGGACGACCGTCTCTACGTCCGCACCTACAGCGCGCTGTACTGCTTCCGCCAGCCTTAGCATGCTGCGGACGATGTCTTCCCGACGCCCGCTCGGGCTCCTGTTGCTGCTGCTGAGCTCGGCCGCCTGCGCCAAGGCGAGGAGCGAAGGCGCGGCCGTGCCGGCGGTCCCGGTGACGGTGGCGGCCGCCGTCCAGAAGGACGTTCCGGTCGAGATCCGGGCCGTGGGCTCGGTCGAGCCGCTCGCGACGGTGGCGATCCGCCCACAAGCGGGAGGCGAGATCACGGCCGTGCACTTCCACGAGGGCGCGGACGTGCGGGCGGGCGACCTGCTGTTCAGCCTGGATGCGCGCCCCTACGAAGCCGCGCTCGCGCAGGCCGAGTCGAACCTGGTGCGCGACCAGGCGCAGGCACGGAACGGGGAGGCCGAGGCGCGCCGCGCGCAGGAGCTGTTCGCGCAGGGCATCGTCTCGAAGGAGCAGCACGACTCGCTGCAGGCGCGCGCGAGCGGGTTTCAGGCCTCGGTGAAGGCCGACGAGGCCGCCGTGCAGACCGCGCGGCTGCAGCTCGGCTACTGCTCGATCCGCGCTCCGATCGGCGGCCGCACCGGCAGCCTGCTGGTCAAGCCCGGCAACGTCGTGAGGGCGGCCGACGGCGGGCCGCTCGTCGTGATCAACCAGATCGACCCGATCTACGTCAGCTTCGCGGTGCCGGAGGCACGCTTCCCCGAGGTGAAGCGGGCCGCCGGCGCGCGGCGGCTGTCGGTCGAAGCCTTGCTGCCGGGTGAGGACGCGACGCCGATGCTCGGCGCGCTGAGCTTCTTCGACAACGAAGTCGACCGCGGCACCGGCACCGTGCGGCTGCGCGGCACGTTCGCGAACCCGGAGCGCAAGCTGTGGCCGGGGCAGTTCGTGGGCGCCCGGCTCGTGGTCGACGTGCGGCGCAACGTCGTGGTCGTCCCGGCGCAGGCCGTGCAGGACGGCCAGGCGGGGCCTTATCTGTTCGTGGTGAAGCCGGACCGGACGGTGGAGCTGCGCCAGCTGGTCGTGACGGTGGCGGGCCAGGGCGAGCTGCTCGTCGAGAAGGGCGTCGCGGCGGGCGAGACGATCGTGACCGACGGCCAGATGCGACTCGTGCCGGGCTCGAAGATCGAGGCGAAGACGCCGGAGAAGAAGGCGGAGTCGTGAACATCTCCGAGACGTTCATCCGGCGTCCGATCGCGACCACGCTGGTGATGCTCGCGATCCTGCTCGTCGGCGTGACGGGCTACCGGCTGCTGCCGGTGAGCGACCTGCCGAACGTCGACTTCCCCACGATCCAGGTGCAGGCGGTGCTGCCGGGCGCGAGCCCCGACACGATGGCCGCCTCGGTGGCCACGCCGCTCGAGAAGCAGTTCTCCGCGATCGCCGGTCTCGACTCGATGAACTCGCTGAACGCGCAAGGGCTGACCCAGATCACGCTGCAGTTCACGCTCGACCGCAACATCGACGCCGCGGCGCAGGACGTGCAGGCCGCGATCGGCAAGGCGGCGGCGCAGCTGCCGCCGACCATGCCCACGCCGCCGTCGTACCAGAAGGTCAACCCGGCCGACCAGCCGGTGCTGTACATGAGCCTGCACTCGCCGACGCTGAAGCTCAGCGAGGTGGACGAATACGCGCAGACGCTGATCGCCCAGCGCATCTCGATGATCAGCGGCGTGGCGCAGGTGCAGGTCAACGGCTCGCAGAAGTACGCGGTGCGCGTGCAGCTCGACCCGCAGGCGCTGGCGAGCCGCGGCATCGGCATCGACGAGGTCGTCCAGGCGGTCCAGGCGGGCAACGTCAACCTGCCGACCGGCACGCTGTCCGGCCCGAAGGAGACGCTGACCGTCGACACCAACGGCCAGCTCACCAGCGCCGCGCAGTACCGCCCGCTGATCGTGGCGTTCCGGCGCGGCTCGCCGGTGCGGCTGCAGGAGCTGGGGCGCGTGATCGACTCGGTCGAGAACGACAAGCTCGCCAGCTGGTTCATGGGCGAGCGCGGGATCAACCTGGCGATCCTGCGCCAGCCCGGCGTCAACACGATCGAGGTGGTGGAGGCGGTCAAGCGCCTGCTGCCGTCCTTCCGGCAGCGCATGCCGGCCTCGGTGCAGCTCGACGTCACCTACGACCGCTCGGTCTCGATCGAGGACTCGGTCGACGACGTGAAGTTCACGCTGATGCTGACGGTCTGCCTCGTCGTCACGGTGATCTTCCTGTTCCTGCGCACGCTGTCGGCGACCGTGATCCCGAGCCTGGCGTTGCCGATGTCGATCGTGGGCACGTTCTTCGCGATGTACCTGTTCGGCTACACGATCGACAACCTCTCGATGATGGCGCTGACGCTCAGCGTCGGCTTCGTGGTCGACGACGCGATCGTGATGCTCGAGAACATCGTGCGCCACATCGAGCAGGGCGAGGACGTGTTCACGGCCGCGCTCAACGGCTCGCGCGAGATCGGCTTCACGATCCTGTCGATGACGCTGTCGCTGGCCGCCGTGTTCCTGCCGATCCTGTTCATGGGTGGGCTGCTGGGACGGCTGCTGCACGAGTTCGCGGTCACGATCGGCGTGGCGATCCTGGTCTCGGGCTTCGTCTCGCTGACGTTGACGCCGATGCTGTGCAGCCGCTTCTTGAAGCCGCACCAGGCGGAGCGCCACGGGCGGCTCTACCATGCGTCCGAGCGCGTCTTCCAGGCGTCGCTGCGGCTCTACCAGCGCTCGCTCGACGCCGCGCTGCATCATCCGGCGTTGCTGATGGCCGTCTCGGGCGTGATCCTCGTCGCGACCGTGTACCTGTTCGCGATCGTGCCGAAGGGCTTCCTGCCCAACGAGGACAACGGCCAGATGCTGATCTTCACCGAGGCCGCGCAGGGCATCTCGTACGACTCGATGGCCGAGCACCAGCGGCAGATCGCGGACATCGTCGGGGCGAGCCCGTACGTCGCGGCCTACAACTCGTCGATCGGCGCGAGCGGCCCGACCAGCACCGGCAACGCCGGACGCGTCTTCATCCGCCTGAAGCCGCGCGACGAGCGGCCGCACGCGGAGAAGATCATCGAAGAGCTGCGGCCGAAGCTCGCGACGGTGCCGGGCATCCGCGCGTTCCCGCAGATCCCGTCGCCGATCCGCATCGGCGGCCAGGCGACCAAGGCGCCCTACCAGCTGACGCTGCAAGGTGCCGATACCTCCGAGCTCTACAAGTTCGCTCCGATCATGGAGGGGAAGCTGCGCGAGCTGCCGGGGCTCGAGGACGTGTCGAGCGACCTGTTGCTGAAGAGCCCGCAGATCCACGTCGAGATCAACCGCGACCGCGCGCGCGCGCTCGGCGTCACGGCCCAGCAGGTCGAGGACGCTCTCTACACGGCCTATGGGACGCGCCAGGTCTCGACGATCTACGCGCCCAACAACCAGTACCGCGTGATCACCGAGCTGCTGCCCGAGTATCAGCAGGACCCCGCCACGATGAGCCTGCTGTACGTCCGCTCGTCGAGCGGGTCGCTGGTGCCGATCGAGACGCTCAGCAAGCTCTCCCGCACGATCGCGCCGCTCACCGTCAACCATCTGGGCCAGCTGCCGGCGGTCACGCTGTCGTTCAACCTGAAGCGCGGCGCGGCGCTGGGCGATGCCGTCGCGGCGATCGACCGCGTGTCGCGCGAGACGCTGCCGGCGACTCTCACGGCCGGCTTCCAGGGGACCGCGCAGGCATTCAGCTCGTCGATGCGCGGGCTCGGCTGGCTGCTGCTGCTGGCGGTGCTCGTGATCTACATCGTGCTCGGGATCCTGTACGAGAGCTTCATCCACCCGCTCACGATCCTGTCGGGCTTGCCCTCGGCCGGCTTCGGCGCGCTGATCACGCTGATGGCCTTCGGCCAGGACCTCAACCTGTACGCGTTCGTGGGCGTGATCATGCTGGTCGGGCTCGTCAAGAAGAACGCGATCATGATGATCGACTTCGCGCTCGAGGCGCAGCGCAAGGAGGGCAAGCCGCCGGCCGAGGCGATCTACGAGGGCTGCCTGGTGCGCTTCCGGCCGATCATGATGACCACGATGGCGGCGCTGATGGGCACGCTGCCGATCGCGCTCGGCTTCGGGGCGGGCGCCGAGTCGCGCCGGCCGCTGGGGCTGGCGGTGGTCGGCGGCCTCGTGTTCTCGCAGTTCCTGACGCTGTACCTGACGCCGGTCGTCTACACGTACATGGAGGCGTTCCAGGCCTGGCTGCGCCGCTCTCAGCGAACGCGGCTCAAGGCCGCCTGAGCCTCAGGCACTACTTACCGACCGCCAGCACCAGGATCGTGTCGATCGGGTCGAGGGCGGCCTGGTCGAGGTGCAGCAGCAGCGAGTCCTCGCGCAGCGTGAAGCGCACCGGCTTGCCGTCCTTCAGCGCCACGACGGACTTCACCGGCTTGGCGGGCCGGGGCAGCGCCAGCACCGCGTCCTTCCACTCGAGCACGTGCACGAAGACGCGGTCGCCCTTTTGCGTAGTGACGCCCCACGGCCGCGGCGGCACCGGTCCGCCGCGCGTGCCGTAGATCGACTCGCCGTTCTTCTGCAGCCACTCGCCGACCTGCTTCAAGCGCTCGACGTGGTCGGCCTGGATCGTGCCGTCCGGCATCGGGCCGACGTTCAGCAGGAAGTTGGCGTCGTAGCCCGCCGCCTTCACCAGCAGGTGGATCAGGTCCTTGGTGCTCTTGTGCCGCCGGTCGGTCTTGTTGTAGCCCCAGGAGTTGTTGATCGTCTCGCACATCTCGAGCGGCAGCTCGCCGATCTCCGACTGGTCGTTGAAGCCCGCGGTATTGGACCCGGGCAGGTCCTTCTCGAACATCTGGAAGTCCTCGCCGGGGAACGGCCGGCGATGGTGGTTCGCGCCGACGAGCGCCGCAGGCTGCAGCTCGTGGATCAGCTTGTAGGTGCGGTCGAGCCGCCAGGGCGCCTCGGGCTTGTCCCACCAGCCGTCGAACCAGATCCCGCCCACGTCGCCGTAGCCCGTGAGCAGCTCCCTGAGCTGCCCGTCCATGAAGTCGAGATAGCGGTTGAAATCGCCCTTCTCCGGCCGGCCCGCGAACAGGCCCGTTCGCCCGCGCGGGAAGTAGTCGGGGTGATGCCAGTCGAGCTGCGAGTGGTAGAAGAACAGCTTCAGCCCCTGCCTCTGGCACTCGTCCGCGAGCTGCTTCAGCACGTCCTTCTTGTAGGGCGTGCGATCGACGATGTCCCAGTCGGTGAGCTTCGAGTCGTACATCGCGAAGCCGTCGTGGTGCTTGCTGGTGATCGTGATGTAGCGCATGCCCGCGGCCTTGGCCGTCGCCACCCACTGCGCGGCGTCGAACTTGACGGGGTTGAACAGCGGCGGGAAGTCGCGCTCGTACTCGGGGATCGTGATGCGTGCGTTCTGCATCACCCACTCGCCTTCGCCGCGCACCGCGTACACGCCCCAGTGCACGAACAGCCCGAAGCGCGCCTCCTGGAACCACGCGCGCGACTTGAGGTTCTCCGCCTGTGGGGTGTACTTCTCCTGTGCGCCGAGCGGCAGCACGGCGAGCAAGGCGAGGGCGAAGCGATGCTTCATTCGAGCTCCTCCGTTGCGAGGCAGCGACTATAGCGCCCGGGCGCTCTCGGGTTAGCGTGGACTGAAGGGGCCACACATGGCGATCGAGCTCGGCATCACGCGCGCCCTGCGACAGCCCGAGTACCGGTCGCTGCTCTCCGGCAAGCGCCTCGGCCTGGTGTGCCACGAGGCTTCGGTGGACGAAGAGACCCGCCCCAGCGTCGAGCTGCTTCAAGAGGCGGCCCCCAGCCTCGGCGCGCGCGTGAGCGCGCTGTTCTCGCCCCAGCACGGCCTGTTCGGCCAGGACCAGGACAACATGATCGAGTCGGCCCACGGCCGCTTCCGCGACCTGCCGCTCTACAGCCTCTACAGCGAGACGCGCAGGCCGACGGCTGCGATGCTCGCGGACGTCGACCTGCTGCTGATCGACCTGCAGGACATCGGGACGCGCATCTACACCTACCTGTACACCGCGAGCTACGTGATGGAAGCGGCCGTGCAGGCGGGCAAGCCCGTGATCGTGTTCGACCGCCCGAACCCGATCGGCGGAGACTCGATCCAGGGCCTCACGCTCGACCCGGCGTACCGCTCGTTCGTCGGCCTGTACCCGCTGCCCACGCGGCACGGCCTCACGATCGGCGAAGCCGCGCGCTTCATGAACGAGCGCCATCGGCTGAACGTGGGCAAGAGCTGCGCGCTGCGCGTGGTGCCGATGCAGGGCTGGCGCCGCGACGCGTACTGGAGCGACACCGGGCTCGTGTTCGTCATGCCGTCGCCCAACATCCCGAGCCCCAAGAGCTGTCACACGTTTCCCGGCTTCGTCCACTTCGAGGGCACGAACGTGTCCGAGGGCCGCGGCACCACTCGGCCGCTCGAGCAGTGCGGTGCGCCGTTCGTCCAGCCGGAGCGACTGATCGCGTACTTGGACGCCGAGTACCCGCAGTGGCGGGACGGCGCGCGCGTGCGCCCGACCGGCTTCCTGCCGACGTTCCAGAAGCACGCCGCCCGGACCTGCCGCGGCGTCTTCGTCCACCCCGTCGACCGCGCGGCCTTCAACCCCGTGCGCACGGGGCTCGCGCTACTGCGCGGGATCGTCGCGCTGTACGAGCTCGAGTTCCAGTGGAAGCAGCCGCCCTACGAATACGAGCTGGAGCGCCTGCCGATCGACGTCATCGCTGGCGGAGCCTGGGTGCGCGAGTGGGCCGAAGGCAAGCGGCCCTGGTCCGAGTTCGACGAGCGCGAGCGCACGGACGTGGCCGCGTTCGAGCGCGAGCGGCGCGAGTTCCTGCTGTACTAACGCGACCCCGCCAAGAACGCCTGGGCCCGCGCGCGCAGCTCGTGGCGCGGCTCGTCGCGCAAGACGAGCCGGTACTGCTGCGCGGCGCGCTCGCGCTCGCCGCGCTCGGCGTAGAGCCGCGCCAGCAGGTCGCGCGCGCGTGCCGTGTATTCCCAGTCGTCACGCCCGGCC
>Ga0070695_100000613_pt1 | contig 18919 bp, 16 predicted proteins | sample KBSK1252metaG_FD_65471 | JGI IMG/M metagenome (GOLD analysis project Ga0070695, IMG submission 65471) | Corn, switchgrass and miscanthus rhizosphere microbial communities from Kellogg Biological Station, Michigan, USA - KBS K1-25-2 metaG | ecosystem: Host-associated > Plants > Roots >...
ACAGGGTGAGCAGCTCCTGGGCGGAGACCAGCGCCATCCCCCCCAGCAGGGAGAACAGGAGCAGCGCCGTGGTGTCGCCGAGCCGGTGCGCCCAGCCCTGGCGGATCGCATAGGGACGCAGGCACAGGAGCGTGAGCAGCGTGGCGCCCAGCAGCACCTGCTTCACGTAGATGGCGAAGCGGTCCTGGAGCCAGGCACCGGTGAAGCCGCCGTTCCCCTCCACCCGGAAGGAGAGGAGGAGTAGCAGCGCCGTCCCTCCGATGCCCAGCACGCTCACGCCCAGGCCCCCGCTGCGGCCGCGGTACCGCGCGTCCCAGCACAGTACCGCGATGGCCAGCAGCACGACCCCCGCCTCCAGCAGGACCGGGAACCGGAGATCGAGCACGGCCTAGCCCCCCACCCGCAGCAGCAGCTCGTTCACTCCCACCCGGATGGAGTCCAGGAGCAGGCGCGGCCAGACACCCAGCAGCACGAGCAGGGCGGAGAGGGCGGCCAGGCTGATCCACTCGCTTCCCCGCACGTCCTCCACGTGCAGCCCCTCCCGCAGCGGTCCGAAGAAGATGCGGTAGGCGGCGCGCAGCACGTAGAGCGCGGTGACGAACGCCCCGGCCACCGCGGGAAGGAGCCACCAGGACTGGCGCGAGGTGAAGGCACCGAGGAAGACCAGGAACTCGGCCCAGAAGCCGGAGAGTCCGGGGAGCCCCAAGGACGCGAGCCCGCCCACCACGAAGAACACGGCGAGGCCCGGGGTGGCGGCGGCCAGTCCCCCCATCTCCCTGAGGTCGCGGGTGTGGGTCTTGGCGTAAAGGAGGTTCACCAGGGTGAACAGCATCGCCGTCATGATCCCGTGCGAGACCATCTGGAAGACGGAGCCGGCGAGGCCGGCCTCGTTCAGCGTCGCCATCCCCAGCATGACGATCCCCATGTGGGAGACCGAGGAATAGGCGATCAGGTACTTGACGTCCGTCTGCCAGCCGGCGGCCACCGCGCCGTAGACGATGTTGATCGCGGCCACCCCCCCCACCAGCCACGCCCATCGCGCGCCCGCCTCCGGGAGCAGGGCGAAGCCCAGGCGGAGGACGCCGTAGGCACCGAGCTTCATGAGCACCCCGGCGTGCATCATCGAGCCCGCGGCCGGAGCGGCCGCGTGGCCGTCCGGGGACCAGGTGTGGAAGGGCCAGATGCCGGCCAGGATCCCGAACCCCACGTAGAAGAGGAGGAAGACGGTGGCGGCGACGCCCTGGGGAAGCTGCGCCTGCAGGAGGCGCTCGTAGTCGAAGGTGGCCGCGGGGAGCACCTTCTCCCCTTCGACGTAGAGAAGGAAGAGACCGACCAGGATGAATGCCGACCCTGCGAGGAGGTAGAGCGTGAGCTTCATGGCGCCGTAGGACGCGCTCCCCACCGACAGGCGCCCGAAGGAGCGTGCGAAGGGACCCTGCCCCGGAACCGGCTTGGTCGAGCCCCAGATGCCGATCAGCAGGTACATGGGGAGCACGGCCAGCTCATAGAACAGGAAGAACACGAACAGGTCGAGGCTCGTGAAGACGCCGAAGACGCCGGCCACCAACAGCGCCAGCCAGATGAAGAACTCGCGCTCCCGCTCCGCCAGGGTCCAGGAGGTGAAGATGGCGGTGGCGTAGAGGACCGCGGTGAGGAAGACCAGCGGCACGCCCAGACCGTCCACCGCCAGCTTGTACTGGATGCCCAGGGAGGGGAGGAGGGCCAGCGTCTCCCCGAACTGGAAGCCGCCCGCGGAGGCGTCGTAGGCGGCGAGGATCCAGAGCGCCGCCGCCAGGGGCGGGAGGGCGGAGGCCAAGGCCGCGTAGCGCGCCGCACCGCGGGGGACGAAGAGCAGCGCCAGCGCCCCCAGCAGGGGGGAGGCGATCAGCAGCGTCAGCGGCCCCATTCCCCTACCCCCGCAATCCGCGCAAGGCGAGCAGCACCAGGAGCAGGAAGCCGAGGCCCACCGCGTACAGCGCGTCCTGGATCTTGCCGTTCTGGAGGACGCGCAGGCGCTGGGCCATCGCCTCTCCGGCCACGGTGGCGCCGTTCACGACCCCGTCCACCACGTAGCGGTCCACCCACCCGACCGCGGCGGCCAGCGCCAGCCAGCCGCGGTAAGCGGCCACCGCCACGTCGTCCACGTAGAAGCGGCGGGTGATGGCACGCGTCAGCGGCCCCGCGGCGGCGGCCACGCGCCCGGGATCGAAGGCGCGCGAGCCGTAGCCGAGCCATCCCACGAGGATGCCGCCCAGGGCCGCCGCCGTCGCCAGCAGGGGGACGATGAGGCCGTGCTCCCCTCCCTCGGAGAAGGGCGCCAGGCCGAGAGAGCCCGACAGGGCGCGCGCGATGGGTCCTTCCAGCAGCGCTCCCCCGACCACGGCCCCCAGCGCCAGCACCCCCATGGGCGCCAGGAGCAGCGCCCCGGACTCGTGTGCGTGCGCCTCCGCCTTCTTCGTTCCCAGGAACACGACCACGAAGGCGCGCGTCATGTAGAACGCGGTGAGCGCCGCCGTGGCCAGCAGCACCGCGAAGGCCACCGGGTGCCCGCGATGGAGCACCTCCGCCAGCACGGCATCCTTCGAGAAGAAGCCGGCGAAGGGGAACACCCCGGCCAGGGCCAGCCCGCCCAGGAGGAAGTAGACGGCGGTGACGCGCATGGGCCGCCACAGTCGGCCCATGGCGAAGATGTCGTTCGTCCCCAGGGCATGGATCAGGGAGCCCGCGGCCAGGAAGAGGAGGGCCTTGAATGCCGCGTGGGTCACCAGGTGGAAGAAGGCGGCCAGCGGCGCCCCCGCGCCCACGGCCGCCATCATCATGCCGAGCTGGCTCACCGTGGAGAAGGCCAGGATGCGCTTGACGTCGCGCTCGGTCAGCGCCATGGAGGCACCCAGGACCGCCGTCAGGCAGCCGATGGCCAGCACCGCCGCGGAGAGATCGGGCACGCGCACGAGCAGCGGGGCGCTGCGCACCATGAGGAAGACGCCCGCGGCCACCATGGTCGCCGCATGGATGAGGGCCGACACCGGGGTGGGACCCTCCATGGCGTCCGGGAGCCAGATGTGCAGGGGGAACTGCGCGCTCTTCCCCATGGCGCCGAGGAACAGGCCCGTCACCCCCAGGCCCAGCGCCATCCCTCCCAGGCGCCCCCCGGCGGCGGCCGAGAAGAGGCCGTCCCAGGACAACGTCCGGGCGCTCCCCCACAGCACCACGATCCCGAGCGCGAACCCCACGTCCCCCAGCCGCGTCGTCCAGAACGCCTTCAGCGCCGCCCGGGCGGCCTCCTTGCGCCGGTACCAGAAGCCGATGAGCAGGAAGGAGCACAGCCCCACGAGCTCCCAGAACACGTAGGTCTGCAGCACGCTCGAGGCCAGCACGAGGCCGAGCATGGAGAACGCGAACAGGCTCTGCCAGGCGTAGTAGCGTCCCAGGGACGGCTTCGGCTCGTCGTGCAGGTAGCCGAGCGAGTAGACCTGCACCAGGAGCGCCACCAGGGAGACGACGAGCGCCATGCAGACGGCGAGGCCGTCCACCAGGAGGCCGAAGCGGATCGCCGGCATGCGCGAGGTGGCCGCCCAGACGACGTCCGCCACCGCCGGCTCCGGCCGGGCGGACCAGGTGACCGCCAGCCCCACCGCCGCCACGCACGCCGTCCCCATCCCGGCGATGGACAGCAGCGCCGCCGGCCGCCCCGTTCGCCGCAGGGGGGCCGCAGCCGCGAGCACCGCGAAGGCGGCGAGCGGCCCTCCCAGGAGGATGCAGGCCCAGGTGAACATGTCCCCCCTACCGGCGCAGCAGCGACAGGTCGTCGGGTGTCGTGGTGCGGCGGACGCGGTCCGCCAGCAGGAACAGCGCCAGACCGAGCGCCACCTCGGCCACGGTCACGGCGATCCCGAACAGCGCCAGGAGGAATCCGGAGGCGCGCCCGTAGCTCCAGGCCGCAGCCACCGCCGCCAGGTTCCCGGCGTTGAACATCAGCTCCAGCGAGAGGAGCAGGCCCACCAGGTGCCGGCGCGCCAGCACGCCGTAGAACCCGATGGAGAAGAGCAGGAACGAGAGCACGAGCAGGCGCGAAGGTGTCATGGCGCGCGCTCCAGGCGGGCCACCATCAGCGCTCCCACCAGGGCCGCCAGCAGCAGCACGGAGAGAAGCTCGAAGGGCACCAGGTAACGCTGGAAGAGGAGCAGGCCCAGCTCCCGTCCACCCGGCGGCGGCGCGGGGCTGGCGGCGGGGACGGACCGCCCGAAGGAGGCCAGGGCACCGAAGACGAGGGCGGCGGTGGAGGCGGCGGCGAAGGGCCGGCGCGCCGGTCCCCCCTCGTTGGCCCCGCGCGACACCACCAGCGCGTAGACCACGAGCGTCAGCACGCCGCCGGTGTAGAGCAGGACCTGGACGGATGCCAGGAGCGCGCTTCCCAGCCCGGCGTAGAACGCGGCGGTGAGCACCAGCGCTCCCGACAGCGCGTAGGCGGCCCGATAGAGGCTCCTCGCCGTCACCACCGCCAGGGCGCAGGCGACGAGCAGCACGGCGCCCGCCCAGAAGGCGAGATCGCTCACTGGGGATCCTCTTGCCCGCGCTTGGCGTCGGTCCAGGCCTGCAGGCGGGACGCGGTGGCATGGGACTCGAGCCCGGGGTCCCGGAGGAGCTTCTTCCCCTCGTCGAACAGCCGCTCCATGGTAAAGAAGAGGGCCTGACGGCTGGTGGTGGCGGGGGCCAGCTCGCGGGTCATGACGATCGCGTCCGTGGGACAGACCTGGACGCACAGCTCGCACTGCATGCAGGCCTGGTAGTCGAGCAGGAAGGAGCCCGCGTAGGTGGCACCCTTCCCGTTCTGGCGGGCCTCCCCCTTGCGCAGGGTGACGGCGATGATCTGCGACGGGCAGATGTACTCGCAGAGGCGGCAGCCGATGCAGTTCTCCTCCCCCGTGGCGGGGTCGTAGGTGAGGGCGAACCCGCCTCCCCGCCACTGGGCGGGGATGGGGCGCTTCACCTGCGGGTAGGCCACGGTGGTGGCGGGACGGAAGAAGTTCCTCAGGGTCACGCTCATGACCTTGAGCGTCCCCTTGAGCAGCAGCGACAGCTCCCCCACCGTCACCTCGTCCGCACGGCGAAGAAGGCCGCCAGGAGCAGGTTGGCCAGCGCCAGCGGGAACAGGAAGCGCCAGTTCAGGCGCAGCACCTGGTCGATGCGCACGCGCAGGAAGCTCCAGCGGATCCAGAGCACCAGCACGAAGAGGGCCAGCGACTTGAGCACCAGCCACACCGGACCGGGGAGAAACGCCGGCCCCAGGTAGCCGCCGAGAAACACGGTGGCGGCGAGCCCGCACAGGGCCAGCGTGTGCGCGTACTCCCCGGCGTAGAAGAGGGCGAACTTCACGCCCGAGTATTCCGTGTTGTAGCCGGCGATCAGCTCCGACTCCGCCTCCACCACGTCCAGAGGGGACTTGTTGGCCTCGGCCAGCATGGCCAGCAGGAAGACCACGAAGGACACCTGCCCCAGGACGGGCGCGAAGATGAACCAGGCTCCCCCCGTCTGCCGCTGCACGAGGTCGTCCAGGCGGAAGGAGCCCGCCAGGAGTGCCGGCACCAGCAGGGCCAGGATCATGGGGATCTCGTAGGAGACGGCGATGGCCACCGAGCGCAGCGCGGAGAGCAGCGCGTAGGCGTTGTGGCTCCCCCACCCGGCGGCGAAGATCCCGAGGAGCGCCAGGGAGCCCACGGCCAGGAACAGGAGCAGCGAGTAGGGGTGATCGAGGACGGCGAGACCGGGAGCCAGCGGCAGCAGGGCGAAGCCGAACAGGGCGGGGACGACCACCAGCACCGGCGCCAGCTCGTAGAGCAGCGCATCGGCCCGGCGCGGCCGCAGGTCTTCCTTGATGATCAGCTTCAGCACGTCGGCCAGCGGCTGCAGCCAGCCGTGCGGCCAGCCCACGTAGTAGGGCCCCACCCGGTTGTGGAAGCGGGCCGCCACCTTGCGCTCGATCCAGGTGAGGTAGGCGACGATGGTCATGGCGGTGCCCAGCACGGCCACGGAGAGCACCAGGGTCCGAAGGAGCTCCACCTAGCGGTCCACGTCCCCGAGCACGGGATCGAGCGAGCCCAGCAGCGCCACCAGGTCGGCCACCAGGAGCCCGGGCGCCACGTGGGGGATGACCTGCAGGTTGGCGAAGGAGGGGGCGTGGATCTTCAGCCGGTAGGGCCGCCACGATCCGTCGGAGACCAGGTAGAAGCCGAGCTCACCCCGCGCCGACTCCACGGCGGCGTAGGCCTCGCCGGCCGGGAGCTTGCTCGCCTTGGGGTTCTTCAAGGGGCGGCGCGTGAAGATGGGGCCACGGGGAAGCCCGTCCAGGATCTGGCGCACCAGGCGCACGGACTGGAGGATCTCCTCCATGCGCACCTGGAAGCGGGCGAAGGCGTCCCCCTCCCGGCGCACCGGTACATCGAACTGCAGCTCGGGATAGGCGTCGTAGGGTGCGGCCTGGCGCACGTCGAAGGCGATCCCCGAGCCGCGGAGGACCGGCCCCGTGACGCCGACCGCCTGGGCGAGCTCCGGCGAGATGACGCCGATGCCCCGGGTGCGATCGCGCAGGATGGACGAATCGCCGCTCATTCCCCACAGCTCGGGGATTGCGGCCTCGATCCCGTTCATCAAGACGCGCGCGCTGCGGGCCAGCTCCGGCGTGAGGTCGTAGCGGGCGCCCCCGATGAGGTTGACGTTGGTGTGGAAGCGGGTGCCCGTGTGCGCCTCCAGCCAGTCCAGGATCTTCTCCCGCTCCCGGAAGCAGTACATGTAGAGCGTGGTGCCGCCGCCCAGGGCGCCGCCGAGATCGAGGCCCCAGGTCCCCAGCCACACGAGGTGGCTGGCGATGCGCGTGAGCTCGGCGGTCAGCGTGCGCAGCCAGGCCCCGCGCCGGGGGACCTGGATTCCCCCCAGGCGCTCCGCGGCCACGCAGAAGCCCAGGGAGTTGAAGGTCGGCGCCACGTAATCGTCCCGCTCGTACACCGGGGCCAGCTGCTCCCACCCGAGCGATTCGGAGAGCTTCTCCACCCCCCGGTGGAGGAACCCGATGCCGGGGTCGGCGGCGACCACCGTTTCCCCGCGCAGGCGCAACGTGAGGCGCAGCACGCCGTGCGTGGAGGGGTGCTGCGGGCCCATGTGCATGGCCAGCTCCCCGAAGTCGCGCTCCACCACCTGGAGGGGCGCTTCCGCCATCAGGGAGCCTCGGCGTCGGTGGCGGGGCGGTATCCCCAGGGGGTGGCCATGGGGAAGTCCTTGCGCAGCGGGTATCCCGGGTAGTCGTCCGGCATCATCAGGCGGCGCGGATCGGGGTGTCCCTCGAAGACGACGCCGAAGAGGTCCAGCATCTCGCGCTCGAACCAGTTGGCTCCGGCGAACACGGGCACGGCGGAGGGGACCCGGGGGTCGTCCTTCCCCGTCCCGGTCTTCACGAACACGGTGCGGTTCGCCTCCACGTCGCGCACCCCGTGCACGACCTCGAACCCGGAGGCCACCTCGGTGACGGTGCACAGCAGGTAGTAGCGGCAGCCTGCCTCGCGCAGCGCGGTGAGGGCGGGGAGCAGCGCCTCCCTGGGGACGTCGATCCCGAGCGGGTGGACCTTCCCCCCCATCCCCTGCGCCAGGGCCTCGAGGTCAAGCGACCCCATCGGTCCCCTCGCGGATCTTCCGCTGCAGCACGAAGAGGCCCTCCATCAGGGCCTCCGGGGTGGGCGGACAGCCCGGGATGTAGACGTCCACCGGGACCACGTGGTCCACCCCGGGCACCACGGAGTACACGTGCCGATAGTGGTCTCCGGAGTTGGCGCAGGAGCCCATGGAGACGACCCACTTGGGATGCGCCATCTGGTCGTAGAGGGTCCGGATGCGCGGCGCCATCTTGATCGTGACCGTGCCCGCCACCAGCATGACGTCGGCCTGCCTGGGGCTCGGGCGCAGGATCATGCCGAAGCGGTCGAGGTCGAACCGGCCGGCGAAGGTGGCCATCATCTCGATGGCGCAGCAGGCGAGGCCGAAGGTGAGGGGCCACAGGCTCCCCGTCTGCGCCCACTTGAACAGGCGGTCGGAGCGGAAGAGGGCCACCCCTCCGCCGGGGAAACGCACCACCTCGTCGGCGACCTCCTGCAGGGGATCCGTCACGGGTACCGCGTCCAGTCGAGATCGCCCTTGCGCAGCGCCACCACCCAGCCCAGCAGGAGGATGGCCACGAACACCACCATCCCCCAGAAGGCCAGGGCGCCCATGTCGCGCAGGCTCTCCACCCACAGGAAGAGGAAGGCCGCTTCCACGTCGAAGAGGATGAAGAGCAGGGCCACGAGGAAGAAGCCCACGGGAAGCCCGCGCCAGGGCTCGCCCTGCGGCGGCTCGCCGCACTCGTACACGGCGCCGCGCGCGGCCGGGGGCCGCCGCACCCGGTAACGCAGCAGCGCCGCGGCGCCCAGCAGCCCCGCGGCCAGCGCCACGCACACCACCAGGTGCACGGTGAACCCGAGGACGGGCTCGGGGGCGGTCACCGGCGAAGTCCTCCCTCAGATCACGACGCTGCCACGGGCCTCCGGATCCGGCTCACGAGATGCGTGAGATCGTCTCCCGAAGCGGGGATGCACGATAGCAGCCGGCTGCGGCGCGCTGCGAGCCACGGATCGGTCAGCGCCGGCCCCCCGGACGCGCCGAGGCCGAGCAGGGTACGCCATTCCGCGAGGAAGCGGCGCTCGTACTCCTGCAGGACGTCGGCCTTCGCGCTCCCGCCCAGCAGCCCCAGGAGGGCGTCGGTGAGGACCGCCGCCTCCCGCATTCCCACGTTCATGCTCTGCACCCCCACCGGCCCGGTCATGTGCACGGCGTCCCCCGCGAGCCACGTGCGTCCCGCGCCGTAGCCGGAGGCCAGGCGGCGCTCGAAGCGCACCAGCAGCGACCAGTTGACGTCGGCGGGAGTTCCCGTGAACCAGGGTGCTCGCTCGCGCACCAGGCTCGTCAGGTGCGAGGCATCGAGATAGGGATAGGCCCGGCCGCCGATCTGGACGGCCAGGCGGCTCTTGGCGCGGCGGTCGAGGATCTCCCCGCCGTCCTTCACCTCGAAGCTCCAGCGGCAGCGGCCGCCGGGAAGGGGCCACAGCACGCTGGTCGTGGTCTCGTCGAGCACCACCCGCACCTCGCTGGGAACGGGCGCGTCCACGGAGAACTCGAACACCGCGAAGAGGGCGGAGGGTCCGACCTCCTCGTAGTCGAATCCCAGACGGCGGCGCACGAAGGAGTCGTGACCGTCGGCTCCCAGCACGTAGGCCACCCGCGACTGCAGCGTCTTCTCCACCACCCACTCCGTGACGGCGGAGGCGTAGCCCGTGGAGTGCTTGCCCAGGCGGTCCACGCCCACCCGCACGCGGTCTCCGTCTTGCTCGATCTCGCCCAGGCGGTGGTTCCACAGCACGGGGACGCGGCGCTCGATCAGGGCCTGGACCAGGACGTCCTCCACCACGCTCTGGGGGAGCACCAGCACCTCGCGGAAGGCGCCTCCCAGCTCGCTCAGGGGCAGCTCGGCCTTGCGCTCGCTCCCCTCGTAGAACGCCACCGTCTTCACGTGCACGGCCTGGCGGAGGACCTCGCCCGCGAGGCCCACCTCGTCCAGCAGCGCGACCGAGCGCGGGTGCAGCGCCAGGGCATAGCTGTTGGCGGCGGTGTCGCGCTCGCGATCGACGATCTGCACGCGGACGCCCGCGCGCGCCAGGCGCAGCGCGGAGAAGAGACCGACGGGGCCCGCCCCCGCGACCAGGACATCCGGCTCGTTGCGATGCAGCATGGTCGGCTCCAATCGTTCGTCCCCGGTCCGGGCTGCAATTCAGGTGCCGCCCCCCGACGGTCGTGGCCGTCGGTCCGGCGAAAATCGTGCGCCGGTCCAGGTCTTCGTGCAAGCCTTGCATGGTGGATGGGAAGGCAGGCGGCCCGCCCGGGACGAAGGTCCGGGGCGAGCCGTGGTAGGAGGAGGGAGGGAGGAGTCGAAGCTTCTAGGCCGCCGGAGCCACCGGCTGGGGACGGGAGGTGGAAGGCACCTCGGCACGGTGGCCACGCCCCTGCGCGGCTTCGCGGAAGCCGCGGCCGGCCGCCACCGCGCAGCCCAGCGTGAGGAGCAAGGTCCCCAGCCACAGGACGCCGATCAGCGGCTTGGTGCTGATCTCGGTGACGAGCACCGGGGCGGCGCTCCCGCCCACGCCCGCGACCGCCACGTACACCGTGCCCTGCTCCACCGACATCCTCTGCAGCGTGAGCGTGGCGCCGGGGAGCACGCTCGAGGGAACGGGCGCTGCCTGCAGGCCGCTCTCCGTCACCTCCATCGGGAGATCGAGCGTCTCCTCGGCGTCGCCGCGCTTCAGCGCGACCTTCGCCTGCACGGTCATGCCGTGGGCCCCCGTCCCCGTCTCGAAGCCGAGGAACGTGAGGGCGGTGTCGCCCAGCGTCCCCGTGCGCTGCTTTTCCAGCTCGAGGACGCCGTCCCCCGCGGGGGTGTCCATGCCCTGGGGGACGAGATAGAGGTCGCGCGTCCACTGCCGGTCGATCACCGTGCGGCGGAACAGGCTCTGATGCCCTTCGCCGTCGTCCTGCGGGTACATGAGGAACGTGCGGGGCGTACCGTTGACCTCCACCCGCCAGGCATCCTTGGGCTGCGTCCCGTCCACGTGGCCGCCGAAGACGTAGGTGGCGCCGAAGGCCTCGACCTTCTGTCCCAGAGGCAGGCGGACCTCGCGCCCGGTGCCCCAGGCAGAGCTTCCGACGATGCCCAGGAACATGCAGGCGAAGCCCACGTGGGCGATGGGGGCGCCCACCGCCCAGGGCATCCGGCGCGCGGTGCGGGAGAGCTTGATCAAGTTGGCCGCCAGCGCGGCCAGACCGGCAAAGAACAGAACGAGGGCGGCGGCGCCGCGGCCGCCCAGGAACCACGCCACGAGCGCCCCTCCCGCCGCGAAGCCGAAGGCGGTGAGGACCGGCTTCCGCCAGAGCGAGGCGGGCATGGTCTGCCATCCCAGCGCGGGCACGAGCCCGAGAAGGAGGAGCAGCGCGGCCACCACCGGGAGGTTGACGAAGTTGTAGAAGGACGGTCCCGGCACGCTGGGCTTCCCGGCCAGCGAGGAGAGCAGGGGCCAGGACGTGCCGACGCCCACGAACACCGCGCAGACCGCGAACAGCAGCACGGCGGCGGCGATCAGGGCCGGCCAGGAAAGTGCCGCGGTGAGAGGCTTGGCCGCCCGCCCCCGCGCCCGCCAGAGCGCGAAGATCGCGACGCCCACCGCCGCCAGCTGCACGATCATCAGCTTCGTGTAGAGCGTCCCCGCCGGGAACGAGTGCACGGAGAAGTTGGCGAGCACGCCGCTCCGGGTGAGGAAGGTGGAATAGAGGACGAGCACGTACCCGCCCAGGGCCAGGAAGAGGTTGGCCAGGCGGAGGGCGCCGATGCGGCGCTGGATCACCAGGCCGTGCAGCAGTGCGGTGGTGACGAGCCAGGGAACGAGGGAGGCGTTCTCCACCGGGTCCCAGCCCCAGTAGCCGCCCCAGCCGAGCACCTTGTAGGCCCAGAAGCCGCCGAGCACGATCCCGATCCCCAGGAGCACGAAGGAGACGAGGGCCCAGCGCAGCGCCGGCGCCAGCCAGCGCGCATCGTCCTTCTTGCCGAAGGCGGACACGAGGGCGAAGGCGAAGGGGATCGCGGCCGCCGCGTATCCGAAGAACACCATGGGCGGATGCGAAGCCATCCAGGGATCCTGGAGCAAGGGATTCAGCCCGCGGCCGTCGGGCGCCACCCGGGAGGCCAGCGTGAAGGGGTTCGCCGCGGGATCGAGCATGAGGAAGGTGAGGGCGCCCACGGTGGGGACGTAGCAGGCCATCACCTTGGCCGGCTCGAAGGCGTCCTTGCGGAAGAGGGGAAGCCCGAGCAGCACCCCGATCAGGGCCCAGAGGAGGAAGCTCCCCTGCTGGCCCGCCCAGAACGCGGAGAGCAGATAGAGGAAGGGCAGGTCGCGCGACGAGTAGCCGTAGACGTAGCTGAACCGGAAGTCGTGGGTGAAGATCGCGATCAGCAGGAGCGCCGAGGCGGCGGCCAGGCTCGCGGTCAGCCCGAAGTAGGCCCAGCGAAAGAGGCGCTCCGCGGGGGCGCTGCCGCGCGCCCAGGCCAGGGCTCCGACGAAAGCGGCCGCCGCGAAGGCGGCGGCGGCATGGACGGCAAGGTCTCCGAGATTCATGCGCGCTCCTCGAGCATTCCTGCCGCGCCTTCTTTGCAAGGGCGCGGCCAATGGAGACCGATCGCATCCGCCTGGCGGGCGCGCAGGGATCGCGCGGGACCGGGGGTACCGCGCAGGCCTTGCGCACTCAGGACTGAAACGGTCCAGAAGGGCGGCGGTGGACGACCTTCCGGGCTTCCCGAGAGAGGTCGGCCAGCGCGCAGGGCTTGACCAGGACGGCGGCCGCCCCCGCGTGCACCGCCTCGTGGAGCTCCTCGGAGTCGGCCGACCCCGTGAGGAGGATGACCGCCGCCAGGGGCTGGAGCCGCTTGGCCGCCCGCACCACCTCCAGGCCCGAGGCGCCGTCGAAGCGCAGGTCGGTGACCACCAGGTCGAAGACCTCGTGCGCGAGCCTGTGCAGGGCCTCCGTGGCCGAGCTCACGTGATCCACGACATAGCCTTCGGCGGCGAGGCGATGGCTCACGGCGAGCCGCATCAGCCGCTCGTCGTCCACGAGGAGCACCCGCGGCCGATCCGACATGGCGCGGTCCCAAGGCAAGAGGCGCACCACGGCCGTCCCTGGACCCGACCTGCGCTTTTCGGGTGTTTCTTCAATTTGAAGGCGCTGGAACGCGTGCCAGAGGGTGCCTATGCGCACGCGTGCTTCCCCCACCTGCGAGGCTTCGCGCAGCGCGCTGCGCGCTTTCACACAGATGCGCGGACCGCGCGGGCCGTGCGCCCGGAGAGCGCCGCCGGGCGTGGCACATGTCTTGAACTGGAGGGGGGCGATGAAGGCATCGGTGCTGGGCGTCGCAGCGTTGCTGGGAGCGGCGTTTTCTTCATCGGTCGCCGCGGATTCGCCGTCCGTCGCCTTCACCTTCGTGCTGTCGGACTTTTCCGGGCCCGTGCGCGCCGGAGAGGCCCGCGTGGTGATCGATGCCGGGCACAGCGAGGTCTACGTCGCGGAAGCCCGGGACGTCCATGTCTTCAACGAGTTCGGCATGGAGGTCTACCGCTTTCACACCGACCCGAACCTCGGCCCCATCCGTGACCTCGCGGTCCTTCCCGATGGATCGCTCCTCGCGCTGCTCTACGATGTGGCGGAGCTGGGCGCGCCCCGGGCCCTGCTGTGCCGGCTCGACTTCCGGGGACGCTTTCTGGCGGCACAGCCCCTTTCCGGAGCCCCCGAGGGATTCCACCCCAACCGTCTGTTCTTGCACGGAGATCGACTGCTCCTCCTCAGCACCACGGACCTCCTCGCCGCCTGGGCCGGCACCGACGGGACGGTCTTGGACGTGCTCGACTTGGGGAAGACGCTCGGCGTGGCCGAGGACGCGCGTGCGGACTACGAGATCTCGGGCGCGGGAATGGACGCCAAGGGGAACCTCGCTCTCACGATCGGCGTGCTGTTCCGCGCTTTTCTCGTCTCCCCCGACGGCCAGCTGATCGCCAGCTGGGGGAAGTCGGGCTCGGCCACGGGTGCCTTCGGGAACATCGGCGGGATCGGGCTGGACGCGCAGGGCCGCGTCTACATCGTGGATCGGATCCGCAAGGTGGTCCTGATGTTCGACGCCGACGCGACGCACACCTTCCTGCGGGAATTCGGTGGAGATCCGCGGGAGCTCGGCATGCTCGTCATGCCCAGCGACGTCGTGATCGATGCAAAGGGCCGGGCCTACGTGACCCAGGTGGGAAGCGCCGGCGTCTCGGTCTTCCAGATCCGATGAGCCGGAAACCAAAAGAGTCTCGAATCCACGCGGGCGCCCCGCACGCGGGGCACGGCTGTTGCGATGGGAGGCGGGTGCGCATCGAGACCCGCCGGCCACGGATGGACGCGGCGGGGGCCGCGACGGACGGCAGGGATGCTCGATGCAAGGAGCCGGAGATGAAGATCAGCCGAATTACCCTCCTGGCCCTGGCGACGGTCGCGCTGGCGATCGGCCTGGGCACGAACGCCTATGCGTTCCATAGCGGCGGCGTCGCCGAGTGCAGCGGCTGCCACAGCATGCACAGCCCCTATCCCGGCGGGTCGAGCCTGCTCATCGGGTCCGACAAGTCGGCCACCTGCCTGTCGTGCCACCAGCAGGCGGGCCTCGTCACGCCCAGCAGCTACCACATCAGCACCGCCGACGCCGACATGCCGGTGGGCACCGCGCCCCTGCAGCGGACCCCCGGCGGCGACTTCGGCTGGTTGAAGAAGACCTACACCTGGGCCGGCCGCGGCACGCCTCCCCCGACCGAGACCGAGACGGGCGCCTCCCACGGCCACAACATCATTGCCGGTGCCTCCGAGACCGGGACCTATAACTACGTGATCGATCCCGACAACCCGGCGGCCCCGGGCGGCACGTATCCCTCCGCCAACCTCGGCTGCACCAGCTGCCACGACCCGCACGGCAAGGCCCGCCGCCTGGCCGACGGCACGGTCGTGAGCAGCGGCCTGCCCATCGTCGGGTCCGGCTCCTACACCAACAGCGCCCTGCCAGTGGCCGGCAGCAAGGCCGTGGGCGCCTACCGCATCCTCGCGGGCCCCGGCTACGTGACGGACGGCGTGACCTTCGAGGGCGTCCCCGCCGCCATCGCCCCCTCCACCTACAACGTGACCGAGGCGCTGAACCAGGTGAAGGTGGCCTACGGCCGCAGCACCGCCGCCGGCAACGTGCCCTGGTCCCAGTGGTGCGGCGAGTGCCACGGCGACATGCACTACGACAACGGGTCCAAGTACGTGCATCCCACGGACAACGCGCTCGGCACCACGATCTTCAACAACTACAACGCGTACAAGAAGAGCGGCGACCTCACGGGCGTGCAGGCCTCCTCCTTCAGCTCCCTAACTCCCTTCTTCTACAACATCGCGGACTACGAGGCGCTGAAGACGAAGACCGGCGCCGCCGCCCCCACGTTCGCCGGCCCCGACAGCGGCAGCGACCGCGTGGACTGCCTGTCCTGCCACCGCGCCCACGCCTCCGGCTGGGAGTTCGCGCTCCGCTGGAACCCGGAGTACGAGATGCTGACGGACGCCAACGGCGCCTACTTCAACGGTAGCTTCGGCGGACGCGGCCACAGCACCGCCGAAGTCCAGGCCGCCTACTACGACCGCCCCGCCACGGTGTTCTCGGTCAGCCAGCGCTCGCTCTGCAACAAGTGCCACGTCAAGGACTGACCGTTCCGCCATCTCCGGCGTAGATCCGGGGAGAAAGGGGCCGGCACGAGCCGGCCCCTTTTTCTTTGTCCTCGCATACCCTTTGCACTCCGTGAGGGCGATGAAACCGATCCTGGCCGCACTCCTGTCCCTGGGACTCGTGGGCTGCGCGGCCCACCGCGCCCCCACCTCGGACATCGACGCGAACGGCGGCGCCGTCTTCGTCTATCTCGACGCCCTTCCCTCCGAGGGAGCGCGGCTCCAGGCCGAGGTGACCTCCGTGCGCCTGGTGGCCGGGGAGGACGGCTCGGACGCGCCGCTCGAGGTGGCGCTGCCGCACCTGGACCCCGAGGGCAGCCGGCGGCAGCGCCTGCTCGCCTTCGGAATGGTCCCCGCCGGTGCCTATCGGGGTCTGGCGGTGCAGATGGGATCGGCCACGCTCCTGGGGAGCAGCGGGCCGGGAGCCCTCCAGGTCGCGGAGACGCCCGAGGTGCTGGCCTATCCGGTGGCGGTCGACCGCCGTGGCGCGGCGCTGCTCGTGCTCCGGCTACAGCTCGGGGACTCGCTGCGCGAGGGCCGGAGCTTCGTCCCCACCTTCACCGCTGCCAGTCCGGGCCTGCTCACGCCCGGCCTGACCGCCCTGGTGCTGGGCACGGAGACGCCGGTGGTCACGGTCGTCCACAAGCTGACCGGCGAGGTGTTCGCCGTGGAGCGGACGGCGGCGTCGCCCTCGGCGGCGGTGCTCGACCCCACGGCCGAGCGGGCCTACGTGACGAGCGCGGCCGACGACCTGGTGGAGACGTTCGACCTGAGCCGCCACGTGCGGGAGCCCGCTTTCCCGCTGCTGTCCGGGGACGCCCCGGCGGCCCTGGCCCTGACCCGCGACGGCCGGACCCTGGTGGCGGTGAACGCCGGCTCCGGGACGGTGGCTGTGCTCGACGCCCCGGTCATCGCGCAACGATTTCGCCTATCCGTCGGAGACGAGCCCCGGGCCGTGGTCCTGTCCGACGACGACCGGCGCGCCTTCGTGCTCAACACGGGGTCGAGCTCCGTCTCCGTGGTAGATCTCCAGCAGGGCACGCTGCTCACGACGATCGCCGTGGATCCCGCCCCCCGCTTCGCGGCCCTGGATTCCCGGGGCAACCGGCTCTACGTGGGCCACCGTGACTCCCCCTATCTCGTCGTGCTGCGCCTCGCCGATCTCTCGGTGGAGCGGCGCGCCTACGTCGGTCCCGGCGTGGTGGCCATCGCTGTGGATCCGCGCACCCATCGCCTTTTTCTCGCGCGCCGCGGCACCGCGAGCGTGGAAGTGTTCGATCCCCAGTCGCTCCTCCCGGTGGACACCATCCGCACCGGAGGCGACGTGGCCTTCCTCGCGCTCGATGTCGAAGGCGAGCGGCTGTGGGCCGCCATGGCCCGCAGCCGGCAGGTGAAGACGTTCCGCCTGGGGAGCGGAGAACCTCTGTCGACGACCGATTTGGGCACCAATCCTGCTTGGGTCGTGGTTGCAGGTGGGAAGTGAGGGACCGTTGGGACGTCCACGGCGGGAAGGGCGTGCGGCCACAGGGATGCTGGCGGCCCTGGTGCTCGTCCTCGTCGCCTGGCGCGAGGCCCGCGGCGAGGATCTCACCGGCTACGTGGAGGCGGGCGTCAGCACCGTGAGCACGACCAACACCTTTCCCGGCTTCGGCCCCGCCCTGCAGTCCGATACCCGCTCGGTGGCGGAGCGGGTCAACGTCACGTGGACGCGGAACCTGTTCCCGCGCCTGCTCCTGTGGACGGGCGGCACCTTCGACCGCGGCGACGTCCGCTTGAGCGGTGACGTCCTGGGACGCGACAGCACGGTGACCGAGCTGCGGCCGTTCTTCGGGTTGCGCCGCATCGGCCCCCGTCAGAGTGCGCAGGTGCTGTGGACGCGCGACCAGCGGAGGATCGAATCCGATCCTTTCCTTCCCACCGAGGACACGCACGACAGCCTGTTCGCCGCCTACAACTGGACGCCCCTGCGCGGACCGCGCACCCGGGCCACCTACACCCACAACACCGAGCAGGACAACCTGGGCACGCTGGACGTCTCCTCCGACCTGGCCGACCTCTCGCTCGTGCAGGACTTCACGGAGCGGTTCCGCGCCAGCTACCGCGGCACCTACACCTCGCAGGACGACGCCATCGTGCACACACAGGCGACGACGGTGGCCCACCGGGGCACGCTCCAGTACGACGACGTCTTCGCCGCCGACCGGGTGTGGCTGCACTCCGAGTACACGGTGGCGCGCCGGGACACCACCCTCTCCTCCCAGGGCGTGGGCGAGCTGGTGGAGCCGATCTTCGCGGTGGCCGGCCTGTCCGCGCGCGACGCCACCCCCCTGGACGGGCCCCTCGCTCCCCTGCCTTCGCTGGTGGACGACGACCGCCTCACCGCCACCGGGATCGACCTGGGCCTCCCCGGCCCCGCCGAGGACACGACCGCCTGGAGCCTGGGCCTGGATTTCGGCGACCGCACCGCCCTCGACTCCATGGACGTCTACGTGGACCGGACCATCGAGCGCCCCTCGGTCGTGACCGCATTCACCTGGCGGCTGTACGTCAGCGACGACAACCTGACCTGGACGCCCTCCCAGGTCCTGGCCGCCTCCCGCTTCGACGAGTTCCAGCGCCGGTTCGAGCTGCGCTTCCCCCCCGTGACCACGCGCTACGCCAAGCTGGTGGTGGCGCCGCTCGCCCCCAGCGTTCCCTTCGCCACCGAGTTCCCGGATCTGTTCGTGACCGAGCTGACCGCGGGCCGGCGCCTCACCGTTCCCGGCACCACGATCGAGACGGGCGATACCACCCAGACGCTCCAGGCGGACGCCCGCGCCCGGCTCCTCCAGAACCGCGACTTCTTCTACGAGGGCTCGTTCCGCGGCACCGACTCCACCACCCAGACCGCGCGTTGGCGTGTCTCCAACGGTCTCTCCTTCATCCAGCCCTTCGCCGAGGTGTGGACCGTGAGCGCGCGCGCGGCCTATGAGCAGGAGCACCGAGCGACCAGGGACCAGAGCGCGCTCGTGTACGCGTCGTCTCTGGCCGTCTCGCCGGTGCCGCGCCTGCGCTGGACGGCAGCCTTCTCCGGCCGGCAGGAGGAGACCGAAAACGGCCTCACCGCCGAGCAGAACTCCGTCTTCCTGTACGGCACCGCCGGCCTCTATCAGGGGTTGGACGTGCAGCTCGGCGTCGGCCGTTCCTACCTGACCGACGTCTTCGGGAGGACGACGGTGGCCGACCAGATCGACCTCTCGGCCACCATCGTGCCCCGGCCCGATCTGACCTTCGGCCTCATCTACTCGGACACCACCTCCAGCCGCTTGTCGGAAGACGTCCTGGGCGTGTTCGACCTCTTCACGCGCGCCGCCGAGGCGAACGCGGCCTGGACTCCTTTCCCCACCACGTACCTGTACGGCTCCTACCGCCTGGAGTGGCGGACGGACCTGGATCGCGACACGGTGACGAACGTCGTCCTCAGCTGGTCGCCGTTCCCCCTGGGCAGCTTCCGCATGAGCTTCAGCTACAACGACAT
>Ga0070695_100000615_pt1 | contig 18906 bp, 21 predicted proteins | sample KBSK1252metaG_FD_65471 | JGI IMG/M metagenome (GOLD analysis project Ga0070695, IMG submission 65471) | Corn, switchgrass and miscanthus rhizosphere microbial communities from Kellogg Biological Station, Michigan, USA - KBS K1-25-2 metaG | ecosystem: Host-associated > Plants > Roots >...
CTTCTCGATCGCGTCCGCGATCACGTCGCCGATCTCCCGCTCACGCGAGGAGACGGTCGCGATGCGCGCGATGTCTTCGCGGCCCGAGACGTCCTTCGACTGCTCCTTGAGGTTCTCGACCACCTGCTCAACCGCGGACTCGATGCCACGCTTCAGCGCCATCGGGTTGGCACCCGCCGCGACGTTCTTCAGACCCTCGCGCACGATCGCCTGCGCCAGAACCGTGGCCGTCGTCGTGCCGTCGCCGGCGACGTCGTTCGTCGCCGTGGCGACCTCGCGCACGAGCTGCGCACCCTGGTTCTCGAAGACGTCCTCGAGCTCGATCTCACGTGCGATCGTGACGCCGTCATTCGTGATGGTGGGAGCGCCGAACTTCTTGTCGAGCACGACGTACCGGCCCTTCGGGCCAAGGGTTACCTTGACCGCATTGGCGACGACGTTGACGCCGTGCTCGAGCGAGCGCCGCGCATCCTCGTTGAACTTCAGTTCCTTGTGAGGCATGTCTTCCTCCTGAGCGAAACGAGCTATGCGGTTGCGCCGGCGAGCTTGCGCTTGCCCTTGCCACCTGTGTGGACGAGCTTCGCGAGCACATCAGACTCGCGCAGGATCAGAACGTCGTCCGTGCCGATCCTGATCTCCGCGCCCCCGTACTTGGAGAAGACGACCTCGTCGCCCTCCTCCACCTCCATCTGGACGCGCTCGCCCGTCTCCTGACTGCGGGAGCCGGGGCCGACCGCAAGCACCCTGCCCCGTTGTGGCTTCTCCTTCGCCGTGTCCGGAAGAACGATCCCGCTGATCGTCTCCTGCTCCTCATCGAGGACCTCGACGATCAAGCGGTCACCAAGCGGTTGCAGCTTCATGAGTAGCCTCCCTCTGTGCGCGAACCCTGCGGTTGACGCCGCCCGGACAGCCGGCAGCCGCCATCCGGTCTCCGATGATGGCCCGCTTGGGATTGGGGGCGGATCTCGGGGGCCGGACTGCTTCTGGCCCCGCCGAGCCGTTTGCCGCGCCGACGATTACGGCGCTGCCACCAGATTCTAGCGCGTCTGCCGCCCGCGAAGGGCGAAGAGAAGGCTGCAGCGAACTAAAGTGGCCGATGGGCATGCGTGGCAGTCGGCTGAGGAGGCTTCGAGATGACCGAGCACCAGGGTGAGGCGCGGTGGAACGTCGCCGAGTGGCACGGCAAGATGCTGGTCGATCGCGACGGCCAGAAGATCGGGAAGTTGCAGGACGTCTACGTCGACGTCGAAAACGATGAGCCGCAGTTCGGCACGGTCAAGGAAGGTTTCATCGGCCGCCACCTGACCTTCGTGCCTCTGGGCGGAATCACGGTGGGCCCTGACGAGCTGCAGGTACCGGTGGCCAAGGCGCTAGTCGAGACCGCGCCCAACATCGAGCTCCACGGCGAGGAGCTCTCCCAGGCGGACGAATCGGCCCTCTACCACCATTTCGAGCTGAACTACACGCCGCCTGACACCGAGAGCGGACGCCGACTCGCGCGCCGTTGACGCGCGAGCAGCCGCCACACAATCCTGAGAAGAGCAACCGTCAGAGCCGGCAAGCAGTAGCGAGAATCCGTCGCCGTCGAGCCGGGCCCGTCCGCCCAGGCACACGCAATCACAATATTGCGGCGTCGAACGCGACCGAGACAAACGAGAAGACCTGGCTCGAGTTCACGTGAAGCCCACGCGTGGACCCCTTCAGGCCTGCCCCGGGCGGGGCTGTTCCCGTCACCTGCGACCGGCTGCGGCGACGGCGGAAGGAGCAGCACATGGCCCTCGACGGCGGCGGCGCTGAGCTTGCGCCCGTTGTGCTGGGAGAGGTCGCGCAGCATCTCGAACGCCCGGGCGGCGTTGTCGAGTGGCAGGCCATCAGGATCCCTTTTGCCTGCTCGATCAGAGCGCTGCGCCTGCCCAGGCCGCCGCCGCCCGCTCGTTTTCCACCTCGTGTCGAAGCTCGCGCAGCTGGTGCTGGAGCTCGACGATCAGATCGTTCGCGAATGCCAGCTTCTCGGGGAGCGGGCAGTCTCCGCAGTCGCGCCGCGCCGAGACTCTCTGCAGGCTCTGGTGCTCCCTGAAGCGCTGGAGCGTGATGTCGATCGCGCTCTGTAGCTCCTCCGGGGTGCCCTCGACGGTATAGGCGAATACGCCTCGCTTGGCGGCCTCGTGGATGTAGGCGGAGTCGTCGGCGTGCAGGATCGCGATCACCGGGCAGGAGGCCTCGCGGACGATCTCGGTGATCAGCTCGAGCGCGTGTTCGGAGGAGGGGCCGAGCCCGACCAGGGCGACGTCGGGATGCTCCCTCGCGGTGACCGGCCCGACTGCCTTGACGTCGATCTCGCGGGCGATCACCTCGTGGCCGAGCCCGGTGACAACCTGGGCCAGCAACTCCAGCCCGTCGCGCTTCTCGTTTGCGATCAGGACACGCAGATGCTGGGGCTGGAGCTGGGGCTCGATGTCGGGCATGCCTAGACGAACGCACTGATCGCGGAGCGCTCGAGCCGGAGCCCGATCACCCTCGTCCGCTCGTCGATCGCCTCGATCGCGTCCGCGGGGACGAGGCGGCGACGCCGGCGAAGGAGGCTGACGCGGACAGACAGCGCCTCCGGGATCTCGGGCGACGCGCCATACAACGCGCCCTCGACGCGCCCAACGACGCGACCCCGCGCGTCGGCGACCAAAAAGCCGGCGGTACCGTCGAGCGATGGCACCGGTCTCATCTCTTCTCCCTTCGTGAATGCCGGATCGAATGGCCGCGCGACTCGATGACGAAGAACCGGTCGGCGGCTCGCGTCACGACGCCACCGTCCGAGTGGGCCGGCGCGACAAGGAGCTGGTCCGCGCTCCGGTGCATCCCGGCGACGCTAGGCAGCGTCTGGGTGCAGTCCGGCCGGGTGCACTCGCATCGAAGCTCGGAGACGAGCCCGATGCGGGCGCGGTTGCTGGCGCGCCGTGCCTCGCTCAGAGCGGGTGGACCCGAGCAGATCCACTCATGCGTCGCGAGGTTGAGGTCGGCCGATGGTGACCCCGGAGGCATGAGGCTCGGCGCGGATCGATCTGCTCCCCCACTCCTGGGGAATGCCACTTCTGGTACCTCAACCATGGCTCCTCCGGTGATCGAACGGATCGCCGACCACGCTGGATGGGCCGGCCGCACCTGCTCCAACCCGCTCGCCTGTGGGAGGACATTTCGTCGGGCCACATGGCATGAGGCCCGACGAGCACTCCGCGGCGCCAAATCCTTGTGGCACCGCGAGCCCGCGATTCTAGCACTGTCAGTCTGCAAGCTCCGAGCGCGGTCTGCGAACTCCGAGGATGGTTGGAGGCCCGCTCGCTCGGGCCCCGCAGGGCGGCACTCCCACGACTGACTACGCGGGAAGAAACCGTCACGCGTGGGTCTACCGCAGCCCGCTAAAATCCACTCCATGACGCTGGCCTCCCGCTCTCACGATCGGGCGATGGCCGAAAACGGGATCGAGCACCTCCGTGTCCTGATCGCCAACGAGCGCCGCGACAGGCTCGAGCTCCTCGCCCAGGTTGTCGCAGGACTCGGCCACGAGGTGATCGCCCGCGAGATCGACGTCAAGGAAGTCGGCCCGGTCACCGCGAAAGAACATCCCGACGTCGCCCTGGTCGGACTCGGCCTCTCCTCCGAACACGCGCTCGACCTGATCGGCGAGATCGTGCGCGAAGCCTCCTGCCCCGTGATCGCGCTGCTCGCGGCACGGGATCCCGCCTACGTCCACGAGGCCGCGAAACGTGGCGTCTTCGCCTACATCATCGACGCCACCCCCGAAGAGCTGCAAAGCGCCATCGACATCACCCTGCAACGCTTCGCCGAGTACCACAGCCTGCAGGGAGCCTTCGGCCGCCGCGCCCTGATCGAACAGGCAAAGGGCATCCTGATGGCCCGCCACTCGACGAACGCCGACCGCGCTTTCGAGATGCTACGCGACCATTCGCAACACAACGGCCGCAAGCTCATCGACGTCGCGCAGGCGATCGTCGACAGTCACCTCCTGCTGCTAGCGCCACTCCAGCAGCCGGCGCCTCCCGAGCGGCCCGGGTAGCTCGGCGACTGCACGCGCCCTGAAAAGTGCGGGTGGGAGAACGACAGCGAAGCTCGGCCATCTACGGGCGCCGGGTACACTGCGCCTACGAGGTGAGGATCCCGTGGCGCGCCGGCGCCTTCCTCCACTTGGCGAGCGGAGGCGAAGTTCATTGACGGCACGCGTTTCTCCACCGATGGCCGATGGCTTGCAGGCGTTTCTGAAGGACATCGGCAAGGTCGATCTGTTGACCGCAGCACAGGAGGTCGAGCTCGCAAAGCGGATCGAGCGGGGTGATCACGGCGCGAAGCAAGAGATGGTCGAGGCGAACCTCCGCCTTGTTGTCTCGATCGCCAAGCGGTATCGCAACCAGGGGCTGTCGTTCCTGGACCTGATCCAGGAGGGGACGATCGGTCTCGTGCGCGCCGCGGAGAAGTTCGACCATCGCAAGGGCTTCAAGTTCTCGACCTACGCCACGTGGTGGATCCGGCAGGCCGTCGCGCGTGCGCTCGCCGACAAGGGGCGGACGATCCGGATGCCGGTGCACGTCGTCGAGAAGCTGAACAAGATCGTGCGCTCGCAGCGCAAGCTGCGCGGTGAGCTCTGCCGCGAGCCGACGCCGGCCGAGATCGCTGTGGACGTCGACTTACCGCTCGACGAGGTCGAGCAGATCCTGCGCAGCGCCCAGACGCCAGTGTCGCTCGAGCAGCCGGTCGGCGACGGGGAGGCGGCGGAGTTCGGACACTTCGTCGCCGACAGCGGTCCGTTGCCCGAGGACGTCGCCGACGACAATTCCCGCATACGCGCGCTGACAGAGTCCCTCGCGACCTTGAGCTTGCGCGAGCGACGCGTGCTCGAGCTCCGCTACGGGCTCGACGGACGGACGCCGGCCACCCTGGACGACGTCGGCAGAGTCTTCGGCGTGACGCGGGAGCGCATCCGCCAGATCGAGAAAAACTCCTTGCGGAAGCTGAGCACACTCGCGGAGCTGAAAGACCTCCGCGAGGTTGCCTGACCTCCTCTGCTCGGACGGCGGCGCGAAGCAACAGAGATATCTAGCGGTTTGCCCCCGAATCGGCGTCGCGGTCGCGCGGGGCTCCTCCCTCCCAATCGAGACAGAGCACAGTGGCGTCGTCGCGCAACTCGCCACGGCTCGCCCCGAGTACCGCCTGGGTGAGGTGCTGCACCGCTTCACGCGCGTGCATGCTCCTACTCGCGGTCAGGATGGCGGAGATATTCACGAGCTCAGCGTCGCGCTCCAGCATCCCGTCGGTGACGAATATCAGCCGGTCATCCACCTCCAGCGGCAGGGCCTGCACGCGATGGCCGCCCCCGCGCGTCATTCCGAACGGGTGGTCGACCTGCAATTGGATCTGCTCGACCTTCCCGGCCCGCACCCGGAAAGGCGGCGGGTGGCCGGCGTTGACGATTCCGGCGGTGGCTGCCGCCAGGTCGATCCGCACGAGCAGGCCGGTGACGAATTGCTCGTCTCCGGCCTGGTCGGCCAGCGCGTCGTTAGCAAGCCGCGCCTGCTCCGCGAGGTCGACCCCCCGCCGGCGCGCATTGCGCAGACCTCCGACCAGCACCGTCGCCAACAGGGCGGCATCCATCGTGTGGCCCATCGCGTCGGTCATCGAGAGATGCAGGGTGTCTCGATCCAGCGAGAAGTCGAAGGTGTCACCTCCGATCTCACCCGCCGGCTGCAGCCAGGCGGCGAGCGTGAACTGCCCGGCCTCGCAGGTGAACGCACCCGGTAACAGCCGATGCTGGATCTCGGCCGCGAGCGACAACGGAACCGAGCGCTGTCCCCATTCGAAGAGGTCGGTGTAGCGGCGGTTAGCAATCACCACGTATGCCAAGAAATGTGCCGCCAGAGCCACGTCGGCAACCGTCTGCGCAGGCGGCAATCCCTCCAGCGCCAACTCCAGGACACCGACTGCTTCACCGCGGCTGGTCACCGGCGCGAACAACCGCGAGCTGCCATCCTCGACCACCACCTCAACCGCCTGGGCGGCCAACGCCCGGCCGTGCGGCGTCCCGACGAGCGGCACCCGCTCCGCGGTCTCCCTTCCCTGCAAACGAAGCGCCCCCACTCCCCCCGAGTGGCCCAGTCGGATCAGCGACCGGCCGCTGAAATCGGCGATCAGGAAGCTGACCTCGCGGGCTCCGATCGCCTTCGCCAGCTCGGCGGCTAGCACGTCGACCGCCGCGACCGGCGGAGCCGCTTCGACCGCCGCCAACAGCGCATTCAAACTCACCTGCGACCGCACACGACCGTCCATCGCGTCTAACCTAAACGCGCCGGCTCGTCATTCCGGTTCTACGATCGCGCGATCACTGTCCTCTTCCCGGGCTAGGAATCGTAGTGCGGTTCAGGACTGGCAGCCGTGCCGCCTAATCGACCGCCCGGATGATCTTCCGGAGAGCCGTCTCCAAGCTGCGACTGTCTTCGGTCGCGGCTCTGCGCCGACTAGCGCGCGCCGCGTCGCAATGAGCGGAGGGGCCGGCAAGCCGACCCCTCGCTTCGCGGCGGCCGAGTTACGCGACCGCGAGACCGCTCTGAGCGATGATCTTGCCGCTCGTGATCTTGGGCTCGTTGGGCATCAGCGTCTCGAGCTTCTCGTCGTGGATCCAGGAGCGGACGAGCTTGCTCGACTCCTCGCCCTGCTCGTGGGTCTCGAAGAGACCGAGTGAGCTGAAGACACCGTCGCCGGCTTCGATCAGGTAGTAGCCCTTGAAGCCGGGCAGCTTGCGCAGCTTGGGAACGAGGGTTTCGTTGACCTTGCCGGTCAACTCGGTGGTGCGATTCTGGTCCACACCGTCGTAGCGGCGAATGGTCGCATGCATGTGAAGCTCCTTCAGTTTCGTCTATCAGGGCAGAAGAGTCCGGACGGACTCCTGCGACGCTCAGGCCAGGTTTGACAGACGAAGAGGAAGGTGCAATAAGCCTCGGCGGCTTCAACGCTAGAGCCAACGCGCTACCAGGGAGTCTAGCAGTGATCGACGCGGCGGGTGGACGCGCCGAGCGTGAGCGGTCGAGCAGAAAGGCTCGCGCTACACTGTGCCTACGGCGGCCTCATGGAATTGGCGTCGTTCGTTTGGCGGTAGTCACAAGAGTTCGACTCCGCGAGAGCCCTCCTCAGCAGCGCAGGTCAGGGCAGCCGGTCGGCCCGACCGTGACGGTGGAGACGACAGTTCGTGCTGAGGAGGACCACTGGTGGAGATCTTCACGACCGACCGGCCCGAGACGCGTAGCTGCGTCGCTGATACGGGCAGCGCGAGCGTCGCGTGACCCGCCGACCCTCACCGCAGGTGCTTCGCCTCGTCGTGCCGCTGCTCTTCCTGGCCGTGTTCGCCTACCAGTTCTCCGCCTCGCGGCGGGGTGCGCCGGCGCACAAGACGACTCCGATCGATCTCTCGCAGTTGATCGCCCGCGTGGAGGCGAAACCCGGTTCGTTCAGCCGCGTCGTCTTCGATCCCGGCTCTCTGCAGGCGTCGGCAACGCTCACGGGCGGAAACGTGCTGCAGGCGAACTATCCAAGCGATCAGTCGGCGCTAGGCCTGCAGACGCTGCTCCAGCGCAAGAAGGTCGATTTCGCCGCGACGGCGCCGAGCCACGGTTCGGCCTTGACCTCGATCCTCGTCTCGCTGCTACCCATTCTCCTGCTTGCGGCGATCTGGATCTTCGTGATGCGGCGGATGCGCGGCGGCGCGGGCGGCCTCGGCCAGATGATGAGCTTCGGTAAGCACAAGGCGAACAGACTGGCGCCGGATCTGCCGAAAATCGGCTTCAAGGACGTGGCCGGCGTCGACGAGGCGGTCGAGGAGCTGCAGGAGATCAAAGAGTTCCTGGCCGACCCGCGGCGCTTCCAGGCGCTCGGCGCGCGCATCCCCAAGGGCGTGCTGCTCTACGGGCCGCCCGGCACCGGCAAGACGCTGCTCGCCCGCGCGGTCGCCGGCGAGGCAGGGGTCGCATTCTTCTCGATCTCCGGCTCCGACTTCGTCGAAATGTTCGTCGGCGTCGGCGCCAGCCGTGTGCGCGACCTGTTCAAGGAGGCCAAGGAGGCGGCGCCCTGCATCGTCTTCGTCGACGAGCTTGACGCGGTCGGTCGCCATCGCGGCGCCGGCATCGGCGGCGGCCACGACGAGCGCGAGCAGACGCTCAACCAGCTGCTCGTCGAGATGGACGGCTTCTCGGTCAACCAGAACATCATCCTGATCGGCGCCACCAACCGACCGGACGTCCTCGACCCGGCGCTGCTGCGCCCGGGCCGCTTCGACCGGCAGATCGTCGTCGACCGCCCCGACCGCCTCGGCCGCCGCAAGATCCTCGAGGTCCACGTCAAGGGCAAGCCCCTCGATCCGGATGTCGACCTGGACAGCCTGGCAGCAGCGACACCGGGCCTGACCGGTGCCGAGCTCGCCAATCTGATCAACGAGGCCGCCCTTCTGTCCGCTCGTCGCGGCCGGACGGCGATCGGTGAGGCCGAACTCGAGGAAGGCGTGATGCGGGTGATCGCCGGGCCGGAGCGGAAGACGCGCGTCTTCTCGGAACTCGAGCGCAAGATCACCGCCTATCACGAGATGGGGCACGCGCTCGTCGGCCACTTCCTCGAGCACACCGACCGCGTCCACAAGATCTCGATCGTCAGCCGCGGACAGGCCCTCGGCCTGACCCTCGCGCTCCCCACAGAGGACCGCTTCCTCACCTCCCGCTCAGCCCTGATGGACCAGCTCGCGATGATCCTCGGCGGCCGCGCGGCCGAGGAGCTCGTCTTCAACGAGATCACCACGGGCGCCGCGAACGATCTCGAGCGGGCGACCGCGATGGCGCGGCAGATGGTCACCCGTCTGGGAATGAGCGAGAAGCTCGGCCCACGAGTCTTCGGCTCCGACCCTCACCAGCCGTTCCTCGGTCGCGAGCTCGGAGCCGAACCGTCCTACTCCGAGGAGATGGCGCAAGAGATCGACGAAGAGATCTACCGCCTGATCGACGATGCCCACCAGCGCGCCGCCAAAGTGCTGCTCGACCACCAGGAAGCCCTGCACGAAATCGCTGCGATCCTGATCGAGCACGAGACGATCGACAAGGAGCAATTCGAACGGCTCCTCCAAGGTGAGCCCGCGGGCAGCGTCCTCACCGACGACAGGCCGCCCAAGCTGACGACGCGCGCCAAGACGCGACCCGCGCGCACACGCAAGCCGAGACCGCGCAGAGCTCCACTAGCAACGCCGCTCCCCGGCACGACAGCCGCACGCGCCGTCGACCCCGACGAGCTCGCCTGATGAGCATCGCTACCGAGTCGGCGCAACAAGACGACGCGCGCCGTGTTGCTCGGCGCGAGCTCGGGAAAGGACAGTGGTGACGAGGGGCGTGAGGTGTCCAGCCTGCGGCGAGGTGACCGAGATTCCCAGCTGTCCGTCCTGCGGCGCCGAGATCTCGACCGGCGTCGGCGGTTCAGCCGATGTCCGCCTTGCAAACGATTGCAGCCAGGACCAGCGCGACCAGGATCAGACCTGGTCGGATCGCGACCAGACCGCGAGTGATCAAGATCAGACGTGGTCGGATCACGACCAGAGCGCCAGTGAAGGCGATCAGCGAAGCGCGGACGAGGATCAGCACGCCGCCGACGATGATCTCGCGGCCGGCGGCGACAAGGCCGCCCATGAGCGGAGCGCTCTAGCACGGGAGCGGTCCGCTCGCGACCGTGCCGTCGTGTCGACCATACGTGAGGAGAGTGCTGCGTCAAGGTTGCGAACGGCGGAGGAGCGCGATCGAGCTGCCGTGCTTCGTGATCGTGGCGCGGCTGGTCGTGATGAGCTCGCTCGTCTGCACGATCTGGAGGACGACGAGGACGCGAGTCGGGAGGACCTTCTGTCGCGGTCGCGGCGCGACCGGGCGAGAGCGGCGGCCGATCGAGCCAAAGCAGCCGACGACCGTGCCCGGGCGGCCGCCGACCGGCGGGAGGCAGCCCATGAACGCGCTGAGGCGTTCCGGCAGCGGAGGGAAGCTGCAGACGACCTGAAGTTCGTCGCCACCGATGCGCTGACGGGTGCGTGGACGCGCCGGCTCGGTCTTGAGGAGGTGTCGCGCGAGCTCGAGCGCGCACATCGGACCGGAGCCTCTCTCGTGCTCGCGTTCATCGACGTCGACGGCCTCAAACAACTCAACGACAGCCAGGGCCACCTGGCCGGCGACAGCCTGCTGCAACTCCTCGGTCAGACGCTCCGCGCGAACGTCCGCCCCTACGATGTGATCGTGCGCTACGGCGGCGACGAACTCATATGTGCGATGCCGAACCTCAGCGCGTCCGAAGCCACGGCGCGCTTCGAGAAGGTCGCCGCAATACTCGCGGCTGCCGACGGGAAGCATTCGGTCACGTTCGGCTTAGCCGAAGCCGAACCCGCCGACACGCTCCAAGAGTTGCTGGCCCGCGCCGACGCAGACCTACTCCAAGTCCGACGCTCCCGTCGCGGAAACGGCTGAGCGCCACACGGCCGAGTGGGATGCTTCAGACCTAGACCGCCCGCGGCGGCAGCGTGAAGACCGCTTCGTGCGGTCACACGTAGCTGTTCGGCTTCGGCCAGCGCTGCGAGCTTGTGCAGCGATCGACCGCCGAGATGCTGCGCGCACACACGCACGTGCTGGCAGCCGTTGTTGCCACTGAAGGCAGCGCTGAGCGCCTCGAGGCGAGCCACGTTCCGTGACCCACTCGTGGCCCAAACGTTGCTTCCACGATTTTACGCAACCATGCTGCGTGAGGCCGCCTCGAAGGCAAAAAGGCCCCGCAAATGGCATAAATTGAGGCGGTTCATCGTCAGACGCCGCTGTACCTGAAGCGGCCTGTCACGCCGGAGGTCGCGGGTTCGAGTCCCGTCGCTCCCGTCTTCGAAATGCCTGCAAATGGAGGTATCCGTCGCCTGGCGATTCGATAGGCCAATGACCACGCCGGCGGTCGTGCGCAGCATTCCCTGTAAGTAGCTCACCTGGCCTGCAAGAACAGCACCACGCGAGGCAGGTCCGTCCGCCAAGCTCTCACTAGAGATAGCCGCAGCACTACTTCGCAGCTCGTGCGCCTCGGTCGGCGAGAAGAGCAGCCACCGCATCCAGGCCTGTTGGACCGCGAGCGCATCGATGACACCGAGCGCGCGAGGCGAGGCTGACAAGACTCCACGCAACCGGGAGCTCGTGGCAGGAACTCACGCGGCCTCCGGCGCCGACGTAAGACCTGACGGTACTTCATCGAGCGGGTCGGGAATGCGGCCGCCGAGTTGAAGCAGGACGGCTCCGGCGAGCAGCGCGGCAATCGCGCCACCCCACCAGATGGCATCGGGCGAGGTCTGTAGGAGAAGGCCGCCAATCGCCGGGCCGAGGGCCAGGGAGCCGGTGAAGGTCAGAGTGTAGAGAGAGAGGTAGCGGCCGAGCAGATGGGCTGGAGCCATGTCTGCGACCAGCGGCCCAAGAACGAGAGTGTGTGCGATTTCCCCGATTGCGAAGACGATCGCAACGCCCACGAGGAGACTGGTCGCCGCGAGCTTGGAGTGGATGAGCGTCGCCGGCAACACCGCGAACAGGGCAACCGCAAAGAGCGCGCTTGCCACTGCGAAAGCGTGGGTGCGTCGCATCCGTCCCACGGCGCGCACCGCCGGGATCTGCGCGATGACAACCAAGGCGGTGTTGAACAGAAAGATGATCCCGATCTCGGCGGGGCCGACCGGTGTGTGTGCCTTTGCAAACGGCGGCAGGATGTTGGAGAAGAACGTGTGGCCGACGACGACGAGCACGATGTTGGCCGCGATCACAGTGAGGAAGATCCGATCGCGGGCGACGGCGCGAAAGCCGTTTCCGTTGGCGTCTGTCGCCGTGGCGATCTCGGCTCGCGGGCTCGGCACGGCAGCGAGCACGATCAGCGCGAATCCGGCGTAGGTGACAGCGTCGAAGAAATACAGAAGTTGGAACGTGCTGAGCTGCTGTGCGGCCGCGACGATGAATCCGCCGACGGTCGCGCCGGCACCAATCCCGAAGTTGCCAGTGACGCGGTTAAGCGCGAAGGCGGCCGCTCGCTGCTCCTTCGTGACCAGCCTGACGACCAATGTCCGACTGGCCGTCCCTGCGGCGCCGAGACCGGCTCCGCTGACAATCGAGCAAGCAAAGCCCTGCCAGGGACGGTCTACGAAGGCGAAGCCGGCGTAACCAAGTGCGCTCGCCAAGCTTCCTGCGACCACGAGCGCTTTGGCGGGGTAGCGGTCGAGCAGCGCTCCCGCAGCCGGGGTGACGATTGCGGACGTCCCCATCGTCGTCGCCAGCACCAATCCGGCTGTCGACGTCGAGAAACCACGTATCTGGTGCAGATAGATGATCTCGAAGGGAAGAACGAGCCCGTAACCGAAGTAGTTGAGGGCATCGCCCCCTTGAAGAATGAGAACCGGGCGAGGGAGCCCGGTGCGCCAACCCGCGAGGACTTGTGAGACGCGGCGCCTCACCACTGATAGCCCTCGCCGTGGCTCGAAACACTCACGGGCGCTTCTCTCGCTGGCAGCTGCCAAGCGAGGTTTCGAAGCACCGGAATCCGTTCGCCGTCGCGCGAGACACCGTCGACCTGCTCCTCGAGGCCGATCTCGGCCTGGACCAGCACGATCTGGCCTTCCTGCACGTTCGCTCCGTGCACCGAGAGGTCGGCGAGGCGGGCGAACATGTCCCGTGCTTCCCGGGAGCGCACGCGCTGCTCAGTCGATCCAGGCTGGGTCTACGAAGACGCCGTCGCCGCCGTCTGGGCGATCGGAGCCGATGGCGATCAGCTCGAGGCCGTCGTCTCCGGCTGCGAACGCCCGCACCGTTGCGGGGTTGACGCGAACGACATCCCAGCAGCCGAGCTCGCGGATCTCGTCGCCGAGTCTGACGTGTCCGGAGCCGCTGATGACGACGTAGGCCTCCTCCTGCTCGCGATGGCTATGCGCCGAAGGTGAGCGGACGCCAGCGCCATAGCGCAGATAGGAGATGCCAAGATGCTCGGAGTCGAGGTGCTTGCGCGCGAACCGCCCCTCGATCCCCGGCGCGCGCTCGCCCATAGAGTCCTCGACCTCCTCTTTCAGGTTCACGATCGAATACGCGCTCATCAGCTCCCCCCTCGTGCGTGATTCGCGGGCCGGTCGGCAGGTTGCTTCTGCATCAGTTCATTTCCGATTCGCGGTTGTGTCGATGTCAAAGACACCGCGCTGCCACGAAACGGACCGCCCGCCCAACGGGTCCGTTTTCCGCGGACCTGGTGTCATTGACACGATGACCGTCGACCTCGAGCGGGCCAAGGGAGGGGACGAGCGTGCCTTCGCGTCGCTGGTCGAGCCGTTCCGGCGTGAGCTCCAGCTGCATTGCTACCGGCTACTCGGATCCGTGCAGGACGCCGAGGATCTCGTCCAGGAAACACTGCTTGCCGCCTGGCGCGGACTAGACGGCTTCGAGGAGCGGGCGTCGCTGCGCTCCTGGCTCTACCGGATCGCGACCAACCGGAGTCTCAACGCGATTCGCGAACGCGGGCGCCGCCCCGCTACGGAGGACACCATGAGACCGCCAAGAACCCGCCGCGCCGTCGAGCCCAGCTGGCTCGAGCCGTACCCGGACAGCGCACTTCCGGATCCCGCTCCCGGACCTGAAGCCCGCTACGAGCAGCGCGAAGCGATCCAGCTCTCGTTCATCGTCGCGCTGCAGCAGCTGCCCGCGAAGCAGCGGGCAGCGCTCGTGCTGCGCGACGTGCTCGGCTTCCACACCGACGAAGCCGCCTCGATCCTCGAAACGACGCCGCAGTCGGTCAAGGCCGCGCTGCAACGCGCACGCGCAACCCTCGACACGTACACCGTCGAACGCGAGCAGGCGCCGCTTCCCGACTCGCCGACCGAACGGAACCTTCTCGCCACCTTCAGCGACGCCGTCGAAACCGGCGACACGGCACGCCTCCTCACTCTGCTGAGCTCCGACGCTCGCGTGACCATGCCGCCGGCGCCCGGGGAGCTCATCGGGCACGAAGCGATCGGCGTGTACTTCGACCACGGCGCCGAGGTCCGCGGCGCCCCGCTACAGGTACGCCCGACCCGCGCCAACGGCCAGCCGGCCTTCGGCTGCTACCTGCGCTCGCAGCCCTGGGGCATGATGGTCCTCACCCTGAGCGGCAGCAAGATCGACGAAATCACCCTCTTCGCCGACCCCGCGCTCCCCGGCCACTTCGGTCTTCCCGAACACATCTAGCCGAGAAGGACGGGTTCGGCGTGAAATGGTTTAGCCGCCGACATCGTCGCGGCCGGACCTCCGCCTCACGCATCGAGCCGTCGAGCGGGCAGCACATGGGCAGCAAACGTCTCGAACCGCATCGCGAAGCCATGCAGAGTCGACCTGGAGGCCACCAAAGCACCGCATGAACAGTGCGCTCGTGTGTGCATCGTTGTGCACGCTGCGACGGCTGAAGTGGTCTGTCACGCCGGAGGTCGCGGGTTCGAGTCCCGTCGCTACCACTAAAGTGCCTGCAAATAGGCATCTGTTGTTGCCTATCTAGGCGTAAAACGACCGCCGGCTTGGCCCCGACGGATGGAAAAGTGACCCATTAGCAGGATCTTTGTCCTCATCGGCAACGGCATCGATCGCCATCCCGCGCGAATCCCACGGGATCCCGCGCCGGCGACCTCGACTGCCGGCGAACTGGTGCGGGTAGGCGGACGTCGCGCAAGCTCCGCTGGGGATTCCTTATGTCGCCCTTGTCGTTGCCGGTGGAAGGAGCCGCGGGCTGACGATCGCTTCGGCGGCGGGGCGTCCGCCATCGCTGGGGACTGGGGCGATGTCCCAGTCGACTTGGACGCCGTCCCGGACGCCTCGCATGAAGGCGGCGAAGCCGCCGTCGGGTGCGTGGATCGTGAGCCAGCGCGCGGGGCGGTCGCCAGTGGTGCGGAAGGAGTGGGCAACCTCCGGTGGGACGGCGACGAGTCCGCCGGAGGAGACCGTGATCGTCTCGGGCTCGCGCCCGATCTCGAAGGTCAGCTCGCCCTCGAGCACGTAGAAGGCGTCGGTGTGCTGGTGGTGAACGTGCGCGCCGGCTACCTGTTCGCCCGCCGAGTACCGCGCGTGGGTGATCGTGACTTCCTCGCGCGCGACGAGAATGCCGATCTCTCGCTTCTCGCGCCGAAGGATCGCCTCCCCGCCGGTGATCGGGACGATCACGCCGCCGATGTCGACGTCGGCATTCATTGCCTGGCTTCTGTCCTGGTCATCGCTTGCCCGAGATCGGAGACCCGCGGCGTGGGGCGGGCCCGGTCTCGACACTAGTCGCCGTCCAGGTCATTCCAGCTGACCAGGTGCCAGGTCTCGACGTCGGAGCAGCTTCCCCCGGGCCCAGTCGAACGCCACCGGGACCGTCGCGCCGCCGATCGCGTGCCAGGAGCGTCCGTCGGGCGACCGGAACTCGACGGCGAGGATGCGCTGCTCGGGCGCCGCCGGCGCCACCGGGAGCCGGTTGAGCTCCCTCTCGGAGCGGGGAACGAGAGCTCGTTCAGGTCATCGGTGCGGCCGTTGATGGGGTGGTCACGACGACGGACATGAGCTGTCCTTTCTCGGAGCGGGTAGGTCTCAGGGAGCAGGCGTGAGTCCGTGGCGGCGCATGACCTCGCCCAGCGCGGCGAAGTCAGGTGAGCCGCCGGCCGCGGCGTCGAGGATCGCTCCGACTTCGCGGAAGAAGTCGGGGCCGAGGATGCCGGGGGTGACGATCGCGAGCGCCCTGGCGTCGCTCTCGCCGGTGTTGTCGAAGTGGTGGACGGCGCCGCGGGGGATGAAGAGCGTCTCGCCCGGGCCGACCTCGGTCGGCGTGCCCTCGATCGTCCAGGTGAGGACGCCCTCGACTCCGTAGATCGTCTCCCCGTAGCCGTCGTGGCTATGTGCGGCCGCGACCTTCGCGCCGGCGGGAACGTCGAACTCGAAGATCGCGACCGACCCTGCCGACTGCTCGCCCTCGACGAGGAACCGGATCGTCATCTCCCCGACCTTGATCTCTTCGCGCGTGCTGGTTGTCATCTTGCTCCTCCTCTCGCCTAGCTGGTAAAGTCACTTGACAATACATGATCGAGACGACTTCGTCAAGTCACTTTACTAAGACGGCCATGGAGGGGGATCCGTTTGGGCCGCCGCTCATCGGCGCGCTCTTGCGCATGCCCTGGGAGGCCGTCCAGCGGCACATGCTCGAGCGGCTGCACGAGCGCGGTTTCGACGACTTCGACACCGCATACCTGACCGTCTTCCAATACCCCGGACCGCAGGGCGCCCGGCCTTCCGAACTGGCCGCCCGGTTGCGCATCAGCAAGCAGGCTCTCAACTACCTGCTCGGCGAGCTCGAGGGTCTCGACTACCTCGAACGGCAACCCGATCCCGACGACCTCCGCTCCAAGCGGGTCGCCCTCACCCCACGCGGCACGGCCGCGATCGGCGTCATCCGCGAAGCCGTCGGCGAAATCGAGACCACCTGGGCGCAGCAACTCGGCCCGAAACGCTTCGCCCAACTCCGCAAACTCCTGCTCGAGCTCAACCAGCCGAGGTAGAGCGCTCAGCTTCCCTGGTGCGTCAGCCGCGACGAGAACCGCGGGCGCCCGACTCGCTCCCAGCGGGCATTCGCAGATCGCCATCCTGGGCAGCAAACACGGCCGGCGCTCTGCGATCCAAGGCAGGAGTGGAATCCCGCGGAACCCCGTTCTGGTTACCACATAGGCAACTACTGATCCCGCACGAGGCCGGCGGAAGCTCCCGCAGGGACCCGCAAATCCCCGCAACGGGGCAGCCAAAAGACCCGCTCTTGCCAGGAATCCCCGCCTATCCCCGCTCGGGCCGGAAGCGCCATGACCGGCCTGTCAAGCCGGAGGTCGCGGGTTCGAGTCCCGTCGCTCCCGCCTCGAAACTCCTCTGCAAGCAGCAACTTCTGTTGTCGCTCACGACACCAGGGCGGGGTCTTGTGGTCCATTCGTGGCCCAAGCCGGAGACGCAAAGTGCCTGCACATCGCATTTTCCCGTCGACGCTAGTGCGCCGGTCTCACAAGCACAGTCAGGTCATCGGGCCAGGTGACCGCCGGCTGGCCACGCCGGTGGTTCCGAGTTGCCGGACGGAGGAGTAGAAGGAGGCCGCATCGAGCTCTAGCCGTCGGAGTAGTGAGTTGTCGACGGGACGTCCGGCAAGTGATCCGCCCTGAGGGCAAGCAGGAACGCATTCTCCTTCGTCACGCGTTGAGATTCGTTGCGCGCGCCAACTCTTGTAGCTTGCTCAAGCTCTTCTTCTCGAGCTGCCTGATTCGCTCGCGTGTGACGTCGAAGGTGCGCCCCAGCTCGTCGAGCGTAGCCGGATGGCCTCCATCCAGCCCGTAGCGGCGATCGAGGATCTCGCGCTCGCGACTGGGAAGCGTTTCGAGGAGCCGACTCAGCGTTTCATTTCGCAGGATCGACTCGACCTGCTCGTCGGGGGGCTGGTCGCTCTCGTCCACGAGGAGGTCACCGAACTCGGCCTCACCCATCTCGCCGATCGGCTTCGCAAGCGAGACGGGCGTCTGCGAGTCGCGGCGGATCTGCTCCACCTCCGCGACCGACATCTCCAGCTCGAGAGCGATCTCGGCCGAAGTCGGCTCCCGGCCACTCTTCGCCCGAAATTGACGCTCCGCGCGGAGGATCCTGTTCAACTTCTCCACGACATGCACCGGTATCCGAATCGTGCGCGCCTTATCCGCCAGCGCACGCGCAACCGCCTGGCGGATCCACCACGTGGCATAGGTTGAGAACTTGAACCCCTTCCGGTGATCGAACTTCTCCGCCGCTCGCACGAGCCCGATCGTCCCCTCCTGAATCAAGTCCAGAAACGGCAACCCCTGGTTGCGGTAGCGCTTTGCGATCGACACCACCAAGCGCAGATTCGCCTCCACCATCCTCTGCTTCGCGCAATGATCGCCACGCTCGATCCGCTTCGCGAGCTCGACCTCCTGCGCTGCCGTCAGCAGACCAACCTTGCCGATCTCGGTAAGGAAGAGCTGCAACGAGTCGGCCGAGATCTCGCTCACCTCCGAGACCGGCTCGTTGTTCCTGCTCACCGCTGCGAGCATGTGTCTAGCCGACCGAGCCTTCCATCTGGAGCTGGATGAGGCGGTTCATCTCGACCGCGTATTCGAGCGGTAGTTCCTTGACGATTGGCTCGATGAAGCCGGAGACGATCATTGCGCTCGCCTCCGCCTCGGAGAGTCCGCGCGACATGAGATAGAAGAGCTGCTCCTCGCCGACTTTCGAGACAGTGGCCTCGTGCCCGATGTCGACTTCGTCAGCGTCGATCTTGATGTACGGGTAGGTGTCGGAGCGAGATTCCTCGTCGAGGATCAGTGCGTCGCAGACGACCTTCGAGCGCGCCCCATGCGCACTCTTGGCAACCTCGAGCAGGCCGCGGTAGCTGGCGCGGCCGCTGCCCTTGGAGATCGACTTGGAGGTGATCAGCGAGGTCGTGTTCGGCGCGACGTGGACGGCCTTGCCGCCCGCATCCAGGTGCTGGCCGGTGCCGGCGAAGGCGATCGACAGCACCTCGCCGTGCGCGCGCTCGCCCAGCAGCCAGATCGCCGGGTACTTCATCGTCAGCTTCGAGCCAAGATTCCCGTCGACCCACTCCATCGTCGCGTCCTCGTAGGCGACGGCGCGCTTCGTGACGAGGTTGTAGACGTTCGTCGACCAGTTCTGGATCGTCGTGTAGCGGCAGCGTCCGCCCTTCTTGACCACGATCTCCACAACGGCGCTGTGCAGCGAGTCGGTGGAGTAGATCGGCGCGGTGCAGCCTTCGACGTAGTGCACGTAGGCGCCCTCGTCGACG
>Ga0070695_100000616_pt1 | contig 18898 bp, 15 predicted proteins | sample KBSK1252metaG_FD_65471 | JGI IMG/M metagenome (GOLD analysis project Ga0070695, IMG submission 65471) | Corn, switchgrass and miscanthus rhizosphere microbial communities from Kellogg Biological Station, Michigan, USA - KBS K1-25-2 metaG | ecosystem: Host-associated > Plants > Roots >...
TTCACCAGGTAGCGGCGCTCGAGCACGGTGAGCGCGTTTGCGTTCAGGTCAAGACTATGGCGGCGGGCTTCAGATGCAGTCATGCGAATCTCACGGCCGATCGAGTTGAATTGTTGAATCAAGGAAGTTAACGGAACGTGGAGGGCCAAGGTAGGCGCCTGTTTGGAGCCGGGCAAGACTGAGGACTTGTGTTGTTGGCGTCTCGCACTTCGAGTATTAACATCACAAAGTTGCTCTCTCGATCGGAAATGTCCCGCGACGATGTCGCTCGGCCTCCGCGACGTAATGCTCCCACGTTCCTTTGATTCGCGCGCGGAGACCATCGTCGACGTGACGCACGACACGCGCGGGCACTCCCATCACGAGCGAGCCGGGAGGCACCTGCATCCCCTCCGGCACGACCGCTCCGGCGGCGATCACGCTGCCCGTCCCCACGCGCACATCGTTCAGCAGGATGCTCCCCATCCCGATCAGGCAGTCGTCCTCCACCACGCAGGCGTGGAGAATCACGCGATGCCCCACCCCCACCCGCGCGCCGATGAGCGCGGGCTTCCCCTCGTCCACATGCACGATCGTCGCATCCTGGAGGTTTGTCGCTTCGCCGATCACGATGGGCGCCATGTCGCCCCGTAGCACCGCCTGATACCAGACGCTCGAGCGCGGTCCCAGCGTGACGTCGCCCATGACGACCGCCGTCGGCGCGATGAAGGCCGTGGGATGGATTTTGGGCGTGTGGACTACTGCCGGATCGGCTGGAATGGCCACTGCACCCAGGCCTCGGTCGGCTCGCCGTTCTTCTGAGCCGGATTCCAGCGCAGGTTCCTGGCCATGTCGAGCGCTTCGTTGTTGAAAGTTTCGACATTGGAGGGCACAAACACCCGCGCCTCCATCGTCGTCCCGTTGCGGGAGACGCGGATGAGCAAGATCGCCTGGCGGGGGAACACCGCCGCGTCCTGAGCGACCGGAATGACCGTCGCGGACAACGGCGCCGGGCGGGTGTCCCAGCAGATGTTGTCCTGATTGTAGGCTGGGCCGAAGCGGTCGCAGGGCCCCGCATCGTCCTCACTAGTCTGCATGTCCAACCGCACGTTGTAGGTCTCGCCGGGCGTGATGATGACCTGGCGATCGTAGGTCTGGTATCCTGCGGCCCGGACCGTCAGCCGGTGCACCCCCGGGGGCAGATCGACCTGCGTCCCCCGCACGGGCTGCCCTTCAATACTGATGCGCGCACCGGTCGGCACATTCTGCAGCACGAGGTGACCGGGTGTCCCCAGCGCCGGTGGCGCCGGCGGGGTGGCGCGCCGCGTGCTATCGGCGCTCGAATCGGTGGCGGCCAGCCGTGTCGTGTCGCGCGCGCTGCTATCCCGCACCGCGGTGGAGTCGCCGCCCGTGCCTGCCGGGCTCTTGGCGAAGATCAGTCCCTGTTTGTACGCGTAGAACCCACCGCCGCCGAATACCGCCCCGACGATGATGAGCCACAGCAACAGGCCGGAGAGCACCGAGCGCCGCGGCCGATCGTCGGCGGCGGCGGGTGGCCGGGTTCCGGTGGCGCGCGGGAGTGGGGTCGTCGGCGCCGAGGCGAGGCGCGCGCCGGTCAGTGACGGCATCGCCATCGTGGCGTCGGTCGTGAACGTTACCGAACGGCCGCTCTCGAGCACGCTGACCAGCTCCTCCGCATTCTGAAAACGCTGCGCCGGCGTCTTCGCCATCATCTTCCGGACGACTTCGAACAGCTGGCGTTTTTCCTGATTGTCGAGCGGCGGCGTGGGGATCTCCTCCATGATGTGCTTGTACCCGATGGAGAAGGAATCTTCGCCGTCGAAGGGCACGCCTCCCGTGAGGCACTGATAGGCGACGACGCCGAGCGAATAGATGTCGCTCCGGCCGTCCAGCGGCTGCGCCTTGGCCTGCTCGGGACTCATGTAGTGCGGCGTGCCGATGGACATCCCGGTGCCGGTGAGCTTGCCGCCCGACGCCGCCTTCGCGATCCCGAAGTCGGTGACCACCGCGTGCCCATGTTCGTCGAACATGATGTTGTCGGGCTTGATGTCGCGGTGGACGATTTCCTTCTTATGGGCATACGCGAGCGCGCGCCCGACCTCGGCCAGGATCTTCTTGATCTCGACGGGAGGGAGGCTGCCGCGGGCCGACAGGACACTCGAGAGCGGCTTGCCCCGCAAAAACTTCATGACGAAGTAGATGATGCGGCCCGATTTTCCGACGCGATAAATCGGGATGATGTTCGGATGTTCGAGCCGGGCGGAGGTGCGGGCTTCGCGCTGGAAGCGCTCGACGAATTCCTTATCGAACGCGAGCGAGAACGGCAGCACCTTGATGGCGACTTCGCGGTCGAGCTGGTTTTCTTTCGCCTTGAAGACGATCGCCATGCCCCCGCGCCCGAGCTCTTCGACGATTTCATATTCCGCGCTGAGCTCCTGGCGCACCATGTCGATTTCTGTGATGTCCGGCGCCTCGGCGCGCACGCCGGTCGGCGTCATCGCGGTCAGGTCGAGGCCGCAAGAATCGCAGAACTTCGCGGTGTCCTTATTCTGTGTGCCACAGCGGGAGCAATACAATTCGGTCTCCGAGGGGTCCGGGCTAACTTAGGGTTCGCCCCGAAGCCGGTCAACAGATTTCAGAAATCCGCGCCGAATGCACCGTACAATTGCGCGTGTCCGGTTGCCGGCTGCGCAACGCCAAAACGCAGGCGTAGCGGGATGTCATAGGTCAGCGTCACGTCGGCGACCAGCTCCGCGCCGACCGAGCGCAGCCGAGTGAGCTGCGCGCGCTGACCGACATCCCAGGCATCGCCCATGTCGCCGAAAACCGAGAGGCCGAGCTTGTCGGCGCCGAACGGCAGGTGGCCGAGCGCGCGCCCGATCAGTGCAAGCGGCATGCGATACTCGGCGCTGAGCGTCGCCGCATGGCGCCCGTGCCGCACTCCGGCGGCATACCCGCGCACGGGGAACGTGCGGGACGCGCCGACCGTCTGTCCAAACAGGAACTGCACGCCGCCCGACGACGCACCGCCGATGGAGAATCGATCGGCAATTGGTCCGTCGAGCCCGCCGATCGCACCGCGCAGCGCCAGTACCGAGGAGGCGAATCCGACGCGCGGCCCGAGCCGCACGTAGAGGTTGGCACGCGCGCGGACTTCGTTGAGGAAGCGCGCGTTGCCCTGCTCTTCTGTCCGCCGGTAGAGGATCGACGCGGTCGCACCGTCCTGGAGCGAGACGGTCAGCGGTCCCGTGACCGCCGAACCGATCGAGAGGATGGCCGATCCCCCCACGCGGTCACGATCGCTGCAGCCATTGCAGATGGCGGCGAGGTTCGTATCGGGGATCGAGACGAATCGCCTTCCTTCATATTCGGCAGCGAGCCGCAGAGAAGCGAAGCTCCGCCAGCGCTGCACGACGACAGTGGCGCCGATATCCGCTTCGGGCCGGTTCTGCGACACGACGTGGCCCGCGCTGTCGATCCCGAGCAGGGACCAGCGGTTCATGAACGAGAGATCGAGCGTAGGATTGCCAAACGCCTGACTAAGAAGGAAGAATGCGCCCTGGAGCCGCAGCGGCGAAGGCGAAACCTGAGCCTGTGCGAAATAGAAATACCGATCGACCGCGTCGCTGCCGGCGGTCGCGGCGCCAAAGAAGCGACCCGCCCGCCCGGCGTTGACTCCCAGAGGAATCCAGAAATGCGGCCGCAGCGAGCCCCACGACGAGTACCCTGTTTCATGGAACGCGACGCCCGGAGCCGAATCGTACGCCGCCGGAGCCAACGCAGCCGGCGCCTGCACGACCGGACGCGGTGTCGCGACGCGCAGCTCCCACCCGCCGTCTCCCAGCGTCGTGAAGAGGATGCGGCCGTCAGGGAGCGGGGCGGGCGCACGCGCGCCGAGCGGCTCCGCGGTCAGCTGCGAGATACCGTCGCTCGCCCGCCAGCGATGAATTTGCGGAAACCCACCGGCGTCGGTCACGAACAACACGCTCGTCCCATCGGGGGTCCACACCGGATCGGCGATCGCGGCGTCGCCCACCGCTCGCGCCAGCACCCCGACCGACTGCGTGTCTCCTGCGGGCCAGCGCACGAGCTCCCAGCGGCCGTTCTGGTTGCGGGTCGCGGCGATCCAGCGTCCGTCTGGCGACGGCACGATCGGTCCCCAGGTTCCGTCGATCGGGGGAGCCGGAATCGTCGGCGCGTCACCGCCGCCGGCCAGCTTCAGCGCCGACAGCGTCCCGCCTCCTGCCCGGGGCTCGATCAGGCGGCCGTTCGTCGTCTGGCGCTTCCACCGGCCGTCCGGCGGGGGCGCCCAGCGCCACAGATCGCTGCGAATCGTCCAGCGGCCGGTGAACTCGAGCTGGGCGACGATCAGCGTATCGCCCAGCCAGTCGTAGCTCACGCCGCCGTTGACGCGGTGCGAGCGCAACACGGCGCCGCTCACCGGATCCACGACGCGCAACCCCCGCGCACCCCGACCATCGTCGTAGAGGTAGGCGAGACTCCGGCCGTCCGGGGAAACCCGCGGCACCGGTTGCGAGCGCAGCCGGCCGACGAGAAGCTGCGCACGCGCGCCGGATTGGGATGCGGGCACGGCGGTTGCGATCGACCGTGACCATGCATCTGCCAGCGAGGGTGCTAGACCCGCGAGCCGCAGCTGCCGACCCACGCGGAACGGAATGAGCTGGCCGGCCGTCTTCTCGACGAAGCGCGGCACGACCGAGTCATTCACGGTGTGCGACAGAAATTCCCAGAAGCGGCTGCCGTAGGCGTAGGGCGCAAGCCCGTCGGGCCACCGCGTGAACAGGACGGCCTCCCACGGCGAGCGCGCGTGACCGAACACGGCGTCGGCCGCGACCACCTCGCGGTGAAAGCTTCCTTCCGCGCGGCCGCCGGCGGTGAAGCGTGACTCGTAGTACGTCGCCAGGCCTTCGGTGACCCAGGTGGGCTGGTACTGATTGGGAAAGAGTCCGGGCGCCCGGCCGAACACGTCCTGCAGCACATTCCACAGGCCGCGTGCGCGATCGAGATGAAAGACGTGCGTCAGCTCGTGCACGATCACGAGCCGTTCCCAGCTGTCGTACGTCTGGAGCGCGGGATCGGTGACCGGCGGGACGAGCAGAATCGTGAAGCGGTTGGACGGAAAGGTGGTCGTGAAGCCGTTGGGCGTATCGATGTCGTCCGACAACGTGATGTCAACGATGCCGCGCGGCGGATGCAGCTCGCTCGCCAGCAGCGTGTACGCCCGCTCGGCCTCGGCCGCCGCGAGGGTCGCGCGCGCGCGAAAGCTCGGACGGAAATGAATACGGAAGTGTTTGGTGTGTAGCGTGCGCCAGCTGCCTGACGGATTCACCTGGGCTGACGCACCGGCTGGGAAGAAAAGGAGCGCAAGCAGAATTAACGTGCGTGGTGCGTGGTGCGTGGTATTCATCGCGCCATCTCGCGCAGAAACTCCTCGATCCCCCGCGCGACACCGCGCGCGTACCGCAGCCGGCCTTCGGTGCTCGCCAAGATCGCTTCCTGCTCCGGAATCATCATGAACAGACCCTCGGTGAGCGCCGACGGCATCCACGGGTTCCGCACGAGAGCATAGTCTCCTCTGCCCATTCCCAAGTCCCGAATCCCCAGCTCCCCGACCAGCGCGCGATCGAGGGCTCGGGCGAGCGCGGCACTGCGCGGATGGAAGTAGTAGACGCTGGTGCCGTTATTGGTGAACGGATTCACACCGTCGGGAAGCGCATTGGCGTGAATCGACACGAGCACGTCGGCGTCGTGTTCTTCCGCAAAGCGCGTGCGCGGAAACAGGTCCACCGGATTCGAGTCGGTGCGCGTCAACAGCACGGTTGCCCCCGCCCGCTCGAGCAGCGGCTTGACCAGTTGCGCCACCGCGAGTGTCGCGACGGGCTCCCATAGACCGGAAGGGCCGTGCGCGCCCACCGGCGGATGACCGGGATCGATGACGATGGTGCGACCGGCCAGAGGCCGGCGCGGATCGATCACCGGCGGGCGGCGAATCTCGAGCAGCAGATCGCGGCCGCTCCAGCGCGTGCGATAGCCCCACACGTGCCCCGCCAGTGCCAAGGTGATCGTCACCTCGTCCGCCGACGGCTGCGCGTAGCTCATGCGAGTGACGTAGGGATCGGTGCCGCCGTACTGCATCCAGTTCACATCCGAGGCCACGCCGTAGAGCCTGAGCGTGAGACTCCTTTCCTCCTCTTCTACCTTGAATGGAACGTGCGCGGGAAGCGGCACGCGGAGGATCAGCGAGCGTGGCCCCGCGGCGAGACGCACCGACTCCACGATGCCACCGGGCGGCGGCGTCCCCGGTGCAAGGGGCACGACGTCCGCGGTGTTCACCCAGGCCACCGCGCCGCGCGACAGCTGCAGGCGCGTCTGGCTGCCCCAGCGCGCCGTCGCCACCGAGACCGTGCCCAGCGGGAAAAACCAGTTGTACGTGCCGTACGGCACCGCCTTGCCCACCGTGAGGCTGTCGCTCTTCCCGGTGTGCGCGGTGTCATCGTTCAGGACGATTACCGCCGGGTGCGCGCGATCCAGGGTGTCGAGCACGAGCGGCCAGATGGCGCGCGCCGTATCGGTCCCGACGATCACCTCGAGGATCGCGTCACACAGCGGTTCGGCGGGCAGCCACGCGACATACCGGTCAGGGGCGGAAGGGAGGCGGTAGGTGGCGGTATCGGTGCCGAACGCACGGATCCCCCATGCCGGCTCCCCGGGCAGCGTGTCGGGCACGAACCACACCGGCGTGCGTTTCCCCTCCATCCGCAGGCGTACCTGCGCCCCAGGCGTCGCGCGCACAAAGAGGCGAATTCCCTCCCCTGCGGGAAAGGCAAGCGAGTCGGTCGGGGTGAAGCTCGTCGTGTCGATCCAGGCGGTGGCGCCGGCGGGCGGCTTGAACGGCTGCGCGATGCGCGCGACGAACGTGGTTTCCTGTTGCTCGGCACCTGTGCCGGCGCGCGCGACGATTTGAAATCGCGCTAGAGAGTCGCTCGGAAGCGGTATCCACGCGAGCCAGCTGCCGCTCGGGGCCACGCGCACCGGGAATCCGTTGATCGATAGCGCGACATCACCGCGACCAGGGCCGACGCTGCCGAACAGAAAGGAAGAATCCTGCGCCTGAATTGGGTCGGCGGTGTCGGGATAGACGATCGTGAGGTGGAGCGGTTGGGGTAGAGTGAGTGGGGATGGCTGACGGGAGGCGGGGGAGGACGCGCAAGCTGCCCCCACTGCCCCCGTCGCGACGACGAGGAGCGCGGCACCAATCACTCGCATGTGGCGCAAGCTAGCGGCGAGCAATAGATTGGGCCACCTTACTTTATGGCACTGAGCGCTTGCCAGTATTGCGGCCGGCAAAACGACGCCGGTGCGCAATTCTGCTCCGACTGCGGGAAACCCCTCACCAAAGCCGCAGCCGCGCGAGCCGCGGTGGCGGCAGGCGGCGGGGGGGGCATGGTCTCTCGCACGAGCGGGCCCGGATCCCCGCCGGGGGGGACCGCGCCGGCGGACGGTCCCTGTCCGCTGTGCGGATCGACCGTCGCGGCACACAGCGCCGGTGGAGTGGGGAGTCACGACCGCCGCTCCATCCCCGACCGACGCTCCGAACACTCCCTCACATTGGTTCTGATCTCCGAGCTGGCCACCGAAGTGGCGCGCTTCGAGCGCAAGACCGCTGCCACAACCATCGGCCGGACCGAGGGAGACATCCGCTTCCCGGAAGATCAGTTCCTGTCGCCGCTGCATTCCAAGCTTTCATGGGAAGAAGGCCAGCTCGAGGTGCGCGACCTCGGCAGCCGCAATGGGACATGGGTATTCCTCGAAGGACCCTTTCGCCTTACCGATGGTGACCTGATCCTCATCGGTTCCCAGGTCCTGCGGTTCCGCCGGCTCGGCTACCCCGGCCCCCACACCGCCGAAGCGGACGCGACGAAGCGTATGGGCAGCATGACGCCCAGCGCCGATATCGCCAGCCTCACGCAGCTCCGCACCGACGGCAGCTCGCGCGACGTCATCCAGCTCTCCCCCGGGCGCGATGTGCACATCGGCCGCGAGCGTGGCGACTGGATTTTCCCCTACGACCCCTCGATGAGCGCACAGCACGCGACCGTGCGCTCCGAGGACGCAGACTTCGTGCTGGTCGACGACCACAGCCGTAACGGCGTCGCGATCGCGGCTCGCGGGGTCATGACGCTGCAGCATGGCTCGCGCATCATGGTCGGCGACAAGCTGCTCCGCGTCGAGCTGCCCGGCAGTGAGGGAGGAGGCACGACGGGAGGAGGGCCGATGCTCGCATGAAGATCTGCCCCGTCTGCTCCACCGAATACGCCGATGACGTGAAGTTCTGCCCCAACGACGGCCAAACGCTCCGGTCCCCGTCGCCGGCCAGCAACCTGGTGGGCCAGGTGATCGCCGATCGCTATCACGTCGTGAAAAAAGTCGGCGAAGGGGGGATGGGCCAGGTCTATCTCGCCGAGCACGTGAAGATGGGGCGGCGCAGCGCCATCAAGGTGATGAACTCCTCCATGGTACACGATCCCGACGCGGTGGCGCGCTTCAATCGCGAGGCCTCGAACGCCAGCCGCATCACGCATCCCAATGTCTGCGCGATTTACGATTTCGGTGAGACGCCCGACGGGCTGATCTACCTCGCGATGGAGTTCATCGAGGGCGAGCCGCTGACCGAGCTGCTCGAGCGCGAAGGCGCGCTCCCCGTGCCGCGCGCCACGGCGATCTTCCTGCAAACCGCCGACGCGCTCCAGGCGGCGCACGATCTCGGCATCGTGCACCGCGATTTGAAGCCGGACAACATCATGCTGACGAGCCGCAAGACCAGCGGCGAGGTAGTCAAGGTCGTGGACTTCGGCATCGCCAAAGCGGTCGGCGGCGACCAGGCAGGCCAGAAAGTCACCAAGACCGGACTCGTCATTGGAACGCCCGAGTTCATGAGTCCAGAGCAGCTCTCGGGTGATGAGGTGGACGGCCGCAGCGACCTCTATTCCCTGGCGCTCGTGTTTTACCGGATGCTGATCGGCAAACTGCCGTTCGAAGCGACCAGCGTGCAGGAGACGATGATCAAGCGGCTGACGGACGAACCGGTCACCCTCGCCGCGGCGCGGCCCGATCTCACGTTCCCCCCCGGGCTGCAACCGGTCCTCGATACGGCGCTCGCCCGCACGCCGCAGGAGCGCTATCAGAGCGTCGCGAAGTTTGCGGCTGACGTCGCCGCGGTCACCGGCAGGCCGAGTGCGGGAGCGGTGCCGCATACACGCTCGCTCGGTGACGCAGACGCGAAGACGCAGCTGCTCGACACGACCGCTGGAGCCACGCAGCGGATATCCGCGAAACAGGCGGCACCCGCTCCAGCGGCCAGGAAGCGGTCGCTGGTCCCGGTGGTGGCCGGCGTCGTGGTGATCCTCGCCGGTGGCGGCGCGTGGGTGGCGCTCAGCGGCGGGAGCAAGGCAAATCCGAATCCGACGGATACCTCCCGCGCCGTGCCGCACGACACGGCGGGGAATCAGGGCAAGCGCCAGACTGACGGCGTGCAACACAACCGACCCTCGGCTCCACCGGCGCCCCCTCCCGCGGCTTCGGCGTCGCGTATCAATCCGGCTCAAGCCGACACGCTCCTCCAGGATTTGTTCGACAAGTTAGACGCCAAGACCATCGCGGCTACCACGGTGCGCGATTCCGCGCAGCACATTTTCGATACTCGGGGGATCACTACGGCCGATTCAGCTTTCGCGGCGTACATCGAGGCGAACGCGTTCGCGCGACTCGACGATGAGCAGCCGCGGCGCGGACACAAAGCCACGGCGCTGCACTGGGCTGAGCGCGCCGCGCGGCTCCAACCCACGAGCCGAGCATACCATCAGCTCGCGCAGGACCTGGCTCGGCCCTGATCATGTTCGGACGCCCTAAGCCGATCCGCGTCGAGGTCTTCGGCAAGACCGATCTGGGTCGCACGCGCGACCACAACGAGGACCGTTTCCTCGTCGCCGATCTCACCCGCAAGACGGCATCGTTGCAGCCCGACGTACGGCAGCACGACATCGGGCCGCGCGGCACGCTGTTCGTCGTGGCCGACGGTATGGGCGGCGCCGCGGCGGGCGAGCTGGCGAGCCAGATGGCCACCGACGCGATCTATGCGCACCTCCTCAAGACCTGGAACGAAGACGAGGTGACGCCGCAGCGCTTTGCCTACCGGCTGAAAGAGGCGGTCGAAGTCGCCAACGCGAGCATCCACGCGCACGCGAAGGCGCACCCGGAAGTGCGCGGGATGGGCACGACGACGACGGCGGCGGGGGTGCTGAACGATCACCTCTATCTCACGCAGGTCGGCGACAGTCGCGCGTATCTGATTCGCGGCGGCCAGGCGCACCAGATCACCAAGGATCAGTCGCTCATGCAGCGCCTCGTCGAAGCAGGCGAGCTGACCGAAGAAGAAGCCGCGCACAGCGAGCGCCGCAACATCATCCTCCAGGCACTCGGCCCGGATCCGAAGGTCAAAGTCGATCTCACGCATCAGGAGGTACGCCGCGGCGACGTGCTGGTACTCTGCTCCGATGGCCTGTCGGGCCAGGTCAAGAAGGACGAGATCGCCGAGATCGTGACCCAGAATCCCGACCTGAGCGCGGCCTGCGACAAGTTGATCGCGCTGGCCAACGAGCGCGGCGGCCCCGATAACATCACGGTCGTGGTGGCGCGGTTCGACGGCGACGGCCTGCGCTTCTCGGGCGGCAGCCTGCAGGAAGACGTCGGCCATCAGGTCTATCCGCTGATCGACACCGAGACCAGCACCGAACCGGTGCCCGTGTACAAGGGCAGCCGGCCGCCGGTACCCAATCGCGAGACGCGCAAAGAGACGCGGACCATCGTGCTGCTGTTGATCGCCGTCGCCGCCCTGCTCTTCTGGTACTTCAGCTAGAATCAGTGAAAGCCCAGTTCAAGTTTCTTTCCGGGGCCCGCGCGGGGCAGATCGAAGCCTTCCGCAAGGGTTACATCGGCCTTGGCCGTCACCCGCTGTCGGACGTGCGCTTCGACGCCGAGCGCGACCTCGACGTCTCGTCGCGGCACGCGGCGATCGTGCGCAAACCCGAAGGGTTCGTCCTGCAGGATCTGGGCAGCCGCAACGGCACGTTCGTGAACGGCCAGCGCGTCACCGGCGACACGCTGCTGCGCGAGGGGGACGTCATCGGATTTGGCGCCCAGGGGCCGGCGCTCGAGTTCGGCGTCATCGAAACCGACGATCTCCCGGTGACGACCGGGGCGGAGGGGCTCGCGGAGCGGGCCTCGTCGCCGCGGGAGGTCATTGCCGCGGCGCCCCGAGCGACCGCGCCGCGCGCCAGCACGGGCGTTCGTATTCGAGCCGAGGTCGCCCGCCAGACGGCGCATCTGCGCCGGACGACCAAGGTCCTCATCGTCGTGCTGCTGGTCGTCGGGACCGGGTTCACGTGGATGCAGCTGGACGGCCGCCGGCGCGCGAACGAGCTCCGGCAGCTGCAGGAGCGGGCCGACAGCCTGATGCGCGAATCGCGCGGCATGTCCACGCACGTCCAATCGGAGCTGCAAGGCGTGCGTGATGCGCTGAAAGCGGCACAGACAGAAACCGCGCGCCTGCGGCACGAGCTCAATGCGTCTGGGAGCGACGCGTCGTCGGTGACGCGGCTCCGCACGGAGCTGGATGCCGCCGAGCGGCGCCTCGCGGTGGGCGGCGTGGACTACCGGGCGATCTCGCATCGCAATCAGGACGCCGTGGCCATCGTGCTGGTCGAGTACGCGGACGGTGAGCGATTCAGCGGCACGGCATTCGCGTTCGACTCGCTGGGCACCATGATCACGAACAAGCACATCCTGATCGGCGAAGACGGCACGAAGACGCCGCGCCGCCTGGGTGTGATTTTCTCGGGCAGCACGCAGTTCTGGCGCGGCGAGCTGGTGGGCGTGTCGCCGGACGCGGACGTCGGCGTGTTCCGCGTAATGATCAAAGGCGGGACGCCACGCGTCGTAGGACTCACCCGCACTCGCGAAGGCAGCGGGGGGGGGCTCGAGCGCGGCGATCCGGTCGCAATCCTCGGCTATCCGCTGGGGTTCGATCTGCCGATGGAATCGCGAGGCGGACAACCGATCGCCGAGCCGACGCTCACCGTGGGCACGGTGAGCAAGGCGCTGACGGCGGTGATCCAGGTGGACGCGTACGGCGCGCCGGGGTCATCGGGGAGTCCGATCTTCGATCGCGAAGGGAAAGTGATCGCGATGCTGTACGGCGGTGAGCGGGAGTCGCAGGGCAAGATCATCTTCGCGGTGCCAGCCTACGTTGTCGCTGACTATTTGAAGAGTCTGAATCTCGCGCGCTGATCTCTTACAGTTGGCGCACGTAGTTCGTCACTTCGACGAACCCCTTTTGTTTGAGCGCTCCGGTCCGGCGTCGCAGCGTGCCGACTCCCGCAAACAGCGTCGTGTACTCATCGTGATCCGCAAAGAGCACAAATGCCGGCGGACTTGGCTCGAAAAAAAAGTCCAGCCAGTCGGCGAGCAACGCCTTGAGCAGGGCACTCGACTCCGCTCCATCGGCGGCGACAATCGTGCGACCCACATGATGCTCCAGAGCGAGCTGATGGCTGGTCAGGAGCGTATCGAGATGCTTCGGGGCGAAGACCACCTGCTCCACGATCGCCGAGGCGCAGGCGAGCGGTGGATCGCCCGTCAACAGACAGTCGACGAAGTCCGACAGGCGGTCCAGTGGTGTCCGGAAAGTCCGCTGCTCGAACGCGGCGACACTACGCCGGAGGCGCTTGAGCTCTCCGTTGGCTTCCAGAACCTGCATGGCATTCAATACAGCGGCGGATTGGAAGACTGCAAGGGGAAGCGCGCCAAACGTCATATCCGGCGCTGAGGCGCCGATCGTCAGTAGCTCGCTCGTCCGCTGCTGACGACGCGCAGCACTGACTCCTGATTGAACCGACGCTTGTATTCGGTGATGATCGCGGCGATTGCCGCTTCCGTTGTCGCCGACCGCGCGGGATGCACGACTTCGAGCACAAAACTGGGCTCGCGCGTGGCTCGCCCGTTTGCACCACGCCATTCGCCCTCCGCGGCCCAGAATGTGAAGCCGTCCGGCAGCCGAGCGCTGACGACGTCAGCCACAAATACGGCCCAGGCAGAGTCGGTGACGCCGAGCTTCTGCGCGATGTTGCGGCCGAAGTAGAGACGCTCCGTCACGACCGGCTGTAACCCGCGCGACTGAATCGCCGGGGCGCAGGCGGTCGCTGCCAGCAGCGCCGCCAGCGTCAGAGCTCTCATCCCTGCCCCAGCCGGTCGGACTCGCGATGCTTGGCCAGCAACCGCTCGGCGAAGTCGACGCGCTCCTCCAGCTCCGCGACCCGATTCTGCATCGTCTCCAAACTCTGGCGCAGCTCGTCGACGTCGGTATCGGCGCCCAATTCCTCCCGGCCCGACCGGCCCCTCCGGCCCCACCGGCCCCACCGGGACATGCCGTGGCGTCCGGAGATCGCCCTCCCGACCTGGATCGCGATCAGGATGACCGCGGCGCCGAGCGCCCAGCTAGGAATGATGAATGGCATCAGCACCTCAGAGTGAAGATCCGGCCTTAGCGAATCGGCACGACCGGACTGAGCGTCGACACGCCGTTCTCATCGAAACTCTCGATCGCGACCCAATACTCCTGCCCCACCGTCAGCGCCCGCAGCTCGAGCGTCGTTCCCTGGTCCGCAAAGCGTTGGTAGGTCTGATACAACTTCGCCGGTGCGATGCCCCAGCGCACGTTGTAACCAACCACGCCGGGCACCGGCCGCCACGTGATGACGGCGTTGCGCGCATCGGGGTCGCGCCGCACCGTCAGTCCCTTTGGCGCTGCAGGCCGTGACTGCACACCCCACTGGTGGCCGAAGACCCGGATATCGCTAACCGCGAGGTTCATGGCGCCGACATGAATGTGCTCGTAGCGCACGAACCGCGCGCGCACCGGGGTCGCCATCTCGAGGTACGCGTTGGGGCGATCGCGCTGCTCGCTAGAAAGATCCGCGACGACGGCCCACTCGCGGCCGTCGAGCGACGCCTGCAAGCGGAACTGTGTGACGACGTTCGAGTCGGTCCCGTAGAGACCGGACTTGTAGTCGGCGTAATTCACCTGAATCGCCTTTACGTCGTACGTCCCGCCGAGATCGATGGTGAGCCATTCGCCGGGGCGATTTTGCTTTGCCACCCAGAACGTCCGCGGATTCTCATCGGTCACGCGACTGGCGGGAAAGCTGTCGAGCGATGACGACGCCGTCGCAGGCTTACGGTAAGACAGCAGCATCCAGCCGGTAAACACATCGTCGCTCGACTGCCCTGCCTTGGTCGGCAGCCAGTGGGGGAAGTCGCCGAAGCGCGTATCGACGTGCAGCTGCCCATCGGGATCGAAGCCCGCGGGATGCAGGCCGATGCGGCGCTCGAAGTTCCAGTTCACGGCGATCCACGGCGTCCCGGTGTTCCACCAATTCCCGTAGACATCCTGAAACGTGTTGCCGTGTCCCGCACCCTGCACGAACCCGCCCGGTTTATACGCGACCGGATTGTAGGGCGCGTACGTGAACGGGCCGAGTGGATCGGCGGCGGTGTAGACGCCGGTCGCATAGACGTTGTACTCGGTCCCCGGCGCGCCGTACTGGAGGTAGTAGCGGCCCGCGTGCTTCGTCATCCAGGAGCCTTCGATGAACGGCGTGATGGTCGAATCGCGGTGGTCCTGGCCGAACCGCTCCCACCCGTGGTGCACCGGATCGAGTCCGAACAGCCAGTGCGGCGTTCCTTTGTACGCGAGGTGCTTGCGCTTATCGAGCTCGATGACGTGCAGTGGATAGGCGTTGGACGAATTCCAGTAGAGGAACCAGCGATCGGTATCGGGATCGTAGAAAAACTGCGGATCCCACGGCCCCGGCTGCACCGAGTCGGGCTTCGCGAGCACGTTGGCCTCGCGGTCGCGCGCCATCGGCAGCCAGGGCAGCAACCGATTGTAAAACTCCACGCGTCCGCTCGCCGGTTCGGTCAGCATCAGAATCGGGATCGGGCTCGTCGTACTCGGCAGGAGATAGATCGTGTCGCGGACCGACAGCACCGCTGGCGCGACGACGTCGAGCAGCGGCCAGCGTGTCGGTGTGATGTGGCGCCAGGTACCGAGGTCCGGCGACTCCCAATAGCCGTCACCGATGGTCTCGAAGAGGTAATACTTGCCACCCTGGACCACGATGACGGGATCGGCGCCGGAACGGTACGAGATGCCCTGGTTCAGCTGCTCGAAGTTGTAGCGGTAGTCGATGTCGATGGGGTTCGCGTAGGTCCTCTGCTGCGCGTGCGCCCGGGTGGCGGCCGCGATGATCAATAGCGCGGCGGTGAGACCCCTACTCGGCAGGACTATCGGTTTGCCCTTCGGTCGGTAGCGCCTCGACATCCGTAGCGCCTTCGCGGAGCGGAATCGGCGTGGTGCCTTGGGGTTCGCGTAGGAGCGTTTTACGTTAGCGACAGGCATCGGCGTGGAGAGGCTCGCGATCCGCGCTCTGCCCCGAGCAGGCTCTTCTCGATCATAGCTCGCCTCGCTTGAGCTTGTCGACGGCATAATGACACGCCCGCGCCGTTAATGCCATGTACGTGAGCGACGGATTCTGGCAACCGCTCGACGTCATCGCCGCGCCGTCGGTCACGAACAGGTTCGGCACATCCCAGGTCTGATTCCAGCCATTGAGCACCGACGTCCGTGCATCGCGGCCCATCCGCGCCGTCCCCATCTCGTGATTGCTGCCGCCGGGCGTACTCGGGCCGTTCGTGTTGGGTTCGATGTGCGTCGCGCCCGCCGCCTCCAACAGCTCCGCCGCGGTGATGTTCATGTCGCGATGGATCGCGAGATCGTTGTCACTCCAGCGGCAGTCGATGTGCAACGATGGGATACCCCAGGCATCCACCAGCGTGGGGTGGAGCGTCGCACGGTTCGCTTCGCGCGGCAGCATCTCGCCGTATCCCCAGAAGCTCATCGTCCACGGACCGAGCTGCGACAGCTGGGCTTTGTATTCCCGACCGATCCCTGGCGCGCGCAGCGCCGCCTCCCATCCGGACCGATCCGCGGCACCTTGAAAGCCGTACCCGCGAATGAAATCGGGATGCCGCGACGTGACGTTGCGGAACCTGGGCACGTAGATCCCGTTGGGACGCTCGCCGATCTCCCGGCGGTCGGTCCAGCCGTCGAATTCGCCGCTCGCCCCGCCCCACTTGATGTGATCCATGATGTTGCGGCCGACTTGCCCGCTCGAGTTCGCCACACCGCTGTTCAGCAGGATGCGCGCGCTTTCGAGCGCGGACGCGCACAGAAAGACGACGCGGGCGGTGTACTCGCGCTCCGCCTTCGTTTGCGCATCGATGATCCGGACGCCGGTCACCCGATTCGTCCGGCGGTCGTAGATCAGACTTCGCACGATGCTGAACGGCCGCAGCGTCAGCCGGCCGGTCGCGTGCGCCGCCGGCAGCGTCGCGTTGACGCTGCTGAAGTAGGAGCGCGTGATACACCCGCGCTGGCACGGCCCGCAGTAATGACAGGCCGCCCGGCCGTTGTGGTTGACGGTGAGGTTCGCGACCCGACCGATCGTGAGCAACCGCTCGCGCCCGAACCGCTCCTGCATCCGTTGCCGCACATGCTGCTCGGCGCAGTTCAGCGCCATCGGCGGGAGAAACTCACCGTCCGGCAGGTGCGCCAGTCCTTCTTTCTGTCCGCTCACGCCGATGAAGCGCTCGACGTGGTCGTACCACGGCGCGATGTCGGCGTAGCGGATCGGCCAGTCCACCGCGATCCCGTCGCGGAGATTGGCCTCGAAGTCGAGATCGCTCCAGCGGTAGACCGCGCGGCCCCAGATGATCGACTTCCCGCCGACCTGCCGTGCGCGGAACCAGTAGAACGGGCGGTCGGCGGGCGTCGAGTACGGATTCTTCACGTCATCGGTCCAGAACACGTGACTCAGCTCGTCGAACGACACGGACTTGCTCTGGATCGCCTGCCGTTCGGCCGTCGCGCGGCGATCGCCCAGACCCCGGAACGGCATCTCCCACCGCGGCTTGTGCTCGACGTAGTCCTGCTCGGGCGAGATCGGCCGACCGGCCTCGAGCACCAGCGTGCGCAGGCCGAGCTCGGTCAGCTCCTTGGCCGCCCAGCCACCGGTCATCCCGGAGCCGACGACGATGGCGTCGAAGTCAGTGGGTGGGGGGGGCATCGAGCGGGGCGCAGCCGTCATAGCGCCAGGGTTGGGGCCAGAGGCCGAGGGCGCGCTGGCCGACCTCGGAGGTGCAATAGCCGTACACGGTGAGGTACTTGAGGCGGCCGAACCAATGGTCCCGCCGTGCGGTGGCTTCCGCGTCGAGTGCGTTCAGCACCGCCATTTGATCTGCTTCGGAGCAATCGACGAAGTCGCGCGAGGAGCGGGAGCGGCAGCGCGCGTCGAGATCCTGCAAGCCGGCGAGGAAGCGCGCGCGCTCCTCCGGCGTGTGCCAATCGGACAGCATCTTTTCGATGAACGGCGTAACACCGGCGTCGGTGGCACCCGGAGTATCGGTCGCTGGAAGGATGCGTTCCGCGGCGAGCGTGACGGTTTGCTCCGCGTGGGCCGTCAACGAGCGGCGTGCGGCGTCCGGCGTTGCACGGCGGTGGACGTCACGGCCGAACGCCAGCAGATCGGCGGGTGCGAGCGTCTCGACGGCGCTCAGTCCCGCTGTCGCCACCAGCCATTGCATCAGCTCACGGCGGTTCATCACCGTTTGGTGAGTCCCTTCGTTTTCCGCATCGCCGTCCCCTTAGGCATCACCCAAGCCATCTACAAATCTGTCCATCTCGTGCGACGAGCGCAGGACGTGGACGCGCTTCTCCGTTTTGAGCGCTTCCAGCCGCTGCAGAATGGAGCCACGCCGCCGCATCGGGTAGGTCCAGATCCATGTCAGAAACTCCCACGTCAATCGCTCCGGGCAACCCGCCGCCAACTCCGCGCGATTCCGGCCACCGTGCTGCAGCTGGCGTCTCACCACGCGCCACAGACAGACGAGCCGTGGGATGTCGAGAAACACCACGGCATCGCATGCCGCGAGACGAATATCCAGCGTGCCGCCGTAATTGCCATCCATAATCCAAGCCGGCTCGCGCACGAGCGCCTCGACCTTCGTGCGCCACTCGTCGGGCGGGGTCGGATCCCAGCCTGGCCGCCAGTAGAGGGCATCGAGATGGATGAGCGGGAGCTTCGTGCGCGCGGCGAGGCGTCGTGCGAACGTGGTTTTCCCGGACCCACCGCAGCCGATGACGAGTATGCGCTGCAGCGCAGCGGCTGGTCTCAGCGTTTATAGCGCCGCCACCTCGCGACGCTGATGATGACGAACAGCAGCAAGATCAACGCACCGAACAATGAGGTTCGTGTCATGCTCGCTACTCGGAGTCCTGGACCCAGACGTACGTCTGACCGTTCCACACGAACCAGCCACTCGCGTGCTGGTCCGCCACGCGGATGCCAGTGCGATGCCCGAGCAGCTCTTCAAGACTCCACTCCGAGAACTCGGCGCGGCCGTTGGGGAGCGGCTTTCCGGCTCCGAGGATGTATACCGACCGATCGATTTGATTCACGATCGCGACGCCGTGCCGCCGGCCGCCTTTATCGACGATGCTCAGCGCGATGTCCCACAAGCCGTCGCCGTCGAGATCAGCGTATCCGATCTGGGGGCTGAGTCGTGACGTGAAGTCGTACCCTGCCCAGAAGCCAGCCCTGGTCAGCGCGCTGTCCGCCCAGAGCGGGACGGCAGATGAGCGCGAAGCCCACTGCGCGCGAACGGTGCTTGCGACAATCACGAGAAGTGCGGGGAGGAGAAACGC
>Ga0070695_100000620_pt1 | contig 18786 bp, 21 predicted proteins | sample KBSK1252metaG_FD_65471 | JGI IMG/M metagenome (GOLD analysis project Ga0070695, IMG submission 65471) | Corn, switchgrass and miscanthus rhizosphere microbial communities from Kellogg Biological Station, Michigan, USA - KBS K1-25-2 metaG | ecosystem: Host-associated > Plants > Roots >...
GAACTTCGTGTGCAGCACCTTCGTGATCGCACTCGTCAACGTCGTCTTCCCGTGATCGATGTGCCCAATCGTCCCGATGTTCACGTGCGGCTTCGTCCGATCAAACTTCTGCTTGGCCATCCGGGGGACCTCCCTCGTCTCTACCGGTCGGTGAAGATGGAGCCCATGTCCGGGATTGAACCGGAGACCTCGTCCTTACCAAGGACGCGCTCTGCCGACTGAGCTACATGGGCCTGAATGCCGAGCCTCGTCCAGCGCGCAGTCGTGACGAAACGGGTGGAGCGGGAAACGGGATTCGAACCCGCGACCCCCAGCTTGGAAGGCTGGCGCTCTACCGCTGAGCTATTCCCGCCCGTTCTCCCGACGCGCTCGATGTCGATCAAGATCGATGGCAACAAGTGGTGGGGAGAGGAGGATTTGAACCTCCGAAGGCGTTCGCCAGCAGATTTACAGTCTGCCCCCTTTGGCCACTTGGGTATCTCCCCGCCTGCCCCCAGATCTCGTAACCCCTTGATGTTACTGGCGCTGGCGGGAGGATTTGAACCCCCGACCCACTGCTTACAAGGCAGTTGCTCTACCCCTGAGCTACGCCAGCAGTCGCAAACCCTCACTCTAGGTTCGGCCCCACATCAAGTCAAGGCTTTTCTGTCAAGTCTTTTCTCCGCGGGCCCGCTGGCGGAGCACCTCGTAGCAGAGCACCGCGGCGGCGGCCGAGACGTTGAGCGATCCGAGCCGTCCGCGCATCGGCAGGCTCGTCAGGAAGTCGCAGCTCCGGGCCACCAGCGGCCTCAGCCCCTCCCCCTCCCCGCCCAGCACCAGGCAGAGCGGGCCGGTCAGATCCATCTCCCAGGGAATCTTCCCGCCGATAGGCACTGCTCCGACGGTCCAGACCCCTTGCTTCTTCAGCTCTTCCAGGGTATGAACCAGGTTCGTCTCCCGCGCCACCGGGACCAGCTCGGCGGCCCCCATCGCCGACTTGGCCGCCGCCCCGGTGAGCCCCGCGGCGTGGTGCTTGGTCACGATCAGCCCATGGACACCCGTGACCTCGGCCGAGCGCAGCACCGCCCCGAGGTTACGCGGGTCCTGGACCTGGTCCAGTGCCAGGAAGAACGGGGCCTCACCCCGACCGGCCGGGATCGTGAGCAGGTCGGCCAGGGAGGAATAGCTGGCCCCGGCCACCCGGGCCACCACCCCCTGGTGGTGAGGGTCCCCGGCGATGGCGGTCAGCTGATCTCGGGTCCGGAACGAGATCTTGACCCCCTGGCGCCGGGCCACGTTCAGCAGGTCGTGGAGGGCGGGCCCGCGCCCCTCCGACAGGATGGCGATCTCCTCCACCCGACGGCTACCCGACCGGAGCAGCTCCAGCACCGGATTTCTCCCGAAGAGCGGCTGGCTCTCGTCATCGGGCTGCTGCTCGGGCGACGGCTGTTCCCGGGGCGGCTGCATCCGGGGCTGGTCCCTCCGGGGTGGCTCCGGCGGGGAGGGCCCTCGGCGGGGTGGTCCCCCGCGGGTCTCGCCGGGGCGCTCGCGGGTCATGCCTGAAGCTTCCAGGTCGTCCCGTCGCGCGTGTCCTCGAGGACGACACCCAGCCGGGTCAGCTCCTCCCGCAGCCGGTCGGCCTCCGCGAAGTCCCGCTGCCGGCGCGCCTCCTGCCGCAGGTAGACGAGCGACTCCACCTTGGCCTTGAGCTGGGGATCGATGGCGGTGGCCCGCCGACCGCCGCCTTCCAGCAGCCCCAGCACCTGGCTCAGCACGACCAGCTCGCCCACTCCCATCAGGAACGCGCCCGCCCCCGCCGTGCCCTGCACCACCTGCTCCCGGGCGGTGTGGAGGACGCGCGCCAGGTCGAACAGCACGCCCAGAGCCTGCGGGGTGTTGAAGTCGTCGTCCATGGCGGCCTCGAACCGCGCCCGCTGCACCGCCACCTGGTCGAACAGCCCGCCGTCGGGCCCGGGCGCGGGCGTTCCGCGCGCGGCGATGCGCTCCGCCTCCTCCTTGAGCGCCCGCAACCGCGCGAGGGCGCGCCCGGCCTCGATGATCCGCTCGTCGCCGAACTCGAGCGGGTTGCGGTAGTGGGTCCCGAGCAGGTAGAGGCGGATCGCCTCGGGATCGTGCCGCCTGACCAGGTCCTTGATGGTGAGCGTGTTGCCGAGCGATTTCGACATCTTCTCGGCGGCCAGGTTCACGAACCCGTTGTGCAGCCAGTGGCGCGCGAACGGCTTGCCGGTCGCGGCCTCGGACTGGGCGATCTCGTTCTCGTGGTGGGGGAAGATCAGGTCCTCTCCCCCGCCGTGGACGTCGAGGGTCTCGCCCAGGTACTGCATCGCCATCGCGGAGCACTCGATGTGCCAGCCCGGCCGGCCGTCGCCCCACGGGCTCTTCCAGGCGGGCTCGCCGGGCTTGGTCGCCTTCCAGAGCGCGAAGTCGAGCGGGTCCCGCTTGCGCTCGTCCACCTCGACGCGGGCCCCGGCCTGCAGCTCCTCCAGGTTCTTGCCCGACAGCTTGCCGTAGCCCGGGAAGCGCCGCACCTCGAAGTAGACGTCGCCATCGACCGGATAGGCCACGCCCTGGCGGATGAGCCGCTCGATCAGCGCGATCATCTGGGGGACGTGCTCGGTGGCCTTGGGCTCGACATCGGCGGGCAGGACGCCGAGGGAGGCCATGTCGGCCCGGTACTCCGCGATGTAGCGCTCCGAGATCTCCTGCGCCGGGACCCCTTCCTGATTCGCGCGCCGGATGATCTTGTCGTCCACGTCGGTGAAGTTCTTCACGAACTTCACCGCGTACCCCCGGTGACGGATGTACCGGCGGATCACGTCGAACACGATGGCGCTCCGGCCGTGGCCGATGTGGCTCACGTCGTAGACGGTGACGCCGCAGACGTAGATCCGCACCTCGCCCCCGCGCGCGGGGACCAGCTCCTCCTTGCGCCGGTTCAGGGTGTTGAACGCGCGCAGGGCCATCAGGGGGCCTCCACGCTGACCACCGCCATCGAGGCGATGCCCTCGCCGCGCCCGAGCAGCCCCAGGTGCTCCGGGCTCTTGGCCTTGACGCTCACCCCATCCGGGGCCAGGGCCATGGCCTGCGCGAGCTGCCGGGCCATCTCGGGCAGGAACGACGCCAGGCGGGGGGCCTGGCAGATCACCGTCGCGTCCACGTTCACCACGCGCGCTCCCTTGCTCGACAAGAGCTCCATCACCGACCGCAGCAATCCGAGGCTCGAGGCTCCTTTGTAGCGCGGATCCGTGTCCGGGAACAGCCGGCCCAGGTCACCGAGCGCCAGCGACCCCAGGAGCGCCTCGCACACCGCGTGGGTGAGCACGTCGGCGTCCGAGTGGCCGCCCAGCCCTCGCTCCGCGGGCACCGTCACCCCGCCCAGCACGAGGGGCCGGCCCTCGACCAGCGGATGCAGGTCGAAGCCGAGCCCGGAGCGGACGGTCATGCCCGGCGGCGGGGGTTGACCCAGGCGCGGGCGGTCCGGAGATCCTCGGGGGTCGTGATCTTGAGATTCTGCGCCAGGCCGGGAACCATTGCCACCGGCATCCCGAGCCGCTCCACCAGCACCGCGTCGTCGGTGCCGGCAAAGCCGTCGCGGCGGGCCTTGTCGTGGGCCTCCCACAGGAGGTCGCGGGCGAAGACCTGGGGGGTCTGGGTGAGCCAGAGCCCCTGGCGCGGAACGGTCGCCGCGACCGCGCCGTCGGTCACCCGCTTGACCGTCTCCCGCACCGGCATCCCGCACGTCGCGGCGCCGCCCACCGCGGCGGCGCGTACCCGCTCGACCAGGTCCGCGGTGACGAAGGGCCGCACCGCGTCGTGCACCACGACGAAGCGCCCGTCCTCCGGGATCCGCTGCAGCCCGCGCCACACCGACTCCTGCCGATCGGCCCCGCCCGCCACGACGTCCAGGATCTTGGGGACGCGGGCCCGCGCGAGCAGACGCCGGGTCGCGGCCACGTGGGTCGCGGGCACCGCGACGACGATGCCGGCCAGCGAGCGGGCGCGCCCGAGCGCGCGGAGGGTGGCAACCAGGATGGGAGCCCCACCCAGGCGGAGATATTGCTTGGGCCGGCGGGAGCCCATGCGCGCGCCATGGCCTCCCGCCGGAACGATCGCGTACGTCACCGCGATGCGCTCTCCTCGTCGCGCTGGCGCGCGAAGATCATGCGGCCGGCCGCGGTCTGGTAGATCGTGGTCACCGTGACGTCCACCGTCTGGCCGATGAGCCGCTTGCCGTGCTCCACCACCACCATGGTGCCGTCGTCGAGGTAGGCCACGCCCTGGTTGGCCTCCTTGCCTTCCTTGACGATGTGCACGTGCAGCGGCTCGCCGGGCAGCACCACCGGCTTGAGCGCGTTGGCGAGCTCGTTGATGTTGAGCACCGACACCCCGGACAGCTCCGCCACCCGGTTCAGGTTGTAGTCGTTGGTGACGATCTTGCCGCCGGTGGCGCGGGCCAGCTCGATGAGCTTGCGGTCCACCTCGCGCACGTGCGGGAAGTCGACGTCGTCGATGCGGATGGTCACCCGTGGCACGCGCTGCAGCCGCTGCAGCACGTCGAACCCGCGCTTGCCGCGATTGCGCTTGAGCGCGTCGCCCGAGTCGGCGATCTGCTGCAGCTCGCGCAGCACGAACTGCGGCACCAGCAGGGGCCCGGCCAGGAAGCCGGTCTGGCAGACGTCCACGATGCGCCCGTCGATGATCACCGAGGTGTCGAGGATCTTGTCGCCCTCCTGGCGGGCCGCGGTCTTCGGGAAGAGCTTGACCGACATGTCCTCGAGCTCGTCCCGCTTGGCGAGGGTCACCGTCGCCCCGAGGTAGCCCAGCAGCAGCGCGAAGAGCCCGCGCCCGAGCGCGCCCGCGCCCGGGACGATCGCCTCGAGCGCGGTGCCGAGGCCCAGGCCCAGCACCACGCCCAGCATCGAGCCGGTGGCGCCCCAGAAGAGGCGGTCGACCGGGATCCGGCGGGCCTGCCACTCCAGCAGCACGACCAGGACCCCGGCCAGGAAGCCGGCGCCGCCGAGGAAGAGGTTGTTGGGTGCGTGCAGGCCCAGCGCGTGCGCCAGCGCGAAGCCGGCGGCGGTGGCCGCCATCAGCACCAGCACCCGGACGATGAGAATGCCTAGCTGCATTCAGGCCTCACGGTCCCAGCAGGACTTTCACTGCCTCGTCCACCGAGCCCACGCCCTGCACGTCGAGCGCCAGCCCGGCGACGCCCCCGAGGCTGCTCTGGGGTACCACCGCCGCGGCGAAGCCGAGGGCCGCCGCCTCCTTGAGCCGTGCCTCGAGTCCGGTCACCGCTCGCACCTCCCCGGCCAGTCCCACCTCCCCGACCACCACCAGATCTCCCCGCACCGGCCGGTCCAGGTAGCTCGAGGCGGCCGCGAGCACCAGCCCCAGGTCCGCCGCAGGCTCGGACGCCCGTGCGCCCCCCGCGACGTTGACGAAGGCGTCTTGCGACTGCAGGGGGAAGCCCACCCGCTTCTCGAGCACCGCCAGCAGCAAGCATACGCGATTGTAGTCGGCACCCAGCACAGTACGGCGCGGGGTCCCGAACCCGGCCGGGGTCACCAGGGCCTGGATCTCCACCAGGAGAGGCCGGGTGCCCTCGAGGCAGGCCACCACCACCGACCCCGCGGCGTCCTTGGGCCGCTCGGCCAGGAAGAAGCCGGAAGGGTTCCTGACCTCGGTCAGGCCCCGCGCTCCCATCTCGAAGACCCCGATCTCATTGGTGGATCCGAAGCGATTCTTGACCGCCCGCAGCACCCGGTAGGCGTGGTGCTGCTCCCCCTCGAAGTAGAGGACGGTGTCGACCAGGTGCTCGAGCACGCGGGGCCCGGCGATGGCGCCCTCCTTGGTGACGTGCCCCACCAGGAACGTGGCGATGCCGCGTCCCTTGGCCAGCGCCATGAGCCGGGCACCGCACTCGCGGACCTGGCTCACGCTGCCCGGCGCGGACTCGAGGCCCGGCAGGAAGACCGTCTGGATCGAGTCCACGATCAGGAAGCGGGGCGCGAGCGCGGCCACGTGCGCCTCCACCGCCTGCAGATCCGTCTCGGCCACGAAGTAGAGACCGGAGGGCGCGGCCCCGAGCCGATCCGCCCGGAGCTTCACCTGGGCCGCCGACTCCTCGCCCGAGACATAGAGGACGGGGCCCGCCCGCTCGGCGAGCTGCCGGCTCACCTGGAGGAGCAGGGTGGACTTGCCGATGCCGGGATCGCCGCCGATGAGCACGAGCGAGCCCGTCACCACGCCGCCGCCCAGGACGCGGTCCAGCTCGGCCATGCCGCTCGACGTCCGCTGGCCGCCGGCCTCCACGCGGATCTCGCCGATCGGCTGGGGTCGGGTCGCCGCGAGGCTGGGCCGCGCCGCCGCGCCACGCGCGGGCGCCACCCGCTCCTCCACCAGCTGGACGTAGGTGCCCACCCGCGCGCAGTCGGGACAGGTCCCGGGCTTCGGCGCGGCGAGGCCGCACTCCTGGCAGCGATAGGTGGAGCGCTCGCGGGCCATCAGCGGCCGCCGGCCCCGGCCGACTCGACCGCGCGGCCGGAGTCGATCGTGGAGCGGATCAGGGTCCGCAGCAGGAAGCTCCGCCGGGCCCCCTCGAGGAACTGCACGAGGTTCTCGTACACCGTCGGGTCCTCGAGGAGCCCGCCCATCGTCCCCTCGCCCGCCTTGAGCTTGTCGGTGACCGCGCGCAGGTTGGCCATCGCCGCGCGGAAGTCGGCGGTGGCGTCGCCGAGGGCGCCCGCCGCCCCGTCGGTCCCGTCGCGGGTGAGCTGGCCGAGCAGGCCCTGGCCCTGGGCCACCCGCTCGGACACGTCGCGGAAGTTGTGGGCCACCGCCCGCAGATCGTCGGCCACCGCCTTGTACTGCGGATCGTAGAGCAGCGCGCTCAGCAGGGTCTCTCGGCCGTCGGCCTTCTCCGCGCCGCGTCCGAGCGCGTCCATCGCGGCCAGGAGCGCGCGGGCCGACTTGCCGCTCTCGGGCGAGAGCAGGACCCCCACCGCGCTGTCGCCCTGCTCGGCCCGGGCCAGGATCTGCTGGGTACGCGCGAGGATCGCGTTGAGCCGGTTGAGCGACTCCGGCTCGTCGTAGACCAGGGCGTGAACCAGGCCCTTGCCGGTCTCCACCTCCTTGGCGATCCGGTCGACGCGCGCCACCGTGTTCTTGAGCCCCGCGGCCAGCTCCTTGACCGTCTGCATCGTCTCGACCCCGGCCTTGAACATCTGCTGCATCTCGAACGGCTCGGTCGACACCAGGGCCTCCCCGGGCTTGAGCGGCGGCGCCGCGGTGGAGCCGAGGGTGATCTCGACGATCTTGTCGCCGAGCAGGCCCTGGGTGGCGATGCGCGCCTCCGAGTCGCGCCGGATCCGCTCCGAGTATCGCCTTGCGATCGTGAGGGTCACCCGCACCTTGCCCCCGGGCTGCTCGGGCAGCGTCACCGCGGTCACCCGGCCGATCTGCACCCCGGCCAGCCGTACCGTGGCGCCCTCGATGAGGCCGCCCACCTCGGTGAACTCCGCAATCAGGTCGTACTTGCGCTCGAAGTAGCGGGCCTGCGCGCCGAGCAGGTAGATGATCGCGAAGAACACGAGCAGGCCGGAGAGGATGAAGGCCCCGATGCGAACCTGCAGCGCGAGCTGGGAGTGCTCGGCCACCGCTAGATCTCCCGCAGCTCGCCGGCCAGGAACCGGCGCACGTCGGCGTTGGCGGAGCGGTGGATCTCCGCGGGCGTGCCGACGTCGGCGAAGCGACCGTCGAGCAGGATCGCCATCTGGTCGGCCACCATCTCCGCGAACTCGACGTCGTGGGTCACCACGATGGCGGTGTCGCAGATGCCGGTGCGGAGCTGGGCGATGAGCTGGGCCACCAGCCGGGCGTTGGTCGGATCGAGGCCGGCGGTGGGCTCGTCGAAGAACACCACCTCGGGCTCCACCACCAGGGCCCGCGCGATGCCGACCCGCTTGCGCATGCCGCCGCTCAGCTCGGCGGGCATGAGCTCGTCGGTGTCGGGCAGCCCGACGAGGGTCAGGAAGTGGTGCACCCGCTCGGTGATCTCGCGGAGCGACATCCGGGTGTGCTCCCGGAGCGGGTAGGCCACGTTCTCGAACACCGAGAGGGAATCGAACAGCGCCGCCCCCTGGAACACGAAGCCGGTCCGGCGCCGGATCGGCAGCATGCCCTCCTCGCTCATCCGGTCGATCCGCGAGCCGAACAGGTACACGCCGCCCGAGTCCGGATAGATCAGGCCGGAGGCGATCCGCAGGAGCACGGTCTTGCCGCTGCCGCTGCCGCCCATGACCGCGAGGATCGTCCCCTTGGCCAGGGCCAGGTCGATCCCGCGCAGGACCTGCTTGCGGTCGAACGCCTTCCGCACGTCCCGGAGCTCGACGAGGGGCGTCTCGGTGGTCACCGGGCTCACCAGAACATGAAGAGGAAGAGCTTGGTGATGAAGAAGTCCGAGATGATGACGCCCATGGCCACCTGCACCACGGTGGCGGTGGTGGAGCGCCCGAGCCCCTCGGTGCCGCCCTCGGTGGCCAGCCCGTTGTAGCAGCCGACCAGGGTCACCAGGGCTCCGAAGACCACGCTCTTGCCGATCCCGCTCAGGAAGTCCTTCAGCACCACCCAGTAGCTGATGGTGTTCCAGTAGAGGTACGGGTCGACGTTGCGATCGAACACGGCGATCAGCATACCTCCGAGCAGACCCATTCCGTCGGCCAGGATCGTGACGAGCGGGAAGACGAGCACCGCGGCCATGAGCCGGGGGACGATCAGCTTCTTGATGTAGTTGACCCCGAGGGCCCGGAGGGCGTCGATCTGCTCGGTGACCTTCATGGAGCCCAGCTCGGCGGTGATACCCGAGGCCACCTTGCCGCCGACCAGGATGGCGGTCAGGACCGGGCCCAGCTCTCTCAGGATGGAGAGCGCGACCACCGGGCCCACGTAGTTCTCCGCGCCGAACCGGGCCATGTTCACCGCGGTCTGCAGCGCCAGCACCATCCCAGTGAACAGCGCCGCGGTGAGGGCCACCGTGAGCGACCGGACCCCGATGATGTCGATCTCGCGGGCGACCAGCCAGAAGTACGACGGCGGCAGGGTGAGGTTGCGGGCCACCCGCACCGTGAGCAGACCGAGGCCGCCGTACCACACCGCGGCCTCGCGCAGATGACGCCTCAGATCCTGGGCGACCATCAGCGGCCCTCCAGCGCGAAGCTCTCGACCATGGCGTGGAACGCGGGACGTCCCGCGTCGAACGCGGTGGTCGGCGCCACGTAGAGGAAGTCGTGCACGCACGGCTGGGCCCGGAGGACGAGGGCCTCGACCGTCACGTCCCGCCCGTCGGCCTGCCCCCGCACCACCGACCGCACCGCCTCCTGTCCGGCCACCGTGGTGGGCCCGGTCTCGAGCACCTCCCGCCGGGTGAGCCCGAAGGTCAGGTGACGGGCCAGCACGTCGAGCGAGCGGGCCGGCTCGCGCCCCGCGCAGGTGGCGTCGACCAGCATCCCCCCCGGCCCCGCCTCGTCCTGGAGCGAGAGATCCGCCCGCGGGCCCCGGTCCACCTTCCAGCCGCTCGCCGGTAGCGTCACCCGATACCCCTTCGCGGAGTGGTAGACCCCGTTCTCGATGCGGCCGGTGGCGGTGGCGCAGCCGGCCAGGAGGGCGACCAGGGCGAGCAGCGCGTGCCGGGAAGTCACTTACCCTTCGCGTGCCGGGCGGCCAGCTCCTCGAACACCCGGCGCAAGGGGATGCCGCGCGCGCTCAGCAGCACCATGGTGTGGAACCACAGGTCCGCGACCTCGGAGACGACGCGCCCATCGCCCTCGCCGCCGAGCGCCGCGGTCATCACCTCGGCGGCCTCCTCGCCGATCTTCCGGCAGATCTGGGGCTGGCCCTTCTGGAAGAGCGAGGCCACGTACGATCCGGGCGGCGGGGCCACCTTGCGCGACTCGAGCACGCGCTCGAGGACTTCCAACATGGCCGGCCCGGCGCCTGCGGCGCCGGGCGCGCCCGCGTGGCCGGATTCACCCGCGGGGCCGCCCAGACGGGTGAAGAAGCAGCTCCGCGCCCCGGTGTGGCAGGCCACGCCGTCCTGGTGCACCTGGACCAGCAGGGCGTCGCGATCGCAGTCGGCGTAGATGCCGTCCACGTGCTGGGCGTGCCCGGACGTCTCGCCCTTGCGCCACAGCGACTGGCGGGAGCGCGACCAGAAATGGGTGAGGCCCGAGCGCCGCGTCGCCTCGAGTGCGTCCCGGCTCATCCACGCCACCATGAGGACCTGGCCGGTCTCCGTGTCCTGGACGACGGCGGGGATCAGCCCCTGCCCGTCCCAGGTGAGCTCGTCGGCCGCGCTCACGGCTCGATCCTCACCGGCACGCCGTGCTCGTGGAGATAGCGCTTGGCCTCCGGAATGGTGTGCTGTCCGAAGTGGAAGAGCGAGGCCACCAGCACCGCGTCGGCGCGCCCCTCGACCACGCCTTCGCGGAGGTGCTCGAGGCAGCCGACCCCACCCGAGGCGATGACCGGCACCGAGACCGCCTCGGCCACCGCCCGCGTCAACGCCAGGTCGTAGCCGGTGCCGGTGCCGTCGCGGTCCATGCTGGTGAGCAGGATCTCGCCCGCGCCCAGCCGCTCGACGTCGCGCGCCCACTGCACCGCGTCGCGGCCCGCGGGCCGCCGGCCGCCGTGGGTGTAGACCTCCCAGGCGCCGTCTCCGGAAGATTTGGCGTCGATCGCCACCACGATGCACTGGCTGCCGAAGGCGTGGGCGGCCTCCTCGATCACCGCGGGCCGCTCGAGGGCGGCGGTGTTGAGCGACACCTTGTCGGCTCCCGCCCGCAGCAGCGTCCGGATGTCCGGGAGCGACCGCACCCCGCCCCCCACCGTGAGCGGCATGTAGATCCCCTCGGCGGTGCGTCGCACCACGTCGAGCATGGTCGCGCGACCCTCGTGCGAGGCGGTGATGTCGAGGAACACCAGCTCGTCGGCCCCCTGCGCGTCGTAGGCCAGCGCCGCAGCTACCGGGTCGCCCGCGTCGCGCAGCTCCACGAACCGGACCCCCTTGACCACCCGGCCGTCCTTGACGTCGAGGCACGGGATGAGGCGCTTGCAGAGCATGCCCTATCGCACCTCCGCGACCGCGGTGGCGAGGTCCACCGCGCCGCTGTAGAGGGCCCGCCCCACGATGACCCCGGCCAGCCCGGCCACCGTCGCGAGCTGACGGATGTCGTCGAGCGAGCCGACCCCGCCGGAGGCGAACACCGGGATGCCGGCGGCCCGGGCCACCGCGCCGGTGCTCCAGAGATTGGGACCGGTCTGGGTGCCGTCTCGCGCGATGTCGGTGTAGACGATGCCGGCCGCCCCGGCCGCCGCCGCGTCGCGCGCGAGCGCGATGGCGTCGAGGTCGAGGACCCGGGTCCAGCCGTCCACCGCCACGCGCCCGTCGGAGGCGTCGATGCCGATCACGACGTGCCCCCCGAAGCGATCGCAGGCCTGGCCCAGGAAGGCCGGGTCGAGCGCGGCGCGCGTCCCCACGATGGCCCACCGGGCGCCCGCCTCCAGCGCCGCCTCCAGGTGGGCGAGCTCCCGGAGGCCGCCCCCCACCTGCACCGGGATCGAGACGGCCCGGATCATGGCGCGGACCAGCTCGGTCTGGGCCGGGCGGCCCGCGAAGGCCCCGTCGAGGTCCACCACGTGCAGTCGCCGCGCGCCGGCGTCCTGCCAGCGGCGCGCCATCGCCACCGGGTCGTCGGAGAACACGGTCTCCGCGTCGGCGCGGCCCTGCACGAGCCGCACGCAGCGGCCCGCCTTGAGATCCACCGCCGGGACGATCTCGAACATGGCGGAGGCGCTCAGCGGCGGTCGCGGACGAGCGCCGCGAAGTTCTCCAGCAGCCGGATGCCCCAGCGCTGGCTCTTCTCCGGGTGGAACTGGGTGGCGAAGAGCGATCCCCGCGCGACCGCGGCCGGAAAGGTGACGCCGTAGGCGCAGGTGGCCACCTGCAGCGACGCGTCGGTGGGCGCCGGATAGTAGGAGTGGACGAAGTAGAAGTTCGCCCCGCTCGGGATGCCGTCGAAGAGCGGCATGTCGCCGCGATGCTCGACCTGGTTCCAGCCCATGTGCGGCACCTTGAGCGTCGACGGGAAGCGGCGCACCGCGCCCGGGATCACGTCGAGCCCCTTGCCCTGGCCGAACTCCTCGCTCTCGGTGAACAGGAGCTGGTAGCCGAGGCAGATGCCGAGGAACGGGCGCGCCTGCTCGAGGCACGTCCGGACCGGGGCGATCAGGCCCATGGCCTGCAGGGTGTCCATCGCGTCGTGGAAGGCGCCGTCGCCCGGCAGCACCACCGCCTCCGCGTCGTCGACGACCAGCGGGTCCTCGGTCACCACCGCGGGCATCCCGACGCGCGCGAAGGCCTTCTCGACGCTCCCGAGATTGCCGCGGCCGTAGTCGACGATCGCGATCACAGGCTGCCCTTGGTGGACAGGATGCCCGTGATTCTCGGGTTCAGGCGGGTGGCCTCGGCGAGGGCGCGGCCGGCCGCCTTGAAGGTGGCCTCCGCGATGTGGTGAAGGTTCTCGCCGTAGTGCATGTTGAGGTGCAGCGTGATCTCGGCGTTGACCGCCACCGCGCGGAAGAAGTCCTTCAGCAGGTCCAGATCGAAGCTGGCGATCCGGGTCCGCTGGAGCGGCACGTTGAACACGAGGTACGGCCGGCCCGAGATGTCCACCGCCGCGTGCAGCAGGGCCTCGTCCATGGGCAGGAAGGAGGCGCCGTAGCGCACGATCCCCTTCTTGTCCCCCACCGCCTCGCGCAGGGCCTTCCCGAGGCAGATGCCGACGTCCTCCACCGTGTGGTGGAGATCGACGTCGAGGTCGCCCTTGGCGTCCACCGTGAGGTCCATCAGCGCGTGCCTGGACCACGCCTCGAGCATGTGGTTGAAGAACGGGATGCCGGTGTCGATCTTGGAGGCCCCGGTGCCGTCCAGGTTGAGGTGGAGGACGATCCGGGTCTCCTTGGTGTTGCGCTCGATCCGGCTCTGCCGCGGCTCCGCCCGATCCACGCTCATGAACCTCCCTCCCGCGCGGCCGCGATGCGCACCGCCGCCGCCGCGCCGTGTCCGTCGAGGCCCTCCACGCGGGACAGCTCCGCGACGTGCGGACCCGCCTCCGCCAGCCCGGCCGGCGAGTACTCGATCACGCTGAGCCGCGTCACGAAATCCTCGGTGGAGAGCGCCGAGGAGAAGCGCGCGGTGCCGCCGGTCGGCAGCACGTGATTCGGCCCCGCCACGTAGTCGCCCACCACCTCCGGCGTGTGCCGGCCCAGGAACACCGCGCCCGCGTGGCGCACCCGGGCGAGCAGCGCCTCCGGGTCGCGCACCTGCAGCTCGAGGTGCTCGGGGGCGAGCCCGTTGGCCAGCTCCACCGCCTCCTCGACGCTCGCGGTGAGCACCAGCGCCCCGTGGGCGGCCAGCGCCGCGGCGGCGATCTCGCGCCGGGGCAGCGCGGCGAGCCGGCGCTCGAGGGCGGCCGCGACCGCGTCCCGTAGCGCGGGCGAGGGCGTGAGCAGCACCGCTCGGGCCATCGGATCGTGCTCGGCCTGGGCCAGCAGGTCGGCGGCCACGAAGCGCGGGTCCGCGGTATCGTCGGCCACCACGGCCACCTCGCTCGGCCCCGCCACCATGTCGATGCCCACGTCGCCGAACACCTGCGCCTTGGCGAGCGCCACGTAGATGTTGCCGGGGCCCACGATCTTGTCCACCCGGCGGATGGTCTCGGTCCCGTAGGCGAGCGCGGCCACCGCCTGGGCCCCGCCCACCCGGTAGGCCTCGGTGACCCCCGCGATGCGGGCCGCGGCCAGCACCGCCGGGTTCAGGGAGCCGTCGGCGGCCGGCGGCGAGACCAGCACGATCTCCCGCACCCCGGCCACCCGCGCCGGCACCACCGTCATCAGCACCGTGGAGGGATAGGCGGCCCGCCCCCCCGGCACGTAGACCGCGACCCGGTCGAGGGGACGCACCTCCTGGCCGAGCCGCGAGCCGTGGTCGTCGTGCATGCGCCAGGAGCGCGGCGCGCACTCGCGGTGGAAGCGCTCGATGCGGTCCGCCGCGTAGCGGAGCGAGCGCAGCGTCACCTCGCCCACCGTGCGCTCGGCCGCCGCGTACTCCTCGGGGCGCACCGCGAGGTCGGACGCGGACAGCGCGACCCGGTCGAAGCGGCGGGTGCAGTCGAGCAGCGCGGCGTCGCCGGTCGACCGCACCGCGGCCACGATCTCGGCCACCCGGCGGGCGATCTCGGGGTCCACCGAGCCGGGTGGCCGCTCCAGCGCGCGGATCACCCCGGCGATGCCCGCGCTCGCCGTCTCGAGCATTCGAATCATTTCTTGAGCCCGGCCCGCCCGGCCGCCTCCCGCATCGCGGTGATGAGCCGGCTCACGTGGGCGTGGGCGGTCTTGAGCGAGGCGCGGTTGACGATGAGCCGCGCGGTGGAGGTCAGGATCTCGGCCACCTCCACCAGCCCGTTCGCCCGCAGGGTCTCGCCGGACTGCACGAGGTCGACGATGCGCTCGGCCAGCCCGACCAGCGGGGCCAGCTCGATGGAGCCGTCCAGCCGGACCATCTCGACCTGGATGCCCCGCTCGGAGAAGTACGCCTCGGTGAGCCGCGGGTACTTGGTGGCCACCCGCACCCAGGACCACTTGGCCGGGTCGTCGCGCTGCCACAGCTCGCGCGTCTCCGCCACCACCAGGCGGCAGAAGCCGAAGCCCAGGTCCACCGGCTCGTAGACGTCGGGCTGCTGCTCGAGCAGGATGTCCTTGCCCACGATGCCGAGATCGGCCGCGCCGTGCTCCACGTAGGTCGGGACGTCGGCGGGCTTGAGCAGGATGAAGCGCAGCCCCGCCGCGTCGTCGGCCTGCAGGAGCCGCCGCGAGTCGGGCTCGAAGCCGCGGATGCCCATGCCGGCGAGCAGGGCCAGGGTGGGGTCGAGCAGGCGGCCCTTGGGCAGCGCCAGGGTGAGCATCACCGCACGCGATCGATGGTGGCGCCGAGCGAGCCCAGCTTGACCTCGAGCCGCTCGTAGCCGCGATCCAGGTGGTAGACGCGCGAGATCTCGGTCTTGCCGCGGGCGGCGAGGCCGGCCAGCACCAGCGAGGCGGAGGCGCGCAGGTCGGTGGCCATGACCGGGGCGCCCTGATAGTAGCGGACGCCGCGCACCATCGCGATCGAGCCCTCGGCCTCGATGCGCGCGCCCATGCGACAGAGCTCGGCCGCGTGCATGAACCGGTTCTCGAAGATGGTCTCGGTGATCTTGCTCATCCCGTCGGCCAGCCCGAGCAGGGCCATGAACTGGGCCTGCATGTCGGTGGGGAAGCCGGGGAACGGGCTCGTGATGATGTCGGTCGCCCTCGCACGGGCCGGCCCCTGGCACCGGATCCGGTCGCCGGACACCGTCACCACCGCCCCGCACTCCTCGAGCTTCCCGAGCATGGCCGACATGTGGCGGGGCTCGGCCCCGACCACCGTCACGTCGCCCCCGGTGATGGCCGCGGCCACCAGCAGGGTCCCCGCCTCGATGCGGTCCGGGATCACCCGGTGCCGCGCCCCGCCCAGCTCCGGCACGCCCTGGATCTCGAGGCGCTCGGTGCCCGCGCCCTCGATGCGGGCGCCCATCGCGGAGAGCAGCCGGGCCAGGTCCGTCACCTCCGGCTCCCGCGCCGCGTTCTCGATGACGGTGGTCCCCTCCGCCAGCGCGGCCGCCATCATCAGGTTCTCGGTGCCGGTGACCGTGACCAGGTCGGTGGTGATGCGCGTGCCCTTGAGCCGGCTCGCCCGCGCCTCCACGTAGCCGTTGCGGATGAAGACCTCGGCCCCCAGCTTCTGGAAGCCCTTCAGGTGCTGATCGATGGGGCGCACCCCGATCGCGCAACCCCCCGGCAGCGCGACCTTGGCGAGGCCGGTCCGGGCGAGCAGCGGGCCCAGCACGAGGACCGAGGCCCGCATGGTCGAGACCAGCTCGTAGGGCGCCTCGTTGCTCGTGACGGCGGCCACGTGCACGCGCGTGCTGCCGTCGGCGTCGGTCGAGATCACCCCGCCCAGCTGCTCGAGCAGGGAGCGGGTGGTGTCCACGTCGGCGAGCGCGGGCACGTTCTCCAGCACCACCGGCTCCGCGGTGAGCAGCGCCGCGCAGAGCGCGGGGAGTGCCGCGTTCTTGGCCGCGCTCACCGCCACGTCGCCGCGGAGCGGCGTGCCTCCCTGGACCACGAGCTTCGCCGCCATCAGCAGCCCTCTCGCCTCGCCGCCCCGGAGGCGCAGCCGGCGAGCGTCGTCGCGGCCTGCTCCCATCGCCCGCCGATGTAGCGCTCGATCCCGTTGAGATCGCGGCGCGCCCGGATGCCGGAGAATCCCTCCGCGGCCATCAGGGAAGCGAGCGGCCCCGCCTGCTCCTCGCCGATCTCCATCAGGAGCCAGCCCGCGGGCTTGAGCACCGCCGGGGCCCCCGCCACGATGCGCCGGAGCACGCTCATGCCGTCGGGCCCGCCGTCGAGCGCCGCGCGGGGCTCGTGGCGCGAGACCTCCGGCGGCAGCGAGGGGATCACCGCGCTCGGCAGGTAGGGCGGATTCGCCACCACCAGGTCCAGGCTTCCCGGAATCGAGCGGAGGGGCGCGAACAGGTCGCCGGCCAGGAGCCTGACGCGCGCGGCGAGCCCGAGCGCGCGCACGTTCCGCGAGGCCACCGCGAGGGCGCCGCCCGAGAGCTCGACCGCCAGCACCTCGGCGGCGGGCCGGGCGTGCGCGATCGCGCAGGCGATGGCCCCGCTGCCGGTGCCGAGGTCGGCCAGCGCCGGCTCCGGGCGGCCGGCGAGGACCTCGAGCGCCCACTCGACCAGCCCTTCGGTCTCGGGCCGCGGCACCAGCACGTCGGGCGAGACGGCCAGCCGCAGACCGTGGAAGTCCTCCCAACCGAGCAGGTACTGCAGCGGCTCGCGCGCCGCGCGCCGCTCGATCTGGCTCTGGAACCGCGTGATCGTGGGAGTGGAGAGCCGGCGCGCCGGGTCCAGGTACAGGGCGCCGCGGTCGACGCCCAGCAGCCCGGCGAGCAGCCACTCGGCCTCCCGGCGCGCGGTCTCGATCCCGGCCGCCTCCAGCGCAACGGTCCCGCGCGAGAGCAGGGCGGGCACGGTACGGTCCGTGACGAGGCCGATCACGGCACGCTCTCCGCGAGCTTCTGGCTCACGTCGCGCTCCCGCAGCGCGTCGATCAGCTCGTCGAGGTCGCCCTCCAGCACGGTGGGCAGCCGGTGCAGGGTGAGGTTGATCCGGTGATCGGTGACCCGTCCCTGGGGGAAGTTGTAGGTGCGAATCCGCTCGCTGCGCTCGCCGGTGCCGACCTGGGTGCGCCGGTCGGCCGCGATGGCCGCGGCCTGCTCCTCCTGCGCCCGCTCGAGGAGACGGGCCTTGAGCACGCGCAGGGCCTTCGCCCGGTTCTTGATCTGGGAGCGCTCGTCCTGGCAGGTCACGACCAGGCCGGTGGGCAGGTGCGTGAGCCGGACCGCCGAGTCGGTGGTGTTGACGCCCTGGCCGCCCGGCCCGGACGAGCGGTACACGTCGACCTGGATGTCCTTCTCGTCCACCTTCACGTCCACGTCCTCCGCCTCCGGCAGCACCGCCACCGTCACCGTCGAGGTGTGGATGCGCCCGCTCGATTCGGTGGCGGGGACCCGCTGCACCCGGTGCACGCCGCGCTCGAACTTGAGACGGCTCCACGCCCCACGGCCCTGCACCAGCGCCACCACTTCCTTGAGACCGCCGACTCCGGTGGGGTGGCTGTCGATGACCTCCCACTTCCAGCGCTGCCGCTCCGCGTACTTCGTGTACATGCGGAACAGCTCGGCCGCGAAGAGGCCGGCCTCGTCGCCGCCCGCGCCGGCCCGGATCTCGAGGAAGACGTTCTTGTCGTCGTTGGGGTCGCGGGGCACCAGCATCCCCCGCAGCTCTTCTTCCAATTTCGTCTGGCGGGCCCCCAGCTCGTCGATCTCGGCCTGGGCCAGGTCGCGCATCTCGCGGTCGGCGTCCTCGGCCAGGATGTGCCGCGCCTCCGAGATGCGGGCGAGCACGCTCTTGTACTCCTCGAACTTGGCGACGGTCTCGGCCAGGTCGGCCGCGGCCTTGGCGGTGCGGGCGTAGACCGCGGGCTGGCCGATCACCTGGGGATCGGACAGGGCGCGGTTGAGCTCGCCGTAACGCTCTTCGATCTGCCGGAGCTTGTCGAACATGAGAGTGCCTCAGGGACAGGCACACGGGAGACGGCGCGGCCGCGGCGAGAAACGACCAGGAATCAGGTGCTGCCGGGTCTGCGGCTCGGAGCGCGCGGCGCCGAGCCGGGCCCTACCCCTCGGTGACCGTCTTCCTCTTGTACTTCCGCTGGAAGCGCTCGACGCGCCCGGCGGTGTCCAGGAACTTCTGCTTCCCGGTGAAGAACGGATGACACTTGGAGCAGACCTCCACCCGGATTGTCGGCACGGTGGAGCGGGTGTGGATGACTTCCCCGCAGTTGCAGGTGATCGTGGTGTCAATGTAGTCCGGATGAATGCCAGCCTTCACGGCGCACCTCCTAAATGGATCTCAGAGCATAGCAGGGCGGGCGTGAAAAGGCAAAAATCCGCGCTACGCCAGCTGGTTCATCTGGTTCAGGAAGTCCTTGTTACTCTTGACCATTTTGAGCTTGTCGAGCAGCAGCTCCATGGCCTCGACCGGGTTCAGCTGGGACAGCGCTTTCCGGAGCAGCCA
>Ga0070695_100000621_pt1 | contig 18783 bp, 19 predicted proteins | sample KBSK1252metaG_FD_65471 | JGI IMG/M metagenome (GOLD analysis project Ga0070695, IMG submission 65471) | Corn, switchgrass and miscanthus rhizosphere microbial communities from Kellogg Biological Station, Michigan, USA - KBS K1-25-2 metaG | ecosystem: Host-associated > Plants > Roots >...
AGCGCCGACAGGCCGAGCTCGAAGCGGCTGTAGGCGAGAGGCACGGCAAAAAACGGATGCCCTTCGCCGAATTGCCCGTGCTCGCGCACGTCGATCAGGGCAATTTCACGGCCATCCGAAAGCGCGCCCTTCAGCGTTGCTGCGTCAATGCTAGCCGCCATGGTGCGATCCCTTCAGGCAAACGCCGAAAACAACTCCTCGAACGCCCGCATCTGGTTGCCGGCGACCGAGGAGGGCACCACGATCGGCATGGCGATGCCCGCGGCGCGCCAGGCTTCCAGTCCCTCGCGCACGCGCTGGGGCGGCCCGAACAGGGTACAGTCGGCAAGCCAGGCATCGCTCAGATAGCTCGCGACGTCCTCGAGGCGCCGGGCGGCGATCGCCGCCTCGATCGCCTGCATTTCCTCGACGTAGCCGGCCTCCTTCCAGTAATTGCGGTAGTTGGCAAGCAAGGCATAGCGGCTGAGCGTCTTGCGGTTGGTTGCCTTGGCCGCTTCGATATCCTCGCTAATGCAGGTCGGGATCATGTTGGCGATCAGAAAGTCTGGATCGGCGCGCCTGCTGGCGGCAATCGCCCTCAGGGAGGCGGGCATGTGGGAACGGGCGCCGTTGGCAAACACCACCCCGTTGCCGATCTCGCCGGCGAGCGCGACCATGCGCTGGCGCAAGCCGGCAAGCAAGATCGGCGGCAACTCGCCGATACCCTCATGCGCCTTGAGCTCGACGACGAAGCGGGCGACATCGCCAATCGGCTTGCCAGCCACCGCGCCCATGCGCGCCCGTGTTGGCGCGTGGCTGACGCCGATGCCGAGGCGGAAGCGCCCGCCCGAGACCTCGTGCATGAAGGCTGCGCTCTGCGCGAAGTCGCCCACCGTGCGGGCATAGATGGGCGCGATCGAACTGGCAAACGGGATATGCTTGGTGACGTGGCAGAGCGCCTCGCACAGCGACATGTTGGCAAACAGGCTCGGTGCGAAGATCGCCGCGAACCCCCGCCGTTCGATCTCGCCCGCAAGCTCGAGCGTCGCCCGCCGCCGGCCGGGCACGGCAACCAGGCTTACCGCCGGCAGCCCCTGGAGCATTGCCCTCTCCCCTTGCTGTTGCCCAACGCGCGGGACCGCCCGCCTCAGGGCACCCGCGCAAGCTTCTGCAGTGAACGGATCGTCTTGGGTTGCGGTGTGTCCGGGAAGCTGGTCTTCCAGTTCGTATAGGCGACCTCGCCAACGTAGATGTCGCCCCTGGAGTCGAGCGCCAGTCCGTGCGGCGCCAGGAATTTGCCGGGCTCCAGGCCGGGGCCGTCCTTGCCGCCCAGGCGCGCCAGCAGCTTGCCCTCGGCATCGACGATCGACAACCGCGGTCCCAGGTTGGGCGCCTTCAAGTTGACGGGCATGCCGGGGCCCAATTCGCCGATCACGAAGGTCGGCGACTTGCCGCGGCAGCAGAACAGGCCGCAGGGCCGATGCAGGTTGTTCCACTGCGTTTCATATTTGCCGTTGCCGTCGAACACCTGCACGCGATGGTTCTCGCGGTCGGCGACGTAGACCCAGCCGGCATCGTCGGTGGCGATATTGTGGGCGATGTTGAATTGCCCGGGTTCACTGCCCGATTCGCCCCACGACATCATCAGCTTGCCCGCCGGCGAGAACTTGTGCACGCGCGCGTTGCCGTAGCCATCGGAAACGTAGATTTCGCCCTTGGGTGAGAGCGCCGTGTGCGTGCAACGGTGGAACGGCTCCCCGCTCATAAACGGGGCGGGTTTGCCGGGGACGCCGATCGTCAATTCGACCTTGCCGGCGGTGGTGCAGCGCCGCACCGTGTGGTCCCCGTCATCGGTTAGATAGAGTACATCGTCCCTGTCGATGTCGAGACCGTGCGCGCGTGTAAATACGCCCTCGCCCCAGGAGCGCAAGAAGTTGCCGTCGCGGTCGAACACGATCACCGGGTGCTCGCCGCGATTGAAGACGTAGACTTGGTCCTTGCTGTCAACGCCGACGGCGGCAACGTCCTTGAAGCTCCAGCCGTCGGGCAGCTTGGCCCAGTTCTCCACCACGCGATAACGATGCTCGCCGCTGCCCAAGACCACCGACATCGAGCGCCTCCCTGGCTTATGTGCCCGCCGGCGACTGTACCGCCACCGCGCCGGCGGTGCATCAGGGGATTTCGCACCTCAGCCCTGCCGGCGGCCAGAGGCTTGACGCCGCTGCCGGCAAAACGCAAAGCTCATGGGCGCAGGCGACAAGGCTCGGCGCAAGTGCATTGGCGAGGGAGAAGCGAGATGGCGTCAGCCAGGGCGGATCGGGTCGCGCGCAGCACCGCCCAGATCGTGATCGAACGCCTGATCGCGCACGGCATCGATACGCTCTATTGCCTGCCGGGCGTGCAGAACGATCCCTTCTTCGATGCCCTGTTTGCCGAGACGAACCGCCTGCGTCCGATCCATACGCGCCACGAGCAGGGGGCCGCCTATATGGCGCTGGGGGCGGCGATGGCCACGGGCAAAGCGGCGGCCTATTGCGTCGTGCCGGGACCGGGCTTTCTCAATACCTCGGCGGCGTTGTCGCAGGCCTACGGCAACAATGCTCCGGTGCTCGCCGTCTGCGGCCAGATCCCGCTCGCCTATGTCAACCGCGACACCGGCTTCCTGCACGACATTCCCGATCAGCTCGGCATCATGCAGCGGCTGACCAAGTGGTCGGCCCGGATCTCAGCGCCGCACGAGGCCGCGGCGCTGACCGATGAGGCCTTGCGCCAGATGCTGGCCGGCCGCCCGCGGCCGGCGGCGCTCGAATGCCCGCTCGATGTTTGGGGCCGAACGGCGATGTTGCCAATGCCGAACGTGCCGGAGCCGCTTCCCGCGCCGCAGCCCGACGACGATGCGATCGCCGCCGCCGCCAAGGCCTTGGGCCAGTCCGCGCGTCCCCTGATCATCGTCGGCGGCGGCGCCTTGGGGGCCAGTCGGGAGGTGACCCTACTGGCGGAGATGCTGGAAGCGCCGGTCGTCGCCTACCGCATGGGGCACGGCGTCATCGACGCGCGCCACGCGCTGAGCCTGCCGTTTCCGGCCGGGCACAAGCTGTGGCCCGAGGTCGACGTCGTGATCGGCATCGGCACGCGGCTGCATTCGCAATACACGGGCTGGGGTGTCGACGACACGCTGAATTTGATCCGGGTCGAGATCGATCCGCAGGAGATGGTGCGGCACGGTCGGCCGACGCTGCCGCTGCTCGGCGACGCGCAAGCGGTGGTGGGACGCCTGCTCGAGGCCATCCCCAAACACAACCGCCAGCGCGGCGATCGCAAGGATACCATCGCCGCCTTGAAGGGCGAGACGCGGGTGGCGCTTTCGAAGCTACAGCCGCAGCTGGCGTACCTGGAGGCGATTCGCGCCGAACTGCCGGAGGATGGCATCTTTGTCGATGAGTTCACGCAGGTTGGATACGTGAGCAGGCTTGCCTATCCGGTGTATGCCCCGCGCACCTATCTGACGCTCGGCTATCAGGGCGCGCTCGGCATGGGCTTCCCGACGGCACTCGGCGCCAAGACCGCCCGGCCCGAGGTGCCCGTGGTCTCGGTGAACGGCGATGGCGGCTTCATGTTCAACGTGCAGGAGCTCGCGACCGCCGTGCAGTTTCGCATCCCCGTGGTTAGCATCGTCTTCAACGACAATGCCTACGGTAACGTGCGGCGCATGCAGCAGGACCACTACGGCGGCCGGCTGATCGCCAGCGACCTCACCAACCCCGATTTTGTCCGCCTGGCGGAAAGCTTCGGTGTGATGGCGCTGCGCGCCACCTCGCCGGCCGAGCTTCGCCTTCAGCTGCGCCGCGGCCTGAAGGAAGCCGGACCGGTGTTGATCGAGGTACCGATCGGCGCCACCCCGGCGCCTTGGGATTTCATTCAGCTGCCGCGCGTGCGGCCGCCGCGCCGCTTGGCGCGCAAGCCTGAGGTGGATTGAATGAGCCGACGAGAGCCCCGCCGCCTGCAGGCAACCTGCCATTGCGGCAACATTCGCGTCGACTTCGACTGGCCGGGCGCCTGGCCCGCCATCCCGGTGCGAGCCTGCGGCTGCGGCCTGTGCACGCGACACGGCGCCCGTTGGACCTCGCATCCGGACGGCGCCTTTCGGCTCGAGATTGCCGATCCCGGGCTGAGCACGCGCTATCGCTTCGGCAGCCAGAGCGCCGACTTTCATGTCTGCTCGCGCTGCGGGGCGATACCGATCGTGACCTCGCTGATCGAGGGCAGATGCTACGCCGTCCTCAACGCCAATACCTTCGACCTCGAGCGCTCGCAGTTGGTCGAGACCGCGACCGACTTCGAGGGCGAGACGCTGGCCGAGCGGCTGGCGCGGCGCCAACGCAACTGGATGCCGGAGGCAGGTCCCGAGTGGCGCCGTTAGCTGGGATGCCGCCTGCGGCGCGGCGCGACCTTGGCGGCGACGGGGGAGATGGCGCCGTTGCTGCCGGTGAAGTTCTCCCGGTACTCACCGGGCGTCATGCCGGTGGCGCGCTTGAACAGCCCGCGGAAGAAGGCGGCATCCTCGTAGCCGACCGCGGCGCTGACGACTTGCACCGAGCGGGCCCCGCCCTCGAGCATTTCCTTGGCGATGGCGACGCGCATGGCCTGCAGATAGTTGCCGGGCAGCCGCCCGGTGGCGTGCTTGAAACGGCGACTGAAATTGCGTGGGCTCATGCCGAGATTTTGCGCCAGTGACTCTAAGGAGACGTCCTCGGCATAGTTCTGCTCCAGAAAGCTTTCGGCGGCGCGCACCTTTTCATCATTGTGCGGACGCGATAGCGGCAGCGTGGCATAGCCCGACTGCGATGGTCGCGGCATGTTGATGAGCAGCGCCTTGGCGCATTGCAGCGCCACCTCGTGGCCGTAGAACTTCTCGACCAGGTAGAGGCTGAGGTCCATCGAGGCGTAGACACCGCCGCTGCACAGCATGCGCCGATCTTCGGTGATGAACTTTTCCGGGTGCCAGTTGACCTTGGGATAGCGCCGACGGAATTGATCGGCGACGGCCCAATGCGTGGTCGCCTGTCGGTCCTCGAGCAGGCCGGCTTCGGCAAGATAGACGACCCCCGTGCAAATGCCGGCGATATGGGCGCCCTGCGCCGCCTGCTTCCTGAGCCAGGGCAGCAACATCGCGTTGCGTGCGAGCGCCTCGTCAAGATCGAGACCGGAGGCGGGCACGATAACGAGGTCCGCGTGCTTGACCTTGCGCAGCGAGACCTGCGGCACGAGGCTGAGCGCGTACGGGCTCTTGACCGCCTCGCCCTCGGGCGAGGCGATGGTCACGCGAAAGCGCGGGTTCGGGCGCGTGCCGTTGAGCCTGTTCCATAACAGGCCGGCGCTGTGGAACACCTCGATCGGCCCAATCGCCGTCGAAGCATAGTTATCGTTGAGCAGGATGACCGTGACGTCGAGCATCTGGTTTTAAATGCCGAGGCTGAACTTCCTGCGGGAGCCCGCCACCCGGTGCAGCGGCCGGGCGGCGGGCCCGCTTTAGCGTGCCGTCGTCGGATCAATGATGCCTGAGATTTCCGTTACCTTGCTGGCGGGGAAGCCGCTGAGCTTGGCGTGCTCGTGCACGGCGGCCTCGCTCTCGGCCAGGTAGACGCAGAAGGTCTTGTTGTCGGCGACGTAGGACTGGATCCACTGGGCCTTGCCGGCCAGTTTGGCGAGCGCGGCGTTGGATTGCTCGGCTGCGCCTTTGAGCTTGGCACCCGTCAAGCTGCCGACGCCTGGGATTTCGCGCTCGATCACATACCGCTTCATGACGACCTCACTTTTGTTGGCGGTTTTTGACGCGGCCTGTCTAGCCCCAGCGCGGCAAGCGTGGCCAGTGGCGGAAACGACATTGAGCATAGGTGAAAACGACAGAGGCGAAAAGGCGCCCGCCGCCGCCGCAGCGGCCGCAATATCGGCCGCGGTGGCAGGCATTGCCGCTTGCATCTTCGCGGCTCCCCGCCGCACACTCTTTAGTTTGGGGCGCTGCGCGCGTTCCCGGGCCTTGCGCGCGCCTGGGATCGACAAGGCAGACGAAACCAACAAGCCAAGAGGTGTGTGGACATGGCTCGCATCGTTGCCACGGCAATCGTGGCGCTCGCCCTATCGCTGGCCTCTCCCCGCCTCGCCGGCGCCGAGGTCAGCGAGGTCAGGCTCGCCCTACAAAACGGCTCCAACTATTTGCCGCTGATCGTGATGCAGAGCCAAAAGCTGGTGGAGAAGCACTTGGCGGCCAAGGGGCTGGCGGGCACGACGGTGACCTGGGCGAAGCTGGCGGGTCCGTCCGCCATTATCGATTCCTTCTTGGCGGGTGCCGTGCATTTCTCCGGACAGGGCGTGCCGTCGACCGCGTTGATTTGGGATCGCACGCGCAACGGCATCGGCGCCAAGGCGGTATCCGCCATGGTTGCTTCCAATATCTGGCTGATGACGCGCAAGCCGGAACTGAAGTCGCTGCGCGATCTGACGGATAAGGACCGCATCGCGCTGCCGTCGATCAAGACCTCGGCCCAGGCGTTGTTCCTGTGGACGGCGGCGGAGAAGGAATTCGGGCCGGGACAGTGGGGCAAGCTCGATCACTTGACGGTGTCGCTGCCGCATCCCGACGCCATGGCCGCCGTGCTCAATCCCGGCGGCGAAATCACCGTGCACGCGGCGACATCGCCCTACGCTGATTTGGAGAAGAAGGCCGGGCTCAACGTGATCACCGATCTTTATGCCGTGGAGGGCGGTGCGGTGACCGGCCTCAATTTCGTCTCCACCGAGCAGTTCCGCCAGGCAAACCCGCAAACCTTTGCAGCGGTGGTGGCCGCGTTTGACGAGGCCATCGACTGGGTCAATGCTGACAAACCGCGCGCGGCGCAGTTCTACCTCGACACCTCAAGGGAGAAAATTGCGCTCGAGGATCTGACCAAGATCCTATTGGCGCCCGACTATATCTTCGGCAAGACGCCGCACCGCGTCGGCGCCGCGATCGAGATCATGCACAAGGCCGGAATCTTGAAGACCAAGCCGCAGTCATGGAAGGAAATGTACTTCCCCGAGGCTCACGCCTTGCCGGGCGACTAGGCGGCCCCCGGCAAGGGCGAAAGTGGGCTTGCACGCGTGGCAAGCGGCTGGCTCAGCTGCCGTCGCGATCATGCAGCAGCGGAAAGAAGTAGTCTTTCCAGCTCTTCGGCGTCGGCTTGACGAAACCCGCCTTTGCCATGTACTCGGCGTAGACCATGGTGCGCACCGGCGCGGCTTGGAAAATCGCGCCAGGCTGCCGCAGCAGCTGCTCGACCTCCTCGGCCGTGGCGCGCTCCTTGACCATGGCTAGATAGGTTTCGGCGGAGCCCTTGGGGTCATTCTTGATCATGCCGACCGCCTCTTCGTAGGCGGCGAGAAAGACGCGTACCGTTTTCGGGTTCTCCTCGTAGAACTTGCTGGTGGCGTAGGCCAGCGCCACATGACAATCCCCGCCCAGCGCATCGCGCGATTCGAGCACGACATGAATGCCGGGGTTCTTCAGCGCGATTTCTTGAAACGGCGAGGAGGCGAAGTGGCTTGCCACTTCGTGCTGCGGATTGAGCAGGGCGGTGAGCGCATCGGGATGACCCATTGTGACCTGATTGGCGAGCAGCTTTTCGTTGGCTTTGTCGTCACCGTAGGCCTTCTGGAGGGCGATGCCGAGGGTGATGGCCTGGATCGACTGGCGCACCGTCGGCACGGCGATACGATCGCTTGCCGTATAATCTTTGATGGTTTTGATGTTCGGGTTGCGCGTGACCAGCTTGAAGGGCAGGCCGCTGACGCCGGTGATGGCCTTGACGTCGCCGTTGGTCTTGCCCCAGAGCAAGAGCATATTGGTGACGCCGCTGGTGGTGATGTGCACGCTCCCGGACAATAGCGCGTCGTTGTTGGCACCCCCGCTCATGATCGTCACCCAGGAAGCCTTGAGATCGGGCAGGCCGGCTTTGCCGGCGTGCTTCTCCACGAGCTTGTGGTGCTCCATCAACAGCATCGGCGTAAAGAGCAAGCCCGGCTGCTTGGTGATCTTGATTTCGTTGATCTCGGCGCGTGCCGTGCCGGTCGTCAAAGCCAGCGCAACGAGCAGGAGCGCCTGCGGCCAAAGCCTGCAACCCATGACATCAACCTCCACTACTGACGTCGAGCACGAGATTTCGACCACTACCTTGCTGGCAACTTGTGCCGAAGGCAAGGACCCAGGTGCTCAATCGGCCCAGCTCAACTTCCAGCCGAGCCAATCCCCGATCGCCCGGCCCATGATCAGTTCACGGTCGGCGGCGGCCAGCCAGGGCTGATGTTCGGTGAAATGCGTGATGCATTCCCGCCAGCTACAGGGCATGCGCGTGATGTCGGTCCCCCAGAACATGCGCCTAGGCCCGAAGGCGTCATACACCGCGCGATAGTAGGGAGTGAGGCTCTTGAACGGATAGCCGTCGGTCACGTATTGCGGGCCTCCGGTCACCTTGACGGCGATGTTGGGGTGTTTAGCCAGAGCAATCACCTGCGGCATGGTGACGAAGGCCGCGGCATCCTTGTTGCCGCGCGCCACACCGAAGTGATCGATCACAAGACGCAGGCCCGGGTGCCGGTGAGCGATCTGGCCCAGCAAGGGCAGGAACTCCCCGGCGAGCAGCGCGATCGGCAGGCCGAGGCGTTCCGCCGCCGGCCACAGCCAATCCATCGTGCCGTCCGTGGGCCAGGATTTCATCTGCGGCTGCAGGAAAGTATAGCGCAGTCCCAGCATTCCCGGCTGCTGACGCCAAGTCTCGATCTCGCTCCGCAGATCGGGGCGGTCGAGCGGAATGCGGCCGAGGATCGCGAAGCGGTCGGGATGGAGGCGCGCGGCTTCGACCGCCTGGGCGTTGGAGTTCGGATCCCAACTCGGCGGGTGCAGAATAGCGCCGGCGACGCCGGCCGCGTCCATGTCCGCCAAGGCCTCGTCGAGCTCGTAGGGCTGGGTTCGGTGCGGCGGCACCACCACGCCCTGGTGCCACAGATGGATCTGTGCGTCGATGATCCGCATTGCCGACCCTAGCCTCTGAACTGCCGCCGGTCGCCGGCGCGCAACCACAGGCGCACGAGGTGGCGACGCTGCTCCGGCTCGGTGAAATCCTCATAGGGCGTGCGGCCGTGCACGATGCTGCGATTGTTCAGGATTTGAACCTGGCCAGGCTCGATCCAGAAGTCGTGTCGATGCGCCGGATCGGTCAGGAAATTGTTCAACAGCTCGACCGCCGCAGCGCCCTCCTGGTCGAGCACACGATTGGTCTTTTGGTAGCCGCGTCGGATGACGCGCTGATTGAAGCGGATCCTGAGGCCACCCGTCTCGGCGGCAAAGATCGGATACCAGTTGTTGGCGTCCGGGGCCTGGTATTCCTGCTTGTCGCGATAGAAGGGTTGATAGAGCCGCTGCAGCAGCTGCGGCTGCTCGCTCAGGAAATAGTTGTGGGCGGCGTAGGCGCTGGCCAACGAACTCATGCCGCCAAATTTGGCTGTCTTGAGGCACAGTAACGAGATGTAGTTCGCCGGTGCCTCGCCCATTGAGCTGTCATTGTGCATGTCGAGGCCTTCGGGCGTCAGCGCCGCGCGCGTATCGGCGCCGTAGCCTTGACCGTCCCAGCGCACGTCGTAAATCATCGTGCCCTTCCATTCCTGGGCGACGGGGACCTCGAGCAGGCTAGCCAGCAGCCAATAGACGTCGATCACGTCCTGCTTGCGCCAGCGTTCGAGCGGGAGGCGATCCAAAATAACGAAGCCGAGGCCGCTATCGAGACGGTCGCGGACGCCCGCGAGCAGGCGGCGGCAGGCGTCCATCTGGAAATGCTCCGGCTGCAGCACCAGCGTCGGCACCGGGGCTTGCTTCTGCTCGGCGATAATGGCCTCGAGTTCGGCCACGCATTCGGCGGGAAGCACAACCTTAAAGTCGTCCTCGACGAGATCGGGGCCGTGCCAGGCCCGCGGCGCGGGCACCAGGTCTTTGAGTATGGTGGGATCGGTAAGCTTCGCCTCGCCTTGCATGCCTTCAATCCTCCAAACGGGCGGAGCCCTTGCCTGGGGCGCGGGATGCCCAAGGTGGCGCCCTGGTCGCAGGGCTCGATCAGTCCAGCCGGAAACCCTTTTTGCGCACGAACGCGCCCCAATCGGCCCGCTCGGGGGTAGCATACTGGCGCACCTTGTCTTCCGACCAGCCGTAGAATTCCGCCTTGCCGAACCGGTCCACGCTCCGCTGGGCACTGATCGGCTGTGCGGCGTGGCGGCGATGATCGTAGGCGTCGACGGCCGCCTTGATGCCGGTTTCATCGAAGCGGTTGCGGTGCAGCGTACGCCCAAGCGGCAGGCGCAGGCTGATGCGGGGGTCGCGGCTCGGCCAGCCGAGCCCTAGCCCCGCGACCGGGAACACATGCTCGGGCAAGCCCAGCAAGTCCGACACCTCTTGCGCGTGATTGCGGATGGCGCTGATGGGGGCCACAGCCAAGCCCCGCCGCTTCGGCGGCGATGACGAAGGTGGCAAGCGCGATACCGGCGTCGAGCGCGGCATTGAAGAAGACGTCCAAATGATCGTTGGCGAACGGCTGGCCACGCCAGGCATGCAGCTGACGTTGCCGGCGGTTGTTGGCGCAAAAGACCAGGAAGGCTGGGGCGCCGGGAATCCAGGTCTGGGCCAGGCTTCCCGTCGCCAGCAGTTGGTCGATGGCCTGCCGCAGCTGCCGGTCCTCGACGATGATGATGTCGCGCTGCTGCAAGTCGCTCTTGCTCGGCGAGGCAAGGGCAAGCGCGCATAGGATTTCGATCAGCTCGGGTGCCACCTTGCGGTCGCTGAACGCGCGGCAGGAGCCGCGCCTCGCCAAATCCTGCCAAGTCTGCGGCCAGGGCTGCGGCCCGTCGGGGTCGCCGGGTGCTGCAACCGGCGCGCCGAACCGGTGCTCGAGCGCCGCGGCTATGCGTGCTTTGCCATCGTCCATGCTGGTGCTCACTGAACAGAGTGCTCGTTGCAGAGGGGCCCGATTTGAAGAGGGGCTAACTTAAAGTGGGACAAAGCTGTTGCACGCTCGCGCCTTAGCGTCTCGCTTCCGCCAGATCGGCAATGCCTGCCAGCGCCTCGTTGGAGAGCGGCAGCTCGATCGGCTCGTTGCGCTCGGCCGAAAGATCGGCGGCGCAGTAGACCTCCATCACCGTGCGGGCGCTTTCGGGCGTGACCATCACCGGCCGGTCGAGCAGGATCGATTCCAAAAAATGCAGCGTTTCCGGCCCCATCTGTCCGGCGAAGACATGGTCGACTTGCTCGCCGGGCATGGTTGACATGGGAAACTGCGTGCCGTGCGCCACCGTCGCCAGCCAGTTGTCGCGCTGCGTGTCGTCGAGAAACAGCGATCCTTCCGTGCCGGTGATTTCGATCCAGGTGGCGCAGTAGTTGGGATAGCCCGGAGGGAGGTTCCAGCCGCCACCGATCGCCACCAGCACGCCGTTGTCCATCGTCACCGTCGTCCACATGATGTCGTAGGAACCGTTGATCGGCTGCATGTAGCCGTAGGCTCCCTGTGAGTAGACGCGCACCGGCTTGGCCGGCTCCAGCAGCCAAAAGACAAAGTCGAGGTCGTGGGTGGATTCCATCGCCGCCGGCGATAGTCGCACGCGCGCGGCGATTTTCTTGCCGAGGTTGCGGGAGAGATGCCGGCTGACCATGACGCTCACCGGTTTACCCAGCGTTGCGTCGGCGATCTTCTTCTTGGCATAGGCGATCTTGCTATTGAAGCGTTGCGAGTAGCCAATCGTGAATTTGAGATTGCCGCGCCGGGCCAGCTGGATCAGCTCGTCGGCCTCGTAGAGGGTGAGGGCGATGGGTTTTTCCAGTAAGACGTGCTTGCCGGCCCGCAGGCAGTCACGCGCGATCGGATAGTGCGTCCCTTCGGGCGTGGTGGAGATGTAGACCGCCTCGATGTTGGGGTTGGCAAGAATGTCGCGGTAGTCGAGTGTGGCGCTGGCGGCGTTGGTGAGCTTGGCAATCTCGGCGAGGCGGTCGGGCCGGATCTCGCACACATGCAGTTTGTCGACCAACGCCGAGCGCGCCAAGGTTTCTGCGCGGATGCCCCCGCACCACCCCGTGCCGATCACGGCCACTTCGATTTGCTTCATCGCCTCCTCCTTGAACCCATGGCGAATTAGCCGTGACGGGCAGCGCTTGTCCAGCGCGCCTCGCATCCTCCATGCGAGCCAAATCGCAACGGCTGTGCCAAGCGAACGGTGCGGGCAATGTGGGTGGCTTGCCGTGGGCCGCCGCGCCCGCCCGCGCCAATTTGCCAACAGCAAGGGACCCGGGCCCCGCGCCGGGGGCGAGCGAAGCGGGCCGGCACGCCCGTTTGCCGTCCTTGACCAGCCTTTGTTGGCATCAGTAGCATCCCCCGGGTGTCGCGCTGGCGCCGGGGAAAGCTTGGCGGCCAACCCGGTAGGATTGGGCTAAGATGCGGCCAAGATATTAGGGAGGAGGGCATGGACAGGCGCAGGTTCATTGCTGGCGGGGCGGCCTCGGCCGCGGCCCTGGCGACGCGCGCTGCCGGCGCGCAAGAGGCTTACCCAACCCGGCCCATTACCATCATCAATCCCTTTCCTCCGGGCGGCGCCGCCGACGTGGTGGCGCGACCGTTTGCAGCCGTGCTAGAGCCGATCCTGAAGCAGCCGGTCGTGATCGAGACCAAGGCCGGCGCCGCCGGCCAGGTCGGCGCCCAGTTTGCCGCCAGTGCGACCCCGGATGGGTACACGCTGCTCGTGCATATCGTTTCGATTTCCGGCTTCGCCGAGGTGGACAAGGTGTTTGGTCGGCAGCCCAAGTTCACGCGCGCCGACTTCCTCCCCATCGCGCGCTTCACCGAGGGGCCCATGGTGCTCCTGGTCAATGAGCAAACACCCTATAAGAGCTTGCAGGAATTGGTCGATGACGCCAAGAGGAGGCCGAACCAGATCATCTTTAGCTCGTCGGGGCTCTATGGCGCCCTGCATCTGCCGACCGCGCTGTTTGCCAAGGCGGCCGGCATCGAAATGCGGCACCTGCCGACCAACGGTGGCGGCCCGGCGCTAACCGCCCTTCTCGGCAACAACGCGCAAGTGCTCGTATCCTCCGTGGCCGCCGCCAACGCCCACATCAAGGCCGGCAAGGCGCGCGCATTGGCCTCATTCTCAGGCAAGCGCGTGCAATCGCTACCCGAGGTGCCGACCCTCAAGGAGCTGGGGTTCGACGTCGAGTTCTCGCTTTGGGTTGGTCTGTTTGCCCCCAAGGGCACGCCCGATGCGATTATCGCCAAGCTGCGCGCAGACTCCAAGAAGGCAGTGGCCACCGAGCAGTTTGCCAAGGCAATCGACAACATCGGCGACGTGCTGGCCTACCAAGACCAACCGGAGTTCGCAAAGTTTTGGGATGAGGACGCCAGGCGGGTCGAAGACGCCGTGCGATCGATCGGCAAGGTTTAACACAGGCGGGATTGACAAGTTCGAGTTACGGGGCAGGCGCATGCAGCTGCGCAGAGACCATGTTGCCGGTACTGTGATGCTCCTCGCCGGCGTGCTGGTGTTGGCGGCAAGCACCGATTTGCCGTTCGGCACGCTTGCCTCGCCCGGCGCCGGCATGCTGCCGACCGTGGTGATCGTGCTGATGATCGCCTTTGCGGTGCTGCTGTTGCTCGCCGCTGGCGCCAGCCCGCCGATTGCCGCCACCGATTGGACGGATGCCACGCATGCCGTGCGCGTAGTTGCTGTCACTGCCGCGGCGGTCGCTTTTTATATTCCGCTTGGCTTTATCGCCAGCATCGCGCTGTTGTTGTTTGTTCTCACCTTCGTGGTCGAGCGCAAGCCGTTCTTTAATGCTTTAGCCTACAGCGGCGGCGCGACGCTCTTGGCCTACTTGGTGTTTGGCACGTTGCTCAATGCGCCGCTACCGCGCGGCTTGTGGCACTAACCGATGGAAGCAACCCTCGACAGCCTGGCTCTTGGCTTCTCGGTAGCCTTTCGACCGGACGTGCTGTTTTATGCCTTCCTCGGCTGCCTGGTGGGCACGCTGGTGGGCGTTTTGCCGGGTATCGGCCCGCTGGCCGGCATCTCCATTTTGTTGCCCATGACCTTTGGTCTCGACGCCACCAAGGCGATCGTGATGCTGGCCGGCATCTACTACGGCTCCCAGTACGGGGGCTCGACCACGTCAATCCTAATGCGCATTCCGGGCGAGGCGGCGTCCGTGATGACCTGCATCGACGGCTACGCCATGGCCAAGCGCGGGCGCGCGGGGGCGGCACTGACCATTGCCGCGGTGGGCTCCTTCGTGGCCGGGACCATGGGGGTGATCCTGTTGACGGTCGTTGCGCCGCCGATCGCCAAATTCGCCCTGGCCTTCGGACCACCCGAGTACACCGCCCTGCTCGTACTCGGCCTTCTCTTCCTCGCCTACATGTCCTCCACCGGACTGCCGCGCACGCTGCTGATGGCCGCCCTGGGCCTGCTGCTCGGCTGCATCGGCATCGACGTGATGACCGGACACTTTCGCTATAGCTTCGACATCAAGGAACTGGGTGATGGCATCGGTATCGTGCCGGTCGCCGTCGGTCTGTTCGGCTTGGGCGAAATACTGTCGACGCCGAGCAACAGGGTAACCGAAAAGGTGGTACCGCCGCGGCTTGCCGAGCTGCTGCCCACTCGCACCGAGTGGCGCCAGTCGGTGCTGCCGATCGCGCGCGGATCGGTGCTGGGTTTTCTGATCGGCATCGTGCCTGGTTCCGCCCACATCATTGCAAGCTTCCTGTCCTACGCCTTGGAAAAGTGGGTCTCCAAGACGCCCGAGGAGTTCGGCAAAGGGGCCGTCGCCGGGGTCGCGGGCCCGGAGTCGGCAAACAATTCGGCATCGACCGGTGCGTTCGTGCCGATGTTGGCGCTCGGTCTGCCGACCGGACCTGTGACGGCGGTGCTGATGGCCGCCCTGCTGATCCACGGCGTGCCGCCCGGTCCCATGCTCGTCAACGAGCACCCGCAAGTGTTTTGGGGGTTCATCGCCTCCATGTATGTCGGCAACCTCATGCTGCTTGCCCTCAATCTGCCTTTGGTGGGTGTGTTCGTAACCGTGCTGCGCATCCCCTACGCCTATCTTTATCCGCTCATCATCATGTTCTGCATCATCGGCGTCTATGAGGTGAACCACTCGATCGTCGACGTCTGGATCATGCTGATCATGGGTGTGCTCGGCTACCTGTTGCGCAAGTTTGACTTCGACCCGGCACCATTGGTGCTGGGGCTCGTGATCGCACCGATCTTCGAACTCAGCCTGCGGCAGTCGCTGATCATGTCGAATGGCAACTGGCTGATCTTTGTGGAGCGGCCGATTGCCCAGGCCTTGCTTGTCGTCTGCGTTCTGCTGCTCGGCTTGTCCGCCCTGTCATTGGTGCTGAAGCGCCGCGACTGGCGCGCCAAACTGGCGCAGGCGGAAGCGGGGGACGGCACCGGTCGGGACTGAGCGGCGCCGCCTGCCGACCTAGTCCTCGGAATCGTCGCTGGCCTGGCCGCGCTTGGGCACCAGCACCGCGCGGTTGAACGTCATGAACACGGTGCCGTCGGCCTTCTTGCCCGTCGTGCGCACCTCGACGATGCCTTGCCGCGGGCGGCTCGCCGATGAGCGCTTGGAGAGCACCTCGCTTTCCGCGTAGATCGTGTCGCCGATGAAAACCGGCGCCGTCAGTTTGATATCGGTCCAACCCAGATTGGCGACGGCCTTCTGGCTGACGTCGCTGACGCTCATGCCGACCACGATCGACAAGGTAAGACAACTGTTCACCAGCCGTGCCCCGAATTCCGATTTGGCCGCGTAGTTGGCGTCGAAGTGCAGGGGATGCTGGTTCATGGTGAGCAGCGTAAACCAGGTATTGTCGGCCTCGCTGATGGTGCGCCCCGGCCGGTGTTCGTAGATCTCGCCGACGACGAAGTCCTCAAAGTAGCGGCCATAGCTCTCGCGCCAGCGATTGGCGGCTACTGGCTTTGCGGTCGCGATCATGCTTCACGCCTTTGTTGTGGTCCCGCCAAGCCAAGGCTACCTTGGGTGCCGTCCAACGCCATGTTGGCTGCAACATTGCATCGCCGGCGCGCCGGGAGGAAGACCCAGATGATTTATGAACTGAGAACCTACACCTTGAAAGCGGGAACGCTTGGGGATGTGGTCAAGGCGGCATCCACCGTTTCCCGCGATATCCGCGGGGACGATTACGGCAAGCTTGAAGGCTACTGGATGACGGAGATCGGCCCGCTCAACCAGGTCATGCATCTGTGGAGCTACAGCGATCTCAACGAGCGGGCGCGCCTGCGCGCCGAGCTGGGCAAGAATGCGCGCTGGAACGGCGATTATATCCCCCTGATCCGTCCCAACCTGGTGCGCCAGGACATCCGGCTGCTCAATGCCATCAGGCCGCCGCAGGCGCCGGCCAGCAAGCCCAACGTCTACGAGCTGCGCAACTACCGCGCCAAGCCCGGTGCCGCCAAGCAATGGCTCGAGCTGTTCACCGCGGCCCTCGAACACCGCGAAAAATACTCCAAGATCGTTGGCCTGTGGCAGACAGAGGCGGGACAGCCCAACGAGGTGTGCCATCTGTGGGCCTATGGCGATCTTAATGCCCGCGCCGCCGCCCGCGGCGCGGCGGTGAAGGACCCTGGCTGGCAGACCTTCCTCGGCAAGAGCGCCCCGCTGCTCGAGGAGATGCACTCAACCGTCCTGCTGCCGGCACCGCACTCGCCATTGCAGTAGGCGGCTCGCCCGCGCGGGGCGCCGATCGAGGCCCCCCCTCGCCATGCCGTCGCCCGCCCCTCGGGGGCGCGGTGTGATGCGGCCGCGCGCTTGGGGTCGCCCTCCCGTGCCTCCCCCCGCCGGCGCAGGCGGGCAGGAGGGGCACGGCCGACGCCGGGTCGCGCGTCCCCGCCTCGCCAGATCGGTCACACTGGGCCGCGTCGGGTCACACTCGGCCATACTCGGCCATACTCGGCCATACTCGGCCATACTAGGCCACGCTGGGCCACGCTCGGCGATACTGGGGCCACAGGGGGGGGCGGGGGTGTCGCCAAACGCGCGCCAGCGTGCGGCGTTCGCCAAAGCAACGTTTCGTTAACCGGGGCGTGGAAAGATTCGCTTAACCACTGCCGTCGCGGTCAGGACCTTTGTTTGATGCCAGGCTTTCTCGACGAGCCCGCCCGGCTCACCTCGGGCCTCAATGAGGCCATCAACGATACCGGCCGCATCGCCTTTTGCGGTCCGGTCGTGCTCAGCGCCATTACGGGTTACTCGATCGGCAAGGTTGAAGACGAAATCCGCCGTTTCCGCAATCTTGCCGAAGGGCAGCGACCGGCCGTCAAAGGCACACAAGCCGAGGAGGTGGCGGCCGCCTTGGCGCACTTCGGCTACAGCATGCAACTGATAGCCAGCTTTCTCACTCGCCCGCGCAAAGAGCGGCCGACGCTGTGGAGCTGGATGCAAAAGCCGCGCAGCGCCTGGGCGCACTACATCCTGGCCATCCACAAGGGCAAAGAGGGCCACTGGGTGCTAATCAAGGGGGTGAAGCTGTGCGACACCTTCTCAGACGGACGCTGGCAGTTCGTGTGCGATGGGCCGCACCGCGGCGCGCGCATCATGGAGGTCTACGCCGTGAAAAAGACGCTGCAGTTTTGACCCCCGCGCGCCGTGCGCGCGCCTTTTAGGTGGGCGCGACGGCGCCGGCTTGGTTGCCCACTCAAAGCCTGCCGCAAGCCACCGCCGTCGCGGAGAAGTTTCCAAGCCGCTCGGCTCTAAAAAGCCCCTCAAGCCGATCGTGTCGGGCGGCAGCCACGGGATAACAAACCACGGGGCGGAGCCTTTGGGGCTCAGCTCTTCAGCTTGGGATCGAGCCAGTCGCGCAAGGAATCGCCGAACAGGTTGAAGGCAAACACGGCCAGCGTTATGGCCACGCCGGGAAACAGGATCATCCACGGCGCGGTCTGATAGAAATCGGCCGAGGTGCCCGACAGCATCAATCCCCAGGCCGGCGTCGGCTCGGTCACGCCAAGCCCAAGGAACGAGAGGCTTGCTTCCAACAGGATGGCCTGCGCCATCGAGGCTGACACCATGATGAGGTAGGGCGCCACGATATTGGGAACGATGTGGCGCAGAATGATGCGGCTGTGGCCGAAGCCCGCCGCGCGCGCCGCGTCGATAAAAGGCATGGCAACGATTGAAAGCGTCGATGCACGCGATACCCGTGCCATGCGCGGCACGATCGGCAGCGCGATGGCGGCGATCAGGTTGAAGTCGACGCCGAACGCCGTGCGCTTGCCGAGCACGGCAACCACCACCATGGCGAGCACGATGATGGGGAACGACAGCATGATGTCGACCACGCGCTGGATCGCGGTATCGATGCGGCCGCTGAAGTAGCCGGACGCCGCGCCGATCAGTGCCCCCACCGTGCAGCCGATCACCGCCGACAAGATTCCAACCGCCAGGGCCGTGCGCGAGCCATAAACGATACGAGAAAACACGTCCCGGCCATACTGGTCGGTGCCGAACCAGTGTACGGCGCTGGGCCGGGTCAGCATGGCGGCAAAATCGATCTCTTCGGGATTGTAGGGGGAGATCCAGGCCGCCCCGAAGGCAAACACGACATAGACCAGGATGATAAACAGGCCGGCCATGCCGAAGGGCTGGGCCTTGATGAACTGCCAGAGCGCATTGGGTCGCTTGGGCAGCGTATCGACCGCGGCGGTAGTAGCGATCGT